>Ga0209698_10000347_pt1 | contig 52388 bp, 49 predicted proteins | sample LitLauG_LLR_2012_FD_187203 | JGI IMG/M metagenome (GOLD analysis project Ga0209698, IMG submission 187203) | Freshwater sediment microbial communities from Pennsylvania, USA - Little Laurel Run_MetaG_LLR_2012 (SPAdes) (version 2) | ecosystem: Environmental > Aquatic > Freshwater > Creek >...
GATCCTCGTGCGCGATCGCCGCAAATTGCCCAAGGATCTGGGCGCGATCGGCGTGATCGAGGGCGACGCGCTCGATCCCGAAGCGGTCGGGGCGACCGTGGGCGGCACGGACGTCGTCTTTTCGGCGCTCGGTTCGGACGGTCTCGGCCCGACGACGCTCTGCTCGCGAGCGACGGGCAACATCATTGCGTCGATGAAGAAAGCCGGCTCGACTCGGCTCCTCGTGGTCTCGTCCGCCGGCGTCGACGACGATCCGAACATGAGCTTCTTCGCGCGGCGCATCTTCTTGCCGCTCGTTCTGCGCAACGTGCTCGCCGATTTGCGCGAGATGGAGCGCGAGATCGAAGCGAGCGGTCTCGTGTACACGATCGTGCGCCCGGGCCGCCTGACCGACGGCCCGCGCACCGGCTTGTACCGCGCGAACGAGCGCTTCGTCCCCGAAAACGGCCGGTCGATCGCGCGCGCCGACGTTGCCGATTTCATGCATCGCGTCGTCGTCGACGAACGCACGCTGCGCAAGGTCGTCGCGCTGACGTACTGAGGCCCCACAGGCGCCGAGGGCTTGACGGTGCCGTCGAGATGCCGTAATATATAACCAGATGGTTAAACATACGCTCGACCTCGACGCGACGTTTGCGGCCTTGGCCGATCCGACGCGCAGGCGCATCGTCGAACGCCTCGCTCGCGGCGAGTTGACCGCGGGCGAAATCGCGGCCGGGTTCGCCATCTCGCAACCGGCGATCTCAAAGCATCTGAAAGTCCTGGAAAACTCGGGTCTCCTCGAGCGAGCGATCGACGGCCGCATTCACCGCTGCCGCCTGTCGCCGGCACGCCTGCAAAACGCGGCGGACTGGATCGAATCGCAGCGACGCTTCTGGGAGAGCAGCCTCGATCGCCTCGATACCTACCTGCAGAGCTCGGCGCCCAAGCCGAAAAGGAAACGCAAATGAGCAACGTCAACGCGCCGGCCGCGCCGGCGCTCGTCCTCAAACGCACGTTCAAAGCGCCCCGCGCCCGCGTCTTCAGCGCGTGGACGCAGCCCGAGATCATCGCGAAATGGTTCGGCCCCGAGGGGATGACCGTGCCGGAAGTCAGCTTCGAAGCGCGCGTTGGCGGCTCGTATCGCATCGTGATGCTCGATCCGTCCGACGGCGAACGCAACGTCGTGGGCGGCGTGATCCGGGAGTGCGTCGCGCCGGAGCGCCTCGTCTATACGTGGCGCTGGGAACAGGAAGACCCGGCGAAGCAGCGCGATACGCTCGTGACCGTGCTCTTTCACGATCGCGGCACCGAAACCGAAGTCGAGCTCACGCACGAAAACCTGTTCGACGAAACGTCGCGCGCGCAGCACGAGAGCGGCTGGAGCCAAACGCTCGACAAGCTCGCCCGGCTCGACCTTAGTTAAGCGGATATCGACAAAAGCCGACGCGGGGTTGGCTGCGCCGTTCCCCGCGTCGGTATCGCCTAGGCGGCGGGCCGTTTTGGCCGTCCGCCCTTGCGGCCGTTTTCGCGAGCTGCAGAAGCCTTTGCCGGCGTTCGAGCGCGGCCCCCGGATCGCCCAAGCTTCGAGCGTGTCGCGAAACCGAAAAAGTGTTCCAACAATCCGGGCGCGGAGATCGCGACGTCGAGCGCCGGCCAAAGCAGCCCCTCCCCGAATCCGTCGACTTCGACCTTCTTTAATTCGCCCTCCGGCTGCGACGCAAGCTCGGAAATGTTTTGGACGGGAATCATTACTGATGCGCCATTGCGCAGTTCCAGAATCAACCCCAATGCTCGTCCGGCTCGCAGCGGGCGTACCGACGCGCGCATAACGGCAGTCGGCGCGTTCTTGGCTTGACGCCCAGCCTCAACCGCAGCTTCGAAGGCCGCGTCGGTTAACGGAATAATCTTTCCCTTAGCCATTGTATTCTTTCCATAGCTCGAGCAATTCATCGGCATGCTCGGCGACGATCTCAAGCGCTTTGCGCACATCCGCCTTTTTCATATCTAAGATCTTACGTATTTCAATACCGCCCTCGATGTAGATCGAAGCACCGCCACTACCGGTAATCACATGCACGTGCGGCCGATGGCCGCGCTCGTCCCGCGTATACACCCAAACTTGAAACCGTCCATAGCGCCGTTGAGGCATCCAACCCCATGATATCCCAACCGGGTTGGGTTAGTCAAGGCGCTCCGCCGATGCGTCCAACCTTCACGGCTTGCGGCGCGTGAGGTGCCAGTCGTCGCAGTACGTGCACCGATACGTGAAGAGCGAGCCCGTCATGCCGTTCATGGCGATGTGGGCGCGCGCTTCTTGTTCGGTGCGGTAGCCGTCTTTCGAGGAACAGCTGCGGGCGATATCGCGGTCCTGCACGTCGTCGATGCCGTCGCGGCTGCGCAGCCACCACTTCATCACGTCGAAGTCGTCGTCGCCCCGTTTACCGCCACGTGACGGCATCGTCGAACGCCCTGCGCGCCTTGGGCGCGGCGACCAGCGGCGCGACGGGGTTGCCGATCACGAGGCTCGTGAAGATCTTGAAGCCCGGCGGCACGCCGATCAGCGCGACCATATCCTTTTGAAATGAAAGCCCGCGCGTCCAACTGCAGAAGGCGCTTGCGAGCCCGAGCGCCGTCGCCTCCAACTGCATCGCCATCAGCGCGCAGGAGGCCGCTTCGATCGCTTCGGTCAGGCGATCGTCGTACAGCGTGACGATCGCGTACCCGTGCTCGGGCAGCACGTCGCCCGTCCGCTGGCGCTCGAGACCCTTTACGAATGCCGGATTATCGAGGCGCTTGTTGAGCCGCGCGAAGAGCTTGCGCGACTTCACGAAGGTGTCGCGCGAGCGGTTGCAGCCGGCGCGCAGCGCCTCGTACGACGCGCGTTCGCGAAAGACGACGAAGCGTACGGGCTGCGTGTTGTAGAGCGACGGCGCGAGGCGGCCGGCCTCGGCGATGCGCCGCAGCGCCATCGGCGGCAGTGGGCCCGGCGCGAAGGCGAGCGCGTGCGACGTGCGCTCGAGCAGCGCAACCGCATCCGCCGCCGGCGTTTCAGGAATCGGTTGAAGCACGCTCGTGATGGTCACTTCGCTCCATGGCGATGTCCCGTGATCGCTTTGAGATCGGGCAGCGGGCTCGGCGAGGGTCCGGCGGCACGCGCCCGCTCGGCTTCCTTCGCCAACTTCTGCGCTTCCACCGTAACGGCGCCGGGAGCGTTCGGATTGACGCCGCCCGCGCGGACGAGCGCGACCGTGCGCCGCACGGATTTCGAGCGCGGATCGTAATCGTATTCGAGGCGGTACGTGCCCGGGACCGCGCCGCCGCTTTGCGTCCGAATGAACGCCTGCAGCGCGTTGCCGTAGGTCATCGCGTTGAAGGCGAGGTCGCTCGACGACGTGCCGGAGCGCACGCGCGTCACCTGGCCCAAGCGATTGGTTTCCACGATGAAGGCCGTGCGCACCGCGGTCGCCGGCGTGTGGACGACCGGCCGCGCCACGGAGGGCGGCGGGCTCGACGGCGCCGATGCGGCGGCGAGCGCGGCGGAGCCGGTCGCGAGCGACGCGGCGCAGGCAAGCGAGGCGATGGTACGGCGTGCCACGGCTAGTTTCGCGAGAGCGTCACGAACGACGTGCGACAGGCGGCGCACGCGACGACGACCTGGTAAATCTTTCCCAGCCGGTCTACCGTCGTCGCGTCGGTCGCGGTCGCACTGCCGCACGAGCGACAGCGGACGGACGCCGGGCGGCCCGAATCACGCTTCACCCCGCGCGCTTACCCAAGCGCGCGGGGGATGCCTGCGTAAACCGCCGAAAGGCGAGCCGCGTGAAACGCTTCGCGGCCCTCGCCGCGCTCGCCGCGCTGCTGCTGGCCGGTTGCAAAGAGCCGCAAGGCGACTCCAATCCGGCGAACGGGCTGGTCCGGGGCGGGCAGGACATCGTCGTCAAGGACGTCCGCACGTATACGCCGAGCGATTCGGTCGCGGGCTCCAACGACGAATACTACATCGTGACCTTCACCTTCACCAACCAGCAAGGGATGGCGCTGGCGCCCCGCATCGATCACTTCGTGCTCGAAGATCAAGATCGCCGCCGCTACCTCGGCGCGGAAAGCGGCAACGCGACGCTCGTCGGCATCAGCAACTACGCCGGCGTCCTGAAGGTGGGGGACTCGCACGACTACACGGTCGGCTTCCGCGTGCCGCAAAACACGCACGCCGTCCTGTTCTACGACGCGTCGTTCTAAGCCGGCGCGCGCGTGCGCCTTCGCGCGCGCGGCCGCGGGCTTGCTACTGGCCCTCGTCTGCTTGCTTCCGGCGCGCGCGGCGCGGCCGCTGCTCGATCAGCACCAGTGGGACGCGTACTTCGCGCTCTTCGCGCGCGACACGAGCGTGCCGTGGACCACGACGACGATCCGGCTCGACACGTATTCCGGCGCGCCGGTCGATTTTGCGGCGTACCAAGTCGACGTCGCCGACGTCATCGTCGCGGGCCGCAACCGCACGCCGCGCGCCGTCGACACGGCGCACCTGCAGCCGGTCGTGCGCTGGCGCTTTTCCCCGCCCGCGGGCTATCGCTTCGAAAGCAGCGACGTGCCCGTGCCGCTCGGTTCGCGCGAGGGCTTTTTCGTCGTCGAGGCACGCCGCGGCGACGCGGTGCAGCAGGTGTGGCTCAATCGCACGCACCTCGGTCTCGTCACGAAAGAGAGCCCCGAAGGCCTTGTGGTGTGGTGCGTCGACTTGCGCTCGGGTCACGCGCTCGCGAACGTTGACGTGTCGTTCTTGGTCGGCCTCAACCTGATCGCGCGGCGCACCGACGCGCACGGCACGATCGTCTGGCGCGAGGCGTCGCGGCCGGCCTTCGTTCTCGCGGAGAGCGGTCCCGCGCGCGCCTTCGTCTCGATTCTGCCGCAGGCGCCGTTGCCGGCGACGATCGTCGGCATGCGCGTCGAATCGGCGGTCGCGCGCGCCGGCGGTCGCGTCCGCTTCGTCGGATTCGCTCGCACGCGCAGCGCAGCGGGCTACCGGCGAGCGAGCGGCGACGTTCGCGTGACCCTCGCCGAGCGCGGCACGACGCTCGCCGCCGCGACCGCGCAACTCGATTCGGCAGGCGCCTTTGCGGGCGAGCTCGAGGTGCCCGCGTCGCTCGCCGCCGGCGATTACGCGCTGCTCGCGAACGCGGGCGGCGGCGTCGCCGGCACGAGCTTGCACGTCGATGCGGCGGCGGACGTCGCGCTTGCGGTTCGTTCGCAGTGCCCGTGCGATCCCGGCGCCGACGTCGCGCTCACGGTCGTCGCGACGCGCGGCGCGTTGCCGGCCGCCGGCGTTCCGGTGCGCGTGCGCGTCGTGCGAACGCCGCACGTCGTGCCGCCCGGCACGAGCGACGACGCGCCGCGCTGGGGCACGACCGAAGTGCTCGACCGCAGCGACGTCACGAACGCCGCGGGCCACGCGCGCATCCTGATTCCCGCCCCGACCGACGGCTTGGATTCGACGTACGGCGTGCGCGCGACGACCAGCGGCGCGTCGGCTACGACGCGCGTCGTGGTGCCGCAGGCGCGCGTGGCGCTCGCGCTCGTGCCCGACGCCTCGACCGCCGACGTCGGCCAGCCGGTCGGTTTCGACGTGCTCGGATTCGATCCGGGCGACGGGTCGGCGGCGCCCAATCTCGCGGTGCGCGTGCGCCTGACGCACGGCGCGTCGGCGCAGGAACAAACGGTGACGCTCGACGCGCGCGGCCGCGCCCACGTCGTCTTCAAGCAGCCGAGTTTGGGCTCGAATCTCGCCGTCGCGGAAACGACGGTCGCCGGACGCACGGCTGCCGACGCGGCCGCCGTGCTCGTCGAACCGAGCGCGCTCGCCGGCACGACGGCGTCCGCCGACAACGCGGTCGCGCTCGAAACCGATAGAGGGCGCTATCGGCCCGGCGACCGCGTAACCGTGCGCGCGTCCGCGAGCGGCGCGTCCGGCGAAGCGCTGATCACGTTGGAAGGCGCGCGCACCTATCAAGCGCGCGTCGTGCCCGTCGCGGCGGGCGCCGCGCAGGCGTCGCTCGATCTCGGCGACGCGCAAGGCGCCGTGGCGGTGTCCGCAGCCTTCGTGCGCAGCGGCGCGATCGCGAGCGGCACGCTCCCGCTCGACGTCGACGCTCCCGGACACGCCCGCGCGACCACGCTCGTTCTCGGCAAGAGCGCGTACGCGCCGGGCGAAGCGATGCACGTGACGATCGAGGACGGTGCGGCGAGCGGCGGCGCGACGCTCGCGGTGCGGGTGGCCGATGGCCGGGAAAGCGGCCCGGCGCTCTTCGACGACGCGCCGCAGATCCTCAACGCCGGCGCCACGGCCGTGCAGATTCCCGCGTCGGACGATCCCGCTTGGCACGCCTACGTCGCGCCCGCGCGCTCGAAAGCGAGCGACATCTTCGCCGCCGAGCGCGCGCGAAAAGTCGCGACGGAACCGCCCGTTCTCGGCGCCGCCGCGCCGCTGACGACGTATTGGCACGTCGCGCGCGCGGAGGGGACGGGCCTCGACGTGCCGGCGCCGGGCGAACCCGGGCGCTACGTGCTCTCGGTGCTCGCGATCGGCGACGACGGCGCGGTGGGTGCAGCGTCCGCGACGTTCGACGTGCGATGAGCGCGAAGACGAACGACCGCCTCATGCTGCTCGACACGTACGGGCTCGTGTACGCGGCGTTTTTCGCGATGAAGGATCGGCCGCTGACCACGACGCGCGGCGTGCGCATCGAAGCCGCGTACGTCTTCACGACGACGCTGACCAAACTGATCGCCGACGAAAAACCCACCCACGTCGTCGCCTGCTTCGATCGGGGCTTGCCCAAAGCGCGCGTGGCCATCTTCGAAGCCTACAAAGCGCAACGTCAAGCGATGCCCGACGACTTGCGCGCGCAGTTCGCGCTCGTTCGCCGCATCCTCGAAACCTACGCCATTCCCATGATGGAAGTCGAGGGCGAAGAAGCGGACGACGTGATCGCGACGCTCGCGAGCCAAGCCGAAAAGGAAGGCCGCGAAACCGTGGTGGTGACGGGCGACAACGATCTGCTGCAAATCGTCGACGAACGCACGACGGTACTCGTGCGTACGCGCATGGGCGGCGTGATGCGCTACGACCCCGCCGCCGTGCGCGCGCGTTTCGATCTCGAACCGCGCCAGTTGCCCGACTATCGCGGCCTCAAGGGCGACCCCTCCGACAATTTGCCGGGCGTTCCCGGCGTCGGCGAAAAGACCGCGATCAAGCTGATCAAGTCGGCCGGCTCGCTCGACGCGCTGCTCGCCGATCCGTCGCGCGCGGGCTCGCCCAAACTCGAAGCGCTCGTGCGCGAGCACGGCGAGGTCGCGCGGCGTTGCCGCGACGTCTCGATCATCGCGCGCGATCTTGACGTGACGATTCCCTGGGACGCCGCGCGCTACGTGCCGCCCGAACCGAGCGTGCTCTACCCGCTGTATCGCGATCTCGAATTCAAATCGCTGCTGGCGAAATTGCCCGCGCCGGAAAACGGCGCGCCGCTCTTCGCGCAAGACGATGCCGAACTCGTGCGCGGCACCTATCGCACCTTCGTTCCCTCCGTGGACCCGCCCGAGTTCGTGCTCTTGGCGCGCACGCTCGACGAGGCGGCGCACGCCGCGACGGCGGCGATCACGTTACGAGGAGACGACGAGATCGGCGTATCGAGCGCCGAGGAAACGGGCTTCGCGTTCCGGCCAGCCGCGCTCGAGCGCGAGGACGTCGCGGCCGCGTTCGCACGCCTGCTCGGCGGCGGGCCCAAACTCGTCGTTCACGATTGGAAGCGGCTGCAGCAGCTGTTGCGCACGCACGGCCTCGCGCCCGCGAGCGACGACGCCCTCGCCGACGACACGATGATCGCCGCCCACTTGCTCAATCCGTCGCGCAGCTACGCGACCCCGGACGACGCCGTGAGCGAATTTCTCGCCAAACGTTTGCCGCCCGACGCCGCCGCGCACGCCGACGCGGTCCTGCGCCTGCGGCCGGTCCTGCGCGACCGCCTCGCGCACCGCGAGCAAGGCCGCCTCTACGACGACGTGGAGCTGCCGCTGGCGCGCGTGCTCGCGCACATGGAGGCGGCGGGCATCGCCGTCGATGCGCGCGAGCTCGAAACGCTCTCGACCGCCGTCGACGCGACGGTCGTGCGCTTGCAAGACGAGATCTTCGCGCTCGCGGGCGAGACGTTCAACATCGGTTCGCCGCAGCAGCTGGGCGCGGTGCTCTTCGAAAAACTCGCGTTGCCGAACGGCGGGCGCACGAAAACCGGCTGGGCCACGGGCGTCGAGGTGTTGCAGCCGCTCGCGCGCGAGCACGAGATCGTGGCCAAGGTGCTCGAGTATCGCGAGTATACGAAACTCAAAAGCACCTACGTCGACGTCATTCCCAAACTGGTGGATGCCGACGGCCGCCTGCGCACGGTGTTCAATCAAACGTCGACTGCGACCGGCCGGCTCTCCTCGACCAATCCGAACTTGCAAAACGTTCCGGTGCGCACCGAACTCGGACGCCGGATCCGGCGCGCGTTCGTCGCCGCGCCCGGACGGGTGCTGCTCGCCGCCGACTATTCGCAAATCGAACTGCGCATCATGGCGCACCTCTCCGGCGACGAAGCGATGCGCGAGGCGTTCGCGCGCGGCGACGACATTCACGACGTGACCGCGCGCGGCATCTTCGGCACCGCGCCGGGCGAGACGGTCGGCCCGAACCAGCGGCGCATCGCGAAGTCGGTCAATTTCGGCTTGCTCTACGGGATGTCCGATTTCGGACTCGCGCAGCGCCTCGAGATCGAGCGCGCCGAAGCGCGCGCTATGACTGAGGCCTACTTCGCGCGCTTCCCGCGCGTGCGCGAGTGGATCGATCGCAATCTCGAATTCGGCCGCGAGCACGGCTACGTCGAGACGCTCCTCGGGCGGCGCCGCTACATGCCCGACCTGCGCGCGAAGAATTACGCCTTGCGCGCGGCCGCCGAACGCGAAGCGACCAACGCCCCCATGCAAGGCAGCGCGGCCGACTTGATGAAGCTCGCGATGGTGCGCCTCGACGCGGCCGTCCGGCAACGCGGCCTGCCGGTGGCGATGCTGCTGCAAATCCACGACGAGTTGATCTTCGAGATCGATCGCGCCGCGCTCGCCGGCGCGGCCGCCCTGGTAAAGGAAGAGATGGAACACGCGATCGCGTTGGACGTTCCCTTAGAAGTGACGCTGAAATCCGGTGCGACCTGGTACGACGTGGAGCCGCTCGATGCGTAGCGCGGCTCGCCTGCTCGCGGCATCGCTGGCCGCGGCAGCCGTCGCGCTCGGCGCGGGCCGCCCGGGGGACGCCAAGGATCCGTCCGTGGTCGTCGCCTGCGCCAACCCCGCGTTGCCCGCCGAGATTCTCAAAGCGGCGCCGCCGCGCAGCGCGGACCCGCTCGACGTGGTCGAGGTCACAGGTGCGGCCAAGCGGCTGCGGCTCGCGGTCGCGAAGGACGCTGCGTCGCGCGAACTCGGGCTGATGTGCGTGACTGGCCTGCGCCCGCAGCACGGCATGCTGTTCGTCTTTCCCGAGGACGGCCCCGAACCGTTCTGGATGAAGAACACGCTGATGTCGCTCGATATGATCTGGGTGGACGCGAGCGGGACCGTGACCTCGGTCGCGGATCGCGTGCCCGCTTCGACGCGGACCACCTCCGACCGGGACGTCGCGCGGAGGACGGGCAACGGCCGCTTCGTCATCGAGCTTGCGGCCGGGGAAGCGGAAAAGGACGGCCTGGCGGCCGGGACCCGGCTCACCATACCGGCGCTACGGGCAACGCCTTAACGGCCGATAATCCCAGGGTGACCCCCGTCCCGCACCCTGCGCGAAGCGACCTCCCTCGAGCCGGCCGCGGCGCTTCGGTTTTTCTCGGCGTGGATCGTTGGCTGCCCGGCTAGCCGCGACGCCGGCGCCCGCGGAGAAACCCGCGCGCCCGCCGCGGCTTCGGGATTTCGTCGAACCCGAGCTCTTCGAGGAACTCGCGCGAACGGCGGCGAGGGCCCTCGGCGTGCCGTGCGCGTCGGTCGCCGTCGTCGACGGCGATTCCCTGACCGTGCGCGCCGCCTACGGTTTCGAAGGTGCGCCCGCCGACGCGCGCGCCGACGGCGCGTTCCGCGTCCTCGCCCGCAAGACGCGCGCGCCGTTCACCGTGGGCGACGTCGCGACCGACGAACGTTTCGCGAGCGCGCTGCCCGCCTTCGGACCGGCCGACGCGCGCGCGTGCGCGGCCGCGCCGATCACCGCCGCCGACGGCTCGGTGTACGGCTTGCTGAGCGCTTTCGACCGTCGTTCGCGCCGCTTCGTCGCGGGGCATCTCGAGACGTTGCGCTCGATCGCAGCCTTGGCCGCGAACCAAATCGAAGCGCATGCCGCCTTCGTCGAAGTCGACGCCGTCCGTCGCGAACTCGCGACGCTCGTCGACGCGTCGCCGCTCGCGATCAGCACGATGGACGCCGCCGGACGCGTGCGCACCTGGAGCGCCGCGGCCGAACGCATCTCCGGATTCAAGGCCGCCGATGCGGTGGGCCGCTATCCGCCGTGGATTCCCGGCGGCCGCAACAATCAAGACTTCCGCGAATTGCTCGCGACGGTTCTGCGCGGCACGTCGTACGTCAATCCGCACCTGCAGTGCGTGCGCGCGGACGGCAAGCCCGTCGACGTGAACGTCGCGGCGGCGCCGATGTTCGCCCCCGACGGCAGCGTCGAGGGCTTCGTCGCGCTCTGCGGCGACGTGGCCGAGCGCGAGCGCGCGGAACGGCGGCTCCACCTCTTCGAATCGGTCGTCACGCGAACGAGCGACGCCGTCTACGTCACGACCGCGCAGCCGCCCGAAGACCCCGAGATCGTGTGGGTCAACGACGCGTTCGTCCAGACGTTCGGCCGCGAAGCGATCGACGCCGTCGGCAAGCGCTCGAGCGAGCTGCGCGCGGCCGATTTCGATTCCGACGCGGGTGCCGATTTCGAACGCGCGCGGCGCGAACGGACGCCCGCGCGCGGCACGATGTGGTATCGCCGGCCCGACGGCAGCACGTTCCTGGCCGAATCCAGCCTCTCGCCCGTCATCGAAGCGGACGGGGCGTGCAAGTATTGGGTCGTCATCGCGCGCGACGTCACGGAACGGCGCCGCGAAGACCGGCTGCAAAAAGATCGCGGCGAAATTCTCGAACTGATCGCGACCGGCGCGCCGATGGAGCGCATCTTCGCGGCTTTGGTCGAAACGGCCGAGCGCGCGCGCCCCGATTCCGGGGCGGTCGTACGCGTGCGTCAAGGCGACGTGCTCTCGCGCGCCGCGTACGGTCAGGCGCTCGCTAGCGTGTTTGCCGGACTCGACGCGACGGTGCCGGTCGGCGATCCGGTCGAGCCCTGCGGACGATCGTCGGAGAGCGGCGAACAAGTCGTCGTGGTGGCCGCCGCCGACGACGCGCGGCCCGGCGCGATCCGCGCGGTATGGTCTTCGCCGATCAAGAACGCGTCGCAAGAAGTCATCGGCACCTTCGCGCTGTACGTGACGGCGGGCGTGCCGCCGACTGCCGCCGACTTGCAACTCGGCTGCGAATTCGCGCGCCTCGCGGGCTTGGCGATGGAACGCGACGCCGATCGCGCGCGCCTCGAATTTCTCGCCCTGCACGATCCGCTCACGGCGCTGCCCAATCGCAAGCTCTTTCAAATGCGGCTCGACGCCGCGATCGCAAGCGCGCGCACGGGCGGCCGCCACGTGGCGATCGGCATGATCGACCTCGATCGTTTCAAGATGGTCAACGACAGTTTGGGTCACGCCGTCGGGGACCAGCTCTTGCGCGACGTCGCGACGAGGCTGGCGCGCAGCGTCCGTCCCGGCGACACCGTCGCGCGCTTGGGCGGCGACGAGTTCGTGCTGTTGATGGACGATTTGCCCTCGCGCGAAGCGGCGGTGGAAATCACCGAGCGCGTGCTGCAGGCGCTCGGACCGAGTTTCGATTGCGACGGACACGAGGTGTTCGTGCGCGCCAGCGTCGGGCTCAGCACCTATCCCGGCGACGCGTCCGATACCAGCAGCCTGATGGCGCTCGGCGACGCCGCGATGTACGAAGCGAAGTCCGCCGGGCGCGGCGTCGCCTTTCACGCGCCGGCCGACCGCCGTCAAGGCATCGCGCGCATCGCGCTCGAGACGTCGCTCAACCACGCCCTCGACCGACACGAACTCGACGTGATCTTCCAGCCGCAAGTCGAATTGCGGTCGCGCGAAATTCGCGGCGCCGAGGCGCTGCTGCGCTGGAACCATCCGACGCTCGGGCGGCTGCTGCCCGAAGACTTCATGCGCGCCGCCGAAGACACCGGGCTCATCGTCCAGATCGGCGCTTGGGTGCTCAAGGAAGCGTGCCGCTTCGCGCGCCACTGGCAGGACGAAGGGATCGAGCGGTTCGTTTCGGTCAACATTTCGGCGCGCCAATTCGACCGGCCCGAGTTCGTCGAGGTCGTGACGACGTCGATCGAAGACGCCGGCCTCGAGCCGCACCGGCTCCATCTCGAGTTGACCGAGAGCCTCGTGATGCGTTCGCCCGACAAGGCCGCCGCGACCCTCGGCGCGCTCAAAGAACTCGGCGTCAAGATCGCGATCGACGATTTCGGCACCGGATATTCGTCGTTTCACTACCTCAAGCGCTTCCCGCTCGACACGCTCAAAATCGACCGCACCTTCGTGCGCGACATCGGCTACGGCAGCCGCGCTCCCCACGACGAGGCGATCGTGCGCGCGATCGTGGGCGTCGCGCGCGCGCTCGACCTCAACATCGTCGCCGAAGGCGTTGAAAACGAGGATCAGGTGGCGTTCTTACGGGCGATCGGCGTCCCGTTCGCCCAAGGGCTCCTCTTCGCGCCCGGCCTCCCGCCCGATGCGGCCAACGCCTGGATGAGGGCCGGCGCAACTTAAAGCGCCCGCGCCGCGTTGTAGGGGAGCGACGTGCCTGAACTCCCCGAAGTTGAAACGATCGCTCGCGGTCTCGCGAGGGCGGTTGCGGGGAAGACGATCGCTCGCGCGATGGTGTTGCGTCCCACGGTAGTCCTGCCCGAGGCCTCGCGCTTCGCGGCGGAGATTGCGGGCGAACGCATCGCCGGCGTCGGCAGGCGCGGCAAGTTCGTGGTTCTTTCGCTCGGCTCGGGCCGGCAACTCGCAGTTCATCTCCGGATGACCGGGCGGCTGATCGTCCAGCCCGCGGGGACCACGAATCCGGAGCCCTACAGCAACGTGCTGCTGGACCTGCACGACGGGACGCGCATCTGCTTCGCGGATGTGCGCCGTTTCGGCAGGATGCGCCTGGCCGGGCCTGAAGAACCGTGGGCTGCCGAGGTCGGCCTCGAGCCCCTGTCGAGCGATTTTTCGTTCGAACGGTTCTCGAGCCTGTTGGACGGGCGGACTACACCGATCAAGGTGTTTCTGCTCGACCAGCGCCGCATTGCGGGGATCGGTAACATCTACGCCTGCGAGGCGCTTTGGGACGCCCGGATTCGTCCGGTCCGCCCCGCCGGAGCGCTCTCGAAGCCGGCACGGCGCCGGCTCCACGCATCGATCGTCGACGTGCTCCGGCGCGCGATTGAGATGCGGGGTACGAGCGTCGACGATTACGTCGACGCGGACGGCCTTCGGGGCGGATTCCAAAACCTGCTCAGCGTGTACGGCCGTGACGGCGAAAGCTGCCCGCGCTGCACTCGCTCCATCGTCCGAACCGTCCTAGCCGGGCGGGGCACCTGGTGGTGCCGGACGTGTCAAAATTGACCGATATCTAGATTGCCTCGCTCCGGCGGGGAACTGCGCATCGCGCGGGAGTGCGACCGGACGATTCGATCCGGCGCACGCGTAAAGGGGATTCTCATCACTACTACCGACATCGCTCCGCCCGCGGCGGAAGAAGAAATCGAAGATCAGCTCGCGCTCGAGCAACGCATGTACGAGGAAAGCCTCAAGGTCCTCGACGAGGGCCAGGTGCTCACCGGCGTGATCGTTGCCAAGTATCAAGACGAGCTGCTCGTCGACATCGGCGGCAAATCGGAAGGCTTCTTGAGCTTCCGCGAGCTTTCGCTTGCGATCGAGCCGAAGGAACTGAAGGTCGGCGACAAGCTCGAAGTCATGATCCACCGGATCGACGAAGAGGGCACGCTGTTCTTGAGCGAACGGCGCGCGCGGGCGCTGAAAACCTGGGAAAAGGTCATCGCGGCCCACGACAACGACGAAGTGATCGAAGCGACCGTCACGCAGGTCGTCAAGGGCGGCGTCCTCGTCGACCTCGGCATGCGCGGCTTCGTCCCCGCCTCGCAGATTCGCCGCCAGCCGGTCGGCAATCTCGACGAGCTCGTCGGCAAGCACCTGCGCCTCAAGGTGATCGACCTCGATCACAAGCGGCACCGCGTCGTGCTCTCGCAGCGCCTCGTGCTCGAAGAAGAGCTCAACGCCAAGAAGTCGGAACTGCTCGGGACGCTCGCGGTCGGCCAGATTCGCGAAGGCGTCGTCGTGCGGCTGGCGGAGTTCGGCGCGTTCGTCGACCTCGGCGGCATCGACGGCCTGATCCACAATAGCGAGCTCTCCTACGCGCGCATCAAGCATCCTTCGGAAGTCGTCAAGATCGGCGACGTGGTGCAGGTCGAAGTGATGAAGTTCGACCCCGAAGCCAAGAAAGTGTCGCTCTCGCTCAAGCACGCGCTGCCCGACCCGTGGGTCGAGCACGCGGACAAGCTCGTCGAAGGCCAGCGTCTGCTCGCGCAAGTCGTGAAGGTGACGCCGAACTATCTGCTCGTCGAGATCATCCCGGGCGTGCTCGCGATGGTGCCCAAGGGCGAGTTCGATCCGGCGCTGCAATACAGCCCGGGGCAAGAAGTCGAAGTCACGCTTCTGACGATCAATCACTCGACGCGGCGCATTACCGGGTCGATCCAGCACGTCGCCGACGTTCCGCCGGAGGAACTGGCGGAGCTTGCGGTCGACGGCGACTTGGGGTCGATCGCTAGTTCGCTCGAGCCGGTTCCTGAGGCGGTTGCTTACGAGCCTAGTGCTGTAGAGTAGGCCCGCTTTTGGCGGCGGGCGTCGGTGCGCGGCCATGCTGCGGGGACGCCCGACTTTTCCCATCCATGGGAAAAGTCTACTCGGCGATTTTTCGCTCTCGCGCCTCCGGCGCTCCGCGAAAAACTCGCACGCCCCGCAGCATGGCCGCGCACCGGCGCCCTTGGCGCGGTGCGGGCCCTCGGCGCCGGTTCGCTCTGTGCTTCGCAGCGGCCGAGTCACGCACGTTCTCGAATGGTACAATGGCCGCGTGATCTAGCGATCGGTGTGAGGGGTTCGGCATGGGCACTCGAGGGCTCGTTTCCGTGATGTGCGGATTTGCGGTTTTTGTGGCGGCTTACGTCGTCGGGTCGTCTGGGGTGAAGGCGGCTTCGGGGGCGGTGGATTGGCCGGGTTACAATAACGATCCGGGGGCGAATCGGTTTGCGGCGATTTCGCTGATTACGAAGGCGAATGTCGGTGGGTTGCATGTGGTTTGTACGGCGTCGCTTGGGAAGGTGACGCGGTTTGAGACGGGGCCGATTGTGGTCGGCGGGGTTTTGTATGCGACGACGCCGACGCAGACGTATGCGTTTAACGGGTCGACGTGCGCGCAACTTTGGGTCAATACGTACGTGCCGAGCAAGAAGGGCGGGGCGGCGAATCGCGGCGTTGCGTATGCGAACGGGATGCTGTTTCGCGGGTTTGCGGACGGGCACGTGATCGCCATTTCGGCGGCGAACGGCCAGACCGTTTGGAACCAAAATATCGTCGCGAGCGGGAGTTACGAATACCTTTCCGGAGCGCCCGTCGCGTGGGGTTCGGGCGTTTTCATCGGCACGGCGGACGGCGATAACGGGCAGATCTGTCACGTCGTCGGGCTCGATCAGGCGACGGGAACTATACTGTGGTCGCAGCAGACGGTGCCGAACCCGGGGCAGCCCGAGGCGAAAAAGACGTGGAAAGGCGCGACCCACATCGCCGGCGGCGCGAGCTGGACGTCGCTGACCATCGATACCGCTACCGGAAAACTCTACGCGCCCGTCGGCAATCCGGGGCCCGACTTCGATATCCGTTTGCGCAAGGGTGCGAACCTCAATACCAATTCGATTTTGGAATTCGATTCGGCGCGCGGCACGTTGCTGCGCACGATTCAGTTGGTGCCGAACGACTACCACGATTGGGATCAATCCGCGGCGCCGGCGCTCGCGACGTTGCCGGGCGGCCGGAAACTCTTGCTTGCCGCCGGGAAAGACGGCATGTTCCGCGGCGTCGATCTCGCGACGCTGAAGGTGCTTTGGGCGACGGCCGATACGACGATTTCGAACGCGTCGGCGCCGATCGTTCCGGGCGGCACGCACTTTTGCCCCGGCGGCGCCGTGTTTTGGAACGGACCGTCGTACTCGCCCTCGAGCGGTTTGGCCTACGTCAATTCGGTCGATTGGTGTAAGACGGTCCACCTCTCGCCGCAGCCGCAGCCGTACCCGGCGAATGGGGGCGCGTGGCTCGGTTCGTCCGACGGCTACGGCGAACACGATCCCACGAACTCCGGCTGGCTGACGGCGGTCGACGCGCAGACCGGTGCGGTGAGCTGGACGTACCACGCGGCGACGCCGCTCCTCGCGGGCGTGACCTCGACGGCTGGCGGCCTCGTATTTTCCGGGGATCTCAAAGGCAATCTGTATGCCTTCGACGATGCGTCGGGCTCGCTGCTCAAGACGGTCCCGGTTGGACCGGCGATCGGCGGCGGCATCGTCTCCTACGAAACCGGCGGCAAGCAGTACGTCGCCGTCGCCGCGGGCTTCGTCTCGCCGGATTGGCAAACGCCGCAAGCCGACTCGTCGATCGTGCTGCTCGGACTCTAAACCGCGTGAAGCTGCGCGTTGGGCTGACCGGCGGGATCGGGGCGGGAAAGTCGGAGGTCGGGAAACTGTTCGCGGAACTCGGCGCGCTCGTGATCGACGCCGACGAACTCGCGCGCGAAGCGGTGCGGCCGGGGACCGAGGCCTTTCGCAAGATTGCCGAACGCTGGCCCCAGGCCGTCCGCGCCGACGGCACCTTGGATCGCGCGTCGCTCGCGCGCGTGGTGTTTCGCGACAGCGACGCGCGCGACGAATTGGCGGCGATCGTGCATCCCGAAGTGCGGCGTTTGGGGCGCGAACGCGAAGCGCTGGCGGGGCCCGAGCAGATCGTCGTGCACGACGTGCCGCTGCTGTTCGAGGCGGGGTTCGCGCGGCAGTGCGACGCGACGGTGCTCGTTACCGCCGATCCTCAAACGCGCGTCGGGCGCATCGTGGCGCGCAGCGGCCTCGATCCGGAGGAGATCGAACGGCGCATGAAGGTGCAGATCGATCCCGATCGCGCGCGCGAGTTAGCCGATTACACGATCGACAACGACGGCACCGTGGGCGCGTTGCGAGAGGCCGTCAAGGACGTCTTCGAAGATCTTCTGCACCGAGTGCCTGCGGTCTCGCGGCCGGACGTGCGGCGTCAGAACCGCCGGTAGGGAAGGAATTTGCCCGACAGCACGATGCGCACCCGATCGCCGTTAGGATCGGGCTCGCGCTTCATCGACATTTCGAAATCGATCGCGCTCATGATACCGTCGCCGAACTCTTCTTCGATAAGCGCCTTCCAGGTTGTTCCGTAGACGTTTACGAGCTCGTGAAAACGATAGACGAGCGGATCGGTCGGGGGGCCGGGCGGCAGCGAACCGCGATACGGGATCTCGGTCAGCAGATCGCGTTCGTCGCCGGTGAGGCCGAACACGCGCGCCGCGTTATCGGCTTCGGCGGGCGTCAGTCGCATCTGCCCCAATAGCGCGGCAACGATTGGAATCGGCGAGCCGGCGCCGATCTCGCCCGCGATGTCGCGCCACGAACGCCCCGTCCGTCGTTTGATCGCCCGGATCTTTTCGGCTAGGTCGGTCCGCGTCAACGAACTTGTACCGTCGCGATTCGCGGGCCGCTCACGGTGCAACGCTGTAGGAATGCGCGCCGGTGCCGGCGAGCTTGCCGCCGTCGACGATCAGATACTCATCACGAATCGGGCGTCCGCCGAACCAGCACTCGAGGATCTCGCGCGTCCCGGCGGCGTAGCGCGCCTGTGCCGATAAGCTCGAACCCGAAATATGCGGGGTCATACCGTGACGCGGCATGGTGCGCCACGGATGGTCGGCCGGCGCCGGCTGGGGGAACCAAACGTCACCCGCGTAGCCCGCGAGTTGCCCGCTCTCGAGCGCGCGTACGACGGCGTCGCGATCGACGATCCGGGCGCGCGCCGTATTGACGAGATACGCGCCACGCTTCATCTTCGCAAGCATCGCATCGTTGAAGAGATTCTCGGTCTCCGGATGCAACGGCGCGTTGATCGTTACCACATCGCAAACGCGCACCATCGATTCGACGCTCTCGTGAAAGGTCAGCCCCAGTTCGCGCTCGACGTTCTCCGGCAAGCGGTGGCGATCGGTGTAATGCAATTGCATGTCGAACGGTTTGAGACGTTTGAGGACTGCGAGACCGATGCGTCCTGCGGCGACCGTGCCCACCGTCATGCCCTCCACGTCGTAGCTGCGCGCGACGCAATCGGCGATATTCCAGCCGCCTTTCAGAACCCACTCGTACGAAGGAAGGTAGTTGCGCACGAGCGACAAGATCATCATCACGACGTGTTCGGCCACGCTGATGCTGTTGCAATAGGTCACTTCGGCGACCGTTACGCGGTGCTCGATCGCGGATGCGAGATCGACGTGGTCCGACCCGATGCCGGCCGTGATCGCGAGCTTAAGATTGCGCGCCTTCGCAAAGCGCTCGGGCGTTAAATAGGCGGGCCAGAACGGTTGCGAGATGACGATGTCGGCGTCGACTAGTTCGCGCTCGAACGTCGACCTTTCGCCATCCTTGTCCGATGTAACGATGAGCGTGTGGCCCGCCCTCTCGAGAAACGTCCGCAGACCGAGCGCACCAGAAACGCTACCGAGCAATTCGCCCGGTTCAAAATCGATCGCCGAAGGCGTCGGCAGCGTTTGGCCGCCCGGGTACGAGGTCAGTTTTGGTAGGCCTTCGCGGGCGAAAGATGTCGGGTAACCGTCGACGGGATCTTCGTACAACACGCACACGATTTTCGCCACGATTGCTCCTTTGTCGCGAAAGAAATTTCGCTTCCAGCCTAGCCTCAAGATCTCGCGGGCTCAAGAGGGCACTTCCTATCGGGCGATAAGCGTGTTAAATGGCGCCTTGGCGAGCGCCTTACGACGGAACCGGGGACGTCTTTTCCGTTGGCGGCGCGTCGCGCCGCACGTGATCCCACAGCGCCGCCAGCATCGGCGGCAAAGGCGCGCGGTCCGCGATGACCAAGCCGATCATCTTGACGACGCACGGCTCGACGAGCGGGACGATGCGGGAACCGGCCGGCGGAGCGAGCCACGCAACGAAACTTTTCGGCATAACGCTCGCCCAATCGCCCGTGTGCAGATAACAGTATTTGCTCATCATCGAATTGGTCTCGACGCGCGCGCTCGGCCTCGCGCCCACGCTCTCGAAGATGGATTCAACGATGCGCCGGTTCTGCATATCGCGGTGTAGCAGGCAGAGCGGCAATTCCGAAGCTTCGCGCCAGGTCACCTCCGCTCGGGCCGCCACGGGCCAGTGCTCCGGCGCGACGATCACGTATTCCTCGCAGCCGACGGGGAACACCCGAACGCGTTCGAGCGGCTCGTTGTCGACGTACGTGATGCCCGCGTCGAGTTCGAATGAGGCGAGCGCACGCAGTATGTCGGCCGATGTCATCTCGTAGTCGCTGACGGCGATGCCGGGGTGCGCGCGCACGAAGGCGCTCGCGACCTGCGAAGCGATCGCTGCCGCCGAGGGAATCGCGCCGATTCGCAAGCGACCGCTGAGCGATCCCGAACACAACCGCAATTCTTGCCGCAGCGCTTTCTCGTCCGCGAGCACGCGGCGCGCCCACGCCAATACGATTTCGCCCTCGGGCGTGAAGCCGCCGAAGCGATTGCCGCGTTGCACGATCGCGATTCCAAGCTCGATCTCAAGTTGTTTGACCGCGAGCGACAGCGCCGGTTGCGAGATCGCGCATCGTTCGGCGGCGCGGGCAAAGTGCCGTTCGTGCGCGAGGGCGACGAGATATTCGAGTTGCCTGGAGAGCATGGAATCCTCGCTATATCGGATGTTCCGCGCGTCCTCTTGCGAACGGAAACGCGCGCGGCTGCAGCAGCACGATCGTGCGATGCGCCACGCGCAGGAGGCCGACGTCGGCCAGCACGCTCAGTTCTTTTGTCAGCGTTTCGCGGCTCGTGCCGATGAGGTCGGCGAGATCCTTGTGCGTGAGGCTGAGCGCGATGCGGAGCGTTCCGTCGTCCTCGTGCACGCCGTGCTCGGCGGCGAGGCGGCCGAGCACGTCGACGAGGCGGCCCGGCACGCTCTTGCCGGCGAGTTCGGTCAGCTCGCGTTCGATCGCGGCGAGCCGCTGGGCCGCGCCGCGCGCGAAGCTCGCGCCGAGCGCGGCGTCGCCGCGCAGGCGCCGTTCGAAGAGCGTCGCGTCGAGGCGATGCACGACGCCCGGGTCGAGGGCGACGGCGCTCGTCGTGCGCTGCGCTTCGATCGTCATCCACGTCAGTTCGCCGAACACGTCGCCGGGGTAACGGATGCCGACGATCGATTCGGAGCCGCTGGCGTTGGAGCGTACGATCTTGACGCGGCCGCTCTCGATCACGAACACCGCGCTCGCGGCGTCGCCCGGCGTGTAGAGCAGATCGCCGCGCGCGACGCTGAGGCGTTTGGCGTCGGCCAGGAGCGCGGCGCGATGCTCCGCGGAAAGTTCGTTGACGTTCATCGGCCGCCGCGCAGCACGCGGCCGGGACGCGCGCCCGTCGTTTCGCCGCCGCGCACGACCGCGGTGCCGTTGACCCAGACGCCTTCGATGCCGCGCGGGTACGAAAACGGCCGTTCGTACGTGGCCGTATCGACGATCGCGTCGGGATCGAAGAGCACCAGATCCGCGTAGTGCCCTACGCGAATGCGGCCGCGTTCGGCGAGGCCGAATTGATCGGCGGCGAGCGACGTCATGCGGCGAATCGCTTCGCCGAGATCGAGCGTGCGGCGGCCGCGCACGTAGCGTCCGAACACGCGCGGAAAGCAGCCGAAGGTGCGCGGATGCGGCACGCCTTCGGCCGTCGGTCCGTCGATCGCGCGCGCCGACGCGTCGCTGCCGATCGAGACGAAATCCGCCGAGAGCACGGTTGCGACGTCGTCCTCGTTCATCGCAAAGAAAATCGCCTGCACCGCGAGCCGTTCCTCCGCGAGCAGCCGCAGCGCCGCCCGGGCGGGCGAGAGCCGCCAGGTGCGCGCGATCGCGTCGAGCCGCATGCCGGCAAGCGACGCGTTTCGTTCGCCGGCGACCGTCGAGATCTGGATGTCGTGCCACTCGTCGTCGTCGCGATCGAGCGTCAAGCGCAGCGCGAGCGCGGCGGCCGTTTCGGGGTCGCGCAGCCGCGCGAGCGTCGCTTCGCGTCCGCCTTCCAACGCATCTTCGGGCAGAATCGTATCGAGATCGGTCCACATGGCGATGTACGGGTACGCGTCGGCCGACGCCGCGACGCCGCCCGCGCGCGCCCGCGCGACGGCGTCGAGCGAGCGGTGCACGGCACCCCAGTTCTTCTTGCCGGCGGCCTTGTGGTGCGAAAGCTGCACGGCGACCTCCGCCTCGCGACCGATGGCGAGCGCCTCCTCGACGGCCGCGAGCAGGTCGTCGCTCTCGCTGCGCAGGTGCGACACGTACCGCGGCTGGCCCGCCTCGCGCGCCGCGGCCGCGCAGGCGGTCAGTTCGCGCCGGTCGGCGTAGCGGGAGGGGACGTAGATGAGCCCGCTCGAGACGCCGAGAGCGCCTTGCTCGACCGTCTCGCGCACGAGCCGGAGCTGCGCCTCGGATTCGCTCGCGTCGAGCGGCCCGGCCGCGTCGCCGCGCACGCAGCGGCGCGTCGTGCCGAGCCCGACGAGCGTCGCCACGTTGAGCGCCGTGCCGCCGCGCTCGACGAGCGCGAAGAAGCCGTCGAGGTCGTGCCAGGCCGGCTCCATGCCGGCCGCCCGCAAGTCGTCCGCGCGCCGGCGCAGCGCCTCGCCCGCTAGGGGTGCGACGGAAGTCCCGCAGTTGCCGCCGATCTCGGTCGTTACGCCCTGCCGGATCTTGCCCTCGCAACGGCCGTCGCGCAGCCACAATTCGTCGGTGTGCGCGTGGACGTCGATGAAGCCGGGCGCGAGTACCCGGCCCCGGCCGTCGACGCGCTCGGCGGCGTCGCGCTCGGAGAGGTCGCCCATGAGCGCGATGCGGTCGCCCACGATTCCCAGGTCCGTCTCGACCGGATGCGGGGCGGTGCCGTCGTAGATCCGCGCGCCGGCGATGATCGTCCGTATCACTTGAGTTTAGGGCCGCTTGCTGTGGGTACGACCCGTCTGTACGCGTTGACGACGTCACTCGCCTTGGTGCGGAGGGGTTTCTCACATGGCAGATCAGTCCTCGAAGGGTAATTCCTCAGAAAAGTCTCCGGGGGGCGAGATGTCGGTCCGCGAGGCCGGCAAGAAGGGCGGCGATACCGTTCGCGAGCGGTACGGCTCCGGCTTTTACGAGGCGATCGGCCGAAAGGGCGGGCAGGCGACGCGCGAGCGTCACGGCGCGCAATTTTACGAAGCGATCGGCCAGAAAGGCGGCCGCGTCGTCAAGGATAAGTACGGCAGCGATTTCTACGAAGAGATCGGCCACAAAGGCGGCCAGAAAGTCAAAGCGCTGATCGCCGAGGCGAAGAAGAGCATCGCGGACGCCGCGCAGGCGGCGCCTTCGACGAACGGTTCCGCTTCCGCGACGAACGGCGCCGCTTCCGCAAAAAACGGAAAGCGCTAGCCTCACTTAAAGCGGACGGGACCGGACACGCCCGTCAATTCGACCTTTCCGGTTTTGACATTCAGCGATAGGCTGCTCACTTCGAGCGGATGCGGCGCGCCCGTGCCGATGGTCACGTGCTCGTCCATCGTCAATTGTTCCGACGCCTCGTTCCAGGTCGCCGAAATCGTGTCGAACGAACGTCGCGGATTCGACGCCACCGTTTCCACGTGAATGGGTCCTTGCGCGGTGAAGTCGCGCGAAATCGTGTTGACGGTCAAGTGCGCGGCGCGCACGCGCAAGTACGGCTTGCCCTTGCGGTAGATGATGCCGTTGCGCACGCCGTCCATCTCCAAGACCGTTTGATCGCCGTTGCTCACGACGCGATCGTAATCGGCCGTCCACGATTTCGTTTCGATGCGCTGGCCGTTCGCGCGCCCTTCGTGGAAGACGATCTGCTGGCTGCGGGCCGGCGGCGGCGTTTCGTCGATGCCGGCACGGTACACGCCGTAGCCGACGTAGGCCGCGCCCGCCGCGAGCAACGCGATTCCGGCCCTGCGGACGGCTCGGTTCACGCGCGACGCCGCCGCCCTGCGAGCAGCACGCCCGCGTAGATCGCGGCCAGACCCGCCGCGATGGGGCCGGGTCCGACGGCGTCGTACGCCGTCGCGACCGGCGCGCCGATCGACCCCGCAACGAGCGCGCGTTCGTCGAGTTCGCTCGCGCGCGTGTAGCGCCCGTTCGGCGCGACGAGTCCGCTGATGCCCGTCGAGGCGGCGCGCACGATCCAACGACCGGTCTCGATCGCGCGCATTTGCGCGATCTCCGCGTGCTGGTACGGGCCCGCCGTCGTGCCGAACCACGCGTCGTCGGTCGCGATGAGGAACGCTTCGGCGCCGCTGCGCGCGACGTCGCGCTGCAGCAGGCCGGAAAACGCGGATTCCCAGCAGATCACGGGCGCGAAGCGCGTGCCCGACACCGTCACCACCCCGTCCGACGTGCCTTCGGCGTAGCGCGCGATCTCACGCGTCCACGGAATCCAAGAAAGAAAGCGCGCGAAGGGCAGATGTTCGGCGAACGGAACGAGCCGGCGCTTGCGATAGATCGCGTCGAGGCCGCCGTCGGGGCGAAAGAAGTAGAGCACGTTGTACGGTCCGGTGGCGTCGACGTACAGCGTTCCGACGACGAGCTCCGCGTGCGCCTCGCGCGCCAGCGCGGCGAAGCGCGATTGCAGGACCGGCTGCGCGTTGAGCGCCGTCAAGATCACGGTTTCCGGCCACAAGACGATGGCCGGGCGACCCGCGATCGCTTGGCGCGTCAAGGCCTCGTAGCGAAGCAGCGCTTCTCCGAACGCCTCGGGCGTCGCCTTGACGCTCTGCGCGATGTTGCCTTGCGCGGCCGCGACGCGCAGCGCCGGCGCCGCGAACGTGCGCGCCGGCCAGAAGGCCCAGGCGAACGCGACCGCGGCGGCCACGCCGAGCGCGGCGCAGGCCGCGTCGACGCCGCTGCCGCGCACGGCGCGCATGCGCAGCGCGTAGGCGGCGTACGCGCCGAGCACGCACAGCGCGAACGTGATGCCGTACGTGCCGACGAACGCGCCGAGCGGCGCGAGCGGCGTCGCCACTTGCGTGTAGCCGAGGCCGCCGAACGGCACGCCGATCGGCCCGAGGCCTTCGCTGCGAAACCATTCGCCGCACGCGAAGATCGCGGCCGCGCCGAGCGGCACGAGCGCGCGCGCGAGCCGGACGCGTCGCGCGAGCGCGCGCGCGCACCACGCGACGAGCACGCCCGGCAGCGCGAAGCCGAAGAAGCCGTCGCCGATCGCAGGCCCGAGCGGCATGATGAAGCCGAACGGCGCGATCAGCGCCCCCGCCGTTTCCGCGAACCACCAGAACGTGATGCCGAAAAACACCGCACCGGCAAGCCAACCGACCCAGAAGGCGCGTTTCGGAGACACACCAAACCACGCCCAAAAGAGCCCGGCCGCGCCCACCGGCGCCAAGATCGCCGCGTTCGTCTTGGGAAACGCCAGCGCCATCGCGATCGCGCCCAGCGTTGCCGCCAAGAATGGGAACAGTGAGGTAACCATGCTCCGTCGCGTCGCCATCGTTTCGTTCGCACTCGCCGCCGCGCTGGTCGCCGCGTGCGGCCACCAGGTGACTCCGGAGCCTTCAGTCCTCAACAGTAACCTCACCGGGAAAATGGACATTCGTTTTCGGACGGTGGGGTCGCTCAACTTCACGACCTACACGTACGCGATCATCATCGATTCGTGCGGAGGCGGCGTCCCCTACCCCAATACGTTCGCCACGAGCTTTAATAACTATTCTTACGGCTTCCTCATCGGCGGACGCTACGGCAGTATCGCTCAACCGCAACTCCTGCAGTACTACGTGGCGCCGAACTCTAACGGAAATATCACCTATCTCTCCAAGCCGCTCGATCCGACGACGATCCAGTTCAATCCCAACAGCAACGGCCAGGGGAACGAGTTCGAGATCATCTTCGACCGCTCGCTGCTCGACAATCCCTTCAACGTCGCGCAGCCTTGCCCCAACCTCACGCCGCCGCCGTCGGGCAGCCCGACGGCGAGTGCCGTCCCCACCGCGACGCCCACGGCCACGGCGTCACCCACGCCGTCGGCTACCCCGACGCAAGTGGTCGGCAACCCGAACCCGCAAGCCACGACGGTCGCCCAGTCCACTTGGCTGTTCAACTTCTTCACGATCGATCAGAACAACGTCGTGCAGGACTCGCTCGGCGTCGGCGGCGCGAGGGATACGTCCTATCCCGGCGATCCCATCGACGTCAACCAACTGGTGTTCGATCCGATTTTCCGTCCCGCGGGAAGCCAGACGCCGAGCGATACGGCCGCCGCGATCTTGGGCGGCGAAATCGACAACTATCCCTAGAATCCGAGGCTGCCGGGAACGACCGTGCTGTTCTGCGTGCCGGTAAATCCGAAACTGTTCGGCTGGCCCGGGAACGCTAGGATCACGACGTTGAAGCTGAACGCCTTGAGATCCTGATTGTAGGTGAGCTGCAAGTTGTAGCAGCCGTCGATCGTGCGCGTCAGGTAGACGTTCTTGTCCTCGAGACGATTGTGGTTTTTCCAATCCACGTTCGTCGAGAACTCGAGCGTCGTGTCCCGCCCGAACGGCGTGATCGCCTGAACGTTGGTCGTGTTGAAGCCGAGGCCGCCGCCGGGCGTGAAGTAGCCGCCGAAGACGACGTACGACCGGCCCGACGGCCGCACGTTGAGCTGGTAGTTCACGGGTTGCGCCATCTCGTCGAAGTTCGTCCCACCGGCGAGCGAGAACGAGTACACGTCCTTGTTGTAAAAACGGATCACCTCTTGCGCCGAGTGCGCCGCGGGCGTAAGGCGGTCGAAGAGCTGGAACGGCACGTCGATCGGTCCGATCGGATGCTCTTCGTTGTACGTGAGCGAGTTGATGATGTGACTGCCGATCGGCGTCTGAAGCGAGACGTTCTGCTGGTCGAACGCCTTCTCGTCGCCCGTGCCGTAGTAGTCTTGCGTGAGGTTGTAGTCGGCCGAGAGGTCGCTGTTGCCGAAGATCTTCAGGTAGAGCTGCTCGTTGATTTGGGCTTGGGCGCGGGTGGTGTTGAAGTTATTCTCGCGCTCGCTGTAGTCGCCGATCGCGAACTCGAGCTGCGGCAAGAAATGATCGCCGCCTTGCGCCACGTGCGGCATGATGTCGAGTTCGGGGATCTTGTCGTATCCGAAATCGCCCGACGAATAGTTCGTCTTGTCGTAAGTCAGCGTGTAGTCGGCGAATCGCGAGAAGAGGTGCGTTTCCGAATCGATTTGGAACGTGTCGTTGGTCGACGTCGGGCTGTTGAACTTGGCATAGGCCAAGTTGATCTCTTCTTGGAGTTCGGGGCCGAGCGACAGCGTGTCGATGAAGCCGAGGTTGAGGTTATCGGAGAGCGAGCCTTGCAGGTAGCGCGAGAACGTCAAGTTTTCGGTGCTCAGGTTACCCTGATGAACGATGGAGGCCGTCAGGTTGAGGCTGGCCGGCAGCGCGAGCGTGGGGCCGAAATCGCCCTGGTAGCTCGCGCCTAACTGCGCGCGCAGCCGCTTCGAGAGGTTCTCCGTGTCCTGGATGTTGATGTTGGTCTCGCGGGCGTTTTGGATGCGGTCGCTGATCGTGTAGGAATCGATCGTCGTGTAGCGGTGCGCGTCTTTCGCGCCGATGTAGGCGACGTACCCGAGGCCGAGACCGCGCTTGGTGAAATATTCGACGCGGTAGTAGCCGTAGTAGGTCTCGGTCGCGCCGAACCCGATGCGCGCTTTGATGTACGCGCCCTCGACGGAATCGTAGCCGACGACCGGAATGAAGCTCGCGACGCGGCGCGAGCCCACGGCCGACTGGACGAGCGGGATGACGAGCAGCGGCAGGTAGAGGATCGCCGTGGGTCCGAGGAAGACCACGGCTTTGCGCGCGACCAGTTTATCGCCCGGCGTAACGTCGAGCGAGCGCGCTTCGACGTGGTAGCCGGCGTGCGGATTCTCGCACGTGGTGAAGGAAGCGTGGTCGCCGTGCGTCACGCCGTCCGAACGCGCCGTGAGTTCGGAGGCGTAGTAGTGCAGCTTTCCCTGCTGCACGCCTTCGATCGACTCGCCGGAGCCGTTCATCAGGGTCGCGTGGCGCGTCGCGAGATCGAACGTGATCTGGTCGGCGTAGAGAATCGAGTCTTGCGCGCGGTTGACGAGGTAGGTGTGGCCGCGCAAGACGATCGTGTGGTCGCCGTCGTAGTGCGCGCGGTCGCCGACGATTTGGCCTTCCGTGTAGAAGACGTGGACGTTGCCCGCGAGGTCCGAGGGCTTCGTCGTATCGCTCGAACCGACGATGCTGTCGGCGATCGTGACGACTTGGAACGGTCCGAGCGTCGGAGCGGGCGACGCGTACGGCACCGGCGTCGGGTTTTCGCCTTGGCCGCGCGGCACGATCGGTCCGGGCGTGCCGCTCGGCCGCACGAGGAAGATCGGCGCGCTCGGATTGGCCGTCGGCGAGGGCGTCGGCAACGGATACGGCGTGGGCGTCGGGTTGAGCGGGCGCGGCGCGGGCGGGACGATCTGCTGCGGCCCGCCGTTGCCGACGGGCGGAATCGGGATGAACGTCGGCGTCGCGGTCGGCGACGCCGACGGCTCGGGGTTCGCCTGGTCCGTGTCGAGCGCGACGAACGACGCGGTATCGGCGCTCGATTCGCGCACCGGCGCGGCTACGGCTAAACTCGCCGCCGCCGCGCGCGCGTCGGCGTACGAACTCGCCGCCTGCGCGCCGCACGTCCGCGATTTGAGCAGCGCCACGAAGCGCGGATCGAGTTCTTGCGGTTCGACGATGCCGCTAGCGAGCGTGGGCGTCAGGCAGTCGAACGCGAGGGCGCATAACGAGACGGCGGCGATGGCGGCGCGCAAGCGCCCGGAGGGCTTCAGCGTTCCACTCGCTGGAACATCACCGCACCCGCCACGCCCATGATGAGGTTGGGCGCCCACGCCGCGAGGTACGGATTGATCGCGTCGTTCTTGCCGAGCGCCGCAAAGGCCGACATCATCAGATAGTACACGAAAAGCAAGAGCACCGAGAGCGCGATGCCGAGGGCCACGCCCAGATTCTTACCCTTCTTTCCGATTTGCGCCGCCAGCGGCAAGGCGAGCACGACGGCGATGAACGAGGCGAACGGAAAGGCGAGCCGCTGCGCCAGCGTGATGCGCATCGAGGCGAGGGTCTGCCCGCCTTGCCCCGTCATCTGCATGGCGTTGATCTGCATCTTGAGCTGCTTGGAATTGACGGTGTAGGGATCGTTCTGCGTCGTGTTCGTGAACTGGTTGATCGTCTCGCCGAGCGGGAGCGGGATGTCGACGTCGCGCGAGAGGCTGTGGCCGTCGACCGCGCCGCCCGGTTTGAAGAGCGTGATGCGCGGATGGATCATGACGATGCTCGAGTTCTCGACGCGCGCCTGCTGCGCGGTCAAGACCGTGCGGAACGGCGTCGTCGTCGCGTTCTCGAAGATCATGACGTTTTGCATCGTGCGCCGGTCCGGGCTCATGTTGCCGATGTAGAAGACGTTGCCCGTCGAATCGTCTTTGCGGAAAAATCCCGGCTCGATCGGCAGCTGATCGGTGTGGTAGATGATCTGATAGAACGACCGCGTCGAGAGGTCGGTCGTGATCGGCGCGATCGTCTCGTTGACGTAGTACGCGAAAGCGAAGACCGCTAGGCCGCAGCACAGCGGCGTGCGGCAGATGCGCAAGAACGTGATTCCCGAGGTGCGCAGCGCGTTGATTTCGTTGTCTTGCGCGAGCCGGCCGAAAGCGAGCAGCGACGCGAACAGGCTCGCGAAGGGAAAGGCGAGCGGTGTGCTCTGCGGGATGCGGAAGATCAGGAACCGCAGCACCAAAAAGATCGGCGCGTGCGCGTTGATGATGTAGTCCGCCGCGAGAAAAAAGATATTGACGAACCAGAACAGCAGATACGCGCCGAACGCGAAGAAGAACGGGCCCACCAGTTCCTTCAGGATGTAGGAATCCATGATGGGAATTCGCGGCCACAAGCCCATCGGCGCCATCGGAGCGGCCCGAACGCCCGGAACGGTCGCCATCGAACCTATTGGGCGGTTGATTTGAGCGCGGAAATGACGCGGCTCACGTACGCGCGCGTTTCGGCGAAGTGCGGCACGCCGCGCGAGGCGTCGACGTTGCCCGGTCCCGCGTTGTACGCGGCTAGCGCCAGCGTGACGTTATTATGGTAACGGGCGAGCAAATCGTGCATGTAACGGCAACCGCCCGAAACGTTCTCGTAGGGATCGAAAGCATCGACGACGCCGTACGTGGCGGCCGTGCCGGGCATGAGCTGCATGAGCCCTTGCGCGCCCGAACTGCTGACGGCGCTCGGATCGCCGTGCGATTCCGTTTGAATGATGGCCGCGACCAGCTTCGGATCGAGCGAGTTCGCGCGCGCGTCGGCCGCGACGATGCGGTCGAGCGCGGCGGCGCTCATCGCGTGCGGACCGCCCGGCACGAAGCCTCCGCCGCTGCAGCCGTAGAGTGCGCCCAGTACTAGGAAAGCGGCGAGAAATCTCACGTTGACCGCTGTTTTTGGCGTTGTGCCGCGACCCGCCTCCGGCTTCACGAAGTTCTAACTGCGGTCACAGCGGACCCCGATCACGTTTCGCGGCCGGCTTCGCCGCGCGCCCTTGCACGGGGCCGACGCCCCGGGTATAGTGGTGCATAGTGGTAGCTAGTGGGGCGAAGTGGAGGTCTTTCCCTGGCTCGCGAGATTGCGCGGTTCACAGGCCGAGCAGAGGGAGCGCTTGACGACAAGGGCCGCTTGGTCGTGCCCGCCCGCTTTCGCGAACGCCTAGGCGCCAAGTTCATCGTCACGATCGCCCAACCCGATCCGTGCCTTGCCCTCTATCCGCAGGTCACCTGGGAGGCCTTTTGCGAGCGCCTCGATGCGGCGCCCGTCAAGGACGAACGCTATCGGCGCTTCGTCCGGCACCTCTTCGCGCACACGGACGAGACGGGCTGCGACGCCCAGGGGCGGCTGCTCGTGCCGCTCGCGCTGCGCGGCTACGCCGGCATCGAGCGCGAGGTGGTCTCCATCGGCTCGCTGACGCGGATCGAGCTGTGGTCGCCCGCGCGGCTCGGGGAGATGGCACCCTCGGCCGACGAGGCGGCCGCCTTCACCACGGAGCTCGGGCTCTATTAACGATGGCGGCCATCTTCCGGTCATGCTTTCCGAAGCGCTCGACGCGCTCGAGGTGCGGCGCGGCGGCACGTACGTCGACGCCACCTTCGGCGCGGGCGGCCATACTCGCGCGATCGTGGAGCGCGGCGGCCGGGTCGTCGCCTTCGATCGCGATCCGCAGGCCGCCGTCCCGGCGGACCTCGCCGCATCGGTCATTCTCGTGCGGCGGAACTTCGCCGATCTGGCCGCGGCGCTCGACGACCTCGCGTTGCCGGCCGTGGACGGCGTGCTCTTCGACGTCGGCGTCTCGTCGATGCAATTCGACGAGCCCGAACGCGGTTTCTCGTTCGCGGCGGACGGGCCGCTCGACATGCGCATGAGCGGCGAGGGCGGCGGCCCGACCGCCTACGACCTGCTGGCCCGTTCGAGCGAAACGGAACTCGCCGATCTGATCTTCCAGAACGGCGAGGAGCGCGCCGCGCGCCGCATCGCGCGCGCCATCGTCGCGGCCCGCGAGTCGGGGCGATTGCCGCGCCGCACGGGCGAACTCGCGCGGCTGGTCTCGGGCGTCGTGCACGTGCGCGGCAAGCGCGAGCGGCTGCACCCCGCCACGCGCACGTTCCAGGCGCTGCGCATCGCGGTCAACGACGAACTCGGCTCGCTCGAACGCGGCCTCGACGCCGCGATCGCCCGCACCCGCGCGGGCGGGCGCATCGCCGTCATCACCTTCCACTCCCTCGAAGACCGCATCGTCAAGCGGCGCTTCCGCTCGGACGAGCGGCTGCGCGTCCTCACCAAGAAACCACTCATTCCCGGCGACGACGAACTCGCGCGCAATCCGCGGTCGCGCAGCGCGAAGTTACGCGTCGCGGAGCGGCTGCCGTGATCGCACGTCCTTTGATCGTCGAAGAAGATTTCTTTGCGCCGCGCGTCGCCACGCGTTCGGGCCGGGGGGCGGCGAGCCGCCGCCGCGTCCGTACCAAACGGCAGCGCTACGAAGCGATGCTGCGGATCGTCGTCGTGGTCGGCGTCGTCACGCTCGCCGTCGTGACGTACTTGGCGCTGCTGGCCAACGTGACCGGGATGACGTACGAATTGGCCAAGAGCGCGCGCGACAAGGCGCGCTTGCAAGACGTCTCGGCGCGGCTCGACGATCGCATCGCGCGCCTGGCTTCCCGCGATCGCCTCGCGCAACTCGCCGCGCAGATCGGCATGCGCGACCCGCAGACCTTCGCCGTCGTGCAGTCGCCCGCCGAACCCAAGGCGCCGCCCGCGGGCGTCGCGTTTTTGCGCTGGCTGAAGTGAACGCGGCGCAGGCGCGCAGGCCCGCTGCAGAAGCGGCGCGCGTCGGCGCGGCGCGCGCCAAACTGGTTTTCTACCTGCTGCTCTTCGTCGCGACGTGCGTGGCGGGACGGTTTTTCGTCGTGCAGGTGCGCGACGGGCCGATGCTCGCCCACCGCGCCTACGAGCAGCACCTCACCACGATCGAATTCCCGGCCCATCGCGGCTCCATCTACGATCGCAACGGCGATACGCTCGTGCGGTCGTTGCCGTCGCAGAGCGTCTTCGTGCGCACCGCGAACGTGGCCGACGTCGCCGCCACCGCGCGCGCGCTCGCGCCGTATCTGCCCGACAAGAGCGTCCCCGAACTCGAAGAGTACCTGCGCTCGAGGCATCCCTACGTGCAACTCGAGCACAAGGTGCGGCGCGAACAAGCCGACGCGATCGCCAAGCTGGGATTGCCCGGAATCAGCATCGTGCCCGAGCAAACCGGCATGCGGTTCGTGCCCTCCGGGCACCTCGCGTCGACGGTGATCGGATTCACGGGCTTCGACGAGAACGGCCTCGACGGCGTCGAGTACGCGTTCGATTCGCTCTTGAGCGGCACGTCCGGCGAGATGGTGCTCGAAGGCGACCAGTTCGGGCGCGCGCTGCCGTTCGCGCAGCCGCGCGTCGTCGTCGCGCCGAAATCCGGTCATTCGCTCGTGCTGACGCTCGACTCGTTCCTGCAGTACAACGCCGAACGCATCCTGCACGAAACGATCGCGCGCTACCGCGCGCAAAACGGCAGCATCGTCGTGATGGATCCGCACACGGGCGAAGTGCTCGCGCTCGCCAACGATCCGGATTTCGACGTGCGCGACTACGGCCGCTATTCGGTCGACGCGTTGCGCGATCGCGCCGTCACCGACGCCTACGAACCGGGTTCGACGTTCAAGCTGATCACCGCGGCCGCCGCCCTCGAGAGCGGCAAGGTGACGCCGGACGACCGCTTCCCCGCGCGCGACACGCTGCAAATCGGCGGCCGCACGATCCACAACGCCGAGGACGGCTTCCTGGCGGGCTCGAGCGATACCGAGAATCTCGAAGAGATCATCGCGAAGTCGCACAACGTCGGCGCCGCCGAAGTCGGGCTGCGCATCGGCCGCGCGACGATGTACGACATGCTGCAACGTTTCGGTTTCGGTACGTCGACGGAAATCGGGCTGCCGGGCGAAAACCCGGGCATCGTGCCCCGCTTGGCCGACTGGAGCGAGACGTCGCTGCCGACGATCGCCTTCGGTCACGGCATCGCGACGACGCCGCTCGCGCTCGCCCGCGCGTACTGCGCGATCGCCAACGGCGGTCTCTTGCTGCGGCCGCGCATTCTGGCGGCGATTCTCGACGGCGACGGCCGCACGATCTACCGCTACGGGCCCGAAATCGAGCGACGCGTAATTTCGAGCCGTACCGCGGCGATTTTGCGCCGCTACCTGCGGGCGGTCGTCGTGCGCGGCACGGGCCATCCCGCGGCCGAAGTGCCGGGTTACACGACCGCCGGCAAAACCGGCACGGCGCAGGTTGCCGAGGACGGCTACTACGCAGCGGGGAAGTACGTGGCGTCGTTCGTCGGGTTCGTTCCGGCGGAAGCGCCGCGGTTCGTCATCCTCGTCAAGATCTCCGAGCCGCAAGGCGCGATATACGGCGGGGTCGTCGCCGCCCCCGCGTTCGCCCGGCTCGCGAAAATCGCGATGATGCATGCGGGCATCGTTCCGTCCGACACTCGCTTGGTTCGGGCGGCCGTCTCGTCGAAGCACCATTCATGACCGAAGTTTCCCCGCACGCCGTCGATCTGGCACCGCTGTTCGCGGCGCTGGATTGTCCGCGCGCGTTCGGGGATCTCGATCGCGCCGTTTCGAACCTCGCGCACGATTCGCGCGCCGTCCGCCCGGGCGGCGCTTTCGTCGCGGTACGCGGCGAACGCGTCGACGGCCACGCCTTTCTCGACGCGGCGGTGGCCGCCGGCGCGCGGACCGTCGTCGTCGATCGCCGCTACGCCGAAGCGCACGGCGTGCCGGACGGCGTGACGACCATCGTCGTGCCGGACACGCGGCGCGCGCTCTCGAGGCTGGCCGCCGCATTCTACGATTATCCGGCACGCTCGCTGCGCGTCGTGGGCATCACGGGCACCAACGGCAAGACGACGACGACGCACCTGGTCGCCCACGTGCTCGGCGCGGGCGGCGTGCCGGCCGGACGCATCGGCACGCTCGGCGCGGCCTTCGGCGGCGCTCTGTGGTCGCTCGACAACACCACCCCTCTCTCGCTCGAAACGCAGGCGCTGCTCGCCGCGATGCGGGACCGCGGCGCCGAAGCCGTGGCGATGGAGGTCAGTTCGCACGCGCTCGTCCTCGATCGCGTGTGCGACGTTCCGTTCGCGGTCGGCGTGCTCACGAACGTGACCCGCGATCATCTCGACTTTCACCCTTCGTTCGAAGCGTACGCGGCGGCGAAGCGCTCGCTCTTCGAGCAGGCCGCGCTCGCGCTGCTCAACGTGGACGACGCGTGCGGACGGCAGTTCGCGGACGATCTGCGCGCGCGCGGCCGCGCGCTCGTCACCTACGGCTTCGGCGAAGACGCGGACCTGCGCGCGACGTCGCTCGTATCGAGCACGGACGGTTCGGCCTTTACCGTCGACGGTCAAAGCTTCCGGCTGCGCGTGCCCGGGCGCTTCAACGTGCACAACGCGCTGGCGGCGCTCGGCACCGCGCGCGCCTTCGGGATCGGCGACGCCGTGACGGCCGCGGCCTTGGAATCGTTCGGCGGCGTTCCCGGCCGCATGGAGCGCCTCTCCGGCGCGAACGTCGACGTGCTGGTCGATTACGCGCACACCCCGGACGCCCTCGACGCCGTGCTGCGCGCCGCGCGCGACGCGTGTGCCCGGGAACTCGTGGTGGTGTTCGGCTGCGGCGGCGATCGCGATCGCGGCAAGCGCCCCGAGATGGGACGCGTGGCGGCCGCACTCGCCGACCGAATCGTCGTCACGAGCGACAATCCGCGCGGCGAAGAACCGCGCGCCATCGCCGCCGACGTCGTCGCGGGCATTCCCGCGGGCGCGAACGCCGTCGTCGAACTCGATCGCCGCGCGGCGATTCGGAACGCCGTGCTCGCGGCGCGTCCCGGCGACGTGATCGTCGTCGCCGGCAAAGGGCACGAGACGTACCAAATCGTCGGGAAGTCGAGCGCGCATTTCGACGACCGCGACGAAGTGCGCGCGGCGCTGGCGGCGCGCGCGGCGGCGACGTCGTGAACATCGCGCTACGGGCCGCGTGCGAAGCGGCGGGCGCGCGGACGGTCGGCGAGGTGCCGCTCGACGAACCGCTCGCGATTTCGACCGACACGCGCACCCTCGCGCCGGGCGACGCTTTCGTGGCGCTGCGCGGCGAGCGCTTCGACGGCCACGACTACGTCGCGCGCGCCTTCGCGGCGGGCGCGCGCGTCGCGGTGGTCGACGATGCGAGCGTGCTTCCTCCGGGCGCGCCGGGCTTGGTCGTGCACGATACCACGCGAGCCTACGTCGCCTTCGGAGCGGTGGCGCGCGCGCGCTCGGCGGCGCGCACCGTCGCGATCACCGGCAGCGCCGGGAAGACGACGACCAAAGCGTTTCTCGCGCAAGTGCTCGAGCGCGTGCAAACCGGCCGCATGGTCGCCACGCCGGCGAACGAGAACAACGAGATCGGCGTCGCGAAGCTGCTGCTCGGCCTCCCCGCCGACGCGGCGTTCGCCGTGGTCGAGATCGGCGCGCGGCACTTCGGCGAGATCGCGCCGCTGGCGCGCGCGGCGGCGCCCGAGACGGCGATCCTCACGAACATCGGCGACGCGCACCTCGAGATCTTCGGCTCGCACGAGCGTCTCGCGGAAACGAAGTGGGGAATCTTCGCGACGGGCGCCCGGCGCGTGCTTTGCGCGACGGACGCGCGCTCGATGGAACGTGCGGCGCGAGCGCGCGACGGCGTAGCGGTTACGTTCTTCGCGCTCGACGCGCTCCCGCCGGAGGCGCGCGAAGGGGCGGCCGTCGTGCTGCACGGTCGCGACCGGCTGACGGTGCGCGCGGCCGATGGGGCGACGCGCTCGTTCGCAACCGCCGTCGCGGTTCCGGGCGATCACAATCTGCACAACGCCGTAGCCGCCGCCGCCGCGGCATTCGATCTCGGGTTCGACGGCGAGTCGATCGCCGCGGCGCTCGCCTCGCTCGCGCTGCCGTCCGGCCGCTACGAGCGCATCGTGCTCGGCGAGATCGCGTTGCTGCACGACGCGTACAACGCGTCGATGAGCGGCACGCTCGCCACGCTCGCCTCGTTCGCGCGCGAGCCGGCGCGCCGCCGCATCGCCGTGCTCGGCAGCATGGCGGAACTCGGCGCGGAGGCGGCCGCGATGCACGCGCGCGTCGGCGGCGCGGCGGCGGCGTCGGAAGTGGACGTGTTGCTGGTCGGCGGCGAGCATGCGAACGATCTCGCGGACGGCGCGCGCGCGGCCGGTTTCGACGCGTCGCGGATCGTGCCGTTCGCGGCGAACGCCGACGTCGTGGCGTGGCTGCGCGCGAACGCGCGCGCCGGGGATCTCGTGCTGCTCAAAGCCTCGCGGCGCTACAAGCTCGAAGAAATCGTCGAGGGATTGCGAAGCGTGCATGCCGGCTGAGCCGTTCGTTCCCGCGATCGCCGGCCGCTCGGCGCCCGAGCGCAAACGGCCGCCGTTCGCCGCGGCGTTCGTCGCGATTCCGGTGCGCACGCGGCTCGTGCGCCAAGGCGACGATCTCGCGGAGGTCGTGGCCGGCGCCGTGCGCGGCATCGCGCGTCCGGCCGACGTGATCGCCGTCTCCGAAACGGCCGTCGCGATCGCGCAGAGCCGCACGATCGCCGCCGAAACGATCCGTCCGAGCCGCCTCGCATACGCGCTCGCGCGGCGCGCGGGCGCGCTTGCGACCGTGAATCAGCCCGAGTCGATGCAACTCGTGATCGATGCCGTCGGCGTGCCGCGCGTCGTCTTAGCCGCGCTCGCACACGTCGTAGGCCGGCTGGCAGGCCGGCGCGGCGCGTTCTATCGGGTGCTCGGCGAAGCGATCTCGGCAATCGACGGCTACACGGGGACGCTGCCGCCTTTCGAGCGGACGATCGTGCTCGGACCGGCCGATCCGGAACGCGTGGCCTGCGAACTCGCCGCGCGCGCGGGGGCGCCCGTCGCGGTGGTGGACGCCAACGACCTCAGCGGCGCGAAAGTTTTGGGCGCGTCGCCCGGCGTGCGGCGCGAGCGCGTCGCGGCGGCGCTACGCGAGAATCCGCACGGCAACGGCGACGAGCAGACGCCGCTCGTCGTGCTCGCCTGGCGCGGAGCGGGCCCGAGCCCGCTGCTCGAGCAGGCCGCATGAACGCCTTCGTGGGACCGGCCGCGCTCTTCGCCGCGGTGCTCGCGGCGACGCTGGCCCTCGGCTCGCCGCTCATCGCGTTGCTGCGGCGCGTCTCCTTTCGCCAGCACGCCTACGAGGACGCGCCGAAAACGCACGCCGTCAAGAGCGGCACGCCCACGATGGGCGGACTGCTGTTCGCCCTCGCGCTGCTCGCGGCCGTCGTTTGGCATCGCGACGCCGCGACGCTTGCGCTCGCGGCGCTCGGCCTCGGCTGCGGCGCCGTCGGCTTCCTCGACGACTACCTCTCGATCCGGCGCGGCCGTAACCGCGGCTTGCGCGCGCGCGACAAGTTCGCGCTGACGGCGCTGGCCGGCGTCGCCTTCTTGGCGCTGGCGGCGCGCGACGCGAACCCGGCCTTGCGCGACGTCGTCTTTACGTTCGGAAATGCGACGCTGCACGTGCCGCACGCGATCTGGTACCTCACGAGCCTGCTCGTCATCGTGGCGACGACGCACGCCGTGAATTTGACGGACGGCTTGGACGGGCTGGCGGGCGGAACGATGCTGCCGCCGCTGGCCGTCATGGCGTGGCTCGCGTGGCAGGCGGGAGTGCCCGGCGTCGCGTACGCGGACGTCGCGCTCGCCGCGGCCGTCGTCGGCTTCCTTACATACAACCGGCACCCGGCGCGCGTTTTCATGGGGGACACGGGCGCTCTCCTACTCGGCGGCGTTCTGGCGGGGAGCGCCGTGCTCACCGGCACGCACCTCCTGCTCCCGCTCGTCGGCGGCGTGTTCGCCGCCGAAGCGCTCTCGGTGATCCTTCAAGTGGCTTACTACAAGACGACGCACAAACGAATCTTTCGCATGAGTCCGCTGCACCATCACTTCGAACTCGGCGGCTGGCCCGAAACGAAGGTCACCGCACGCTTCTGGACCGCCTCGGCGCTGCTCTCGCTCGCCGGCGCGGCGCTCGCGCGATGAGCGACGCGACGGGCTCCTTCGACGCGCGCGAGCGCGTGCTGGTCATCGGTCTCGGCCGAAGCGGCATCGCGAGTTGCGCCGTGCTGCGCGCGCGCGGCGCGACGGTCTTCGCGACCGACGAGAAGTCGCCCGAAGCGCTGGCCGCCACGATCGCGGAACTGGAACGCAGCGGCGTCCGCTTCGTCGCTCCGGACGCCCTCGAGGGCGTGCTCGCCGAAATCACCTCGGCGGTCGTTTCGCCGGGCGTCCCGCTCAACAACGACCTCGTGCGCCGCGTGCAGGCGGCGCGCGTCTCGGTGTTCTCGGAAATCGAGGTCGCCTACCGCATCAGCAAAGCGCCGATGGTCGCGATCACGGGGACGAAAGGCAAGACGACCACGACGGCGCTCGTGGGCGCGCTCTTCGCGCGCGCCGGTAAGGCGGTGCGGGTCGGCGGCAACATCGGCAACGCGCTCATCAACGAGACGTTCGTCGCGACGCCGGACGAATGGGTCGTCGCCGAGGTGTCGTCGTTCCAGCTCGAATCGATCCGCTCGTTCAAGCCGCGCGTCTCGGCAATCCTCAACCTCTCGCCCGATCATCTCGACCGCTACCATTCGATGGACGAGTACGCCGAAGCGAAATTTCGCATCTTCGCCAATCAAGGCGCCGGCGACACGTTCGTGGGCAATCTCGACGACCCGATCGTCGGCACGCTCGCCGAAGGCGAGCCCGCCAAGCGCATTCCGGCGCGCGCGGTCTGGTTCGGTTTCGAGCCGCGCCGCGCGACCGCGCTCTACGTGCGCGACGAGCGCATCATCTACGCGCCGTGGTCGGGCGATCCGCGGCCGGTCGAGATCATGCCGCTTTCGGAAATTCCGCTGCCCGGCCGGCACAACGTCGGCAACGTGCTCGCGGCGCTCGCGATGGGGCTGGCCGCCGGGCTCGATCCGGAGGCGCTGCGCGCGGGCGTGCGCGACTTCGTGCCGCTGCCGCACCGCTTGCAACGCATCGGCGAACGCGACGGCGTCATGTTCGTGGACGACTCGAAATCGACCAATCCGGGTTCCGTCGTCGCCGCGCTCGAAACGTTCGCGGCGCCGGTCGTGCTGATCGCGGGCGGCAAATCGAAGCGCACCGATTTCAGGGCGATGGGCGCGGCGATCGAGAAGTACGCCAAGGCCGTCGTGCTGATCGGCGAAGCCGCCGACGAAATCGCCTCGACGATTGCGTCGCGGCCGGTGTCGCGTGCGGTTTCGATGGACGACGCGGTGGCGCAGGCGCGCGAACTCGCCGCGCCGGGCGACGTCGTGCTGCTCTCGCCCGGCTGCGCGTCGTTCGACATGTTCGCGTCGGCGGAAGCGCGCGGCGACGCCTTCGCGAGCGCGGCGCTGGGCGTCACGGCGGCGCATGGTCGCTGAGGCACCGTTCCGGCGCGCCACGCCCGACCTCGCCCTGTTCGCGACGATCGCGACGCTCGTGGCCATCGGTCTCGTGATGATCTTCAGCGCGTCGAGCGCGTACGCCGTCGCGCAGAATCACGACGGCGCCTACTTCCTCAAACGCCAGATCGCGTGGCTCGCCGTCGGGGCCTTGGCGGCGCTTGCCGCCTATCGCATCGATTACCGCAAATTGCGCCGCGCGGCACCGTTCGCGCTCGTCGCGTGCATGCTGGCGCTGACGCTCGTACTCGTGCCGCACGTCGGCAAGCTCGCGGGCGGCTCGAGCCGCTGGCTCGGCATGGGGCCGCTGCAGTTCGAACCGTCCGAATTTGCGAAGCTGGCGCTCGTTCTGTATCTCGCCTCGGCGCTGGCGGCCAAAGGCGATCGCATCCGCTCGCTCGCGAGCGGCGTCTTTCCGCTCGCGCTCGTGACGCTGCTGATGGTCGTGCTCGTGATCAAGCAGCCCGATTTCGGAACGGCGAGCCTGCTCGCGTTCACGGCCGGCACGATGCTCTTCGTGGCGGGCGCGCGGCCCGCCCATCTCGCGATGGTGCTCGCCGCCGTCCTGCCGTTCGCGATCGTGATCGTCCGCCACGATCCGTATAAACTCGCGCGTATCGCGGCGTTCTTGGATCCGTGGAAGGACCCCGAAGATAAAGGCTTTCACATCGTCCAGTCGCTGATGGCGCTGGGCAGCGGCGGCTGGTTCGGCGTCGGGCTGGGTTTCTCGCGCCAGAAGTTTTTTTGGCTGCCGGAGGCGCACACGGACTTCATCGGCGCGATCATCGGCGAGGAGACGGGCTTCATCGGCATCTTCACGATCGTCGTGCTCTTCATCGCGTTCGCGTACCGCGCGGTTCGCATCGCGCTCGCCGCGCCCGACCGCTTCGGTTTCTTGCTCGCGGTCGGCTGCATGGCGACGATCGTCATTCAGGCTTTCGTCAATTTGGGGGTGGTGTCGTCGTCGTGGCCCGTCACGGGCGTGCCGCTGCCGTTCATCTCGTTCGGCGGTTCGTCGCTCGTGACGTCGCTCGTCGCCGTGGCGCTGATCGCCAACGTCGGGCGCTCGCGACGACGGCGGGCGTGAAGCTCGCGCTCACCGGCGGCGGCACGGGAGGTCACGTGTACCCGGCGATCGCGCTCGCCGAAGCGTTCGCGCGCGAAGCGGATTTCGCGCCGCTCGACGTGCTCTTCGTGGGGACGCGCGATCGGCTGGAAGCGCGGATCGTCCCCAAAGCCGGGTATCCGATCGCCTTCGTGCACGCCGCGCCGCTGACGCGCAAACTTTCGCTCGAGCTCGTCCCTATGGTCGTCGCGAACCTGGCCGGCATTTGCGAAGCGCTCGCCGTTCTGCACCGCGCGCGGCCCGACGTGTTGATCGCGACGGGCGGGTACGTCGCCTTTCCCGTCGTCGCGGCGCTGCGGCTCGTGCGCGCCCTGCGGCGTTCGCAGGCCCGCATCGCGCTGCTCGAACCCAACGCCGCAGCCGGCCTGACGAACCGTCTGCTGGCGCCGCTCGTCGACGAAATTTGGTACGCGACCGCGCCCCCGGACCGCCCGCTCGAGCCGCGCGAAATCGTCGTCGGCATGCCGGTGCGCGATTCGATGCGACGTCCCGAGGAACCCGAGCGCGCGCGCGTGGCGCTCGGACTCGACCCCGTCAAGACGACGCTCGTCGTGCTCGGCGGCAGCCAGGGCGCGCGCACGATCAACGACGCGGCCCTCGCGTTCGCGGCCGACGGGCTGCCCGAAGGCTGGCAAATGCTCGTCGTCGCGGGCGAGCGCGAGTTCGCGCGCTGCAAGGAACGCGCGCAGGACCGGCCGGGCGTTCGCGTCGTCGGTTATCTCGACGATCCGCGCGTCGCCTACGCGGCCGCGGATCTCGTCGTCGCGCGTGCGGGGGCGTCGACGCTCGGCGAACTGGCCGCGACCGCCACGCCCGCGCTGCTCGTGCCCTACCCGTTCGCGACCGACGACCATCAAGCGCTCAACGCGCGCGCTTACGCCGCGGGCGGTGCCGCGCGCGTCGTGCCCGATGCCGAACTCGACGCGCGCCGCTTGCGGGCGGAGTGCGAAGCGGCGCTCGCACCGGACGCGCGCGCGGCGCTCCGTGCGGCGGCGCGGCTCTTGGCCCAAAGCGATCCGCGCGCGGCGGTCGTGGCACGGGTGAAGCGCTGGCTCGCTGCGAACACAGCCGCCCCGTGAGGCTTTCGTCCGCGGTGCATTTTATCGGGATCAGCGGCATCGGCATGTCGGCGCTCGCGCGCATCCTCTTGCAACGCGGTTACCGGGTTTCCGGATCGTCCGATCGCAGCACCGCCCTGACTGAGGAACTGCACGCCGAAGGCGCGCGCGTCGCGATCGGCCACGCCCCCGGCAATCTGGGCGACGCGGAAACCGTCGTCGTCAGCACGGCGATCGGCGCGGGCAATCCCGAGTTGGTCGAGGCGCGCGCGCGCGGCCTCACCGTCCTGCATCGCGGCGCGCTGCTCGCGGAGTTGATGCACGAGCGGCGGGGCATCGCGGTTGCCGGCACGCACGGCAAGACGACGACGACGGCGATGATCGCCTGCGTGCTGGAAGCGGCCGGACTCGATCCGACGGTGGTGGTCGGCGGCGAACGCGTCGATACGGGCAGCAACGCGCGCGCCGGCGCGGGCGAGTGGTTCGTAAGCGAAGCGGACGAATCCGACCTGTCGTTTCTCGATTTGCGGCCCGAACTCGCGGTCGTCACCAACATCGAGAACGATCACGTCGATTCCGACGCGGAATTCGCGCGCATGTGCGACGCGTTCGAGCGCTTCGCGGCCGGCACGCTGCCGGGCGGCTGCGTGTACGTCGGGATCGACGAGCCGCACGCGGCGGCGCTCGCGGCGAGCACGCGCCGTGCGCGCACCCGGACCTTCGGCTTCGATGCGCGTGCGGACGTGCGTGCCGGCGGCGCGCGCTTCGCGAACGGCGGTTCGCGCTTCGCGGTGCTGCTGGACGGCACGCCTGCGGGCGAGATCGCGCTCGGCGTGCCCGGCACGATCAACGTGCTCGACGCGCTGCCCGCCGTCGCGATCGGGCTCGACCTCGGCGTGCCCTTCGCGACGATCGCCGCGGCCCTCGGCGCGTTTCGGGGCGTGCGCCGGCGTTTCGAGGTCGTCGCGCGCGACGCGCGCATGACGGTGGTCGACGATTACGCGCACCATCCGACCGCGGTGGCCGCCACGATCGCGGCCGCGCGCGAGGGCTTCGCCGGGCCGCTCGTCGTGGCGCTGCAGCCGCACCGCTACACGCGCACGCGCTACCTTGCCGGCGACTTCGCTCGCGCGCTGCGCGGGGCCGATCACGTCGTGCTGACCGACGTCTACGCGGCCTCCGAAGAGCCGTTGCCCGGCGTCGGCGCCGCCTCCATCGGCGAACCGCTCGCGGCGCTCGGCGGCGACGTCGCCTACGTGCCCGACGTTGCCGCTCTGCCCGCCTACCTGCTCGCGCACGCGCCGCCCGGAGCGCTCGTGCTGCTGCTGGGCGCCGGGTCGATCACGCACGCGGCGCACGAACTGGGCGCGTTGCTCGCGCGCGCGCCGGTGCCGGCGACGTGACCGAAGCGCCGCCGCCCGCCTGCGAATCCGCGCTCGGCGACGCCGATCGCGCGCTCCTGCGCGAAGCGCTCGGCGAGCGCGTGCGTTTCGACGAACCGCTTGCGCCCTACACGTCGTGGAAGATCGGCGGCCCTGCCGACGCGCTCGCCGAGGTCGACGATTCCGCCGCGCTCGCGCGGCTGCTGCGCGTGGTCTTCAAACGGCGCTTACCGTGGTTCGTCCTCGGGAGCGGCTCGAACTTGCTCGTCGGCGACGGCGGCATCCGCGGGGTCGTGCTGCGTTTGGGCGGCGAGTTCGCGAAGATCGAGGTCGCGCTCGAAGCGGACGCGGTCGTGGCGAGCGCGGGCGCGTCGGCGCCGATGCCGCTGCTCGTGGCGCAACTGGCGTCGCGCGGCGCCGTGGGCGTCGGGTCGCTCGCCGGCATTCCCGGCAGCGTCGGCGGCGCGCTGCGCATGAACGCGGGCACGGATCGCGAGATCGGCGAGTTCGTGCGCGACGTGTGGGTGCAAACGCCGGCAAAGCCCGAGCCGCATCCGGTGACGCCGCAATACTTCTACCGGCATACGACGTTGGCGCGCGACGCGGTGGTGGCGCGCGTGACGCTCGCCTTCGAGTGCGGCGATCCGGTGCGCGTGCGCGAGGAGATGCAAGCGAAACTGGTGCGGCGCAAGAACACCCAGCCGCTCAATCTGCCTAACGCCGGCTCGTGCTTCCGCAATCCGCCGGGCGACAAGGCGGGCCGGCTGATCGAAGCGGCTGGTGCGAAGGGTTGGCGCGAAGGCGGCGCGGAGGTGTCGGAGATGCATGGCAACTTCATCGTGAACCGCGGCGACGCGACCGCTTCCGACGTGGCGCGGTTGCTCGCGCGCGTGCGGCGCGCCGTCGCTGAGCGATTCGGCACGGAACTCGAACTCGAAGTGCACTTCGTAGGCGTCTTCGTATGAAGGGCGCGCGCGTCGCCGTCGTCATGGGCGGGCCAAGTTCCGAGCGCGCGGTGTCCATCGCCTCGGGTCAAGGCGTGGCGGGCGCCCTCGAACGCCTGGGCTACCGCGCGCAGCCGCTCGATTTCGACGGGCGCTTCGTCGAAGCGCTCGCGGAGTTCGCACCCGACGTGGTGTTCAACGCGCTGCACGGGCCGGGCGGCGAGGACGGCACGATTCAAGGCGTCTTGGAATGGCTGCACTTGCCCTATACGGGCAGCGATCTGCGCTCCTGCGCGCTCGCGATGGACAAGCACTTAACGAAAAAGCTGCTGTCGGCCGAAGGCTTGCCGACGCCCGCGTGGGACACGTTCGATTTCGAAGGCGGCACGCTGCCGCTCTTGCCCGGCTCGCTCAACCTGCCGCTCGTCGTCAAGCCGCGCAACGAAGGTTCGAGCGCCGGCGTGTCGCTCGTGCGCACGCACGAGGATTGGTCGCGCACGATGATCGCGATCTCGGAGCGGCGCTCGACGATTCTGGCCGAGGAGTTCATCGAGGGCCGCGAGTTTTCGTGCGGCGTGTTCTTCGAAACGGCGCTTCCCGTGGTCGAGATCGTGCCGCAGGATCGCCCCTTCTACGACTACGAGGCGAAGTACGCACCCGGCGGCAGCCGCCATGAGGTCCCCGCGAAGATCGATCACGATCTGGCGCACCGCCTGCAGATGCTCGCACACTCGACGCACCGCATGCTCGGCTTACGCGACTATTCGCGCACCGACTTCATCGTGACGGATGCGGGCCGGCCGTATATCCTGGAAATCAACGCGCTGCCGGGGCTGACCCCGACGAGCCTTTTTCCCGAGGAATGCGCGGCCATCGGCATCTCCTACGAGGCGCTGATCGACCGCCTGGTCCAAGCCGCGCTCGACCGCGGCCGGCAATTCGCGGACGCGACGTAGGCATCACGTCGGGCGAAGCATCACGAATTGCGCGTCGGCCGTACACGCCTCTTGGCGAAGCGCGCCGGAAGCGGTATGGTTGAAATAGCCGACGGGAAATACGGCATAGATCTCTAGGTCACCACATAGGATGGCCGATTTTGTGACCAAGCAAACCGGCGCACTTCTAACGACTAGCGCGAGCACGAGTGCGGCGGCGACGGCAAAGCTCCGCGCTGCCGCGCTCGCTAGCACCCTTGCTCTCTTTGGTCTCGTGTTGACGTCGCCTTCTAGTGCAGCGGTGCTTCCCGCCCGCCACTTATACGTTGCGGACGACGGTAATAATCAAATCGTCGAGTTTCCAATCCGCGCCGACGGATTGCCTTCGAAAAAACCCGATAACGTACTCAAGCTGGATGGGCCGCCCTACGGCTTAGCGTTAGATAGCGCTGAGAACCTGTACGTAAGCGTTGAGGCCCCCGCGAATAACGGTAACGTTATTGAGGTGTTTGCTCATGGCGCGAGCGGTTCGCAGAAACCGGAACGCGTCGTTTCTTTCGGCGTAAATACGTTTCCGCTCTACCTGGCGATCGATAACGCGCAGAATCTGTATGTTGACCTGGGCAACTTTGACATAGGAATTTACAATCTCGCGAAATCGAAGAACCCTATTGCGAACATCCCGATTCCGGATGTCATTCTAGACATGAAGCTCGACCGCTCTGGAGAGTTGTATGTTTCGGAAGAAAATCAAGTGGGAGTCTATTTACAACCGTTGTTGCGGCAACAACCGGACGGGCTCGTGTTTCCGCAGGGTGGATTCGAATACGCGATTATCGGCTCGATCGCGATCGACGATAATGCGGGCAAGCTCTACTTTCAGACGGCGCCGTTCGTCAACCAGCGGTGGGGCGAATTCGATTTCGCCGTGCGAAAGCTACCGGGATATGGGAATCAAAACCGCGGTAATGCCGACCCGCTGATCCTATCGGACGCGTGTGACGGGCCGGATCAGCGAGCGATTTCGTACGGGGCGGCGATTTCCGGACGCTACCTTCTCGCCGGCTGCGTCGGGAGCACGCCCGTTTTCGCTTTCGATAAAGACCGGTTCGGTCGCCGCTCGCCGGTCGAGGCGATCGGGTCGGGTTACGTTCAGGGGGAATCCGATATCATCGTCGGACCTTAAGAAAATCGGGCATTTTATCGTTCTCCGCGATCTCGCGGTCGAGCGTCGAGGCGCATGCCGCCTCGACGGCCGTGCACCGCTCGCCGGCTTCGTACACCATACTGAGCGCGGCGCTAGATGCATGGAAATCGCACCTACCCTGAGAAGCCTCGTCCAATGACCGGGACCTCCCGACGCACGGCCGAGCCGGCCCCGCGCTGATGCCGACCGCTCGGCGCGCGGCCGTCCTGCGCGAGACTCGCGAAACCAACGTCGATCTGCGGCTCGATCTCGACGGCGGCGACACCTCGATTGCCACCGACGTGCGCTTCCTCGACCACATGCTCGAGGCGTTCGCCAAGCACGGCGGCGTCGGGTTGACCCTGCGCGCGCGGGGAGACGGCCTCGACCACCACCACCTCGTCGAGGACGTGGCGATCGCGCTCGGCCAGGCGATTCACGAGGCGCTGGGCGAGAAGCGCGGCATCGCCCGCTTCGGCTCGATGGCGGTGCCGCTCGACGACGCGCTCGTGCTCGGCAGCGTGGACCTCTCGGGCCGCGCCTGGTCGAATTTCAGCGTCCGTTTCGGCGTCGAGAATTTAGGCGATCTCAAGACCGAGCTCGTGTCGCACTTCTTTCACAGCGTCAGCGAGAACGGCCGCTTCAACCTGCACCTCGTGCAGCTGGCCGGCACGAACTCGCACCACCTCTGCGAGGCGTCGTTCAAGGCCTTCGCGCGCGCGTTCGCGCAAGCGAAGTCGCAGACGGGCGACGTGACCGTTCCATCGACGAAAGGGCTCCTAGCGTAGCGTTATGGCCGAATCGATTCACAAGCCCGTTCAAGACGGCGAGGCCTACGAACTCGCGGACGGCAAGGGCAAGGCCCGCGCGCGCCTGCCGCTGCTCCACGCGACGCTCGGCGCCGACGCCGTCGACGTGCGCCACCTGCTCGACGACGCGAACCTGCTCACCTACGATCCCGGCTTCTCGAGCACCGCGAGCTGCAGCTCCGCCATCACCTTCGTCGACGGCGACAACGGCGTGCTGCTCTACCGCGGCTACTCGATCGACGAACTGGTCGAGAAGAGCTCGTTCCTCGAGGTGGCGTTTCTGCTGCTTTTCGGCGAACTGCCCTCGCAGGCCGAACTCGACCAGTTCGCGCACGACATCACGCATCACACGATGCTGCACGAGCAGCTCGCGAGCTTCTATCGCGGCTTCCGGCGCGACGCGCATCCGATGGCCGTCATGCTCGGCGTCGTGGGGGCGCTCTCCGCGTTCTATCCCGATTCGATCGACGTGTTCGATCCGCGGCAGCGTCTCATTTCGATCGAGCGCCTCGTCGCCAAACTGCCGACGATCGCGGCGATGGCGTACAAGTACACGATCGGCCAGCCGTTCGTCTATCCGCGAAACGACCTCGACTACTGTTCGAACCTGCTGCACATGATGTTCTCGGTGCCGGCCGAACCGTACGTGCCCAATCCCCTCTACGCGAAGGCCGTCAACGCGCTGCTGATCGTGCAGGCCGACCACGAGCAGAACGCTTCGACCTCGACCGTTCGGACAGTCGGCTCGAGCCGCGCGAATCCGTTCGCGTGCGTGGCCGCGGGCATCTCGTCGCTTTGGGGTCCGATTCACGGCGGCGCCAACGAAGCGGTGCTGACGATGCTGCAGCAGCTCGGTTCCAAGGACCAGATCCCCGATGCCATCCGCCGCGCGAAAGATAAGGACGACCCGTTCCGGCTGATGGGCTTCGGCCATCGCGTCTACAAGAGCTACGATCCGCGCGCCAAAGTACTGCGCGTGATTTACGATCAGCTGCTCGAAGCGACCGGCGTGAAGAACGATCCGCTCTTCGAATTGGCGAAAGAACTCGAGCACATCGCGCTCGAAGACGAATACTTCGTCAGCCGCAAGCTCTATCCCAACGTCGATTTCTACTCGGGCCTCATCATGAAGGCGCTGGGCATTCCGATCAACATGTTCACCGCGGTCTTCGCGCTGGCGCGCACGGTCGGCTGGCTCTCGCATTGGAAAGAGCTGATCGAAGACCCCGAACAGCGCATCGCGCGCCCGCGCCAGCTCTACGTGGGGCCGGCGAAACGCGACTACGTTCCCCCCGCGCATCGCGGCAGCAACGGCGCGTTGCCGAAGCTGCCCGCGGGCCCCGCGATGCCCGCCGAGCGCAGCATCGTCGGCGCGTAGCGCGCCGCTCGCCGTCGTCGATTACGGCGGCGGCAATCTCGGATCGCTCGTCGCGGCGCTGCGGCGGCGCGGCGCGTCGTTCGTGGTGACGGACGACGCCGCGACCGTCGCCGAGGCGCCCGCCGCGATTCTGCCGGGCGACGGCGCGTTCGGTGCGGTGATGGCGGCGCTACGGTCGCGCGGCCTCGACGAGGCGATTCTCGCGCTCGCGGCTGCCGGCAAACCGTTTCTAGGCATTTGCGTGGGGATGCAGATCTTGTACGAGCGCAGCGACGAACGCGGCGACCACGCCGGACTCGGTCTGTTCCCCGGAGCGGTGTCGCGTTTCGTTGCGGCGCCGCGCGTGCCGCACATGGGCTGGACCGAACTCGAAGTCACGCGGACGCACCCGTTCGTGCGCGGCTTGCAATCCGGCGCCTTTGCATATTTCTTACATAGTTATCGCGCGCCGGCGGACGCGCTGACGCTGGCGGCGGCGACGCACGGCGAGCGCTTCGCCGCGATCGCCGCGCGCGACAACGTGATGGCCACGCAGTTTCACCCGGAAAAGAGCCAGGCCACGGGCGCGCTGCTGCTCGATAATTTCATCGCGCTCTGCGCGGCTGCCGCACCGTGACGATCGTTCCCGCGATCGATCTGCGCGGCGGCCGCTGCGTGCGGCTGCTGCAGGGCGATCCCGCGCGCGAAACGCGCTACGACGGCGATCCGGTCGAGCGCGCGCGCACGTTCACCGCGGCGGGCGCGACGCGGCTGCACGTCGTCGATCTCGACGGCGCGCTCGGGACGGGCGAAAACGTCGCGGCGTTGCGCGCCATCTGCGCGGCCGTCGATATCCCCGTGCAGACCGGCGGCGGCGTGCGCAGCATCGAGGACGCGCGGTTGCGCTTGGCGTGCGGCGCGGCCTACGTCGTGCTCGGAACCGTGCTCGTCGAAGCGCCCGACCACGCGCGCCGCATCGTGAGCGCGCTCGGCTCGCGCGCGATCGCGGGCATCGACGCGCGCGGGTCGGAGGTGGCCGTACGCGGCTGGCAGCGGCCGTCGCCGCTCGCACGCGACGCGCTCGTCCGCGATGTGCTCGGCTGGGGCGTCGAACGCATCGTGTTCACCGAAATCGCGCGCGACGGCGCGGGCACGGGGTACGATCTCGCGGCGCTCGCGCACGTCGCCGCGCTCGGTCCCGTTCGGGTGACGGCCAGCGGCGGCGCCAAAACGATCGACGACTTGCGAGCGCTCGCGCGCGCCGTGCCCGCCAACGTCGATCACGCGATCGTCGGCCGCGCGCTCTACGAGGGGACGCTCGACCTCGCCGCGGCGATCGCCGCGCTCTCCGCGCCGGCGTAACGGCGCGGCAACGTCTCCGGCAAGCGGGCGACGATCTCGTAGCCGATCGTTTGTGCCGCCGCGCCGAGCTCGTTCGCGTCGATCCGTTCGTCGCCGTCGGCGCCGATTAGCGTCACGGTCGCGCCGGGACGGGCCTGCGGCACGTCCGTCACGTCGACGAAGGTCATGTTCATGCATACGCGCCCCACGATCGGCACGCGCCGCCCGCCGACGAGCGCTTCGCCCGCGTTGGAAAGCGCGCGCGGCACGCCCTCCGCGTAGCCGATGGGAAGCACGCCGATGCGCGACGGGCGCTGCGTGCGAAACGTGCAGCCGTAGCCGACGGAACGTCCCGCCTCGACCTCGCGCACGACGACGAGGCGCGTTGTCCACGAAAGCGCGGGTTCGAGTTCGAGGTGCGGCGGCGCGGCGGCGCGCGTTTCGGCGGAAGGCCAAATGCCGTACGTGGCGATTCCGGGGCGCACCATGTCGAGTCGCAGGCGCGGATAGAGCATCGCCGCCGCCGAGGCCGCCGCGTGACGCACGACGCCGTCGCGCCGCAGCGCCGCGTCGAGCGGTTCGAGCGCGCGTTCGAAACGCTCGAGTTGGCCGAGCGTGAAGGCCGATTCCAACTCTTCGGCTGCGGCCAGGTGGGTGAAGACGCCGCGCACGTCGAGCGCGGCATCGGTCAGGTACTCCGCCACGACGTTCGCGGCGCGCGCGGCGTCGATGCCCAGGCGCGTGACGCCCGTGTCGATCTTGGCGTGCACCGCGAAGGGCGCGCCGGCCGCGCGGGCCGCGCGCGCGACGTCGCGGGCGAATGCGCCGTCGCTCCACAAGGCGATCGCGGCGCGCGCTTCGTGCGCGGCGGCGAGTTCGTCCGGCTCGACGGGACCGAGCACGAGGATCGGCGTCGCGACGCCCGCCGCGCGAATAGCAAGCGCTTCGTCGACGCGGTACGTGCAGAACGCGTCCGCTTCGTCCGCGAGCGCGCGGGCGATCTCCGGCAGACCGTGCCCGTACGCGTTCGCCTTCACGACCGCCGCGTACCGCGCGGGGCGCACCAACTCAGCCAGCCGCGCGACGTTGCGCCGGACGGCCGCGAGGTCGATCGTCAGTTCGCTCGCGATCACGCCGCCTCAGCCTTCGGTTCGAGCAGCCGTTGTGTGACGTACGCGACGGGAATACCGAAGAAAGCGACGTGCGCGACGAACGAATTGGCCAGCATCGCGGCGCTCGGAATCCGGTAGATGTTGGCGGCGATCTGCACCAACTGCATCGCGACCATGACGACGATGCCGAACACGATGCCCGAAACGAGCGGCCGCTCGCGCACTTGCGGCGTGCGCGCGGCCGCGTAGGCGTAGCCGATGCCCCAGGTCAGCGATACGGCCACGTGCAACGCGATGCCGAGCGGGACGCCGACGGGCGACGCGTACGCCGCCGCGCCGAGCACGCCCGAGGCGATGTGGCGGTAGAAGCCGTCAAACGTGAGCGCGCGCACACCCGCGACGACGGTCAGCAAGAGGTATGCATCGAGCGTAACGGCGCCGACGAGCCCGGCCGCGATGCCGGGCCGCACGTACGGCGGCGCGGAGAGTGATCCCGATTGCATTCGCGCACGCTTCGACGGATTGGCAGGAGGTGCCCGCGAAGCATCTCGACGTGCCTGGAAAGCGGCTCAGTCCGACGTATACTTCCCCACCGATGCCCCCGCCGCAGTCGCTCGGGATCGGCAACGCCGTGTTCACGATGTTCCTTGCGACCGTGGGCTACTTCGTCGCGGCGTTCGCTTTTCTCATCGTGCAGCGCGTCGCGTCGCTGCCGCAGGGCGAGCTTTGGGAAGAGTCGGGTTTCCACGGACCGCTGCTCTACGGCCTGGTCGCCGGCGCCATCGGCCTGCTCTCCGTCCCGTATTGGAATCGAGAGTGGGATTCGAGCTTGCGCGCACTGTCGTTCTTCAGTTCGGTTTTGCTCTTCGCGTATGCGTTCTTTCAGGCGACGGGCATTCTCGATCCGAACATTCCGCTGCACGCGTTCATGCACTACCTCGTGCAGCCGGTGCGGACGCAGCTACGGTTCTAGCCCGCCCCTAGGGCGGAGGAAGCAATGCGCGCTCGGGCGGCGAAGGGCCCGAAATGTTCAGACGTCTCGCCTATGCGCTCGTCTTTTTCGCGCTATTCCAGTGCCTGTACGCCGCCCCCGTCCGGGCCGGCACGACGGGAGCGCTCGTCGGCCGGGTGGTGGACGCCGCGACGAAATTGCCCCTGGCCGGCGCGACGATCACGGCCGTCTCGCCCTCGCAAAGCGCGACCACCAAGAGCGACGCGGGCGGCAGCTTCCGGTTTCTGACGCTCGCGCCCGACACGTACGTGATCGGCGTCGAGCGGCCGGGCTACGACGCGGTCTCCGTCTCCGGCGTGACGGTCGTCGCCGACCAATCGCAGACGCTGCCGATCGCGCTCGCCAAGACGCTGCGCACGATCGGTGCGGTGACGTCGCGCGCCGCGAACGAACTGATCAAACCGGGCACCACGAGCGACGTCTACTCGGTCAACGCCGCCGGCGC
>Ga0209698_10000348_pt1 | contig 52350 bp, 46 predicted proteins | sample LitLauG_LLR_2012_FD_187203 | JGI IMG/M metagenome (GOLD analysis project Ga0209698, IMG submission 187203) | Freshwater sediment microbial communities from Pennsylvania, USA - Little Laurel Run_MetaG_LLR_2012 (SPAdes) (version 2) | ecosystem: Environmental > Aquatic > Freshwater > Creek >...
GAAAGCTCCCAGTCTGACACCTAAACTATGCCGATACCCGGCTTCCAGTCTGCCATTCGCAGTCGAATCACCAGACAGCGCCGCTGTGCGAAGTTCCTGCCAAAAGCACCGGTAGCGCCAGCATGCGTCTGAATTGCCCAGTACAATCTAGTCGTGTATCGACTTCTCACTCTGTGTCTACTGGGGGCATGCCCGGCCGCGGCGGCGATGCAGGCCGGAGTTGCGACCCTCGACATCACGCCGAAAGAATCGATCTGGCTGGCCGGATATGCCGCGCGGACCAAGCCATCGCAGGGGGTCCGGCAGCGAATTTTCGCAAAGGCGCTGGCGGTGCGCGGCGAGAACGGCGCCACGGCGGTTCTGGTTACGGCAGACCTGCTGGGCTTCACCAGGGAGCTTTCCGACTCCGTGGCCAGGAACGTGGAGAGCCGGTTTCAGATCCCGCGGCGCCTGCTGCTGTTCAACGCCTCGCACACCCATAGCGCACCCGTGATCGGCGATGCGCTGTCTCCGGCGTACCCGCTGACCGAAGGCGACCGGGCGGTGATCGCGCACTACAGGGACTGGCTTGGCGGACAACTGGTGGAGCTGGTGGGTCGTTCGATCCGGGATCTGCAACCCGCGCAGCTCTCGTTTGGCCAGGGGCTCGCTGGACTGGCGGTCAATCGGCGGCGCGTGGGCAACCCGGAGTATCCGAATGTGACCGATCCCGACCTGCCCGTGCTGATTGTGCGGGCGGAGAACGGAGACATCCGCGCCATTGTCTTCGGATACGCCTGCCACAATACGACGCTCGACGACCTGCTGGTGAGCGGCGATTGGGCGGGCTACGCGCAGTCGGCTCTGGAAACGAAATTCACGGGCGCGGTCGCCCTGTTCGTGCAGAATTGCGGCGCGGACGCGAATCCGCTGCCGCGCCGCACCGAACCGCTCGCCATCGCTCACGGCGAGCTGATTGCGGCGGCGGTAAGTGAGGTCGTGCAAGGAAAAACCAGCAGGATCGACGGGCCGATTCTGGCGGCGCTGCGCGAAGTCGACCTGCCGCTCGAAGCGGCTCCGCCCCGGCAGGAGTGGGAGAAGCGCGCAAGCAGCGGCAGCGAGATGGACCGGCGGCACGCAAGCCTGATGCTGCGGCAGTTGGACCGGGATGGGCATTTGCCTTCGTCGCATCCCTGGCAGGCACAGGTATGGAAGATCGGCGGTGACTTTACCCTGCTCGCGCTGGGCGGCGAGGTGGTGGCCGATTACGCGCTCCGGTTCAAGCGCCGGTATGGCTTCCGCAACCTTTGGGTGGCCGGATATTCGAACGACGTGTTCGCCTATATTCCATCGCGGCGGGTTTGGGAAGAAGGCGGTTACGAAGGCGGCGGCGCCATGATTCCGTACGGACTGCCCACGCGGTTTCAATCGTCCGTGGAAGACTTGGTGGCGGGCGCCGTGGATGATCTGATGAAAAGCGTTTCCGCCCCGGCGGCGGCGCCGAGTTCGCCGGCGCGATTGATCGTGATGGAGCCCGGCCATTTCCACGCCACGCTGCTGCAGAAGGAGATGTACCCGGGCCTCGACCGGAGGGTGAGCGTGTACTCCCCTCTCGGCCCCGAACTGCTCGATTATCTGAACCGCATCTCGCTCTTCAATACCAGGGCCGGCGATCCCACGCGTTGGGATCTGGATGTCCACACTACGGACAATCCGATGGAAGAGATGCTGCCGTCCGGCGGCAAAGGCAACATCGTCGTGTTCTCAGGCCGGAACCGGGGCAAGATCGATCGGATACTGGCGTCGATCGGCGCCGGTCTTCATGTGCTGGCGGATAAGCCCTGGGTCATCACGCCGGCGGAACTGCCGAAGCTCGAGCAGGCGCTGGACGCGGCGGAGAAGCGTGGCGTCGCCGCGTACGACATCATGACCGAGCGTTACGAGGTGACGTCGCAGGTTCAGCGCGCGCTCGTGAATCTGCCGGAGGTCTTCGGGCAGCAGGCGGCGGGGGATGCGGCCCATCCGGGCGTCTACGCCAGGAGCGTTCATCACATCATGAAGACGGTGGCAGGCGTGCCGTTGCGGCGTCCGGTTTGGTTCTTCGATGTGGACGACTACGGCGAGGGGTTGGCCGACGTGGGGACCCACCCGGTGGACCTGATTCAATGGACACTGTTCCCGGACCAGATGATCGATTACCGCAAAGACATCCGCATGCTCGCCGGCCGGCATGAAGCGGTGCGCATCACGAAAGCGCAGTTCGAAAAGGTGACGGGAGTCCCGGACTTCCCGGCCGCGTTAGCCAGCCATGTGCGGGATGGCGCTCTGGATTACTTCTGCAATAACTACATCGAGTACACGCTGCGGGGTGTGCGTGTGAAGCTCGACGTGCTGTGGAAATGGGAAGCGCCACCTGGAACCGGCGATGTTTACGAAGCGGCTTTCCAGGGTACGCGGGCGCGGGTGGAACTGCGGCAGTCCGCCGCGGAGAAGTTTGTGCCCGAGGTCTACGTGGTGCCCGCAGCCTCGGAGCGCGCCACGGTGTTTGCGGCGCTCGACCGGGCGTTGGCGAAGTGGCAGAACCGGTGGCCGGGGATGGCGGCCACCCGTAACGAAGCCGAAGCACGCATCCGGATTCCGGAAAAGTTCCGCGTGGGGCACGAGGAACACTTCGCGCAGGTAGCACGGCAACTCTTCCGGTACGTGCATGAGCCCGCCTCGATGCCTGCGTGGGAGCGCTCGTACATGCTGGCGAAGTATTACGTGACCACGAAGGGCGTGGCGATGGCGCGGCAGTGATGCCACAAGCGCTAAATTAAGGCAGCATTCCAAGTTGGCCGTCAAGCTGTCATCCGGTGGAAATCGGCAATCCCGACTAAAACTCCCTCCTTCCCGGACTTGGGGACAGCGTCGGCCAAATTTTTATCAACAGGGACGCGGGTGGTCGAACGAGCCCGCATGCTCCCCGATCAATCGCCATCCGGAGAGAATACGCTTTGCTCGGAAGTCGAGCTTTGCAGCACTTTGATCCGTAGAGTCAGCATGCCAAACTGAAGGGGCACCGGTGTGGTGCGCTAACTACTCAGAAAATCATCACGGGCCCGACCTGGTCCGGTTCGATCAAAGGGAACCGCGAAAACGTTGATTTGAATCCGAGGTTGCAAAGATAACGCCATGGCAAAAACGACCGCGACATACTGGAACACTCTGCGTTCAGAGAGCGCCGGCCGGTGGGAGCCGGTCAAAGGACTGGAGGGTAGCGCCGAGGAACTCACCTTGAGCATCGACGTGAAAACAGGCGAATATACGCGGTTGACGAGGTTTTATCCGGGGACGGACACGACGCCGTTTGGCGGAAAGAGCCATGAGTATCCGGAAGAAGTGTTTATTGTGAGCGGCCGGCTTTATGATCAAGCGTTCCGCATGTGGCTGGAGACAGGGCATTATGCGAGCAGACCGCCTGGAGAAATTCACGGCCCGTTCAAAACCGATATCGGCTGCGTCGTTCTCGAACTGTCGTTCCCAAACAGGTGCAAGGATAAGTCCTCTCAGACAGCATGAGATGCCGTCTTGGCTCCTCGTGCATGCAAAGTCTATCGCCAGTTACGATTGCCGGATCATGCGAAAACCGCGAGTTGAGAGCCGCTGGCTTTCCTATGCCAGCGCCGCCTTCAGTCGTTGCGGCGTCATCGGCAATTCCAGCAGGCGCGCACCCGTCGCGTCGTAAATCGCATTGGCCAGCGCGGCGCCCATGGCGATGATCGGCGGCTCGCCCCCGCCGAGCGCGGCGGTCTGCGGATTGTCCACCAGCACGATCTCGATCTTCGGCAGCGTAGAGAACCGGGAGATCTGGTACTGGTCGAAGTTTCCGGTGAGCACCTGGCCGCCCTGGAACCGGACCTCCTCCGAGAGCGCGTAACCCATGCCCATCATAACGGACCCCTCGGCTTGCTGGCGCAGGCCGTCGGGGTTCAGCACCACGCCTACATCGAGCGCGATCACGACGCGCTTCACCTGCACGCGCCCGTCCATCGGGACGGCCACTTCCGCCATGGTGGCGTTGCAGGAGTTGGCGTAGATGCCGCAGGCTACTCCCACACCGCGGCCGCTGGGCGCCTTGGCCGCCTTCCAGCCGAACTGCCTGGCCGCGGCCTCCAGCACGCGCCGCATGCGCGCGTCGGTCAGGTTGTTGAGGCGGAACTCCAGCGGGTCGAATCCGCCTTTGGCCGCCATCACGTCGATGTGCGACTCGCGGCCGAACGTGTTGCTGTTGACCGAAGGCGCACGCCAGGGCCCTACGTTGAAGGGGTGCATGCCCGGAGGGTTGCCGCCCTGCCAGCCACCAGCGGAGACGGTGCGCTGGTACGGGATGTCGTAAAACGGCCGGGCTTCGCGCTCACCCGAGCCAATGATCTGAGCGTCCCACAGGGTGATCTTTCCCGCAGGCGACATCCCCGACCGGACTTTGATCACCGCCGCCGGCCGGAAGTGGTCGTAGAAGAACTCCTCTTGCCGGTTCCACACCACCTGCACCGGCTTGCCGGTGATCTTGGCGAGACGCACGGCCTCCACGGCCTGTTCGGCTCCGGACTTGCCGCCGAACCCCCCGCCCACGTAGCGGGCGATCACGCGGACCTTGTCGGCGGGAAGTCCGGCTCCCTGCATCACCGCGTTCTTCACCGAGAACGGCGCCTGGGTGCTGGCCCACACGGTCGCTTTGCCGTCCTGCACTACCGCGGTAGCCGAGTGTGTTTCGATGGTCGCATGCGCGCCGTATCCGTGGAAGTAAGTCTGCTCGATGATGCCGGAAGCAAGTTTCTCGCCCTCGGCCAGGTCGCCGCTCTGCGCAACCACGCGCGCCGGTGGCGCGGTTTTCAGCAGGTGCTCGAAAATCGTTTTGTGGTCCGGAAGTGACGGCTGGAAATCGAACTCGGCCTTCACCTTGGCCAGCGCGGCCGTGGCCACGTCGGGGCGCTCGTGCAGCACGGCCAGCAGGTCGCCGTCCTTCACCACGCGCACGCCGGGCACCTGTTCGGCGGCCGCGGTGTCTACTCTCAGGCATTTTGCGCCATGCGCAGGCGGCCGCAGTACGCGGGCATGCAATAGGCCGGCGGGCAACTGGTCGGCGGCGTATCGGGCCTTCCCGGTCACCTTGTCCGGGCCGTCCTTGCGATGGGGCGATTGGCCGATCACCTGAAACTGGGTGACCGGCTTCACTGGAACGTCGGCGAGGTGCCTCTCGATGCGCCGGCCTTCCACCAGGCGGCCGTAGCTCACCGATGCGCCGGGCTTCGAGGCGTCGGTGACCACTCCGTTCTTCACGCGCAGCCGTTCCAGGGGTGCACCCAGGCGTTCAGCGGCCATGGCCAGCAGCACGGCGCGCGCCTCGGCGCCGGCCCTGCGCACCATGGGCACGAGAAGCGGCGTGGTCATGGAGCCGAAGGTCCCCATGTCGTAGGGGCAGAGATCGGTGTCACCCATGACCACGTCCACCGAGTCGAGCGCGACATCCAGTTCTTCGGCGAGCACTTGGGCGAGCGAGGTCATCGCCCCTTGTCCCAATTCGACTTTGCCTACCAGACACTGGACGCGGCCGTCTTCGCCGATCTTGAGAAAGGCGTTGAAATCGGTGGGCGCCGCCACCCGGCCGGGGATCCGCGCCGGCTCCTGTGCCCGAACCAATTCCGCGTGGAAAAAGATGAATAGTCCCGCCCCGGTGACTTTGGCGAAGTCGCGGCGGCTGAGTTCCCTGGTTTCCATTACGCACCCACCTTTCCGGCGCCCGAGGCCTGTTGAATGGCGGCGACGATGCGCGGGTGCGAGCCGCAGCGGCAGAGGTTGTCGTCCATGGCTGCAATGATCTCGTCGCGCGTGGGCCGCGGGGTCTTTTGCAGCAAGGCGTAGGCATTCATGATCATGCCGGGCGTGCAGTAGCCGCACTGAAACGCGTGATGGTCCAGGAAGGCCTGCTGGATGGCGTGCAGGCGCTCGCCGCCCAGCCCTTCGATGGTCAGCACCCGCTGGCCGGCCACGTTTTTAAGGGGCGTCACACAGGACCGCACCGCCTGGCTGCCCACCACCACCGTGCAGGCGCCGCATAACCCTTCGCCGCAGCCGAACTTGCTTCCGGTCAAGCCAAGGTCAGAGCGCAGCACCCAAAGGAGCATGCGGTCATCGTCGGCCGTGACGCTTACCGCCCTTCCGTTGAGGCGAAATGAGACGGTCCGTTGCATAGGACCTCCTTGAACATTTACAGGCCTGAAACTATGATATATCGGCGCGGTGGGCACGGTGGCCTTGAACCCGGACGGGAAGCTGGTCGGTGGCTCACTGGGCCTTCCTGGCCACCTTGTCCAGCGCGTCTCGATGCGTCGGCCTTCCACGAGGCGGCCTTTTGAACGCGAGCGAGGCGCTTCCAGTTGCCTCTTGACCATAAACGACTCGGGACTGCGGGGAATCGCACTGTCTGACTTGCAGCAGAGATCACTCTAAGGATCCGGACCCGCTGCCAGCAGGTCGAGAAACTGGTGGACCATCACGATCTTTGTGGCCTTGTATTTGTATGCCCTGGTGAAGTGCTCGATGTTGCCGGTAACGATGTAGTCGGCAGTTGCGGCGTCGGCACATTCATAGAGCGGTTGTCGGATTCGTCCGGGGACTCAGCCAGGCGGTTTGCCGGCTTCACCATGGCACCGGCGCCGGCAACCAGTGCGAGGAGACGGGCTAAGCGCGTCTGATCAAGCCCAGCAAATTGGCTCGGCCAAAAACCTCGCGATAGGCCGCGGGGTTGGAGGGCCGCGGAGATCAGCACGTTGGTATCGAGCACGATGCGAGGCCGGCTCATCCGACGGGCCGTTTCATCTTTTTCTGGCGCTGCTCCCTGCGAGACGCCGCGACTTCGGCGTTGATTTCGCGTTGGGACAGCCTGTCCAAGCCTACTCGACTGGCATCTTCTTGCACTGCCCGCAGGGCGGCGATCAAATCGGTGTTCACGGACCTCTCCCGTTGCTGTTGATACTGGCGGAGGGCTTCCCTAATGAGTTCGCTCAGAGTGCGGTTTTCCTTTTTGGCCAGGCGCTCAACTTGTTTTAGCTGGCTTGGCGGCATCGAGACTGAGACGGTTCTGCCAGTGCGCATATGGTTCGTGCTTGTTAATACTTAGTATGGACGATGCTTCCGGTGGAAGCATGACGGGCATGGCGGAATCTCACAGCGCCGGCTTGCCTGCTGTCTTGGCAACGCCCTCGTACAGCCGCCGGTACATCTCCGCGTTGCGCAGCACCGCTTGCACGTAGTCGCGCGTTTCGGTAAACGGGATCGCTTCCACAAACTCCGCCGGCTCGCGGTACGAGTTCCAGGTGAGCCACTCAGCCACACGCTGGGGGCCGGCGTTGTATGCCGCCAGGGTCTGCTCCAGGTTGCCGTGGTTGTGATCGAGCATCGATCGCAGGATCGAGGTACCGATTTTCAGATTCACCACCGGCTGGTAGAGCGCGCGCGTGCTGAAGCGAGGTACTCCGGCCTGGCGCGCGAATTGGCGTCCGGTGGCGGGACGCACCTGCGTCAAACCATAAGCCTTGGCGGGGGACAAGGCTTGCGGGTTGAACTCCGATTCCTGCCGAACCAGGCCGGCCAGCAGATAGGGATCGATTTCGCGCTCGCGCGCGCTCCGCACCAGGTCGGTCTGGTAGGGCAGCGGGAACAGCAGCTCCCAGAACCGGCGCGGGGCACTCGGCACGGCCACGTTGAGGTAGTCGGGCGTCATGGCCTTCATGACGTGCATGGCCCGGTGGGGCGCATCGGAAGCGCCGGCCATCTCCATGGCCAGTAGCGGCGCCTGGCCATCGGTGCGAGCGCCGAAGCGGAGCTCGGCATCGGCCAGATCGCCGAGTCCGGCGGTTCGCAGCAGGCGCGATCGCTCGATGCGGACCGCGGTGGCGGGCGTGCTGTCGCCAGGCACCGGCCGCGCATCGTTCAATTTCAGGCTGGCCAGCCACTGCGCGGCGGGCGCATTGGTGGCGGCGCGTTCCATCTCCGCGGTGCGCAGCCGGTTCCGGGCGAGCATCGCGTAGTAATGGTTCTCGAAGGTCTTGGCCAGAAGCTGATAGGCCGCACGCGCGGCTGCCGGATCGCCCTGGCGCTCGTAGTAGCGTCCCAGGAAATAGAGCGCTCCACCCGCTGTGAAATGGCTGGAGTAATTGCGCAGATGCTCCGCCAGCAAGTCGCCGGCTTTGGCGGTGTCGTGCAGGTAGGCATAGAAAGCCACCTTCCAGTGGCACATCGCCGCCACTCCGCCCGCGGGTTCGGCTTCATAGGCCGCCTGGTACAGCGGAATGTAGTCGTCCGGCCGATTGACCACCAGGAATCGGTTGGCCGTCGAGACCAGGGCCTTCACCCGCCAGGGCGACCTGGCGTGCCTGGCCTCGAGCTCCTTGAGGGCGTCTAACATGGCGCCGTCATTGTTCAAGTGGCGGGCGCTCTCGATCAAATAGTACAGACGCTCGGCGTCGGATTCGGAATCCTGCACTTCCAGACTGCGCAGATAGCGAAAGGCGAGTGCGGCCTCACCGTGCAGATATTCGGCCGTGCCGATGCGTACCCGAGCCTGGTCCTGCTGCGCGCCGGCCAGTTGGTTCAGCAGCGCCTCGTATTCCGACTTCGCCGCAGAGTAATCGTGCACCTCCAGCAGGCGGCCGGCACGGCGCAGCTTCTGTTCCGGTAAGGGCTCCGGATAGGCCGCACCCATGAGATTCTTGAGGACCACTAGAGCGCCGGCGGAACGGACTGCGGCATCGCTGCCGGCGTATTGAAAGTAGACGTGCTGGTAGAAGCTGGCGGCATTGGGCAGGTCGTTGGCGGCCTGGTAGCAATCCGCCAAGGTGAGGTCGCCGTCGGGCTGCGGCAGTTCGGCGTAGTGGTCGCGCAACAGGCGCGTGGCCGCGTCCGCACCGGTGGTCTTGAGAGCCCGCGCCTCCACCAGCAAGGCCTTGCCCGAAAGCGGCGATGGCGAAGCCGGGTGGGCCGCGGCGAGATCCTTACTCAGGACAGCGCCATCCCCCGCTTCGACGCGTGCCGCAGCCAGATAGTAGGCGGTGTAATCGGCGATCTGCGGCAGCCTGCCCTGGATGGACTTCAGTTCCGTAACCGCGCCGCCGAAGTTCTTCTGCTCATACGCCGCGATACCCAGTGCCAGCCGTGCCAGAGCTCCGGTGTTGTCCTTGGCGTGCGCCGATGCATACCGTTCCACCGAAGCGCGGCGGGCTGGCGTGGGCGATTCGCGATAGGCGCGGACCAGGCTGGCCAGGTCAGACCCCACGGGCCGCGTGGCAGCGCGCTTGGCAGGCGTCCGCTTGTGCGTCTGGGCTTGGGCGTGCGCCGCCATGGACAACGCCACACAGCCGAGAATGCCCAAGGCAAGCCCCGTGGCTGCGTTACGGAACCAGAGGGCCGGGATAAGTTTCGCCAAGCAGCGTCCGATCGTCATTAGCCAAAGTCCTCGCAAGTTCCAGGTCGAGGTAGTCTACCATGCTCGCGCACGATGAAAAGAAACGCTTGCGAAACGTCTCCCGCGCCGCATCAATCGACTTCCGCAGCGTTTCATAGAGGCTGCCCTGGTTGCGGCCGACCTGCACCGATTCGGCCTCGAAGAGGCGCATCTCCGCCACCTGCACGCGCGCGAAACGCTGGGCGCGCAGGTGCACCTGTTGCTCCTCGGCCGACAGGCTCTGCCAAATCGTAGTGGGCTCCTGAGCCGATTCCGCCGAGGCCGCCGTGGGAGCCGGCGCGATGGCGATCAGTTCAGAAGGCGCCACTGGTTCCGGGATCGCGCTCCAAACGGCCGCGGCCACCTGGGTCAACAATTCGATCGCGGGACCCTGCACCTCACCCCATGCATAGACGAGGGCCCGCACGCGATCTTTCACTACTACCGGATAGATCGAAGCGCGTCCGTCCCCCGTGTGGTCGAAGAGTTCCCAAAGTGGAAAGGAGACTTCGGCCGGCGTAGTTGCCGCGGTCACCGGGTCGCGGGTTGCCACCGCGCCGGCCAGCGCGGCGGCCGCAGAGAGAGAGATTTCCGTTCCCGGAAAAACATCCGCCACCGATTCCGCCACGCCGCGCACGCGTTTCGCCTGTGCCACCTCACCGGCGATGTGGAATAGCGCCGCCCGGCTGCAGAATTGGGCCGCGGCATCCAGCAGGGTCGCCGAAATCTCCTCTGCGTCGGGCGCGATGCGCAGAAGGCGCACCGCCTGGTTCAATTGGTCGGCGAATTCCTGCCGCGCATTCTCGCGCGTTTCGGCAAATAGTTTCTCAGCCTCCGCCGACAACTGAGACAGGTGGCTTTCCAGAAGTTTACGAAGAGGTGTCGTGGAGGGACTGGGCGCGGAAACCATTCCTGATTTCATTATAGGAGAGAGAAGCCGGGAGCCATAGGTCCGGAGACGGGTGCTCATTAAGCTGAATTGAGGAAGACGCCGAGAATAGCTGGGGGTCCCGATGCGTCTGGGAACACCCCAACCCCAAAAATGGCGTTCTCCGCTTCTTCTCAGCGGCGACTCCGCGTCAATGCGACAGCTTCCCGATCGGCGTGATCCCCAATTCGGTTAAGCACCTTTCGGGGACAAAATGACCGGGCCTGCGCCATTTTGTCTCCTGTCTCCTGTCTCCTGTATGCTGAGTTCATGGAATCCCTATCCGGCAAGAAGGCCGTGGTGACCGGCGGCACGCGCGGCATCGGGCGGGCTATTGCCGAACGGCTGCTACGGGCCGGCGCCGCGGTGGCCATCTGCGCCCGCAGCCAGGAATCGGTGGACATTGCTATTCGGGAGATGTCTGCGCTTGGGCCAATTTTTGGGCACGCGACAAATATCAGCCGCGCGCAAGAAGTTCACAAGTTCTTCGAGATGGTCGATAAAGAGTTTGACGGGCTTGACATTCTGGTGAACAATGCCGGGGTCGCCCGCTTCAAGAAGGTCGGCGAAATGTCGCTGGAGGATTGGCATCGGAATATCGATCTCAATCTCAACGGCGCCTTTTACTGCGCGCATGAAGCGCTGCGGCGCTTTGCGCGACGCGGCGGCGGTTTCATCGTCAACATCTCGAGTCTGGCAGCCAAGAACCCCTTCAGTGGTGGCGCTGCGTACAACGCGTCGAAGTTCGGCCTCAATGGCTTCACCGAAGCCTTGATGCTCGACCATCGTTACGATAATGTGCGGGTTTGTTCGATTATGCCCGGAAGCGTCGACACCGAATTCTCTGGCGACCCGGACCGGCCGCACGCCATCGGCGCCGGTTGGAAGATCGCGCCCGAAGATGTTGCCGAAGCCGTCGCCCTGGTACTCCAAATGCCAGTACGTACCATGGTTAGCGCTATCGAAATGCGCCCCTCACGTCCCAAAAAGTAACGAATTCTGTCCTCATTTGACCTGCGACAAATGCATTACGCGCTTTTACACGCACTCTGTAACTGGCACTCGAATTGCTGTATCTAACAGAGTGAAGGGGGATCGCGCTATGGGGCGACTCAACAGACAATTGAATCCGGCGCAGACCGGTCGTGAAGCGGAGGCGCTGGAGGTGGGGCTCCGCAAGCGTGTAGTAGGCCAGGATGAAGCGGTAGAGCAGATCATCAGTGTCTACCAGACTCATCTGGCGGGCATGTGCGCCCCCGGGCGGCCGATTGGCAATCTGCTCTTTCTCGGCCCCACTGGTTCCGGCAAGACCCGGCTGGTGGAAGCCACTGCCGAAAGCCTGGTGGGCGATGCGCGCGCGGTAATCAAGATCGACTGCGCTGAGTTCCAACACAGTCACGAGATTGCCAAACTAATCGGTTCGCCCCCCGGATATCTGGGCCATCGCGAAACGCACCCGCTCCTCAGCCAGGAAGTGCTGAACCAATATCACACCGACCGGCTGAAATTGAGTTTCGTGTTGTTCGATGAAATCGAGAAGGCCAGCGACTCCCTGTGGAACCTGTTGCTGGGAATCCTGGACAAAGCCACGCTGACTCTGGGGGATAACCGGCGCGTGGATTTTTCCCGGGCACTCATCTTCATGACCAGCAACCTCGGCGCGTCCGAAATGAACTCGATTCTGCGGCCGAACCTGGGCTTCGCCGCGGCTGCGTCAGGAAACGGCTGTGCCGCGGAAGTTGACGACCAACTCAACGCCAAAGTGAAGCGGACTGGCGTGGAAGCGGCCCGCCGCAAGTTCACGCCGGAGTTCATGAACCGCATCGATAAGGTAGTGGTATTCCGGCCCCTGGGCCAGACGGAACTGCAGAAGATTCTCGACATCGAACTGAACTTGGTGCAGCAGCGCGTTTTCAACGCCACCAGCACGTCGCCGTTCGTCATCAAGGTCAGCGATGAGGCTAAGACGTATCTCTTGCAGGAAGGGACAGATCTGAAATACGGCGCCCGTCATCTGAAGCGGGCCGTGGACCGCAACCTGGTGCACTCGCTTTCCAACCTTATGGCCACCGGGCAGGTGGTAGGCGGCGACTTGATCCGCGTGGACTTCGACGATGAACTGCCGGGCCTCACTTTCTTCAAGGAGGCCGAGAACATGCCGCCGCAAGTGATGGCGCGAATGGTGGACCGGTCGGTGTTGCCCCCCAACGACGCATTGGCGTCGGAAGTTGCCGTGGAGTTGCCCAAGGCTGCCGGCGCCAAAACGACCAAGCGCTAAGCGGGGGCCGCGCTCATACCGAAAGAAGGTCTTCACCGCAGCGGCATTGAAGGCAAGTGCGTCTGCCTCGGCGGTTGAAGAGCACCGGGGCCCGCCCGATGGTACAATTCCCCTCTTAGGTGCCCCAACCAGCCGAAAAGCAAGACTCCAGTTTGATGCGGGCGATGTTCTCTGTCATTGCGCCACGCTATGACTTCATCACCCGCGCCTTTTCCTACGGCATGGACCGCCGTTGGAAACGCGCCCTGGTGGAACGGGCCCACTTGCCCGCAAACGCTGTCGTGCTCGACCTGGCCTCGGGCACCGGCGATTTCTCCGTGGAGGTCGCGGCCAAACATCCAGGCGCCAAAAGCATCGCCGTCGACCTCACCGAGCGCATGTTACAACTGGCGCGGGCTCGCGGCGTGCGCCGCACGGTCTGCGGCGACGCCGGCATGCTTCCTTTTCTCCCCGCCAGTTTCGACTGTGTCTTTATCGGATACGGCCTGCGCAATTTTCCGGATCTGCACGCGGCCCTGGGCGAAATCGAACGTGTCACCCGTCCCGGCGGTCTGCTCCTGACCTTGGACTTCTTCCTTCCGTCCAATCCGCTGATGCGTCATTTGTATCTCGGCTACCTCTACGCGCAAGGCGCATTCTGGGGAACCCTGCTTCACGGACGTCCGCGCGTTTACACGTACATTCCCGACTCCCTGCGCAGTTTCGTCTCGATCGACGATTTTTCGTCCCTGCTGCGGCAAATGGGCTACGCGCCGGTGGACACCCGCCGGTATATCCTGGGTGGGATCGGCCTGCATTGGGCTGAAAAACGGCAGCGGGCGGCCGCGGGTGGCTGAAAAGCACCACCAGGCGCCAACCGGCGGAGCGGTTATGAAAGAGCGCTTGGCTAATTCGGATTACCGGTTCATCGCGATCTGCGCCGCCCTGTTCGCCGGTACTGTATGGTTTTCCGCCGGTAACTTCTACCGCGCCTTCCCGGAGGCGTCCATCGATTTCCATGTGAGCCGCGAGGACGCGCTCGCCACCGCCGCCACCTTCCTGACGGCCCAAGGCTACCACACCGCCGGCTACCGGCAGGCGGCGCGTTTCGATTTCGACGACGACGCCAAGACGTTTCTCGAGCGCGAAGCCGGCCTGGAGCAGGCCAACCGGATGATGGGCACGCGCGTCCGTCTGTGGCGTTGGTCGTACCGCTGGTTCCGCCCCCAGCAGAAGGAAGAATTCGGCGTCGATATCACGCCGAAGGGCGAGCTGGCAGGCTTCGAACACCAACTCCCCGAGGACGCCGCACGGCCCGGAGCAACCGCCGCGGAGGCTCGCACCATGGCCGAGAATTTCCTGCAGGCTACCATGCACCGCGACCCTGTGGCGCTCGAATTCGTGGAAGAGTCCGACCAGACCCGGCCCCACCGGGTGGACCGCCAGTTCACCTGGAAGGAGCGCGATTTCAACTTCCACGACGCCACCAACCGGCTCGAAGTCACCGTCCTCGGCAACGAGGTCGGCGGCTATCGCGAATACCTCAAGATTCCCGACCAATGGAAGCGCGATTACCAACGCCTGCGCTCGAAGAACGAAGTGGCGCAGACCCTCGACACAGCCGTCATGGTGCTGCTGGTCCTGGGGTTGGTGGTCGTGATCGTGCTTCGCGTGCAGCGCCACGATGTGAAATGGCGCCGCGCGGCGATCGTGGGCGCGGTGGGGGTCGTGCTCGGCTTCTGTTCGCAGCTCAACGAGTTCCCACTGCACGAATTCGGCTACCCCACCACGGATTCCTACGGCAGTTTTCTTTCCCGCCAGTTGCTCGGTGCCCTCATCAGCGCGCTCGGCGCGGGCGGCTTGCTTTTCATACTCACGGCGGGCGCCGAACCGCTGTACCGCCAGGCCTTCGGCGAAAAGGTCTCGTTAGCCAGTCTCTTCCAGCCGCGCGGACTGCGCACCAAGCGCTTCTTTCTGGGCGTCATCCTCGGCATCACGCTGACCGGCATCTTCATCGCCTACCAGACGGCCTTCTACCTGGTGGCCTACCGCTACGGCGCGTGGTCTCCGGCGGATGTGCCCTACTCCGACTTGCTGAATACGCGGTTTCCGTGGCTCTTCGTTCTGTTCGGCGGTTTCCTGCCGGCGGTCTCCGAGGAGTTTCTGTTCCGCATGTTCGCCATTCCGTTCCTGCGCAACGTGATGCGCTCGATCGTAGCGGCCGTGGTGTTGGCCGGTTTCATCTGGGGCTTCGGCCACGCCGGGTATCCGCAGCAGCCGTTCTACATCCGCGGCGTGGAGGTGGGGATCGGCGGCGTGGCGCTCGGCATGATCATGCTGCGCTGGGGAATCCTGCCGACTCTGGTGTGGCACTATTCGGTGGACGCCATGTACAGCGCCATGCTGCTGGTGCGTTCGCAGAGCCTGTACTTCAAACTCTCCGGCGCGGCCAGCGCGGGCGTCATGCTGCTGCCTCTGTTGGTGGCGCTGGTGGCCTACCTGCGATACGGCGGCTTCGAGACGGAAAGCGGGCTCTTGAACCGCGATGAGGCGGTGTCCCCGGAAGAGCCTCATCCAGCCACCGAACCGGAGCCGCAAGCAGCGCACACCGCCGCCACCATCGGACACCAGCCGCTCCCGGTGCGCGTGAAACTCGCGGCGCTCGGCGTCTTTGCACTGTGCCTGTTGAGCCTGCTCGTTCCCGTAAGCCGTTTCGGAGAATCGCCAACCTTTCAAATCACCGCCGAACAGGCTCGCGCCGCGTCCGACGCTTTCCTCAAGGCCCAGAACGTGGACACCAGGGCTTTCCAGCACGTCACTTACCCGGCCGTCCATTGGGGTGGCGAGGACAGCCTCGCCGGCAAGTACTTCCTGGAGCGCCGGCCCGTCGCGGTGGCTTCGGACTTGTTCCAACGCAACCGGCCGGTACAACACTGGCTCACGCGCTACTTCAAATCCCTCGACCAGGAAGAGATCACGGTATCGGTGCACCCCGAGACCGCCAAGGTGCTGGGCTTCGGCCACACGATTCCGGAAGACCGCCCCGGCGCCGATATCCCCGACGGCCGCGCCCGCGAGATCGCCACGGCCTTTGCCAAAGCTCAGGGCCTGGATTTGAGCTCGATGGACCCCAAAGAGAGCTCGTCGGAAAAAAAGAAGGCGCGCCGGGACTACACCCTGGTTTGGGAAGCCCGCGATGGCGACCCGCGCAATGTGGACGAGGCCCGTTACCGCGTCCAGATCGGGGTTGCCGGCGACACCGTTGTTTCCGTCAGGCACTACTGGAAGGTGCCGGAGACCTTTGTGCGCGCGCGCCAGCAGCAGAACGGCCTTTCGATCCTGGTGCTGGTGATGCGGATCGCCGCCATGGCCGGCGCGATTGTTTACGCCCTGTGGCTGCTGATTCAGAGCATTCGAAAGAGGCTGGTCCCGTGGCGCGCCACCATCCGGTTGGCCGTGCCGGCCGCGCTTCTGATTCCGCTGGGACCGCTGCTCTCCATCCACCTGATGCTCAAGGAATACAACACCGCGATTCCTCTGGCCACGTACCAGGCCATGGCGTACGTGGTGCTGTTGATGAGCCTGATCTTCGGTTTTCTCTTCATGGGTGGCGCCGCGGCGCTGCTGACCACGTTCTACCAGGAGAGCCTCGCCGCTCTGCGCGCCGTCAACCGCAGGCTGCTCGCAGCCGATGCCTTGTTGGCGGTGCTGGTGGCTGTCGGCGCGGGTATTTTCCTGAACCATCTGGACACGTGGTTGGCCACGCATTTCCACGCCCAAGCGCTCTTCAACCTGAGCAGCCCGGATCTCATCGTCAGCACCGCCCCGGCCCTTGCTGCGGTCGGGGATGGGCTGCGGTCGGTGCTGACCCGAGGCGCCATCCTGGCGCTCGCCGGCCTGTTGGTGGGCCAGGTGCCGAAGCGTTGGCTGTGGCTGATCGGCCTGACCGCGCTGTTCGTGGGATTGCCGGGAGAGATCCGCACGCCTGCCGAGTTCCTGCTGCAATACGGCACGGCTGCGGCGGCCGGCGGCTGTGCGATCGCCTTCTGCCTGTGGATTGCCCGCCGCAATTACCTCGCCTACGCGCTGGCGCTCCTGGTGATGTCCGTGCGCACTCCCCTGGTGCAACTCTTTGGCAACGGAAACCCCGCGCTGCAGATACAGGGCAGCGTCCTCGCCGCGGTGCTGGTGCTGACGATTGTGTGGGCCGCGGCCCCGGCTCTGCGCCGGTCTGAGTAGCCGCGACCCTCTCCGGTTTTCCACCGAGTAGTGGATAACCCTGTGGAAATCGAGCGCCGTCCCCGCTCCAAAAAGGCCTGCTGTAACGCTTTCGTCATTCTGCACCGCGTTTCAGCAGATCAGGCCGGAAGGGCCCGGACCTTTCCGGAAGGTTCAGATCCAAACCCTTTCGAGCGGAACCCCCTTCTTGCATAGTTCGCAATGGGCCGCGTCCGCATAGTAACGGGCTTCCAGTTTGGCCAGGTAATAGAGCGGAAGATTCCCGAAATCGTGCGTGTCGGGTGTGGGCTGGTAAATGACCACCGCCAGCCCCACCACGGTGGCGCCGCGCGATTCCAACAGCCTCTTCAGTTCCGCCAGCTTGCTGCCGGTTCGCAGGATGTCGTCCACCAGCACCACCTGCTCGCCGGGGTACTGTTCCAGAAACTGGCGGAAATGCAGCGGCTCAGCCTCGCTTTCCCGCTCCGCCCAGTACACCTGCCGGGCCCGCAGCGCCTCCGTGACTCCGTAAGCCACCGGCAAGCCGCCCGTCATCGGCACCACGATCGAAAGCTCCGGGATGATGGCTCGGATTTCCGGATTGGCCCGCAACAGGCGGCTGAGCCCCACGCTCAGCATGCGCTGGTACTGGTAGTAGCGCATGGCCAAAGGGACCTGCAAGTACTCGTTGGAGTGCAGCCCGCTGGGATATTCGAAATGGCCGTCGCGCAAGGCGCCGGTCTCGCGCAAGGCGCCGACCACTTCCTCTTGTGTAGGAACGATTTGCATAATCTCGCCTTTAGTTGGCGCCGCGGCCGGTCAGCACGTGGGGAATGGTCCGCAGCATGATCTTCCAGTCTAGCGCCAGAGACCAGTTATCGATGTACTGCATGTCCATCTTCATCCAGGTCTCGAAATCCACGTTGTCGCGTCCCGCAATGGCCCAAAGACAGGTGAGGCCCGGACGCATGCGCAACCGCCGGCGCTGCCAGCCTTCGTACTGATCCACCTCGCTCGGAACGGCCGGACGCGGGCCCACCAGCGACATATCCCCGCGCAGCACGTTCCACAACTGCGGCCATTCGTCAATGGAGAACTTGCGCAGGTAGCGGCCGATCGCAGTCAGCCGCGGGTCGTCCGGGATCTTGAACGCCGTCTCACGCGTGCTGAGGTGTTCCACCGAACTCCTGAGCTGTTCCGCGTTTTCCACCATGGAGCGGAACTTATAGAACAGAAAGAGCCGTCCGTTTAAGCCGCAGCGCACCTGCCGGAAGATGGCGGGCCCGGGCGAGGTGAGCCGGATCAAAATCGCAATCAGCCCCATGAACGGCGCCAGCACCACCAGACCCGCGGCCGCCATCAGGAGATCGGTAAGGCGCTTGACCAGCAGTTTGATCTCGTCATACGGCGCGGCCGAAAACGTTAGCAGCGGCGTGGGACCCAAGCGCTCCAGCGACACCGTGCTGTTCACATGCGGGAAGAAATCCACCGCCACCCGCGTGCGCACGCCTTCGACGTCGCACAGCAGGAAAACGTTCTCCAGGTCCGCCAGGCGGTCGCTGCCCACCGCGAAGATCACCTCGTCCACCACGTGCTCGCGCAAAATCGCCGGCAGATCGGCAATGGGCAGCACCTTGTAGGGAACGCGGAGGTGGATTTCGCTTGGGCCGCCCGCGCCTTCGCACAGGAACCCGCGCAGCCTTATGCCATACTCCGACGAATGTTCCAACGCCCGCGCCAGGCGCACGGCGCGCTCTCCAGTGCCCACGACCATGACATAATGCGGTGCCGCGAATTCGCGCCGGATCACCCCTACGACGCGGCCCGCAGTGAGCCGGAACAGCAGCAGCAGGATCCAGGCATACACCGCGAATAGCACCAGGAAGAAGCGGCTGAGGTCGAGGCGGAAAAGATATTGGAAAAACACCAGGCTCAAGGCGCCAAAGACGCACTGCCGTGCCGCATCGCGGATGACCACGCGGGGGTGGCCGGCATCGAGTTTCTCGTAGACTTCCAGCCAAAGCCCGATCGCGACCCAGGAGAACAAAGCGAAGGCCAGGACCAGCGCCTTGGTTTCGGCGAGCAAATAGAAGACATGCTCCAGGTGGAGCACGACACGCGTCTGGTACGCCGCCTCAAACGCTACAGCGGCCAGCACCACGTCGGATATTCCAAACAAAACACGTGCCTTACGATGCCTGCTGAACATCCGGCATCAGCATAACACAGGGCACGGGCTGGTCAGAGCAGGCCGCTGTCGTGACCGCGCTTCAGCCCAGTGGCGGTTTCAGATTTCAGGGTAGCTGTCCTTTCGGCGCCGGCAAATTCGTGTTCACCCTTCGCGTGCAGGATAACAGGCGTGGTGCCCCGGGGCGTAGGAGCGGGATGAATCAACCTCCAACCATTCACCTGCGTTTCGGCAGCCTACGATCGGCGGCGATTTTCCCCTCGATTGGAGCGGCCGGCGGCGGCGCCCACCGTTTGGCTTCAGTAACTTGGGCCCCGGCCGCCGCTCCAATTGGAGCGGAAATCTGGTCGATCCGGAGTTCGTTTGGGAAAAGTCAGCTTTGGAAGACCAGGCCGAGTTGGTCGGCGTTGGCATTTTGGCTCGGCCATACCAGGCCTTCGGGGTCCCCTCTCACGGATTTCGCGGCGATTCGCCCTTTCGAATAATAGACAGATCCAGATTTCCGTTGGGATCCACAATCAGTTTGCGAATCTTCGGCAGAATGAACTCCATCGCCTCGAGGTAAAGCCTTTCGCTGGTCACCTGAGGCGCCTTGGCGTATTCTTCCGCCACAGCCGTGAAACGGGCGGCATCCCCCAGGGACTCGTTCACCTTGGAAGTGCGATACGCCTCGGCGGACTCGGTCATCTGCCGCGCCTCCCCGCGGGCCCGCGGCAGCAGATCGTTGGCGTAGCTCTGTGCCTCATTGACAATGCGGGCGGTATCGGCCCGCGCGCTGGCCACGTCGCGGAAGGCTTCCGCCGCTTCGGGCGGCGCCGTGACGCTCTCGATATTGACGGTCGAAAGCTGGACGCCGGCGCCGTAGTCGTTGAGGCGTTTCTGTGCCGACGCCAGCACCGCATCCTGAATCGCCAGTTTCTCTGTGGTGAGAATGGCGTCCACTTCGCGCCGGCCGATGCGGCGCGCCAGTTCGGCCTCCACCGTGGCCGCGGTGGTCTGCGCCACGTCCATTGTGCGGAACAGGTATTCCGCCGGCACGCCCACCGAGTATTGCACCACGACCCGCATGTTGATGATGTTCTGGTCTCCGGTGAGGAACTGCGACGCCAGCGGCTGCGTCCTGCCGAGCACCAGGTCCGCCGCCTCCCCACCGATCACCAGGCGTTGCAGTTGCCGCACCTTGAGGTTGGCCACGCGGTCGATGGGCCACGGCAGCGCATAGTGAACTCCGGGCAGAATTCTCGGCTCCACTACCGCGCCGAAGCGGGTCACCACCGCCTGCCGGTCCGTTTGGACTACGAAGACCCCGGAGAGAATCCACAGCAGCAGTCCGACCCAAACCACGCGCTGCCGGGTGGTGCCGGGCCAGCGGGGCGACGGCGCGAGCGGGGCCTCCGGTTCCCCGGTTCCCGGTTCACTGAGGATGCTGCTCACTTCGCGCCGGCCTCCCCGCGGGTCAGGATCTTCAGCAGTTCGGAGTCCGAGCTGAGGATAGCCGTTGTCTTGTCGTCGAGTACCTTCTTATACGCCTCCAGCGTGCGCAACAGCTTATAGAACCGCGGATTCTTGGCATAGGCCTGCCCGTAAATCCGGGTCGCTTCCGCGTCGCCCTGGCCGCGAATCTTCTCGGCCTCTTTGTACGCCACCGACAGCGTCTCGGCCTTCTGCCGGTCGGCATCGGCGCGGATGCTCAGGGCCTGCTCTTCGCCTTCGGCCCGGTACTGGCGCGCGATACGCTCGCGTTCCGCCCGCATGCGGGCGTACACGCTCTGCTTGTTCTGCTCGGGAAGATTGAGCCGCTTGATGCGCACGTCCGTCACGCGGATTCCGTACTGCGCGAGAGCCGCGCGGTCCGTGAGCGCGGCCAGGCTGTCCATTAAATCGTTGGTCTGCACCTTGCCGTCGGCGGGCGCCACCAGCGAGTCCAGGTCGTGCGCGCCCAACGCCGCCGAAAGCCCCGACCAAACGATGTCGTGCAGCCGCATCTCCGCCGCCACCGGTTCGCCGACGCTCTGCACGAACCGGTTGGGGTCCTGAATCCGCCACGCGACATAGCTGTCCACCACGATGTTTTTTTTGTCGCGCGTCAGGAATTCCGAAGGCCGCGGGTTATAGATCCGCAAGCGCCGGTCGAAATAAGTGGCGCTCTGAAACGCCCACTTGGCGTGCAAGCCCGCGTCCGTGATCGCATAGAGGGGCCGGCCGAATTGCGTGATCAGCACGAATTCGGTCTCGCTGACCGGAAAGAACGTGCGGTAGCCCAGCACGAGGACCCCGAGAACGATGGCGGCGGGAAGATACTTCTGGTATGCGTGCATCAGGTCATTCCTCCGGCGGCTTGCGCGGCGGCGTTTCGGAAAACACCGGATTCAGGGCCGGGCCGCCGATCTCCACCCCATCGTCCAGCAGGTACAGTTGCCGCCTGGCCTTAGTGCTGTCGACGATCAGTTTCGGCTTGCCGGCCAGGACCTGCTCGATGGTCTCCAGGTACAGCCGGGTCTCGGTGGGGCCCGGCGCCAGGCGGAATGCGGCTTCACGCTGATCGAACCGGCTGGCGTCGCCCTTGGCCCGGCTGACCCGGCCGGCGGTATAGCCGCTGGCTTCGGCCAAACTGGCCTTGGCCTTGCCGCGAGCCAGCGCCACCTGCTCGTTGCGGTATCCCTCGGCTTCGTTGACCAGCCGGTTCTTCTCCTCGAACGCTCCCGAAACGCTCCGGAACGCATCCACCACCTCCAGCGAGGGATGCACGTCCTCCAGCCGGACGCTGAGCACCCGAACGCCCGCGTGGTAGCGGTCGAGCCGCGCCTGAAGCTCCGCCTTGACGCGCTGCTCGACGGTAGAGCGGCCGGTGGTGAGGACGTCTTCGAGCGTGGCGCTGGTGACCACGGATTGGACCGCGGATTCGGCGGCGGCCCGCACCGTGGCTTCGCCTTCCAGTTGGCTGAAGGCGAACTCATCCGGCTGCGCCAGGTCATAGTGGAGTGTTGCGTTCAGCTCGATCATATTCTGATCGCCGGTCAGCATGAGCGATTCCTCGGGCTTCCGCTGGAACCGCCCGGAGCGATGCTGTACGTTCCATTCGTAAGCGGCCGGCTCCGCGCTCACGGTGGCAGAGCTCGACGCGTTCGATCGGAAGCCCATCTCCACCACGCGCACCCGCCGTGCCTGCACGCGGTTCAGTCTGTCGATCGGCCACGGCAGCTTGTAGTGGATGCCCGGCTCATCGTAAGGCATCACTTTCTGTCCGAAACGTTGAATGATCCCGACCTCTTCGGGAGGCACGATGTAGATGCCATTGAGCGCGATCAGCGCCGCCGCCCCCGCCAGCGCCGGCCTGGCGAGTTGGCGCCGGTGATCCTCCAGCCACGCGAAGGCGGCGCGGGCATCGAAGCCCGCCACGATCCTGGGCGCCCGCATCCGCGATAGCAGCCGCGGCCACAGGCGCGGCCCGCGGCCCGGAATGTGCAGCAGCCGCAGCGAATTCATCATCACGAAAAACGACGAAAGCTGGTGCGTGAGGGCGGCGCCAATGGGCCCCAGCCTCCCGGTGGCCGCCAGGATCACCGCGGTCAGGTTGAGAATGCCGGCGAACAGGATGATGTTCTGCCATGCCGTCGCCACCGCCTGGCGGCTGACGGAAAACAGCTTCGGAAGGCTTTCGAGGGAGTGCGGCAGATACACCACGTCGGCCGCTTCGGCGGTGATGTCGCTGGCGCCCGCCACCGCGATCCCCACGCTTGCCGCCGCCAGTGCCGGAGCGTCGTTGATGCCGTCGCCCACCATCCCCACCGTGCGGCCCCCGGACATCAACAGGCGGATGCGGTCGAGTTTCTGTTCGGGCAGAAGATCGGCCGCGACTTCGCCGATGCCGGCCTCGCGCGCGATGGCCTCGGCCGCGCGCCTGCGGTCTCCGGTGAGCATCAGCAGGTGGCCGATCTCCATTTCCCGGAGCAGGCCGGTGCAGGCCGGGACGCCCTCGCGGACCCGGTCGCGTAACAGCACGGCGCCGGCGATGCGATGGGCTTCGGACACCCAAACTGTCGTCGCCCCCAGCGAATCCGCCTGATCGGCAATCGCCTTTGGAGGCGCCTCGCCATGCTCCGCGACAAACCCGGCATTGCCGATCCGCAGCGTGGACCCGCCGATGCGCGCCTCCACGCCGCGTCCCGCCAGCACGGTCGCGCCATCCACCTGCGGCAAGGTGAGATGGCGGCCCTGCGCCTCCTCGACGATGACGCGCGCCAAGGGGTGATCGGACGCCCGCTCGACGGCCGCCGCCAGTGCCAGCAGCTCGTTCTCCGTCCGGCCTGGCGCGATCACGCGCACGATTTCGAATCTTCCCTCGGTGATGGTGCCGGTCTTGTCGAAGACTACCGTATCGACTTTCGCGGCGAGCTGCAGCACCGAAGCGCCGCGCACCAGAATTCCGCGGCGGGCCAGGCCGCCGATGGCCGCGACCATCGCGGTCGGTGTGGCCAGGATCAGGGCGCATGGGCAGGCCACGATGAGCACGGAAACCGTCCGCATCCAATCGCGCGTGAAGTAGAACGTGAGCGCGGCGGCCAACAGGAGCGCCGGGAGGAAATAGCGCGCCGCGCGGTCGGCCAGCCGCTCCACCGGCGCCCGCTTCTGCTGCGCATCCTCAACCAACTGAACCACCCGCGCCAGCGTGGTCTCCTCGCCCGCGCGGCTTACCCGGACTTCCAACAGGCCGCCGCCGTTGAGCGCGCCGGAGAAGACCTCGTCGCCCGCGGCCTTCTCCCGCGGCAGCGGCTCGCCCGTGATCGAGCTTTCGTCAATCGCGGAAGCGCCGGATACGATCGCTCCATCGGCCGGAATCCGTTCCCCGGCGCGGACCAGAATGGTGTCGCCGGGCAACAGCGAGGCCGCGTCGACGTCCTCTTCGCGTCCCTCCCGCAATCGCCGCGCTCGCCGCGGCATCTGCTCCACGAAGCGGTGGATGGCGGCCTCGGTCCGTCCCGCGGCATAGGATTCCAGCCCTTCGCCCACCAGGACAATGAACATCGCCTCGGCCGCCGCCAGGTATTGGCCCACGGACAGCGCGGCGATCACCGCGATGCAGAGCGCAATGTCGGCCGAGATGCGCTTCTCCATCAAGGCCGAGATGGCGTTGTAGAAGGTCTTGTATCCGGCGAGCAGGGTGATGGGGATTGCGGTGTCGATCCCGAAGATCGTCCTGAAGATACCCAGCCAGTTCGAGAGCAGCAGGACGCCCACGAACGCGGCAAACGTGTAATACCGGATTCGTTCCTGGCGGTCCTCTTCCATGGGAGTTAAAAACCCACACAGCCACGAATGGCCGTTCCTCTCAAGCCCGGCGCCTTTTGTGCGCTCCCGGCAGCGGCAGCTCAGGGGCTGACGAGGCGAATATGCGAGTGACGGCCAACGGCAACGCGACCGGCACGAAGCCGTCCGCGGGATAGACGTAGTCTTCGCCGGACTCGTCGATTACCCTCACGAGGCCTTCCCGCGCGGCTGTCCGGTCGGGCAGGAGTTGGTAGACCTTCCGAGGTTCGAGGTCTTCCGAATCCTGGTCGCGGACACACAGCACAAATCTCGCTCGCGCCTTCTCTGTATTTGTCATCGTCAGTCCAGTAAACGCTTAATCTTCACACCTTTCCGGCCAACCCCGAGCGCGCCATATCAATGTACCTCTGCCAAACGAACCGAACCGAAGCCGAGTTGAACTGTCGCAATGCCCTTCTTCTGCGTCACTGACGGCCACCAAACCTTTTTTTTCAGGATCTGCAGGCGCCGGATGCCACGCCCCTGCGCGATGGTCTCTATTTCCGAGATCTCGCCGAGGATCTCAAAGTACACTCGATTTCATTTTACCTGCCTAAGCCTCCAGTTCCGCGGCGCGCTTGTAAAGGGGCGTCCCGGATGTTTGCATGCCCCTGAGGTATACGTTATCGCACGGGTGTGCCGTACGGCACCAGGGTCTTAATGCGTTCGGCGCTGTCGATGCGGGCGATCTTCCAGCGCCCCGCCACCTTTTCGAGGTACACGGTTTGGGCTTCATTTCGGTCCTGGTAAACGTATTCCACCCGGAGTTTGGCCTCGGTGCCGCTCAGCAGTTCCGGTTCTCGGACAGCCACGCCCTTGATAGCCGCATTGGAATCTCGCAGGTACCGGGCGAAGCCTTCCGCGGCGGATTCTGCGACCGACGCCTCGAGCGCGCTTAGCATTTGTCCGGTGTAGCAGGCCAAATAAGCCGGCACGTCGCCCCTTCGCGCCGCTTCGAGCATCGCATAAATCGCCTCTTGTGGCTCCTGCGTGGGAATGGACGCAGCCGGGCCGGGCCGACGGAGATAGGGGAAACGCCAGCCGCTCTTGCCGGCCAGCGCCAACCCGGCCGCCAGGGCCAACACCACGAGCGTCACTAGTTGCTTTTGCCGCTCCTTCGTCATTTCGATTCGGTCGATGCGCAATACCCAGAGTAGCTCCACCGCCCGCCGTTAAAGGTATCGATCCCGTCATGTCAACTTGATCGGCAAACATGGTTGCAACGCTTTGCCACACTTTCACGCCAGTTGAGCTCCCGGAAACTGCGGTCCGGCCCGCCGATGGCGTAATTCAGGGTGGGGCTTGGGTTGAAAGAGAATTCTCAACGCGGAGCCTGGGCTCCGACTGGGGTCGGCGTTCGTTGAGCGGGGAAACTATGCGGCCGTAGAATGCGCGGATCGAGGTTCGACTACGGAGGCAGCGGAGAACGCAGAGAGAAGGGGCCTGTGGCCAAGGGCACGGCCAGGGGCGTTAAAAGAAGCCTGTCACAGCAGAAATTGCATCTTTTCCACGCTCAGACCACACGGATTCGACTCCCGCTACGGGTCGGTCATCCCGGCGGCCAAAGAAAATGGCTCCGGTCCTACGCACCCGAGTGGATCCGTTCTGAGCTGACAACGGTCCGTACGAGACTGTTCATGCACATGCGTGGGTAGGGCGTATCACAACCACTACCAGGAACATGTCCTCACTCAACGGTGTCAGAACGATGGATGGCAAGGCGGACCAGGGCGATACTCATCTGCTTATTGGGAATTGCCGCCCTCTCCGCCGGGGTGGTGTCGCACCTGCTCTTGCGACGCCAATCTCAGTGGCTCAACATTCGATTACCAAAGCCCCCCGGTCCACCAATCTTCGCAGGGAATCTGACCTCCGGAGGACAGCTCGTCCATTTTGTCAAACCGGAATACCCGGTTGAACTCCGTCGCCTCGGGTATAAGGAGGTTCGCATCCGATGTGAGGTACTGAAGGACGGAACGGTCGCCGGGATCACGTACGAGGGCGGCCCGGCGGAATTGCTTCCGTACGCGAAGGCCGCGGTCGAGCACTGGCGATACGAGCCGCTGCGCCTCTATTCTCCCTACACTGGCAGAACCGAGAAAATCGGGTACGTGAATACCATACTGGTTCGGTTCCATCCGACCTCGGGGCCGTGAGAGTCCTGCTCAGGGCTGGCCTCGCGTCAAGGTGACAGATCACACCCAAGTCGCGGAAGTGCCACGCCGAAACATGCAACTGCGACGCTCAGCATTTGCACGATGCGCGGTCTGTCGCAAGAGCCCGGCGAGATCGCCGGGGGGTGTTAAGCTAAGCCAGATCACCCGTATGAGTTGCCGCCGGCACCGTGAAGGCCATGAACGGGCGCCAGCCGGAGGATGTTTGCCCCATCGGCTGCTGAACGAATATGTCTTCGGCTTCCTCCTGGGTGAAGCGACCAAGTCCAGTCTACGACCAACAGATCCGGGATTCCTGCGGTGCCGTGATCAGGGCCGCCTCTCCGACGCGAGAAACTCCTCCACCGAATAAAACGCTTGGCCGCGATAGAGGCGCCCGTCGTCCTCCACAAGCTCTTTCCAATCGTATTTCCAGGAGTCGCCCGTGCGAGACATCCACTCCTTCAGTCGCCGCTCCATATCGCGGAGAATCGGCTGCGACGCCGGGTCGTCCGCCAGATTGCGCATTTCGTAAGGATCGTTGTCGAGGTCGTAGAGCACCCACGGCTTCGAAGCCCACCGGGCATACATGTGCCGGCGCGTGCGCACGCCGCGCCAACCGTCCTCCGTGCCGTCGCCGCGATAAGGGCCGAAGATCTGAAAGAACGCCGAATCGGCGACGTGATCCGGCTTGCCCGTGATGGTACGCGACAGGTCGGCGCCCTGCATGTGCCGCGGCGCCTTCACTCCGCAAAGGCCGAGCAGTGTCGGAGCGAAATCCACATGGGTGAAGAACGCTTCCGAACGCCGCCCGGGCTGCACTTGGGCGGGCCAGCGAACCGCACCGGGGATATGGATCGACTCCTCCCAAGGCTTGCGCTTCAAACGTTGGCCCTGCGATCCGAGCATGTCGCCGTGGTCGGACGAGAGCAGTACGATCGTGTTCTCATCCACTGCGTCGAGCAGGCGGCCGATCTGCTGGTCCACGGCCGTGACCATGCCGTAATACTGGACCAGGTCCTCGCGGCCGGGCACGCCGGGCTGCGCCTTCCAGTTCGGACGCATGGTAAGGCGCGCCGGATCGTACAGAGCGGCGAATTCCGCCGGCGCCCGGTACGGATCGTGCGGCGGTCCCGGCGCCACCATGAGAAAGTACGGCCGCGGACCCTTCTGGCGGATGAAGTCGAGCGCCAAATCGGTCCAGGCCTCGGCTTCGAATTTCCCGACCGGAATCGGCTCCGGCGTGTCCCGGAAGTATTGCGTGTGGAAGTGCGTGTGGCTGCACTCATTGGCTGCCCAGAACTCGAATCCATGGCGGCGCGGACCCGGCGGCACGAATCCCGGCAGGCGCGCGCCGCCGTCCAGGTGCCATTTGCCGATGAAGCCCGTACGCCATCCAGCCTGGCGCAGGCTGTCGGCGATGGTGGTCTCCGATTCCCGCAGCCGCAGATCATTGGCTACCATTCCATTCCGGTGCGCATAAGCGCCAGTGAGGATATTGGCTCGCGCCGGACAGCATACCGGTGTGTTGGCGAAGGTGTTGGTGAGCAGCACTCCCTGGCTCGCCAGGCGATCGATATTCGGGGTTCGGACATCGGGGTTGCCCATGCATCCCAGCGCCTGCACCCGAAGCTGGTCCGGCATGATGAAGAGGACGTTGGGACGCGCAGGCCCGGCGGCGGCCGCGGCCGCTGCTCCCACTCCCGCTTCCGCCAATGACCCGCTGAGAAAGTGGCGCCGGGTGATCATAACTTTGTGTTGGCCTGCGCGGGCTCGGGCGTTGTCGAGGGCTCGACGCCGGTCAGATGCTGGTCCGCCTTCGCCGCATCATAGTCCGGGTTTCGAGCGGGCATCGCGGCGTTGACCGAACTTCGCCATGCTTTGAGCCGCTCCCACAGCCGCGCACAGACCTTCGGTTCCCGTAAGGCGAGGTTGTGGCGCTCGCCGATATCGTTCCTCAGGTTGAAGAGTTCCCGCCGGCCGTCCTCGAAGAATTCGATCAGCTTCCAGTCACCCGCGCGAACGGCTCCGGCAGGCGTTCCGCCCTGATTGCTGTAGTGCGGGTAGTGCCAGTAGAGCGAGTCCCGCTTGGGAGTGCCCGTGCCGCGCAGGAGCGCGGTGATACTCAGGCCGTCCACATCCTTGCCGCGGAAAGGTGCGCCCGAGGCCATCTCCACGATCGTGGGGAAAAGGTCGATGCTACATACGGGCGTGTCGCAGACCCTCCCCGGCTGCTGCAAATCCTGCGTCACACCGGGCCAATGGACCAGCAGCGGCTCGCGAATACCGCCTTCGAAGAGGTGGCCTTTGCCAGCGCGCAGCGGGCTGTTATCCGTCACGGCGCTCGGACTCGCCCCCTCGTAGCGCAGCCCTCCGTTGTCGGAAAAAACGAAGATGGCGGTGTTGCTTGCGATGTTCAGTCGATCGAGAGTCGCTCGCAGGCGGCGCAGCGCCTCGTCCGCGCTTTCCACCATCGCCGAATAGACCGGGTTGGGAAAGGCCTTGCCCGCGTTCTTGAGGCGATACTTCTCCACCGCCGCCTGCCTGGCTTGCAGCGGAAGGTGAACGGCGAATTCTGGCAGGTAGAGGAAGAACGGCGACTTGCCCACCGAGTCTTGGATGAACCGGTCAGCGGCATCGCTGAGTTTCTCGGTGAGGTAGTCGTCCTTGGTCCCGCCCTTGAGATTCGGCAGGTCGAACGGGCCGAAGTAAGATTGCGGACTGCCGCGTTCGTTGCCGGCGACATTCAGGTCAAAGCCCTGGTCCGTGGGCAGGAAGCCATCGCCGCCGAGGTGCCACTTGCCGATACTGGCGGTGCGGTAGCCCAACGGCTTCAACGCTTCGGCGATGGTCGTCTCGCGAAGCGGCAGTTGTTGATCGAAGGCCGGGGTGATCAATCTGGCGGTGGGCCATTGCTTGCGGCCAGGAATCCAATCCGTGAGATGCAGCCGGGCGGGATACTTTCCCGTCATGATGCTGGCACGCGTCGGCGAACAGACCGGACAGGCGGCGTACGCGTTGGTAAATCGGACGGCTTCGGAAGCCAGCCGGTCCAGATGCGGTGTCTCGAAAAACGTATTGCCGTAACAGCCGAAATCGCGCCAGCCGAGATCGTCCAGCAGAAGCAGGATGATATTCGGTTTCCGGGGCGGCACGGCTACGGCCGCGCCAGTAGCGGCGGCAGCGGCCAGGAACTGGCGGCGGGAGATTGCCATTCCGCGATCGTTAGGCATGATTCTCAGAGTACTCCCGGAAGCGGCGGACTTGGAGCGACGTCGGGGGCTTGGCATTCTGCACTGCCCGGCTGACACGGCGGCGGTAGTAATGACCGCATGCGCAACGAATTCACCATGCCGGATCAAACAGTTCCATGCGGTACAATGGCCCTTCGCAATGCAAGTACTTCAGGCCGGACAGCACAAACTGATCTACCTCGAACTCCAGACGGAGATGGTGGCGAATATTGCGCGCCAGGCCGGGTTCGATACCAAAACCAAAGACGGTCAACGCGTCATTCAGCTCGATCTCAGCGCACCCGGCCACCAGGGCCCGCTGCTGCTGTTCGATGCCGCCGACCCGGCCAACCTGGGATGGTTCTCGCGCTGCCAGTTCTACGTGGATGGGCGCACGGGAGCGGTGATGCAGACGCCGCTGATCCTGGCCAATAAGCGCGACCGCGGTGGCAAGCCGCACCTGCACGCCGTGCGGCTCGCGATTTCCAGGGAATTGCCCGCCACGTTCCGCCTGCCCGGAAAGCAGCCCCTCACCGAACAGGTGTTTTATCACCTGCTTTTTAACTTCCTGAACGCACTCATCAAGACCGGCGTGGCCGTTTGCGGCGGCGGATCGGTGCAGCCGCTGGTGGGCCGGACAGAGAGCGTGGGGTCGCGAAACTAGCCCACGGTGGCCCTGCGGTCTTCGCGGCCCCTTTGGGCGGCCTGCCCTGCTGTGCGGTTGGCACTAGCGCGGCAGTAAGATAGACGATAGTGGACGGCATGAAGACTGTCGAGCGGCAGTACACCACCATCAGCGGCGTTCCGATTGAGCCGGTCTACGGGCCGGATATCGCGCGGCCGTTGCCGCCCGCCGGCGAGTTCCCGTATACGCGCGGCATCCACCGCGACATGTACCGCGGCAAGCTCTGGACCATGCGCCAGTTCTCGGGCTTCGCCACGCCCGAAGAGACGAACCGCCGCTACCATTACCTGCTGGAACAGGGCCAAACCGGCCTCTCGGTGGCTTTCGACTTGCCGACCCTCATGGGCTACGACGCCGACCACGCCATGAGCGCTGGCGAGGTGGGAAAGTGCGGTGCCTCGGTCTCGTCGCTGGAAGACATGGAGATCCTGTTCCGCGGCATCCCGTTGGGCGAGGTGACGGTATCGATGACCATCAACTCGCCGGCCGCCGTGCTCTGGGCCATGTACCTGGCGGTGGCCGAACAGCAGGGCGTGGACTGGCAACGGCTCTCCGGCACCCTGCAGAACGACATCCTGAAAGAGTACATCGCACAGAAGGAGTACATTTTCCCGCCGCGCCCCTCGATGCGGCTGGTAACCGACACCATCGAATTCGGCGCGCGCCGCACCCCCAGGTTCAATCCGATTTCCATCAGCGGGTATCACATTCGCGAGGCCGGATCCACGGCGGTTCAGGAACTGGCGTTCACGTTGCGCGACGGCATCGAATACGTGGCTTGGGCGCTCGCGCGCGGTCTCGCCATCGACGAGTTCGCGCCGCGCCTGAGCTTCTTCTTCAACGCGCACAGCGATTTCTTCGAAGAGATCGCCAAGTATCGGGCGGCTCGCGAGATCTGGGCCAAGGCGATGAAGGAGCGGTTCGGCGCGGAGAGCGAGCGCAGCCTGAAGCTGCGGTTCCACGCGCAGACCGCCGGTTGTTCGCTGACCTGGCAGCAACCGTACAACAACGTAGTGCGGACCGCGCTGCAAGCCATGGCAGCGGTGCTGGGCGGGGCGCAATCGCTGCACACCAACTCGCTCGATGAGGCCTATGCGCTGCCGGGCGAGCATGCCGTCACGATCGCGCTGCGCACCCAGCAGGTGCTGGCCTATGAGAGCGGCGTGGCCAATGCGGTGGATCCGCTGGGCGGCAGTTACTTTCTGGAGAAGTTGACACTGGAGACCGAGGCCGCGGCCAACCGCTACATCCAGCGCATCGACGAACTGGGCGGCATGATCCCGGCGATCGAGGCCGGCTTTCCGCAGACCGAGATCGCGGCGGCCAGCTACCGGTATCAGCGCGAGGTCGAGGCCGGGGAGCGGGTGGTGGTGGGAGTCAACCGGTTTCAGTCGGACGACCAGCCCATCGAACTCCTGCAAATCGACGAAACGTCGGCCCGGCGCCAGGAGGCCAAGTTGGCGGCGCTGCGCGCGCGGCGCCATCAGGGTCAGGTGACGCGGACGCTGGATGCGCTGAAGCGCGCGGCGGAGGGCACGGAAAACACGATGCCGTACCTGCTGGACGCCGTCCGCGCTTATGCGACCCTGGGCGAGATCTGCGACGCCCTGCGCGCCGTGTTCGGCACTTACACGGAGACGACGCGGCTTTGACGTGACACGACAAACATGACACGACCGATTCGAGTGCTGGTGGCGAAGCCCGGGTTAGACGGGCACGATCGCGGCGCCAAGGTGATCGCGCGCGCGCTGCGCGACGCCGGCATGGAAGTGATCTACACCGGGCTGCGGCAGACCCCGGAGATGATTGTAAGCGCCGCGCTCCAGGAAGACGTGCAGGTGATCGGGCTATCGATCCTATCCGGCGCCCACAATGCCATTGTGCCGCGCGTGATGGAACTGCTGCGCGAAAAAGACATGGGCGACGTCAAGGTGATCGTGGGCGGAATCGTCCCGGACGAAGACGCCGAAGCCCTCAGGCAACAGGGCGTCGCCGCCGTGTTCCAGCCCGGCGCCTCGCTGGATGCGATCGTCGGCTTCATTCGCGGCGCGGTGGGGTAGGGTAGGCGGCCTGCGGCATGGGCGGGTCAGCGTGTTTCTCCACGCCCGCGGTCGAGAAATCCCTTTCAGGCCAAGCCGTCATCCCGACCACGTGTGAGCACCCGGCAGGTGAACCCGATCCGGCGCAGCGCCGGCTTCATGTTAGAATCTGCCAGGATCGAACCAGGCCATATGCTCGCTGACGAGCGGGGCAATCACGCGCGCGGCCGCCCGACCCTATGGAGCCGTGGTTTGCTTTGGCTCAGCGGAGTCTGGGTTCTGCCGCTTTGGTGGATCATGCGGTGGGTTTTGCCTGCCTCGGCGCTGGCTGCCATCCTGGTCCCGGTGGCCGCCTTTCTGCTCGCGCCGGTGCCGGCACTCCTGCATTCGCGCCGGCGCCGCGATCGCGCGCTCTCGGAAGCGCGGAAGGCACGGGAAGAGGCGGAACAACTGCGGTTGGAGTTGCAGAACGTCCGCCATCGAACGGCAAGATTGCGCGAAGAACTATCGGCCGCTGACCAGCAGGCCCGGCTGTCGCATCAACTCACTCTTCTCGGCCAGTTCACGGCCGGCTTCATGCACGAGTTCAACAATCCGCTGGCGATCGTCACCAGCCGCCTTGAGGTGCTGCTGGAGGAACGCAAGGAAGACGCACCCCTGTGCACCGATCTCGAGCAGATGCTGAAGGAGACGCGCTACATGGGAAGCATCGCGCGCACCCTGCTCCAGGCGTTGCGGCGCGAGCGGGGCAGCGAGGTCTTCGTCCCCTCGGTGCCGGCTGGGGCCGTCGAGGAAGCGATCGCCGCCCTGCGAACCGCCGCGAATCGCCAGGGTGTCCGGTTGGTGGCGGAAATGGCCGATGTTCCCCGCGTCAACCTGCCCGAGCACGTAGTCAGCGAGGTAGTCCGAGGCCTCTTGAGCAACGCCATCGAAGCGCTAAAAGGGCGGGATGACGGCGCCGTCTGGATTCGGCTGGAGCCGTACCGCGCCGCGGGAGCCAAAGTGGTCCTGCGGATCGAGGACAACGGACCCGGTGTTCCCGAAAGCATCCGGGGCCATCTGTTCGAGCCGTTTGTTTCGCAAAGTCCGGGGCGGGAGCGGCTCGGGCTGGGACTGTTCCTGGGCGCCAGCATGCTCGATATGTACGAGGGACGCATCTGGTATGAGCAGCGGACCGGTGGCGGAGCCAGCTTCGTAGTCGAGATGCCTCCCGCCCGCTTTACGCGAGGCCAGCCCTATCATTGGTTCGTTGGAGGCACTCCCGAGTGAATCGCATTTTCGTGATCGACGACGAGGCCGCGATGGGCGAAAACATCCAGCGGATGGTGAGACTGCCCGACACCACAGTCACCGCTTACTCGGACCCAGCCAAGGGCCTGGCCGAGGCGCTAGCCAATCCCCCCGACCTGCTGTTGCTGGACATCAGAATGCCGGGGATGTCGGGGGACGAGGTCTTCGCGCGGCTGCACGAGGCCCATCCGGGCGTGCCGATCGTCTTTCTGACCGCGTTCGGATCGGTCGAGGGCGCCGTGTTGGCCATGCGCAGCGGAGCATTCGATTACCTCCAGAAGCCGTTCAAGCGGGAGGATCTGCTGCTGGTGGTCAAGCGGGCGCTCGCTCACGCCGAACTGGAGCACGAAGTCGAGAGGCTGAAAGGGAGATTGGAGGCGCTCGGCGAGACCGACCATCCGCAAAGCCGGAGCGCCCTCATGCTGGAACAGACGGACAAGGCGCGGCGGGCGGCGGCGACCGACGCCACGGTCATGATTCTGGGCGAGAGCGGCACGGGCAAGGAGGTGATGGCGCGTTACATTCACAGCCAAAGCCCGCGCAAGAACGGACCCTTCGTTGCCGTGGAGTGCAGCGCCCTGCCGGGATCGCTGATCGAGAGCGAGTTGTTCGGTTACGAACGTGGCGCATTCACCGGGGCCGAGCGAACCAAGAAGGGTCTGATCGAATCGGCCGACGGCGGCACCCTGTTTCTCGACGAAATCGGCGACCTGGGCGTGGAACTGCAAACACGGCTGTTTCGTTTCGTGGAAGAGCGCGAGTTGCGGCGCCTGGGAGGGATCAAGCCGGTGCGCGTGGATTGCCGGATTCTGTGCGCGACCAACCAGGACCTGGCGGCGAAAATCAAGGCCGGCACATTTCGCGAGGAGCTATTTTACCGGCTCGGGGTGGTCACCGTCAAGCTGCCGCCGCTGCGCGAGAGGCCGGAAGACATCCCCCACCTGGCGCGGCTCTTCCTCGACCGATTTTCGCGGCGTTACGGAAAGAGCCTGGCGGCCTCCCCGCGGTTCTACGAGGCGCTGCTGCGGCAACCTTGGCCGGGCAATGTCCGGCAACTCAGAAATGCCATGGAGAAAGCGACGGCGCTCCATCCCGGCGGCACGCTGGAACCGGATGACCTGGCCGAAGACCTGGCGTCCATGGACGCGGGCCGCCATCTTGCGAATCTTCCCTGGAAGGAGGCGCGGGAACGGTATCTGGCCAGCTTCGAGATCTCCTACGCCCAGGCGCTGCTGGCGCGTTGCGAGGGCAACGTCAGCGCCGCCGCGCGGGAGGCCGGCGTGGACCGGAAGACGTTTTACGCACTGCTCAAGCGGGAGAAGGAGTCGCAGGCTGGGGAGTAGATTAGACCCACCCCGGAATACCGTCTTTTTCAGCGCCGGTTTCCGAACGTTCTTTCCCACACCGGTTTCCGCCGCACCCCAGTTTGACCAGTTCGCGGCGGCGCGGCCACCAGCCCTGCTCCTGTAAGCTTCGAACGCGAGTCTTCCCGCTCGTGGTGGATTGGCCGGCGGCGGTGAGCCAGTAAGGCGGTTCATTGGGAAGCACATGGGAACCGGAGGCCCTGCTCCGGTGTCCAATCTTGGAATACTTCCGAATCATGCTCGAAGCTCGATCGCTCACGAAGTACTACAACCACACGCCCGCCGTCCGCAACGTGAGCTTCACCATCCGGCCGGGCGAGATCCTGGGCTACCTCGGCCCCAACGGCGCCGGGAAGAGCACCACGGTCAAAATGCTCACGGGCCTGATCGAACCCACCGGCGGCCAGATCTTCTTCAACGGCCGCAGCGTGTACGAAGATTTCACCGCGTTCCAGCGCCGCATCGGTTACGTGCCCGAGGAGGCCCACCTCTATCCGCACCTCTCCGGCCGCGAATACCTGCAACTCATGGGGCGGCTGCGCGGCATGGATCACCAGGTGCTGGAACCGAGGATGGACGAGTTCCTGCGTCTGCTCGGGTTGTGGAACGACCGCCACGCGCCGCTCTCCTCGTACTCCAAGGGCATGCGCCAGAAGATCCTGCTCTCGGCCGCCCTGCTGCACGACCCCGACATCCTGGTGCTCGACGAACCCTTCTCCGGCTTGGACGTGACCACCGCGCTCATGCTCCGCAGCCTGCTGCACGGCCTGGCCGCACGCGGCAAAATGATCCTCTACAGCTCGCATGTGCTGGAAGTTGTGGAGAAGATCTGCTCGAACGTCCTGATCCTGCGAAAGGGCGAGGTGGCAGCCTACGATTCGATCGGCCGTCTGCGCGAACTCATGAGCCAACCCTCGCTCGAAGGCGTCTTCGCCCAACTGAACGAGGTGGAAGACAGCGACTCGCTGGCCGGCCAGGTCCTGGATGCCATGAACTGGAGTGGGGCTGCCCTTCCGCCGGCCAAGGAGCAACCAGCGGCAACCCAGCCCGCCAGGTACCTTTCCGACATCGGACAGGATATCCGCTACGGCCTGCGCACGTTGCGCCAGGCGCCGGGCTTCACGGTGGTGGCGCTGCTCTCGCTCGCCCTGGGCATTGGCGTGGCAACTTCCGCCTTCAGCGAACTCAACGGTTTTGTGCTGCGCGACGTCCCCGCCGTCGCCAATCCCGGCGGCCTGGTCACCCTACAGGCGCCGGTCTCCTATCCCGATTACCTCCGCTACCGCAATCGCACCGATCTCTTCTCCGCCACGCTGGCTTACGCCGCGCCGGTGCCCCTCGGTGTGTCGTTGGGTGGCCGCACCGAACGCACCTGGGGACATCTGGTCTCGCCCGGGTACTTCTCGACGTTGGGTGTCACGCCCATGATGGGCCGCGCCTCCGACGGCCCATCGCCTACCGTAGTGGTAAGCTACCGGTTCTGGCAGAATCATCTCGGCTCGGACCCGTCAGTCATCGGCAAGCCGCTACACATCAACGGCCAGCCCTGCACGGTGACTGGCGTGGGGCCGCCCGATTTCCAGGGCGCATCGCCTATGGTCTACGGCGCCGATCTCTGGCTGCCGGTCTCGGTGGAATCGCTGGCGCCGGAATTGGCCGGTCACGTTCTGGAACGCCACGACGCTGCCATCTTCCACGTCGGTGGCCGCCTGCAGCCAGGAGTGTCCGCCGCGCGCGCCGAGTCGGCGCTGGATGCCGAGGCGCGTCAACTGGAAGTGGAATACGCCGACACCGACCGTGATCAGAAAGGCCGCCGAGTCACCCTGCTGCCTGGCGGCAAGTTGATGCCGGTGCGCAAGCAGGATCTGCCCCTGCTCACCACCTTCTTCACCGTGCTCGGCGGCATGATTCTGTTGATTGCCAGCTCCAACGTGGCCAACATGATGCTCGCCCGCTCGGCCGACCGGCGCCGCGAGATCGCCGTACGCCTGGCGTTGGGCGCCGGCCGCTGGCGGCTCATGCGCCAGTTGTTGACGGAAAGCATGCTCGTGGCAGTGGCCTCCGGTGTGTTCGGCTTCCTCATGGCGACGGTGCTGATGCACCTGGCATCGCAGGAGAACTTCCATTGGTCGATGCCGATCGCCTTGCGGCTGGAACCGGATGCGCGCGTGTTGCTGTTCACGCTCGGGCTCACTGCGTTCACCGGCCTGGCATTCGGCTTCCTTCCGGCGTGGCGGGCCACCCGCACCGACCTCACTCCGGCGTTGAAGGAAGGCGGCAACGTGCAACTGCGCCGCTTCCGTCGTCTCAGCCTGCGTAACACGCTGATGCTTTCGCAGGTGGCAGGCTCGCTAGCCCTGCTGCTGATCACCGGCTTCCTGGTGATCGGCCACCGGCGCATCGCGGGCAAGGAAGTCGGTTTCGACGCCCGACGCCTCTATCTGCTCTCGCTCGACCCGTTGCGCGATGGCTACAGCCCCGCGCGGGCCACGGACTTCTTCGAAAAGTTGCTGGACCGCGTGAAGTTGCTGCCCTCGGTGACTTCGGCCAGCCTGGCCGATGCCGTGCCCATGGAGATGATCGGCCGGCCGGGCGCACGCTTCTGGGTCCCCCGCGGGCAAGGCGACAAGGCGGCTTTTAGTGGGCGTCGCTTCTTCGTGAATCGGGACTATTTCAACACCATGGGCATTCAGATCGTACACGGCCGCCCCTTCCGAAAGGAAGATGAAGCCAACGGCGCACACTCGGCAATCGTCAGCGAAAAGCTGGTGCAGGATTGCTGGACGGGCCAGGATCCGCTGGGCCGCCGCATCGAGATGGGCGAGGAGGATCTGCCGCGTTTCGTGCTCGCTGGCGCCGACCCCGGCCGCAGTCCCACGATCTCGGCCCGAAGCGAGGTCTTCGAAGTGGTAGGCGTGGCCAAGAATGTCCGCGACGGCCTGAACCTGGCGGCCAAGGATTCGCCCGCATTGATCTACCTTCCGCTGCGCCCTGAGGAGTTCGCCCGGCCGGCCCGCAATGGCCTCACCCTGATCGTGCGGGCCACGCCCGGCGTGGATGCCCTGGGCGCTCTGCGCCGTGAGATCTCCGCGATGGACCCCAACCTCACGCCGTTCCACGGCCGCAGCATGATCGACCAGATCGACGACCTGATGTTTCCGGTGAGGGTGGCGCTGTACACCTACGGCTGCATCGGAATCTTCGGGCTGATCCTGGCCTCGGTGGGGCTGGCGGGCGTGACTGCGTATTCGGTGACGCAGCGCCGGCGCGAGATCGGGATCCGCGTCGCCCTGGGCGCCCAGCGTGGCGACGTGCTAGGCCTGGTACTGAAGGAAGGCGCCGTGCTGGTCATGGCCGGAACCGCCTTCGGTCTGGCTGCGGCCTGGGCCGCGATTCGGCTGATGTCGTCGGCAATGGCATCGATCGCGCAAACCGCCGGCACCAGCACTTCCGACCCCTGGCTGCTGGTCGGCGCCCCAACCCTTCTGGCCATCCTGGCGATGGTCGCCTGCTATGTGCCGGCACGGAAATCGATGGAGGTCGATCCGGCTGTGACGCTGCGCGCGGAGTAAAGGCCCAAAGCCAATGCGGTGCAAAACACTTTTGCCATGCCTAGAAACCCACTTGACAGTGGTGTACGTAATCATCAGAACCGGTACCCCCCGGGCTACCGTGACAGGTCAGGACTTAATACCTGTAACTAGTTTCATAAGTACTATCTTGGAGCCTGGGCTCCGTAGTACGATCTACTGGGATCGACTAGCGCGAAACTCGGCCAAACCTAAGAGCTTTGGTGTACACTAGATCTGCCAGGGAACCTCCGAGAACTTGGCTTTCGATGTATGGAGAGAGAGGCAGAATGATGCGTATCACGGGGTTTGCCACTGTGGCCCTTTGCGGGTTTTTGTTCATCACCGGGCTCCCCTTGTCGGCTTCCACGATCGATTGGACTTATTGGACGATCGCAACCCCAAGTGGGAGCGCACCGGGGACCGCCCAGGGATCGATATCTGGGCTTGGGATCACGGTGTCCTATACGGGTGAGGTTCTATACGGGAATCGGTATTATCCAAGCTGGATGCCGACAACCTCGTATGTCGGGGGGACAGTCGGAAACCAGCCGCCTCCAAGCGGGGCCGCCATTAACGTGAAAGGCGCCCAAGGATTCACCGATACAATCACGTTCTCCTCGCCGGTGCTGAATCCGGTCTTGGCGATCTGGAGCTTGGGGAATACGTTAATCCCCAGCACCGAGGCGAGATTCGTCTTCAACGCTAGTGAGCCGTTCACCATTGAGGCCTCCGGACCCTCCGCCGAGTACGGACCTTTCTCCCTCAGCCCCGGGGTCGGCGCGCTCTATGCCTGCCTGGACAATCCGAACGCTGTCTGCGGCAAGGAAGGCAACGGTACGGTGCAGTTGAATGGCACCTTCACTTCCATTACCTGGACCAATCCGGTTTTGGAGAGCATTTACGGCTTTACGGTCGGGGTGAATGTTCCCGAGCCTTCCACCCTTTTGCTGCTTGCCGGCGGCTTGCTTGCTGTGGGTATGCGTAGTCGGCACAAGCGCGGCCGGTAGTGCAGACCGTGGGCCATTCCCAACGTCTCTTACGCGATAGCCAATCAACACCTTAATGCCGATCAGCCTGGTCCCGTGGGCGCGCCAGCGATAGTGCATGTTGGTCTCCACGCCGTCGTGTCCACCCCCATCTTTTTGCCCCGCACGATCTGGTTTTCGCCGGCCATTGCCACCATCCGCTGATGCAGGTTCTGGATGGTTTCCGAACCCAGTTGTCGCCCTAACGGCCCAAGGGTCTTATCGTCGGGCACGGCCCCGCCACCGATACGGATGAAGTCGCGATAGACGAGGTTGGTGCGCACCTCACGGACCAAGATGTCGTAGCTGGCGAGTACTCCTGCTGCTCCTCCTGATTGGCGTGCTGACGCCTCTGGCGCTATTCCGCGGCTGTCTGGCCGTGGAGTCGCGGCTGGCCGTCAAACAGGCACAACTGCATCTCGCTTCCGCTCTGACGGAACGGAGAGCCGCCATCCAGTAGAAGTGCGAAGCGGGCGAGAGGGGTGCCGCCGCATGCCAGGAGTTCGAGAAGAAAGACCCGAAGTATGGGACAAGATTATACTGGAACCCTCGCTGGGGGAGACCGCAGACCGGTGGGATTGTGCCGCATGACGCCCGGACCGGCATTGAACTCCATGAAGATTGGTTTCTCAGTCTCATCTACCTGCTTCATCACGAATACAACACCACGGCCGCGGAGACCCTCGGGGTCATCCGCGACCGCGTCCCTCCCAAGCCCGGCCACAGCTTTCCCGACTGGTCCTGGGAGAACTCCGGCCCCTCGACTGTCACGCTGTGATGGCACGGCCTCCATCCATTACCCTCCGAGACTGGGTTGTCGGAGGAAGACCTCGTAATCGCCTCGGACATCCCGGCGGCGCCTTCCCGCGTCGTGCTCAGCGGCGCCGCGATCGCCATTGGCGTGATGCTGGTCATTGGCGGCGTGCTCTGGATACTGGTGCGCAAGGTCTTCCTGATTCACGTAGCGCCCTTGAAGATCACCGGCGTCCGCGAGGTGGCCGAATGCATCCGTACGGGTCGGAACGTTCTGATTCTGGCGCCGCCCGCTGCCAGGTTCGAGGCAGAGGCGGCAGCCACCTTGGGTGGCGTGATTGCGATCCGGCACTTCGAGCACCCCAGCGATTGGTCCACCTTCGATCAGAAACCCGTGCTCTTGACTCGGCTGGTACAGATGGAGAATACGCAGGTCGCGGCCATCATGGAAGTGCCGGCTTCCACCGACGACTATCGCCGCATGTTTCCGCTGATGGCGGTCGTGGACCTTCGCGAAGAGCCGCTCCTTTGGCTGAAGCAGTACGAAGGTCCGGCACAGAGTCTGATCTGGGAGGAGTGCCGGCCGCTGGCGGCTCTCTGGCCCCTGGGCGCGCAACTCGCAAAGGAAATCAAGTCGGAGACGAACGTTTTAGAGGATACCATCGCGTCGGAGATGCTGGAGCGGGCCGACCCCTATTACCGCCTGACTTGGAAGTAGTGTTCCCAGGAGCAGAGGTTCGTGCTCTCCCAACTGGCGGAGGACGGGTTGATGAATCCCATGAATGGCCGGGCCATCCGGCAACTGATCCGCCGGGGCCTCATCGTGCAGGACCCGGCGGTCCGCATCATGAACGAGAGTTTTCGACGATTCTTTCGCTCCGCGACCACCCTCGAGATGAAGCAGCGATGGGTGGCGGAGTCGCGCCGCAGCGGTTGGGGAAAGGTGCGTGGCGCGTTTTTTGCCACCATGATCGTTCTGGGGATCTTTCTGCTCATGACGCAGAATGCTCTCTGGCAGTCGTCCGCCGCCTACGTGACTACGGCATTCGGGGCATTGGGCACGCTCGCCAAGCTCTCGAAGCCGGCCCTGGACTGGGGAACCTGCCCGATGAAACACCCAGCGGCCGGAACTTCCGCGACGGCCTTCCGGCCCGTGCCCCCTAAATCACGCTTCGTACGAGTGTCAACCGCCCGGAGCCAAGAAGGAGGTTCTTGGTTGCGGATGAAAAGCCGACTTGGACTTGCTGGGAGTAATCCTGCCGGATGGTAGAATCAGCCTCGCCGAATGCCGACAATCAGCACATTCTACGGGATCCTGATCCGCATGTTTTTCAATGATCACCCGCCGCGCATTTTCACGCCCGATACGGCGAATTTGAGGCCACCATCGACATCGGAACACTAGATGTCCTCGAAGGCCAGTTGCCCCGGCGGGCTTTGAACCTGGTTCAGGAATGGCGATGATGCATAGAGAGGAGTTGCTGGACGACTGGCGGCTTTGCCGTGAAAAGGTGCCGCCGTCGAACATCCCGCCGCTGCCCTGAGTGGAGGACCTGCCATGTATTGGGACGTCGTCGAGGTGATACCGGAACCAGACTATTGTCTTTTTGTACGGTTCCAAGATGGATTACAGGGTCGTGTCCGGTTGCATCCCGAGGATTTGACAGGCGCGCTTGGGCCGCTCCTCGAAATGGATTTCTTCGGACGTGTCTATATCGACTCCGGCGCGGTTGCATGGCCCGGTGATATCGATCTGGCGCCAGACGCAATGTACGCCCAGGTGGCGCACGAGCACAGCGAGCAGGAGCGGGCTTCGTGACGCGCATCGACGCCGATCAAGCCGACTTCAGGGTACAAATCTCGGGAAGCATGTCTCCAGGAGTTCGTCCATCGCATTGACCGCTCGGACGATGCGAATGCAGCGCTGGTGGAAGTACTGGCAGCTCTCAAATTGTCATCGTCATGCGTTACGTAGTCCCGCCCTGAAGCGGGATAACCTTGCCGGTCTACCCCATCGGCGGTACGCTTGCGTAATGCGACCCCTTCGGTATTCCATCAACGTCACATTGGACGGGTGCTGCGATCATCGTGTAATCTTACCGGACGAAGAGTTGCATCGTCACGCGGTCGAGAACCTCGACCAGGCCGATGCCCTCCTCTTTGGCCGGGTGACTTACGAAATGATGGAGGCAGCGTTTCGGCCGTCGGCGCGGACGGGAGCGAGGCCTGATTGGATGGAACCCTTCGCCCGGACGATCGACGCAGCAAAGAAGTACGTCGTGTCGAGCACCCTGGACCGGGTCGATTGGAACGCGGAGCTCGTGCGCGGGGATCTGGGGAAGGCCGTTCAGCAGCTCAAGCGGGAGTCGGGTAAGGGACTGTTGGTGGGAGGCGTGAAGCTCCCGCTGGCGTTGGCGGAGCTGGGATTGATCGATGAGTACGAGTTCGTGGTGCATCCCAGGCTAGCGGGCCACGGGCCGACGTTGTTCGCGGGGCTATCGAAGCATGTCGACTTGGGGCTCGTGAGCCAGCTGGAGTTCGGCTCGGGGGCGGTGGCGATGCGGTATGAGCCTAGAGGTAGCCATTAGGCTTGTTAGCCCAGGTCAGCCGCATCACGCGCAACTCGGGCATGGCCTTCCAAAGTCTCGACCAACCTGATGAACCGCATCAGCCTGCGTGTGTACCTTTTGCTGAGTCGCGATAATGCACTTGACTCCACCGATCGGTTCGGGAAGTGGAGGAGACTTGCGGGTCCTAATCCTGCGCACCGCTGCAGGAGCCGACTGCATTTGCGGCTATGCGACGGGGATCCACCGGCGGTACGATCTTAGGTGAGATGAGCGCTCGTGAAGAGAAACTCGATGACGACCAGTTCGCATTAATCAGCAAGGCGCTCGCGGACCCGAAACGATTCGAAATGCTGCAGAGGATTGCCGGATCGAAGCAGGCGCCGACCTGCTCGTGTGTGTGCGAGTGGTTGGGGCTCGCTCCCGCGACGGTGTCCCACCATTTGCGAGAACTGGAGAGCGCTGGGCTGGTGAACGTCCAGCGTGACGGAAAATTCGCCTACATTAGCCTGCGGCGCGATGTGCTCGATTCGTACGTAAACCGACTTTCGAGTCTTTGAGCCGCTCCTCGCTCTCGCGCTTTTCTCATTTCCGACAAATGCTGAATCCTTCGACGGCTTCCCTCATCAATTCGATTGTGATCGAAATGAGGCAAGATTGAGAGATTGTTGCCTGAGAGGAGAAATGCAATGAAAAGGTTGACGGGCAAAGTGGCGGTGGTAACCGGCGCGTCCAAAGGGATTGGCGCCGCGGTAGCGAAGCAGCTTGCTGCCGATGGAGCGCAGGTGGTGGTGAACTATGCGACGAGCCGGGAGGGCGCGGACAAGGTTGTAAAAGAAATCACAAAGGCGGGTGGGGAGGCGATCGCGGTGCGGGCGAGCATTCCGAAAGAAGCTGATATCGACGCGCTTTTCGCCGAGGCGCAGAAAGCTTACGGCAAAGTGGATATCCTGGTGAACAATGCCGGCGTGTACGGGTTTGGTCCGATCGATGAGGTAACCGTCGAAGAATACAGACGTCAGCACGATACGAATGTGCTCGGGGTATTGCTTACGACCAAGGCTGCTCTCCCGTACTTTCCGAGCGAGGGCGGCAGTGTGGTCAACGTGAGTTCGGTGGTAAGCTCCCTGGCTCCGCCCGCCGCGTCCGTGTACGCATCCACGAAGGGAGCGGTAGACACGATCACAAAGGCCCTGGCGAAGGAACTCGCCGCCCGCAAGATTCGCGTGAATGCGGTCAACCCGGGGCTGGTGATCACCGAAGGCGTTGAGGCGGCAGGGATAGCAGGGAGCGACTTCGAAAAAGGCGCGATTGCCGCGACACCATTGGGCCGGGCCGGACGACCGGAAGACATTGCCCCTCCTGTGTCGTTTCTGGCGTCGGATGAGGCGCGCTGGATCACCGGCGAGACACTCTTCGTTTCCGGTGGCGCCGCGATCTGAAGGGAAAGGGACCAAGCAGTCGGCCATCTGCGGCACACGCTGGCCCCCTGAAATTCCACCCGTAGTCGTCCAAATGCGGGCGCCCGCTGCAATCGGCCGACGCTGGCCGACTTATGGGGAGTAATCCTGCAATGCGGCCAGGGAACGCCATTCTCGTCCTCATTCTCACGACGCTCGCCGTGCTTCCCTTCCGGTAGTTCCCCCGGACGAGCGCCGCGCTCGCCGGGCCGCCCCGGGCAATGCACTTCCAGGCGATTCAACACAACTGTACCTTGAGGAAGCGGTCCCTCGCCGCTCAGGAACGATGCCCATCGCTTAGGTTCGCCGTTTCACTCAACGGTACGCGGCCGAGTAGTAGGCGACGCGATGCCCGTTCACCGTCACCGCATACGTGAAAACCACCAGGCCCTCCTGGACCGAGGACGGTACATCACCGATCGTGGTCCCGTTCTGATCGACGGCACGGACCCGCAAAGCCGTGGCCTGAAGGCGCGCTCCACGCCACTGCGGCGGCGCGATCGCGAGAAGCGTATCGGCGCCGAAGGCTTGGCGGACCGTTGTCTGAAATGTATTTCGATCAATGAAAAGATAGTGCGTTCCGGGACTCAGTGCATGGTTGTTGAAGGCCCCGGCGAACGCTCCGGCGATAAACCTTCCAATACGGGCATTGCGGGTGAAAGCCATGTATCCTCCAGGAGCGATTGTCAGGTTCTCAACCTGATAGCCAGCCGAGGCGCTCCAGTTCGCCACAATCGAAATCGGCCCAAACGTCGATTCGGTCACATCCGAATCCAGCTTCCGGAAGCCCGTGAGCCGTTCGCCCGCATAGCGCGATGCCACCAGCCGCTGCGTCCAGAGCACGAGATCGACCCAGGCGGGATCGGGAACGGCATCCGTCGCTCCAGGCCAGATGTACGAGAGCATGAATCCGAACGCAATGTTCCACGTCAGTACTCCCGGACCGTGCGTCATCGTCTGTGGACTGAGGTCGTGTTGATAGAACAGGGCCTTGTCATGCAGTAGCCAAGTCGCCAGAGGATACGGCTCGACGTTTCCGGGACCAAAGACTGCCTCGGCAGCCTTCCAAGACTGGTAGGCATTATCGACGGCTGGCGCCACGCCTAGCACGCTTCCGTGAAAGGCGATGAGATCTGCGCCGAGGCGGTCCCATCCATCTTCGGTGTGCAACTTGAACCCGGCATGGTCTTTGACAAAGCGCAACCAGCAATCCGCATAGGCGAGCCGGTTCGGTGAGCCTGGGTTGTAATCCCGAGGCGGCGTCCGGGAGCCGATCTGGTCCAGGAAAACGTAATCGGCGGGAGCGACCGTCCTCCACTCGGTCATAGCGCGGTCGAGCCGCTGGCGAACCCAGGCTTGGCATGGGGAGACGACCACTCCTGGATTACCGTTGTAGCTCTCAATCAGCGGCTGCCCGCGTTCGTCCAGGACTGCAATGTCGGCCAGGGTCGGAGGGGGGCTCTGGTTTGGAAGACGGATGATCGTCGGCGAATCCAGGGTCCACCATGAAATGTTCAGGTAAGGCATGAAGAGAAAGCCCAGGGCGTGCGCCCGGGAAACCATGTTCTCAAGGTCGGAAGTAGCTCCCCAGCGCGAGTCAGGCGGCAGGACGTCAGGATACGAGTGGTCGTGTCCGCCCGGCATATAAGCGGCCAGGTGCAGCAGTTGTGGAGATGTCATGTTCGCGAGTGCCGGACCGTACCCTGCGAAGGGCTTTCCGATGTGGACGGCATCCGCTTTCAGCAGTGGACTCCGTACGAGTCGGTCGAAGTCGCTGCCGAGCTTCTGCCGGAGCGAAGGATACAGGTCTATCGCATTGTCGTGCCGGTAGTCGAGGATCGTCGCGTCCGGTGCGTCACCGACGCGCATGCGCACAACCGGCGTCGCGTCTGTTCCCCCGTTTGAGGTTGCGGAGTAGAAATTGTGGAGCGTGTAAAAGCGGGACGGATCCCGATCGTCATCCACAAACCCCAGGATAACCGGGCGGACTGGACCGCCGGGATTGACCGTATAGACGGCCAGATGAGTGCCGGATCCGCTCAGGGAGATATAGTCGGCCGTTGCCTCTTTGCTCGGGTACACCGGGGCCCAAGTGCGGTTCTGGAGGAAGAACCCAGGCTTCAGGAACACTCCAGGCAGGAACGACGGAACGTGCGCCCCGCTGACGGCAGCAACGGAAAAGGACAATTCAGACGGCAGCCGCACCTCGATCATTTCGTTACCCCAGTTGTTCCGGATCTCCATCCTCATGTCAACGTACGAGCCGCAGGAGGCAGTGAGCTTTGCGGTTGCATCAACGTGGGGCGCCGAGGGATTTCCGGCATACGAGAGGACCAGCTCGGCCGGCGGGTTCCAGGTGTAAGTGAATCGGTTCGGACTCGAAGGGCCGTAGTCGCCGGCTCCGATGAACGCGCGCGGGCCTCGGAACAGCGCGCCCCAGAGATACCCACCTCGTGAACCGAGCGTTAGCGACGATCCGACGGCGTGATCGGTTACGCCCAGAATCGATCCGTTGTTCTTGCTCAGCCTTAGACTGAAATGCGAGTTGCCCAGCGTCATCGTTTCAGGCCCCGCGTCTGAGAACGTGATGTCGCACTGGCCACAGGCACAAGCCGTCGCGACCAGAAATACCGTGGCGAGCTGTACGAAGCGTGCTGATCTCATTTCGTTCCTCCCATTCGTGGTATGGACGTGCGGCAGAACCGTCCTCATTCCGTATATCGAATCGAAGCCAAGTCCACTATTACGGTCTTCTTCGGTCCTTCAACAATCAGAATGAGCAAGAACGATTTCCGGCCGGACCAGCCGGTTTTGCGGGCAAGGTCGACGTCCCATGGCCCGGTCGAAACCTTCGACGGCAGGAGCTCGTGGAAATCCTTCCAAGCTTTATCGGCTCCGACCCTGAACGAGCAACTCGGGTCGAGGCTCCCCAGACGGACGGTCAAAACGGGATGACGGTCAAAATCGAGAGGCGGTACAAGGATCGCGACCTTGCCCCACGTCAACACGTCAAAAGGGCTCTGCGTGATGCGGACTCCACCATTTTTCGTTCGTGTTGCTACGGCGTTGTAGGTGGGGTCATCCGAGTTCTGCAGCACGTGTTTCACTTTGGGGAGCTCCCAGACGGGCGCCTGAGCACTCAAGGAAGCCGCCAGGGTCGCGACGAGGATCTTTATCAGCATGGCTGTCTACCTCCACAGAAAGTATGCGTGTGCTGGCCGTAGATTGTCCATAGCGGTTGCGCGTTTTTAAATAATTCTTAAATTTGAGCTGTCCTTAAAGCACTGTTTTTTAAAGCCGCTTTATGATGAAACTATGGCGTATCATTTCGGCGATCTCCGACTGACCGACGAGAATGACGTGCTGCGTCTTTTTAAAGGCGAACAGGTCGTGAAGATTGGCGAAAAGCCACTCCGGGTGCTCAAGGTACTCATCGAACACAAGGGAGGCCCTGTAACCGAGGAGGTGATCCTAAAGAACGTATGGCGGGATACTCTACACGGCTCAGAAACCCGGGTCGCAAACGCGGTTAGGCAGCTACGCGAGGTTATCGGTGCGGCGAGCATCGTCACTCATCCGAAACAGGGGGGATATGAGTTCGTTGGGGCGGATTCCGAGGTTCCTGCATCGGCCGGTATGATCGTGGACCGGCCAGCAGATGTGCCGGTCAGTGTTTCGGTACTCTCAGGGCAGCCGCGTTTAAGAATCCTGATCCGGATGCCCTTATTAATGATGCTGACCGCGGCTGCGGCTGCGGCGGTGCTGGTCTGGTTGCTGTTCCGTAGAGCACCCGAAGTGGTTCGGGTGTTCCTGGATGGTCGGGAGATCTCCCCCAAGCTTTGCCCGGTGGAGAAGCCCTGCCCCGTCGCGTGTCGCGGAGTACTCGCGATCCAAATACACTCGCGTGGGTACGCGTCCGTGTACCTCAAAGACAAAGGGTTCATGTACCTGCAGGAAGGAAGGATGGCAATTGAAGGCGCAGATTCCGGTCGCGTGCCACTCTCCCCGGGGGAGAGATGCATCGCCGACAGTCCCCTGTTCGACTTGATAATCGTAACGAGACGATCGGCATTGCCGATCTCCGATGCTTCACATCGCTGGGGGGACAAGGACCTGAAGATTGGCGGTGTCCGTCGCTGGGGCCCCGTCTACCTCGATTACAGACCGGCTGCGGCGGGCAGGCGGTAGGGTTCGAGCAACGCATCATCCGCAACTGCCTTTGCTCCACATTCCATCATCCGTCGGTCGGCCAGCGACCACCTTTTTTTGGGCAACTTCGCTGGGACACCGGCAAAGCCGGATTCGTCTGCACTCTCAACTCCCAGTGGCTCGTCACGTAGACCGGAATAACGGCTCATTCCGGGCTACTCCCTTCGGCGCTCGCGAGAAATGACCCTATTTTGCTCGCCAAGAATTACCACCACCACACCGAATTGGGGGCGTTTTTGCCAGCGGGCAAGGGCATATTCTTGCCAAAATGCAAATCCCGTGCGCACCGAGGCTCCGGCCATGACTTAGGCGAGCGCCTTACCCGCTCAGGTCGCTTGGTCCCAGGAACTGAACGCCTTACGCGCGCCTTCGGCGCCGATGATGGAAAACCACCCCGCACGCCTGCGGCGTGGATGATAATGCTGATCCACTATTTGCCCCGCGCCAAATCGTGTTCCAAATCGTGTTCTTCGTGTGGGCTACTCTAAACGAGCAGAAGTGGGTCACTCTTGCCGAGCGCCGAGGCTACTCCCGAAAAGCGCTTCCGACCGGGCGGCGCGCCGCTGCCTTCACTAGCTTGCAAGCCGTCTTACAATAGGAGTCGAGGACAGATCCAATGCCACGCCAGTTCGATGTCGTTATTGAGCGCGATTCGGAAGGCTACTACGTAGCCTCGGTTCCGCAACTCCCCGCGTGCCATACGCAAGGGCGGTCCCTTGACGAGGTAACTGAGCGCGTTCGCGAAGCCATAGAGCTGTGCCTGGAAGTCGAGGGCGCGCCGGAGCAGGAATTGGAGTTCGTTGGCATCCAGCGCGTGACCATCGCGGCATGAGCCGGACCCCCCGGGTCACCGGCGCTGACCTCATTGCCGCCCTCGAAAAGGGAGGCTTTCGCGTTCTTCGCGTCAGAGGCAGCCATCACTTCCTGCGCCACGAGGATGGCCGCAGCACGGTTGTGGCGGCGCACTCCGGCGAGACCATCGGCCCCGGCCTGCTTCACAAAATCCTCCGTGATTGCCAACTGACCGCCGACCAGCTCGGGGAGTTGCTGTAGAAAACGATAGATACCGATAAACGCGCCTGGGTCAGCGAATCGACGGAATACCGAGTTGATCGCAGATCTTTCGAGCTAGGCGATTGTCAATTTCGGCATGTCGCGGCACCGGAGCTTTCGCGCCCGTCGCCAGGTTGGAGAAGATCGAATGACGACCACCTTCTCGGGAAAGAGTGCATCCGTGCCGGCGCAGGTGGTCCAGCAATTCGTGCCGTTTCACTTCGGAGCGGTCCCTGCGTGAACCGATAGCGGCACCAGCTCGATTAAATCAGCCTCGGGATTGTGCGCGTCCTCCGACGGTACAGGGAGCGGCCTCCCCTCCTCGAGCAATGCCTGAGCGAGGTCTTCGAGAGCACTTGCAATCATCAGGCGCGCGTCCGGCAGGTCGAACCCTTGCGTCACTGCACCGGGAAAATCGAGCGCCTCCGCCACGACTAATTCGCCCGGTAGGTGCGGAAGGTAGAATGCGACGTGGTAGCGGAGCATAGCTACATGATAATACGGGGGCTTGGTGTGGTCGGGCGGCGATTAGGACCCACAAACGCGCTTGGGACTTGCCGCTTCAATCGGGGATGCCGATCGGCAGTCGGCGACAGGTTGTCTTGACCGCCTTCACGGTGATCAGGGAGCCGCGCTCCAACTCGGCTTCGAAACTGGCCAGGACCTTTCGAACCACGTCAACAACCTCGGGGGCGCCCAAGCCCTGCAAGCGCATGCGAATTACGGAAGGTCCTTGTGCCCCAGAGACTGCCAGGATCGCGTGAAAATCCGCGTCGAGGGTCACAACTACCGCGTTTCTTCCCAGGGAGAATGCGAGGATTTCCTCGTCGGCGCCTTTGCCCATCCCGATTTCGCCGACGTGCAAACAGTCATGGCCGAGACCACGCAGCAGGGCGGCCGCGTCGCGGGGAACTCCCTGATCCAAACCAAGCGCATGGCGGACCGGTCAGGCCGCGTTACATTCCGTCGCGCTGTCCTCAAGACTCGCGGCGGCGAATGCCAGCGCCTGCCTGACGTCTTCGGGCTCCAATTCGGGATAGTTCCGGAAAAGGTCGTCCCGGTTTGGATAGATCGCCACGGCTTCCACCACTCGACGCACCGTCAGCCTCATACCACGGATGCACGGCTGACCATTCATCTGGTTCGGGTTCCAAGTTATCCGATCAAAGAGCTGCATCGTTTCCATTTTGATACATTTTGCCGCCAAGTGCTGATCGGGGTGTGGATTACTCCCCGACAAACGCTAGCACTCTATCGGAAGCGCCCCGGCGGAAAAGCCGCAACATCGGCGCCTCCCGGCGCTTTCGATAGAGGCGTTTGAAGGAATGCCGCTGGAGGCGGAGTGCTATGGGATTTGAATTGTAGCTACTTGGAAACAGGACACTTCCCAAACCGCGCAGGAAATGCGGCGTGGGCGCCAATCTCGGATCAGCGGAGCGGACCACTGGCCTGAAGATACCACACGCGAAACGTCCGTGGCCGCAGCCGAAGGCAAGGCCACTTCATTCAAACGCCCTTGGCTCCGCCAATGGACACGCTCCGTCCGTATCGGCCAATCGTACGTTGGCTCCGAAAACGGGGTTGGGGGAGGCCGGCGTGGCCAGCCGTCATAGTTTCACTTCTTACATCGCGGGTCGGCAGCTTGGATCGCGGCAATCTGCTGATCGGTGACAGGAATGGGCCCACAGCCATGCCCCTTTTCGCACACGAAGTCGAATTTCGCAGCGGGCGAGTGGCAATCCAAACAGGGCTTTTTCAATGACGTATTGAGCACTTTGTCTCCGCGGTCCTGAATCGTAGTGCCGTCCGCGGAGACCTTCAACGCAAAGAACTCCCAGCCGTTGGTGTTGGGAAAGGCTGCTCGATTATGCTTTACCATCGCCTCCGTGGGGATCAACTGCAGAATCGTGCCAGTGGGATATTCCTTGTCAGGCACGCTGTCCCTAAAGATCCGGGTGGCTTCCTTGAGCTTTTCGGGATCGGGGTTCTGAATCCGCGTGTTTCTCACTTTCGGCAGGTCGAGCACGCAGCCGAAGCTTTTCTCGGTAATCACGAGGTCGTCAGCCGACAGAGTTACGGCCAAGTAGAAACCCAAAACCAGACAGACGATGTAGCGCATGGTTTCAGTGTAAGCCTTCGACCGGCGTCTTAAGAAACCACGGCAGATGCGGGGCGGGGCGGCGTGCAAGCCATTCGAACTCGCGTTGTCGAAAGCGCTGCCATCGCAAGCGCCGAGCTCTAAAATGCTCAACAAGGGCAACACCGGTCCGCATCGATTAGGTCGTACCGCGAATGGCCGGAACCCCTTTTCCCGCTGACGTCGTGCCCGCGCGTCAACCACCAGCGTGAACGTGACTGCCCCGATGGGGCGTGTAGTTGAATCCGGCGAAAAAATACCCTCGTGGAAATCGCGCCGTATCAATGAGTTCCGTGCTCGGTGCCCCCCTGGACTCAACCACAAAAATCGGCCGCGCGGAGCGCTTTTTCATCCTAAAAACGGCAGTAGACCTCGCGCCTTGAACAGAGAAATGGTTACCATTGTTCAACATGGGCAAAGAAGACGAGGTCGTTCGGGTTCACCCGGAA
>Ga0209698_10000349_pt1 | contig 52348 bp, 40 predicted proteins | sample LitLauG_LLR_2012_FD_187203 | JGI IMG/M metagenome (GOLD analysis project Ga0209698, IMG submission 187203) | Freshwater sediment microbial communities from Pennsylvania, USA - Little Laurel Run_MetaG_LLR_2012 (SPAdes) (version 2) | ecosystem: Environmental > Aquatic > Freshwater > Creek >...
CCGCGGGGCCCAGATGGGCATGCTGCGCTGTGATCATCCGGATATCGAGGACTTCATCCACGCCAAGCGCGACGGCTCGCTGTCCAACTTCAACATGTCCGTTGCCGTCACCGACGCGTTCATGCGTGCCGTCGATGCCGATACCAACATTGACCTGTGGCACGCGGCCGAACCCTTCGACCGCGCCGGCGCCACGCAGCGCCCCGACGGCAGCTGGGTCTACCGCAGCGCCCGCGCGCGCGACTTGTTCGACCAGATCATGCACTCCACGTACAACCACGCCGAGCCCGGCGTGGTGTTCGTCGACCGCATCAACCAGGACAACAACCTGTCCTACTGCGAAACCATAACCGCCACCAATCCGTGCGTTCCGGCCGACACCTGGATCATGACCAGCGATGGTCCGCGCCAGGTTGCCGATCTCATCGGCGTGCCGCATGCGGCCATCGTCGATGGCCTGCCCTATGCCACCGGCGCGAATGGCTTCTTTGCCACCGGCCACAAGGAGCTCGTTGAAATCCGCACGGGGGAGGGGCCGCGGCTGCGCCTGACGGCCGATCACCTCGTGCGCAAGGTGCGCAGCGCGACACGCGATAAAGCGGAATTCGAATGGGTCGAGGCCGGCACGCTGCAGGCAGGCGATCATATCGTTCTGCACAATCATCGCGCGCTCTCGGGCTGGTCCGGTCAGGGTACGGAATCCGAGGGTTACCTGCTGGGTTTCCTCGTGGGCGACGGCACGCTCAAGGAAGAAGCCGCCGTGCTATCCGTGTGGGCGCCGGCCGCCGCAGCACTGGCCAACGGCGCGCCGCAGGCGGCTGCGGGGGTCCAGTCGATCATGGAAGCGGTCACGGACGCCGTGCGCGGCCTGCATCACCGGGCAGACTTCACCGGCTGGCACGCCGTCGCGGGCCGCCCGGAATGGCGGCTCAAGTCGGCGCCCTTGCGCGACCTCGCGGGGCGCTTCGGCCTTCAACCCGGGCACAAGCGGCCGGGCAAGGCCGTTGAAAGCGCATCTGCACCGTTTTATCGCGGATTCCTCCGGGGCTTGTTCGATGCAGACGGCTCCGTGCAGGGTACGCAGGCCAAGGGCGTGAGCGTGCGCTTGGCCCAGTCCGACCTTGAGACGCTGGAATGCGCGCAGCGCATGCTTCTGCGCCTGGGCATTGCTTCGTCCATCTACCGGAACCGCCGCCCGGAAGGCGTCAAGCTGCTGCCCGACGGCAAGGGTGCCGAGCGCCTGTACCCGGTTCATGCGCAGCACGAACTGGTCATTGCCGGCGATAACCTCGTGCGCTACGCCGATCTGGTCGGCTTCCGCGACAGCGAAAAGTCGGAGCGGCTGGCAGCAACACTCGCGTCCTATCGGCGCCGCGCGAACCGGGAGAACTTCCGTGCCACCGTGGAGTCCGTGACCGCGGCCGGCTCGGCGCCCGTTTACGACGTTCGCGTCGACGACGTGCACGCCTTCGATGCCAACGGCCTGTACGTGCATAACTGCGGCGAACAGCCATTGCCTGCATACGGCTGCTGTTGCCTGGGTTCGATCAATCTCACCCGCTTCGTGCGCGACCCCTTCACCGCCGAGGCGTCCTTTGATTTCTCCGCCTTCGCCGATGTTGTGCGCGTTGCCATACGCGCGCTCGACAACGTGCTCGAGGCCACCTTGTGGCCGCTGGCCGAGCAGCGCGCCGAGGCTGCCAACAAGCGCCGCGTCGGGCTGGGCTTCACGGGGCTGGGCAACGCGCTCACCATGCTCAACCTGCGCTACGACTCCGACAGCGCACGCACCATGGCCGGCTGCATATCCAGCCACATGCGCGACATCTCGTACCAGGCCTCGGTGGACCTGGCCCGTGAAAAAGGACCCTTCCCGCTGCTCGACGCCGAGCAATACCTGGCTGCGCCGCGCTTTGCCTCGCGCCTGCCCGAGGAAATCCAGCGCCAGATCCGCATCCACGGCATCCGCAACTCGCACCTGCTGTCCATCGCGCCCACCGGCACCATCTCGCTCGCCTTTGCCGGCAACGCCTCCGGCGGCATAGAACCCACGTTCTCCTGGACCTACACGCGCAAGAAGCGCATGGCCGACGGCACGCGCCAGGAATACCAGGTCGAGGACTACGCCTTCCGCCTGTACAAGCTCATGGGCGGCAACGGCGAGGCCCTGCCCGAGAGTTTTGTCAGCGCCCTGGACATGGCCGCGCTCGATCACATGCGCATGATCGCGGCCGTGCAGCCTTACGTCGATGCGGCCGTGAGCAAGACGGTCAATGTTCCCGAGGACTACCCCTTCGAGGAATTCCGCAAGATCTACCTTGAGGCCTGGAAGGCAGGCCTCAAGGGCATCACCACCTACCGGCCCAACCACGTCATCGGTGAAGTCCTGTCGGTGGCGCCCAAGGCCAGCCTGCCGCAGACCGTGGTCGAGGGCGCCGCGCCCACGTTGGCCGATGACGGCAGCGATGATGCCAACCGCCGCGTGCGCCTGGACTTCACGCCGCAGCCGGCCCTGGCCAGCCTGAAATGGCCCAGCCGCCCGGACCTCTCCGGCGGCAACCTGGCCTGGACCTACATGGTCGAGATCCCCTCGCGCAACGAATCGTTTGCCATCTTCATCGGCCAGACGGGTAATCCGCCCGCCGCCTTCGAGGTCTGGGTCAACGGCGCCGAACAGCCGCGGGGCCTGGGCGCCATCGCCAAGTCGCTGTCCATGGACATGCGCTCCGAAGACCGTGCCTGGTTCCGGATGAAGCTCGACGCCCTGGCACGCTCGCGCGATGAGCAGGGGTTCATGCTGCCCTTCCCGCCCAACGGCAATCCCGTGTGGGTCAATGGCGTGGTCGGCGCCTTCGCGCAGATCGTACGCTGGCGCTGCGACGAACTGGGAACCTTCAAGGATCTCGACGCCCAGCCCACGCCCGTGCTAGACGCGCTCTTCTCCCGCAAGGAGCCCAAGGCCGGGCCGGCGGGCACCATGAGCTGGACGGTCGATGTCAACAATCCGAACACCGGCGACGACTTCGTCCTCGGGGTCAAGGAACTCACGCTGCCCGATGCCAGCCGCCGGCCGTATTCGATCTGGCTGGCAGGCGAGTACCCGCGGGTCCTCGATGGCCTGTGCAAGCTGATCTCGCTGGACATGCGGGTCGTCGATGCCAACTGGGTGGGCATGAAGCTGCGCAAGCTGCTCAACTTCGGCGAGCAAAACGGCGACTTCTGGGCGCCGGTTCCCGGCGGCGACCGCTCGGGTATCTATCCGAGCACGGTTTCGTACATCGCCGCCTTGCTCCTGCACCGTTACAAGGTCCTGGGCATCCTCGACGACGACGGCCGCGCCATCCGCTCGGCCGGCATACTGGCCATGCCGGAACTGCGCAAATCGTCGTCCGAAGTGAGCACCGCTCCCATCAAGGGCAAGGTATGCCCGGGCTGTGGCGCCGCCGCCATGATCAAGCGCGACGGCTGCGAATTTTGCACCGCATGCGGGTTTACCGGGGCCTGCGGCTGAGTACGCCGCGACCGCGGGTTCCGGCAAAAGCCCCCCACCTGCGGGGGCTTTTGCTTTCCGGGCGGTGCCGCACGCCTGTGGAGCCGCGCTCAGCGCGGACGGCGCCGGCTGTGGTCGGTTTCCATGGCGCGCTTGATGCGCGCCTGCTTGGCCGCTTCCATCTCGTCCATCGCCTTCTTCTTCTGCAGGCCCAGGCGCGGTTCGATGAACTCGAACCAGATGAAAGTACAGCCGAACGGCAGGGCGATCCACCACCACGAAATGGTGGCAAATACGCTTACCCCAAAATACCGCAAAAGCAGCAGGGCGAAGGAGAACCAGAGCAACCACATGGAATGCGATCCAGGCCTCAAAGTGGTAAGGCAAGCGCCAGGCGATGGCGGGTCGGCGGCGCGATGGTCCGGACATGCCCGTCCGGGCTCCAATACCGCCCACAATGCCATTATCGGCGCAAGTGGCCAACGAGCGATGGCGCAAAAAGAACTGATCCAGCGCAAATATTCGTCTGACCGTCTCGAGGCCGCTGCGGCGCACAAGCTAAAATACGGATGGTGATCAATCCCGTTCGCGGCGCCGCGGCGCACGGACAAAACAACCGGAGACCCCCCATGAAGAAGCTGCTCGTTGCCGCGCTCCTTGGATTGGCATTCAGTGGTAGCGCCCTGGCGCAGCTGGATCTGGCCAAGAAGAAGAATTGCCTGGCCTGCCACAGTGTCGACAAGAAGGTGGTCGGGCCCGCCTACAAGGAAGTTGCCGCCAAATACGCCAGCGACCCCGACGCAGCGGCGCGCCTGTCCAAAAAGGTGCGCGAGGGCGGCGTCGGCGTCTGGGGCAAGGTTCCCATGCCGGCCAACAAGCAGGTGACCGAAGCCGAGGCCGATGCCCTGGTGAAGTGGATACTGTCGCTGAAGTAGGCAGCGCGGGTTGCGGGCAGCGCGGGGAGCGCGCTGCCCATGTCCAATGGGGCCTCGGCACGGTTCAATCGCGCCACGAAAACCGCGTCGCGGCCGCGACTTGGGCTTACAATCCGCCCTTTTTCCGCCAGGCCCGTCGCCGGCAGGAAAAGGAGCCCCATGATCTCCATCAAGCGGATCGGCCTGACCTCGGTGGCATTGCTCGCCGCCGGCCTGTTTGTGGCCTGCCTGGGTGGCTGCGGCCGCAAGGAAGATGCAGGCGGCGGCAAATCCGCCGGTGATGTGATCCGCATCGGCCACGTTGCCCCCCTGAGCGGCGGTGATGCCCATCTGGGCAAGGACAACGAAAACGGCGCCCGCCTGGCCGCCGACGAGATCAATGCCGCCGGCGGCGTGAAGCTGGGCGACAAGACCTACCGCATCGAGATCCAGGGCGAAGACGACAAGGCCGATCCGCGCGAAGGCACGCTGGCGGCGCAAAAGCTGGTCGATGCCGGCGTGGTGGCGGTGGTGGGCCACCTCAACTCGGGCAGCTCCATCCCGGCATCCAAGATCTACAAGGACGCCAACGTGGCGCAGGTGTCGCCGTCGAGCACGGCCGTCAAGTACACCGACCAGGGATTCAAGACCACGTTCCGCGTGGTCGCCAACGACCGGCAGCAGGGCTCGGCCATGGCCAACTACGCCACCGATGTCCTCAAGGCCAAGACCGTAGCCATCGTCGACGACCGCACGGCCTACGGCCAGGGCCTGGCCGATATCGTCGAGGAGGTGGTCAAGTCCCATGGCGCGACGGTCATCACCCGCGAGTACACCGACAACAAGGCCAGCGACTTCAACGCCATCCTCACCAAGATCCGCGCCACCAAGCCGGACGTCATCATCTACGGCGGCATGGACGACACCGCCGGCCCCATGGCCAAGCAGATCCACCAGCTGGGCATCAAGACCCCGCTGGTCGCCGGCGACGGGGCCTGCACGATCGAATTCATCAAGCTGGCCGGCGACGGCGCCGACCAGCTCACCTGCACACGCGGCGGCGAAGCGGTGGAACGCCTGCCCAAGGGCGACCAGTTCATGGCGCGCTACCAGGCAAAGTTCGGCGCGCCGGTGCAGATCTATGCGCCCTACTCCTATGACGCGGTCTACGTCATCGTCGATGCGATCCGCCGGGCGGCCTCGCTGGACCGTGCCGCCATTACGGCCGCCGTGGCAGCCACCAACTACGACGGGCTGACGGGGCACATCGCCTTCGACCCCAAGGGTGACCTCAAGAATGGCGCCATCACGGTCTACAAGGTGCAGGACGGCAAGCTCAATTTCATCTCGACGACACGCTAGCGGCCGTGGCGTAGTCCAGATCGCGGCGCAGTGCTGAGCGAACCCCCCAGCACCGCCCGGCGCACACGGAGTGGCGATGGGTTCATTTGACACTTTCCTGCAGCAGGTCTTCAACGGTCTCGTCCTGGGCAGCCTTTATGCGCTGATCGCGCTGGGCTACACCATGGTCTACGGCATCGTCAATCTCATCAATTTCGCGCACGGCGACGTCCTGATGGTGGGCGCCCTCACGGCCCTGAGCGCGATAACGCTCGCGCACGCCACCGCGCCGGGCCTGCCTGGCTGGGCACTGATGATCGTGGGAATGGCCGCGGCGATCGTGGTGTGCATCCTGCTCAGCCTGCTCATCGAGCGCGTGGCCTACCGGCCGCTGCGCAACGCGCCGCGCCTGGCTCCCCTCATAACGGCCATCGGCGTCTCGATCCTCCTGCAGACCGTCTCGATGCTCATCTGGGGGCGCAACCACCTTACGTATCCCCAGCTGCTTCCCGCCGATCCCATCGCCATCGGGCCGGCGACGGTCACCGCAACCAAGCTGGCGGTCATCGCGCTGTCGGGGATCATCATGTTCGGTCTGCTGGTGCTGGTGCAGCGCACGCGGCTGGGCCGCGCAATGCGCGCCACGGCCGAGAACCCCCGCGTGGCCGGACTCATGGGCGTGAACCCCAATGCGGTCATCGCCGCCACCTTCGCCATCGGCGCGGCGCTCGCGGCAGTGGCTGGCGTGATGTACGCCGCCGTCTACTCGGTGGCGCATTTCTACATGGGTTTCATCCCCGGCCTCAAGGCGTTTACCGCAGCCGTGCTGGGCGGCATCGGCAACATCCCGGGCGCCATGTTGGGCGGCATCCTGCTGGGCCTCATCGAGGCGCTGGGCGCGGGCTATATCGACCAGTTGAGCGGTGGCGTCTTTGGCAGCAACTACCAGGACGTCTTCGCCTTCATCGTGCTGTGCGCCGTCCTGATCCTGCGGCCGTCGGGCCTGCTGGGCGAGCGCGTAGCCGACCGCGCCTGAGCGGCAGCGCCCCGCTTCCACCGACACCCGCCGGCCCGCCATCGTGACGCCCGTCCGCGCACCCGCAACGGCAGATCCGCAGTCCGCGGCAGCGCGGCGGCGTGCGCTGCTCACCGGCCTGGCCATCACCGCCGTGGTGCTGGTGCTGCCGCTGGCTGCGGGCTGGCTGGGGACCGCATGGGTGCGCGCACTTGCCTTTGCCGCGCTCTACGTCATGCTGGCCCTGGGCCTGAACATCGTCGTGGGCTTTGCCGGACTGCTCGACCTGGGCTATATCGCGTTCTATGCGGTGGGCGCCTATACCTTCGCCCTGCTGGCCTCGCCCCACCTCACCGACAATTTTCCGGCCATTGCGCTGGCCTTCCCCGGGGGCCTGCACGTACCGATCTGGGTGGCCATTCCGCTGGGCGCCACCATCGCCGCGGGCTTTGGCGTATTACTGGGCGCACCCGTGCTCAAGCTGCGCGGCGATTACCTGGCAATCGTCACCCTGGGCTTTGGCGAGATCATCCGCATTTTCCTCAACAACCTGAACCGGCCGCTCAATTTCACCAATGGCCCGCAGGGCATCAACCTCATCGATCCGGTGCGCATCGGCATCGTGTCATTCGACCGTCCGCTGGACGTCCTCGGCGTGCAGCTCACCTCGCCGCAGCTGTACTACTACCTCTTCGCGGCGCTGGCGGCGCTGTCGGCGCTGGTCTGCGCGCGCCTGCAGGATTCACGCCTGGGCCGCGCGTGGATGGCCATCCGCGAGGATGAGACGGCGGCCAAGGCCATGGGCATCAACGTGCGCAACGTCAAATTGCTGGCATTTGGACTGGGCGCAACCTTCGGCGGCGTGGCCGGCGCCATGTTCGGGGCGTTCCAGGGTTTCGTCTCGCCCGAGTCCTTCTCGCTCATGGAATCGGTGATCGTGCTCTCGATGATCGTGCTGGGCGGGCTGGGCCACATACCCGGAGTGATCTTCGGCGCCGTGCTGCTCTCGGTGTTTCCCGAGGTCCTGCGCCATACGGTCGGTCCGCTGCAGGAGCAGATTTTCGGCCGCATCGTGATCGATACCGAGGTGCTGCGCATGCTGCTCTACGGAATTGCCCTTGTGGTCATCATGCTCTACCGCCCGCGCGGCCTTTGGCCGGCGCCGCTCCACGGCACCGCCCGTGCGCCCGGCGGCGGCGACGCACCGCCGCCGGCAAATCGCGCCGCCGGGGGAGTTGAGCCATGAGCCTGCTGCAGGTTGGCGGGGTCAGCCGCCGTTTCGGCGGGCTGCAGGCGCTGAGCGACGTATCCATGTCCATCGCGCGCGGCCAGATCTACGGCCTGATCGGCCCCAACGGCGCGGGCAAGACCACTTTCTTCAATGTCATCACCGGCCTGGTGCGTCCCGATGCGGGCAGCTTCATGCTCGATGGCAAGGCCTATGAGCCCACGGCGGTGCACCGCGTGGCGGCGGCCGGCATCGCCCGTACGTTTCAGAACATCCGCCTGTTCGCGGAGATGACGGCGCTGGAAAATGTCATGGTGGGCCGCCACGTGCGCACGCATTGCGGCGCGCTGGCCGCCGTGCTGCGCACGCCTGCGGCACGCGCCGAAGAGGCCGCCATACGCGCCCGCGCCCTGGAATTGCTCGACTACGTGGGCATCGGCGCGTTCGGGCATCTGCGCGCACGCACCCTGTCGTACGGCGACCAGCGCCGGCTCGAAATCGCGCGGGCACTGGCCACCGACCCCAAGCTGCTCGCGCTGGACGAACCCGCGGCCGGAATGAACGGCACCGAAAAGGTGGAACTGCGCCGCCTGCTCGAACGCATCCGCGCCAACGGCGTCACCATCCTGCTCATCGAGCACGACGTCAAGCTGGTAATGGGCCTGTGCGACCGGGTCACCGTTCTTGACGAGGGCCGGGTGATCAAGGAAGGCGAGCCCGCGCAGGTGCAGCGCGACCCGGCGGTGATCGAGGCCTACCTTGGGCGCGCCCATGAACCGGCGTAGCGGATGGACAGCGTGACCATCGCCGGCACGGCTTCCATGGCCGCGGGCGGCACCAATGCGATATTGCGCGTGGCCGGACTGCGCGTGTCCTACGGCGGCATAAAGGCCGTCAAGGGCGTCGACCTGGAAATCGGCCCCGGAGAGCTCATCGCCCTCATCGGCGCCAACGGCGCCGGCAAGACCACCAGCTTGCGGGCCATCACGGGATCGCTGCCGTGGGAGGGATCGATCGAATACCTGGGCGCGAGCACGCGCGGGGTGGCCTCGCACGACTTGCTGCAGCGGGGATTGGTCATGGTTCCGGAGGGCCGCGGCATCTTCACCCGCATGACCGTCGCCGAGAACCTGCTCATGGGCGCGTATTCGCGCAACGACAAGGCCGGCATCGCCGAAGATCTCGAAGCGCAATACGCCACCTTCCCGCGGCTGCGCGAGCGCGCCGTGCAGCTGGCCGGCAATCTGTCGGGCGGCGAACAGCAGATGCTGGCCATGGCGCGCGCCCTGATGAGCCGCCCAAAACTGCTGCTGCTCGATGAACCTTCGATGGGACTCTCGCCCATCATGGTGGAAAAGATCTTCGACGTGATACGGGCGGCCGCGGCTCGCGGCATACCCATGCTGCTGGTCGAGCAAAACGCCCTGCTGGCCCTGGAAGCTGCAGACCGTGCCTACGTGCTCGATTCCGGGGCGATCACGCTCAGCGGCAAGGCCGATGACCTGCTGCACGATCCCAAGGTGCGCGAGGCGTACCTGGGCGAGTGAAGGTGCAAGCCGGGCGCGCCGATTCCGCCACCCGTTGCGCGCCGGGCAAACCGCCGGGGCTGCCCGGCACCGCAACGGCCGCGTAGCGCCGTTAGCCTAGAAGGAATACCCGACGGCAACGACCGCCAGGCGCGGATTGAAGTTGACGTGGGTCGTGCGGTTTATGCCGGAAGTGTTCGCGTCGAACTCGCTGCTGATCTGCGCGACGTTATACGAGGCGATCGCGTTGCAGTGCTTCGTGAAATTGTAGGATACGCCGAGCGTAGCGGCCGGACCGGCGGAGTCCGAAAGATAGGTCGTCGTGGGGCCACCGGTGATTGCAATGCCGGCGGCAGTCGCATTGCGATGGAAGAAGTGCGTGTAGTTGACGCCCACGCCGGCATACGGCCGAAAGCGGGAGTGCTCGTCGAGGAACATGTAATCGAGCAGCACGGTTGGCGAGAACCACTTTGCCGTTGCGACCTCCTCGCCATTGAACGGGACGGAACCCACGCGTGCCGGTCCCACCCCGAAGGTGTGCGTGGTCGGCGGATTGCCCGCGGCCAGTTCGAGTGTCCAATGGGACGTGAGCCGGCGCAGGTACGCCACATAAAGCGTATTGACCTCGGCCACCCGCAGGTTCAACCCGGGTGGCGTAAACGGCCCCGACAGGTCGCCGGCGGCTGCCGAGAACTTGACGAAGTACATGCCCACGCGCAGCGTATTGGCGGGAACAGCATCGTCGTTCGCCGCCGCCGCCGTGCAAAAGACTGCCGCGATCAGGCTGGCAATCAACGACACCGGGGATGCAAGGCGCTTCGTTAACGTCATGTTCTACCTCACTGGAAAGTGACGTGATAGCCGCGGGCGGCGCAGCTCAGGGATTTGCCAGGAAAAATTCCAGGGCGCTCACATGGCAGAACGCGGCGACGAGATTGGGGTGATAGGCCTCGATCACCGCCGTCACCGTGGCCTTGCCGATTCCCGCAGCTATTGCGGCGGTGCTGGGCGCCACGGCGGCCAGCGTGAACGGCGGCGCCGCGCCCGTGGCCTGAGAGATGATTCCGGTCACGGCCGCGGGCGTCACCAGGGTCGCAACGGCCTGGCCGGTCGTCTGCAGGAACCCGGCCTGCAACGCGGCATCCGCCGCGCTTGCGCTGAGCGTGTAGTTCGCCGGCGACAGCGGACCGCTGGGCGCGTTGATCTTGGCGACGACGGCCGCCGCCACCGCCGCCGGATCGACGTTGGCGAGTCCCGGCGTCTGCAGATAGGTGACGTACGCGCCCGCGGCCGCGTAGGCCAGCGAGGTGGCGGTCGTGGACGTGCCGTCGAGGTTGAGACCCGGGTCCACGTCCAGCGCCGGGCTGACGAGCGCAGGGCTGGATGTGCCAACCAGACCGGGCACGCCGGACCAGAGCACCATCATGTCCAATGTATTCACCGGGAAGTAGACCTCCGGATCACTATGACCGCCGCACAGGCGCAGCGGCGCGGCCGGAATATAGCCCCGCAGATCGTTGAGCTTTGCGGCCTTGCGCGCCGGATGCAGCGGCGCAGTGGCAGGCAGCCCGCCATTGGGCAGGCCGGTCGTCGGCGACACCACCAGGCCATCGGGATTGAGGCCGGCGTCGGCCAAATAGCTTGCGCGGTAACTGTCGCGCCACAGGTGCGCCGGCTTTCCGTTGGCAGCCAGCGTACCGGTGGCAAAACCGGATGCGTAAACCGGGTTGGTGGGCACCGGCGAAATCGACGCCCACTCGCTCTGCAAGCCGCCGGTGTAGATCGGGCCTGCACCTGCCGGAAAGCCCAGCAGGCTCACATCGAACGCGACGCCGCTGGCGATCTCGGTGCTAACCGGAGCCGCGGTACCGGGCACGGTGCCGTCGAAGAGCGCGAGCGGATAGGTGCCGGCCAGAACCAGGGTATCGACCGAAACCGGCCCCGGGAACAGGGTGTCGGCATTGGCCCACGCATCTTCGTATATGTCGTTGGGGGTGCCGGTCTCGAAGTAGACGTCGCCGATCGACGCATTGCCTTTGTAGGAATTGTGGAAATTGGCCGTGACCAGCGGCCCGAAGCCGCTGCTGCCGAACGACGTGCTTCCGCTCACCACGGCATCGAACATTGCCGCAAGCGCATACGGGCCCGACGAATGCACCGCGGCCTTGAGCGTGACGCCGGCGATAGGGGCGTGCTCCAGGGCGCGCTGCGTGGCCATTGCGGCATGCCCGCCCGCGGAGTAACCGGTGATGTAGACCCCGCCGCTGAAGCTCGTCCCGGTCGTCTGCAGGTTGCCGGCAGACAGCGCGGAGCGCGCGGCGGCGAAGGCATCGAGCATGTCCTTGGATTGCTGGTCGGCGTTGAGGTAGGGGTGATAGGGCAGCGTCGAACTGTCGAAGCCGGCAAAGTTGGGGGCGACGACGATGAAGCCATTGGACGCGAACAAGGCCGCCGTCAAGGGGATACTGCTGTCGACCGGCGTGAGCAGATTGGCCATGTTGAACGAATGATCGGTCTCCGTGGCGTGCGCATACAAAACAGCCGGACGCGGGCCGCTGCAGCCGGCGGCAGTGCCGGTGGGGATCATGAGCGCACCCGATGCGGTGGTGGACTCGCCGGCGCCGCCGACCGTCGCATACTGGATGTAATACACGTCGACGCCGCAGCGCAGGGTAGTACCGCCTGCGGTAGCCAGGCCAAGCAGTTGCTTGCCGGTGGCACTCTGGTTCAGCTGGGCCGTGAAATCCGCAGCCGACAAGGAAACCGTGCGCGCCGGCGGGTTCTGGATCAGCGAACCGCGCCCCCCGCTGTTGTTGACGGTAGCGCCGCTGCTGCCGTCATCGCAGCTTGCCAGCGCAAGGCAACCGAGGGCTGCCATCCCTAGGGAGATGCCGATTCGCATGTTCCTTCTCCTTGAATCCGCGTCCGCCAGACGGCGGCGACGGTTCATTATTATTCTTTGACGCCGGACACGGCGGCGTGCGCTGCATTTTGACACCGTGATGTTGCACTCGGCAACCGATACTTTGCAGATTGCGGATCCCGACGTGTCATTGCCATCACAGTTGTGCAGGAACGTGTCGCAACTACCGCGACGCAGCACGGCACCCCGCAGCAAGCTCTCGAATCGCGATGTAGGCCTTGACGCAATGCTGCAGGCAAGGATTTGGGCTCAGCCCGATGCCGCCGGCGCAAGATCCGCGCGGGAAGTGAACGCATCGGAAAAGAAATTCTCCTCCCGAAGGCCGCAGCGCGCGACGAAGTCGCGATGCGCCGCATGCACCATCACCGGGACGCCGCATGCGTAGACCTGATAGGCGGAAAGATCGGCAATGTCGTCCATCACCGCCTGGTGTACCAGGCCGGTGCGGCCGGTCCAAGCCGCGTCCTGCGCCGCAATATCGTGCGCAAGCATCGCTACGTGGGCCGCATCCTGCATCGCCGGGTCCGGCAATGACGGCGGCGGGACATCCGGCTCCGAAAGAACCGGCACATAGCGGAAATTGGGCTGCTCGCGGGCCCAGCGTCGCGGCAGGTGATCCAGATACAGATCCGCGCGCATTCGGCCGCCCCAGTAAAGAACGACCTGCCGCGCGCGGCGCCCGGTGAGCGGATCATCGCGGTTCGCACCTTTCGCGAATAGCGTCTCCGCAATTGCCTTCAGCGGCGCAAATCCGGTGCCGCTGGCCAGCAGCACGATGGGCGTGGACGCGTCTTCGCGCAGATGGAAGCTGCCCAGCGGGCCTTCGATGCGCAGGATGCCGCGCTCCTTGACAGCCGGATCCTTGCCAAACAATGCATCCGTGAAGGTTCCGCCGGTCATGTGGCGGATATGGAATTCCAGCAGGCCCGCAGCGCCGGGCATCGTGGCGATCGAGTAACTGCGCCGCACACCACTGGAGAGCAGGAAGTCGACATACTGGCCTGCGCGGTAAAGCAGTTGCTCGCCCCCGGCAAGCTTGAGCGACACAATGACAACGTCCTGCGAGGGGTGATCGATGCGCTCGATGCGTGCGGGCATCTTGCGCGCCACGACACCATCGAGCGCATCGGGCAGGCGCACTTCGATAACCAGATCGCTGTCGGCGGTCGCGCAGCAAAACAGCGCCAGCCCGCCGGCCGCTTCCTCGTCCGACAGCGCCGATGCGGCGTGCGGACCCTGCCGCACGCGCCCTGCCAGGACCCGGCCCTTGCACGATCCGCAGGCACCGTCCCGGCATCCGTGCGGCAGCGTGACGCCGGCATCCAGCGCCGCCGCGAGGATGTTCTGCTCCGGCGAGACCGTGAATTCGCGGCCGGATGGCAGGACCTGTACCTTATGCGCGGACATGTGTGGAAAAATGGGCGTTATGGACGGGTCGCCAGGCAGGAACCGGTGATGGGGGCAAAGCTTCCATCCAACAGCGCACCGGCCCGTACCAAGCGACCGCGCCTGGGGCGGCCGCGCCTGCTGCTTGTCGGGTGCGGGGACATCGGGCTGAGGATTGTCGCACGGCTGGGAGCCCGGTTCCGCATATTCGGCACCGTCACGTCGGCCGCGCGTGCCGGGGCGTTGCGACGGGCCGGCGCCATTCCCATCGTGCTGGACCTGGACCAGGCGGCGCCGGGACCGGCAGCCGGCGCGTCCCGCATCGCCGGCCTGGCGCCGCGGGTGATGGTATTGGCGCCCCCCAGCGCGGCGGGGCGCCGCGATCGCCGGGCACGCCGCCTCGTGCGCCTGCTGGCAAGCGCGCGGGCGCCGGCGCCGGGTGCGCGCCTGATCTACATCAGCACGACGGGGGTATACGGCGACCGGCAAGGCGCCTGGACCGACGAGACCACGCCCCCGGCCCCGGGCAACGATCGGGCCTTCCGGCGACTGGATGCGGAGCGCACCTTGCGCTCGAGCCGCTGGAATGCCGCGGTGCTGCGCGTGCCGGGGATCTACGCCGCCGACCGTCTGCCGCTGGAGCGCCTGCGCGCGGGCATACCGGTACCGTTTCCCGAACAAGATGTGTACACCAATCACGTCCATGCCGACGACCTGGCGCGGGCCTGCATCGCCGCGCTGTACCACGCGGCGCCCACACGGCTGTACAACACCATCGACGATACGCAGCTGCGCCTGGGCGAGTACCTGGACCGTGTCGCCGACCGCACGGGCCTGCCGCGGCCGCCACGTGCAAGCTGGGATGCAATGCGCGCTGCGGCCGGCCCGCAACGCATGTCCTTCATGAGCGAATCGCGCCGGCTGCGCAATCGCCGCATGAAGCAGGAACTGCGGCTGCGCCTGCTGTACCCGGACATCGCCGCCGGCTTGGCGGCGGCCGTCGATGCTCTCTAGGCTTCGAAGAGACCGTCCACCGAAAGGTACCGCTCGCCGGTGTCGTAGGTGAAGGTGAGGATGCGCGCGCGGTCGGGGATCTGCGGCAGTTTCTTTGCGACCGCAGCCAGTGACGCGCCCGAGGAAATTCCCAGGAACAGGCCTTCCTCGCGCGCGGCCCGGACCGCGTAGCGGAATGCATCGGGCGCATCGACGGTGATGACCCCGTCGAGCAGCGCGGTGTCGAGATTCTTGGGGATGAAGCCGGCACCAATGCCCTGGATGGGGTGCGGGCCCTTCTGGCCGCCGGATATCACCGGGGACGCCGCGGGTTCTACCGCAAAGACTTGGAGCTTGGGAAAATGCTGCTTGAGCACGGCCGCTACGCCGGTAATGTGCCCGCCCGTGCCCACGCCGGTGATGAGGTAGTCGAGGCCTTCCGGAAAGTCCGCCAGGATCTCCTTCGCCGTGGTGCGCTTGTGCACCTCGATATTGGCCGGATTCTCGAACTGCTGCGGAATCCAGCTCTTGGGGGTCTCGGCAGCCAGCTGCTTGGCCCGTTCTATGGCCCCGCCCATGCCCTGCTCCCGGGGCGTGAGCACGAGTTCCGCGCCCAGCGCCTTGAGGTAGCGGCGGCGCTCCAGGGACATCGACTCGGGCATGGTCAGTATCAGGCGATAGCCCTTGACCGCAGCCACCACCGCCAGACCGATGCCCGTATTGCCCGAGGTGGGCTCGATGATGACCGAGCCGGGGCCGATGAGGCCGCGCGCCTCTGCATCGTCGACCATGGCGACGGCGATACGGTCCTTGATGCTGCCGCCCGGGTTGGCGCGCTCGAGCTTGGTCCAGACCTCCACCCGCGGATCGAACAGCCGGTTCAGGCGCAGGTGCGGTGTGTTGCCGATGGTTTCAAGGATATTGTTGGCTTTCATCGCGCGCTCCGATCACGTGGGGGCCCCGGGGGCCCGTTCCCGACATTTTGCGCATATTGCGCAGACATGGGAAATAAAGACTGGTTCTAAGCAAATACCGGGTTTGGTTTGGAAAAAGTCCTTTACGCACACCCGTTTCGGTAGTACCCGTGTAATCGCTGCCCTGCACAATATCGATCCATGCAGCCCGGCATCCTCGCCCCCGGTATCCGACTGGAAAGGTCAGGGCGCCCCATTGTCCTGGTTACGGACGCCTGGCACCCGCAGGTCAACGGGGTCGTACAGACCTGGACCTACATGCGGCGCGAGCTGGCGGCGCTGGGCCACGAACTGCTGGTGATCCACCCCGGCGGTTCGCGCGGCATCGCGGCCCCGGGCGAACCCGACGTGCTCCTGTCGACCGAGCCGGTGCGCCACCTGCAGCGCTGCCTCGGCGACCTCATCCCCGCGGGCCTGCATATTGCCACGGAAGGTCCGCTCGGCTGGGCCGCGCGCGCGCTGGCGCGCCGCCGCCGCTGGAGTTTCACCACCTCGTACCACACGCGCTTTCCGGACTACCTGCGCAAGCGGTTCGGCATACCCGCGGCGCTCACCACGGCCGTGCTGCGGCACTTTCATCGGGATTCGCGCGCGGTGCTCGTACCGAACGACACCTTGCGCGGCGAACTGGGCGCGGCAGGTTTCGTGCGCACCCGCCTCTGGGGCCGCGGGGTCGACGGCGACGTGTTCCGCCCCGGCGCCCGGGACCAGCTGGCCCATCTGCCCCGGCCGATACTGCTGTACGTGGGCCGCGTGGCGCCGGAAAAGAACCTGGACGCATTCCTGTCGCTGCAACTGCCCGGTTCGCGCGTCGTCATTGGCGACGGTCCCGACCGGCCGCGCCTGCAGGCCCGTTACCCCACGGCCGTCTGGCTGGGCCGCAAGCGGCACGAACAGCTGGCCGCCTACTACGACGCTGCCGACGTCTTCGTCTTTCCGAGCCGGACCGACACTTTTGGCCTGGTCATGCTCGAGGCGATGGCCTGCGGCTGCCCGGTCGCGGCGTACCCCGAGACCGGACCGCTGCACGTGGTGACCCCGGGGGTCAGCGGCGCGCTGCATGTCGATCTGCAGCAGGCGTGCATTGCGGCCCTGCAGCTGGAGCGCAGTCTGGTGCGGCAGGCAGCCCTGCAGCGTTCCTGGCGCGCGATCGCGCAGGAACTGATCGCTGCCGTGGTGCCTATCGGCGCCGCGGGCGCGCCGCACGACTAGCCGCCGCCAGCCGCAAGCGCCCCTGCGGCCAGCCGGCGGCAGGGGCCGGCGCTACCGGACCGCCAGCGGCGTCCTGCGCCGCGGCGGCGGGAAAACGCGCTGCAGCGCCGCCATTTCTTCCGCGGTCGGCACCAGCTGCGCTGCGGCAAGGTTCTCGCGCAGATGGGCCTCGCGTACCGCCTTGGGGATGGCAAGCACGCCGTCCTGGGCGAGGACCCAGGCCAGCGCCATCTGCGCCGCGGTCACCCCGCGTGCCGCAGCCAACGCGAGCAGGGCCGGTTGCGCCGCCAGCGCGCCCTGGTCGATGGGGCTGTAGGCCATGAGCGGCATGGCGCGTGCACGCTGCCAGGGCAGCAGGGCAAATTCCGGGCCGCGGGTGGTGAGCGAGTAGTACACCTGGTTGGTGGCGCAGGCCAGGCGCCCGGCCGTCATGCCCAGTTCCTCCTGGACGGACTGCAGTTCGTCGAGGTCGTCGGTATCGAAGTTGCTCACGCCCCAGTGGCCGATGCTCCCGGCATCCTGCAGCGACTGCATGGCCTCGCACGTGTCGCGCAGCGAATGCTGGCCGCGCCAGTGCAGCAGGTACAGGTCGATCCGGTCCAGCTGCAGCCGGGCGCGGCTGCGGTCAAGCGCCGCGGGGGTGCCCTTGCGGCTCGCGTTGTGCGGATAGACCTTGCTGACGATGAAGACGTCTTCGCGGCGTACGTCGCCGGCCCGCAGCGCGGCGGCAAGCGCCTCGCCCAGCAGCGTTTCGGCGCCGCCTTCGCCGTACATCTCCGCCGTGTCGAAAAGGCGGTAACCCATCGATATGGCCGAACGCAGCGCCGCCAGTTCGGCGCCGCGCTGGCGGGCGCTCTCGCCCATGCGCCAGGTACCCAGGCCCAGGACGGGAATCGGCACGCCACCAGGCAGTTGGCAGGTCCGCACGTTGCACCTCCGCAAATCGCGAAGTTTATGCGACACCCCGCGGCGCGGCGCTTCGACAGCCTCACTCGGGCGCCGTTGCGCCGGCGGCAGGCGAAATCGGGCAGAATCGGCGCGCCGTGTTCTCGTTGCAACGATATTCCTTCCGACAGCTGCTGCTGGTGGCCTTCCTGCTGATCGCCACCTTGCTCAGCGTGGCCTCGTTGCGCCAGTTCTACCTGCTTGAAGGCCTGCTGGGGCAGAGCAGCGAAGGTGCGCGTCAGGCGGTGGCGCACACCTCCGACGCCGAGGCGCTGGCCGAGCGCACCGCGGCCATGGAACGGGCCGCCCGCCAGTACCTGGTGCTCGATGATCCGACGCTGCGCCAGCGCTTCGACGAAGCGGCGCGCGATGCCGAAGCGGCGCTGGCGCGCCTTGCCGAGTACCGCGCGCCGTCGAACCTGGCCGAGGCATGGCGCGCGACCGAGCAGCAGATCTTCGCCAAGCTGCGCGGCCCCGAATCGACCATCCGCGCGCGCGAGGTGGCCGTCACGGCGGCATTTCGCGATCTCGACAGCATCAACTCGGCCATTGCCGAGCAGGTCCGCACGGCCACCGAGGCGCGCAACCAGGTATTGATGGACGAGATGGAGACCGGCCGCATCCAGCTGGGACGGCAGATCCTGGCGACCATCGTCGTCACCATCGTGCTGGCGCTGGGCTTTGGCCTGTGGCTGGCGCGGCCCCTGCAGCGCCTCGAGGAAGTGATGGTGCGGCTGGGCGAGAACCGCCTGGACCAGCCCATCGACATCCGCGGCCCCACCGACGTGCGCCTGCTGGGGCGGCGCCTGGAGTGGCTGCGCCTGCGGCTAGCCGAACTCGACGCGGACAAGTCGCGCTTCCTCCAGCATGTCTCGCACGAACTCAAGACGCCGCTGGCGGCACTGCGCGAAGGCGTGGCCCTTCTGGAGGATGGCGTCACCGGCACGCTCAGCGGCAGCCAGCGCGAGGTGGCGCGCATCCTGCGGCAGAACACCTCGGTGCTGCAGGGCCAGATCGAGGACCTGCTGCGCTTCAATGCGGCCGCCTTCGAGGCGCGCCGCCTGGTACGCCGCAGCACGGAGCTGACAGGGCTGCTCAACGACGTGGTGGCCCACCAGAGCCTGCAGTGGCGCGCCCGGCGGCTGAACGTGGAAGTGACCGGTGAGCCCTTGCACGCGGAGGTTGACGCAGACAAGCTGAGCACGGCGCTGGGCAATCTGCTGTCCAATGCCATACGCTTTAGTCCGGTGGGGGCTAATATCCGCTTTTCCGTAACGCGGCTGCCGGGCCGCGCGTGCATCGACATCGTGGACGAGGGCCCCGGCGTCGCCGCTGCCGACCGGGCGCGCGTGTTCGAGCCTTTTTATCGCGGCGAACGACAGCCCGTTGATGCCACCCGCGGTAGCGGCATCGGCCTGTCGATCGTGCATGAATACATCACGGCGCACGGCGGCCAGGTCGAGCTGATGGACGACGGGCCGGGCGCACACTTTCATATCGAACTTCCCCATGCCGCATAGCTCCCCCCAGAACTCCTTCGGGCTCCCTTCCCGGCGCATCGCCCCGCCAGCGCATGCCGCCGCCGTCGCCCTGGCCGTACTTTGCAGCGCCTGCTCGGTTTTCCAGTCCGCGCCGCCACCGGCGCCGCCGCCCGCGCCGCCGCCCGCGCCCGTCGTGGTGCCCGCGCCGCCACCGGTGCTGCCGCCGCCGGACCTGGTGCTCCCCGCCGACCAGGTCGCGCGACGCCTGCTGTCCTACCATGAGCAACTGCGGCTCATGTCCCCGGTCGACCTCGCCAGCGAGATCGCGCATCTCGGTGCCGCCCTTTCTCTCGCGGATTCGGCCTCGCCGCCCGACGTCGTGCTCGACCTTGCGCTTGCCCTGGCGCAGCAGCACAACTCCGGGGATCTGGCGCGGGCCGCCGGGCTGCTGGAGCCGCTCACCCAGGCATCGCGCGCGGACCTGCAGCCCTGGCAGGCGATGGCACGGCTGCTTGCCGACCGCATCGCGGAACAGCGCCGCCTCGACGACCTCGTGGATCGCCAGTCCAACCAGCTGCGCGAAACGCAGCGGACCATCCAGCAGCTCACCGAGAAGCTCGAAGCGCTCAAGGCGATCGAACGCAGCATGATCAAACGCACCGGTTCGGGCGCGGTTGGCGAACCCGCCACCGCCAGCCCGGCCCGCTGAGCGGCGCGGCCGCCTGCACGCCAGGCTTCCCAACGGCAGACCGGCATGGCAAACCTGCTCCTCGTCGACGATGACCCCGACCTGCTCAAGCTGCTGTCGATGCGGCTGGGCGCTGCCGGGCACCGGGTGACTTCCGTCGAATCGGCCGAAGCCGCCCTCACCCAGCTGGCCGTGGCCCGCCCCGACCTGGTCGTGAGCGACGTGCGCCTGCCGGGACGCGATGGGCTGACGCTCTTCGACGAAATCCGCGTTCGCCACCCCACGCTGCCGGTCATCCTGCTCACGGCGCACGGCACCATACCCGACGCCGTCGAAGCCATGGCGCGCGGCGTCTTCAGCTACCTCACCAAGCCCTTCGACGGCAAGGCGCTGCTCGACAAGGTCAATGAGGCGCTGGCCCTGCCCGCGCCGTCCGCACAGGCTCCGACCGGCGACGAGGCGTGGCGCGCGCAGATCGTCAGCCGCTCCAATTGCATGGCCGACCTGCTGGCCGAAGCCAAGATGGTGGCCGCCTCCGATGCCAGCGTGCTGATCGGCGGCGAAAGCGGCAGCGGCAAGGAGCTCCTGGCCCATGCCATACACCGCGCCAGCCCCCGCGCAGCCAAGCCGTTCATCGCGGTCAACTGCAGCGCCATACCCGAGTCCCTGCTCGAGTCCGAGCTCTTCGGCCACGTCAAGGGTTCCTTCACCGGCGCGGTCAGCAACCACCGGGGACTCTTCGAGGCGGCCAATGGCGGGACGCTCTTCCTGGATGAAATCGGCGACATGCCACCGGCGCTGCAGGTCAAGCTGCTGCGGGTGCTGCAGGAGCGCTCGGTGCGGCCCGTGGGCGCCAACCAGTCGCTGCCGGTCGACGTGCGCATCTTGTCGGCCACGCACCGCGATCTCGATGCCGCAATGGCGCAGGGCGAGTTTCGCGAGGACCTGTACTACCGGCTCAACGTCGTATCGCTGCGCTTGCCACCGCTCGGCGAGCGGCGCGAAGACATCCCGCTGCTGGCCAACCACTTCCTGGCGCGGCTCAACGAGAAATACGGCAAGCGGCTCAACGGATTTGCCCCCGACGCCATGAAGGCGCTCTGCACCGCCAGCTGGCCGGGCAATGTGCGCCAGCTGCACAATGTCGTGGAGCAGGTCTGTGCGCTCACCACCACGCCCATGATCCCCCTCTCGCTGATGCAGCGCGCGCTGCGCGTGCCGTCGGTTGAAGTGCTGAGTTACGCCGACGCGCGCGAACGCTTTGAGCGCGACTACCTCGTCGGGCTGCTCAAGCTCACCGACGGAAATGCGGCCGACGCCGCGCGGCTGGCCGAGCGCAACCGCACCGAGTTCTACCGCCTGCTGCAAAAGCACGGCCTGACCCCGGGCCAGTTTCGCGCCGAACCGGGCACGGCTTCACCGGCCTCACCGGCCCCGCCCTCGGCCGCCGGCAGCTGAAGCCACCCTCGAACCGGCCGGCTGTCGCCGCGCAGTGACAGGCAAATTTCTTTATATTTCAATTGCTTGCATTGCATGACCGGCGGCCCTGTCGCCAGCCGGCGACAAAACACGCCGCAAAAGGCCCCCCTTCGCCCCTTATCGCTGCTCGGCGGCCGGAGAATTTATATAACGCATTGAAAATAAATACCTAAATTTTGTTGGCACGTTGGTTGCAGGGAGTCTTCTGACAGCAACCTTCAGGAGAAGCCGGTCCCCGGGCCGGCAAACCAACGTGGCCGCAATTTTTCCGGTTCCCGCATCCCGCCGCCCTCGCGCCGCAGCGCGCCGGGGGCATTCCGCGGCGATATCGGCGGCCGCGGTGTTCCTGCTCCTCATGGCGACCGGACAGGCCTGGGGCTACGGATTTGACGACGTCGCAGAAAAAGCCCGGCTGCTGGCCGCCGCACCCTACGCGCCCAGCACGCTCGGCCTGCCCCAGGAGCTCAAGGACCTGAGCTACGACCAGTACCGGGACATCCGCTACAACCCGCAGCGGGCGATCTGGCATGAACAGCCCCTGCCCTTCGAGCTCATGTTCTTTCACCTGGGCAAGTTCCAGACCCAGCCGGTAGTTATCCACGAAATCGTGGGTCCGGAAGTGCTGCCCCTGGCCTTTGACCGGCAGAACTTCGACTACGGTCACAACACCCTCAATCCCGATGCCTGGGGCGACCTGGGCTACGCGGGATTCCGCGTCCACACGGCGCTCAATTCCGCAACCTACAAGGACGAGCTGGCGGTATTCCTGGGAGCCAGCTATTTCCGGGCGCTGGGCAAGGGGCAGCGCTATGGGCTGTCGGCCCGCGGCCTGGCCATCGACACTACCGGCCCGGGTCCGGAGGAATTTCCCCGTTTCGTTGAATTCTGGATCGAGCGGCCGGCGCCGGGCGCCTCGTCCCTGGTGGTCCACGCGTTGCTCGATTCGCCCCGCGCGACGGGTGCTTACCGCTTTACGCTGCAACCCGGCGCCGAAACCGTGTTCGATGTGCAGGCGCGGCTCTTCCTGCGCGAGGGCGCAACGCCGGCTATCGCCACCCTGGGGCTTGCGCCACTGACCAGCATGTTCCGCCACGGCGAAAACCAGCCGCACGCCGATGATTTCCGTCCGGAGGTGCACGACTCCGACGGCCTGATGATCGCCACCGGCGCCGGCGCCGGTGGGGCTGCGGAGTGGTTATGGCGGCCGCTGGTCAATCCGGCACGACCCCTGGTGACGTCTTTTGCCGTTCGCGATCTGCAGGGCTTTGGGCTGATGCAGCGCGACCGCGCATTTGCCAGCTACGAAGACACCGAAGCGCGCTATGAAACGCGCCCCAGCGCCTGGGTGAGCCCCGTGGGCAACTGGGGCCCGGGCCGCGTCGAATTGATGCAGCTGCCCACGCCCGATGAGTCCAACGACAACATCGTGGCGTACTGGGTGCCCGACACCTTGCCCGCGCCGGGCCAGCCGTTCGATTTTGCCTACCGGCTGCACTGGCAGGGCGACGAGCAGCAACGTCCGCCCTCGGGCTGGACGGTGCAGTCGCGGCGCGGCAACGGCTTCATTGCACCCGGCACAGCGGTGGATCCGCGCGATGTGCAGTTCGTCGTCGACTTTGACGGGCCCGGCCTGCGCGCGCTGCCCGCCGATGCTGCCGTCGAGGCGGTAGTCAGCGCGGGCGCCAACGCCACCATCCTCGAGCGCAATGCCTTTCGCAACCCCGCCACGGGCAGCTGGCGCATGACCCTGCGCATCAAGCGACTTCCTTCCCCCCAGCCGGTCGAGCTGAGGGCATTCCTGCAATCCCACGAGCACACGCTGACGGAAACATGGACCACTATCCTGCCCACCGACTGAATCCGGCCCCCTCGGATCCGGCAACCGCAACTGCGGCCGCCGCCGCGAACCTGCGCGGATCCCGGACGGTTCCCGGCGCCAGCATGCCGCCCATCAATCGCGGCTCGATGGTGCCGCGCCCGTGGCGCGGCTTCGTACGCAGCGTGCTCGACGCCAGCGTCGACGCCGGCTGGCGGACGCTGGCGGCACTGGGCCGAGCGGTCACGCCCTGGCGCACGGCGCCGGCGCCCGCGCGCACTGCAGTGCGGGCGGCTGCCTGGGAGCGGGCCGCCACCGGCCGGCGGCGCGTGCTGCTGGCCCTCGTCGTGCTATCGGCCACCGGGGCCACGGTGCTGTTGGCCAATATCCTGCCGGCGCACCCCAATTCGACGTTGCGGTTCATGCAGATCGCACTCTTCGGCGTGCTCTTTGCCTGGGTCTCGGCGGGCTTTTTCACGGCCATCATGGGATTCTGGGTGCTGTGGCGCGGCGATGCGCACGCGCTCTCGGCGCGCTCGGTGGGCAACGAGGCGCTGGACCCGGCAGCGCGAACGGCCATCATCATGCCGATCTGCAACGAGCAGGTCGACACGGTCTTTGCCGGCCTGCGCGCCACCTGGGAATCGCTGGCGGGAAATCCGGCAGCCGGTTTATTCGATCTTTTCATCCTGTCCGACAGCGGCAACCCGGCCACGCGCGCCGCAGAGCTGGCCGCGTGGGCACAGCTGGTCGATGCAACCGGCACGGCGGGTCGCATCCATTACCGCTGGCGCCAGCGCCGCGTCAAGCGCAAGTCGGGCAATGTTGCCGATTTTTGCCGGCGCTGGGGCCGCAACTACCGCTACATGGTGGTGCTCGACGCCGACAGCGTGATGAGCGGCGAATGCCTGGAGAAGCTGCTGCGCCTCATGGAAGCCAACCCCAGGGCCGGCATCATCCAGACCGCACCGCAAACGTGCGGCCTGACAACCCTGCATGCGCGTTCGCAGCAGTTCGCCTCCCGCGTCGCCGGACGGCTATTCACCGCGGGCATGCAGTACTGGCAGCTGGGCGAGTCCCACTACTGGGGGCACAACGCCATCATCCGCGTGGCCCCCTTCATGCAGCACTGTGCGCTCGCACCGCTGTCGGGCAGTGGCGGGCTGGGCGGCGAGATCATGTCGCACGACTTCGTCGAGGCCGCGCTGATGCGCCGTGCCGGATTCCACGTCTGGCTGGTCAACGACCTTGGCGGCAGCTATGAGCAGCAGCCGCCCAACCTGCTCGAGGAGCTGCAGCGCGACCGCCGCTGGTGCCAGGGCAATCTGCAAAATGCCCGCCTGATTGCCGAGCCGGGGCTGCACGGCGTTCACCGCGCGATGCTGCTCACCGGCGTGCTGGCCTACCTTTCCGCGCCGCTGTGGCTCGCCTTCGTGCTGGTCGGCGCCGGCCTCTGGGTATTTGCCGGCGGGGACCTCGATGCGGCCGCTGTTCAAAACCTGCCGCTGGCCGTATCGCCACTGTGGTTCGCCACGGCCCTGATGCTCACGCTGCCGCGCCTGCTGGGCGTGCTGGCGATCACGCTGCGTCGTGAACAGCGCTACTACGGCGGATTTGCCAAGCTTGTCAGCGGTACGCTGCTCGAGGGCGCGCTGTCGGTTCTGCAGGCGCCGGTGCGCATGATGGCGCATACGGTATTCGTGTTCGTGGCCCTCAGCGGCCTCAAGCTCGAATGGAAGTCGCCTCCCCGGGAAGCCACGGACATCCGCTGGAGCGATGCTGCCGGCCGGTTCGCCTTCGTGGGCCTGGCCGTGGCGGTGGTCTCGGGCCTGGCCTTCGTGGTACAGCCCATGGCCATCCTGTGGCTCACGCCGATGATCCTGCCGCTGCTGCTGGCCGTGCCGCTGGCCGTGCTCACGGGGCGTGCCAGCATCGGTGATCGCCTGCTCGCGCGGCGCCTGCTGCTCACCCCCGAAGAACACGACACGCCTGTCGTGCTGCAGCGGGCCTGGGACTATGTCGGAGCGGCAGCGCCGGCACCGGCCTGGCGCGAGGCGCTCACCAATCCCTGGCTCTACGACGTGGTGCGTTCGGCCATGGGCAGCCGCAATACGGGTTGGGGCGCACGCGGCAAGGCGCGGCGCCTGCTGGTGCGCGGCATGCTCGACCACCACGACATGGAGCGCCTGAGCAACGCGGAACGCATGCGCCTGCTGAGCGAACCGCAGAACCTCGTGCGCCTGCGCGACCAGCTGGCGGCGACCGAGCAGTATGCACCGCTGCGCAAGTTCCGCGACCGGCCCGCTCCGCAGGGCCACATGGCAACGCCGCTGCGCCCCGGCTGGGCCGACCGCCGGACCGCGCCGCGCGCGGCGCCGGGCATGGCGGGAGCCTGAGACCGCCCTTATCCGAGCAAAGCGGCGATATCGGGCTGCGCAGCGAGCCAGCCGCGCAGCTTCTCGAACCCCATGGGCCGCGCAAAAAGGTATCCCTGGATGGCATCGCAACCCAGGGCGCGCAGGTGCCGCGCCGTAGCGGTGTCCTCGACGCCTTCGGCGACGACTTCGAGCTCGAAGTTGTGCGCCAGGTCGATTACCGAACGCACGATCTGCAGGTCCGCCTCGGACCGGTTCATATTGGCGACGAACAGCCGGTCGATCTTGAGTTCGGCCAGCGGCATGGCGCGCAGCCGGGCCAGCGAGGAGAAGCCGGTTCCGAAATCGTCAATGGAGAGCCGCGTACCCAGCGTCCGCAGCCGCTGCATCGCCACCAGGGCCGCCTCGGCGTCGTGAATGTCCGAGGCTTCGGTAATCTCGAGCGTCAGGCTTGCGGCGGGGAAATTCCAGACGCGCAGTGCCTGCGCAACCGTGTCGGGCAAGTCCGCGTCGCCGAACAGCATCGGCGACAGATTGACGGCAACTCCCAGCGCATGGCCAGCCCGCGCCAGTTCGCCTGCTTCGCGCAGGGCGGTATTGAGCACGAACCGGGTCAGCGCATCGATGAGCCCGTGGCGGCACGCGATGTCCACGACGATTTCCGGCGAAACAGGCTGCTTGGCCGCGGGCCGGGGCCAGCGCACCAGGGCTTCCATGGTCAGGCAGCGCTCGCGGCCCAGGCTCAACTGGGGCTGGTAGTGGACCTCGAGCTGATTGGCGTCGATCGCCGTCCGCAGGTCATGAACCAGGTCGCTGTGGTCCGGCACCGTGGGTCCGCCGATCACGAGGTGCAGGCGAGCCTCGCTCTGTCCCGCCTTCACGCACGCCGCGTCGGCGATCGCCGCAAGCTGCGCAGCCGTTGACGTCTGCGCGGACGGTATCGCCCCGCCTATGGCTGGATCCAGCGTGACCTTGCCGTTGCCCACCGAGGTCAGGGCCTGCAGGAGCCGCCCCATTGCCAGGCGGGCAATGCTCTCGGAACGCACGCGGTCCAGGAACACCAGTACTTCGTTGGGGCCGATGATCGCGTAGCGGTCCTGCTCCTGCAACACGCTGGCCAGGCGGCTGCGCAGCAGCGGCAGTATCGCGCGCGCCGAGACGGTCGGCAGCAGCATGCGGGGGGCGTCGCTGGCCATGAGGCGGATGAGCAGCAGGGCGCAGGGTGAAGCGCGTTCCGCGGGCGTTTCATGCGCACGCCCGTCCAGGCGGCTCCGGATCAGGCGCGACAGGTCTGCTGGGTCGATCTGGCGGCGGAAGGCGACACGCCGCGGCGCCGGTGGCGCCGCAGCGATCGCCGCGGGGCCGCCGGGCGGAGCGCCGCGGCCGGCCTCAGCCAATGTAGAGCCCCGTGACGTCGAGATCGAATTCGGCCGGCGCAATGGCCCGGGCAATGCGGGTGAGCTTGTGCTCGATCGACAGCTGCGCCTGGGTAAGCAGGTCGATTTCGTAGGGCATGTCCAGCTGCCTGCGGCAATCGTCGGTGAGCACCAGAACGCAGGGTTCGAGCCGCCGGTGGCGATTCTGGCGGACCACGACCGCGATCTCGCCACCGCTCAATTCCACCACGGAGCCCACCGGAAAGATGCCCACCGCCTGCACGAACTTGTCCACCAGGGATTCCTGGTAGTGGGTGCCGGCCTGGCGGTAGAGCTCGCGCATCGCCTGGTAGGCCGTGAACGACGGAGCGTAGGCGCGTGGCGAGGTCATCGCCGTGAAGCCGTCGGCGATGGCCGCCAGCCGCCCCTCCATGCTGATGGCATCGCCAGCCAGGCGCCCGGGATAGCCGGTGCCATCGACCCGTTCATGATGCCCGGCAATGCCGTCGACGATGATCTCATCGAGTTCACCGGACGGCGTCAGCGCCGCGAGCCCGAGCTCGACGTGCCTGCGCACGGCCGCCAACTCATCGATCGTCAGAGGTCCGGCGCGGCTCAGCAGCTCGCGGTCGACGAAGAGCTTGCCGATATCGAGCAGCAGGCCAATGGTGGCGAACTGCACCAGCCGGGGCGGCGGGTAGCCCAGATGGCGGCCGACGATGAGCAGATAGACCGCCACGGTGACGTTATGCACATAGGTCGCGGCCTGGCTCTCGCGGGCGCGAACCAGCCATGGCAGCGCGTTGGGGTTCTCGACGATGCTCTCGGTCAGGTCGCTGGCCGTCGCCTCGATTTCATGGAGTTCCAGCTCGCCTTTTTCCAGGATGTCGCGCGCCAGCTTGGCAAGCGAACTGCGGGCCGCCTTCGCAACGGCCGCGGCCTGCGGCAGGCTCTTGCGCAAGGGGGCGGTATCGTCGGCATACCGCACAAGCGGTTCCCATGCCGGGATCTCCGCCGCGCGTTCATCGGCCGGTAGCGGCGTGTGGCTGTTGGCGGTTCGTTCCAGGAGCAGATGCGCGCGCCGGATCCGTGCCTGGCGGGTCTTGGGATTGGTGCTCGCGATGGGTGTGTGCAGGACACGCGCGCCGTCCGGCGCAGGCTGAACCCCGGCAGCCGGGCTGCGCGATCGCAACTCCTGCGAATTCGTGGCCGGCACATGCAGCCCGCGCGCCGCTTCCGGGGTCGAGCGGGACAGGTCCACCACGACCCACGAGCAGATGTCCTGCAGGGCTATGAGTTCGTTGTCGGACGCGATCAGAAACCCCTGGAACACGAACTGGGTCCCTTCCCACGGGCGATCGAGCGCTGCGACGAACAGGCCGCGGCGCAGGCGATGGGTCTCGAGCGTGATGCTGGGTGCGTCCATTGCGGGTCATTTTGGCTGCCCGCAGAATGGGGACGGCAGTTGCGGGCACGCTAGATTGGCAGAGGAGCCTGCCGCAGTAAGGGCAAAGAAGGGCCGCGAAACCCCGCCAGTCCGGCGCCCGTTTGTGCCGCACCGAACGGATCAGGCCCCCATCCGGCAAGCAGGCCCGGGTTGCCGTTCACGATCGCTGCCGGCGCTGGACGATGGTGCGCACTACGGGGCCTTCTGCCCACGTGAGATTGCGGGCCCAGGGCGATGACGCCGGCAAATTGCAGCCGCCGGCAAGCCCATACGCGGGCCCGATGGCCCGGTGCGCACATTCGGGCTGCATACCGTTGCACTGTGCGACCGCACGCACAGACCGTCACCGGCCAACAGGCCTTTAATGGAACCTCGATCAGCACTCCATCCGAACCATCAAAAGAAGGGATTCCAACATGTATATCGGCGGCGGCATTCTGGGCACCATCCTCATGGTCCTGCTCATCGTTTATCTATGGCGGCGGGTCTGAGGCCGCGCAGGGCGCGGCCTCACCAAGCACTTTGCCCGCGGCAACGGGCCGCGCACCGGCCTTGACGCCCTGCCGGACCCGAAAGTCGCGGCCGGGCAGCGCAATTTCTGGAATTGCGGCAGTTCCGATGCACGCAAACTGCAAGGCAGTGGAGGGGGCACCCGACTAGCGCCCCGGCCCGGCGAACACGGAATTGCCTCTCGCGCAGCGGCGGCGCATCGAACTGCTGCTCATCCAATCGGCGGATGGCGCACAATGCCGGCAATCCGTGATTCCCGGCAGGCGGACGGCAGGATTTTCCTTGGCGGCATTGCCGGTCCCGTTTTCCGGCGGCTTTTCGCTTGATTTGCGCAAACCGGTAAGGCAACAATAGCCGTCGCCGCCGGGATTGCGCATTTTCCGTCTTCCGGCGCGTTGCGTAAACGAAAAACCCCGGGGGAACGATGCACGTGAGCAGCACGTCCGCGCGCGGCGCAGCGCTGGCAATCGCGTTTGCCGCTTGTTCCTTTTCGGCGCGCGCCGCCGCCCCGCTCGACGAATCGAGCGCGACGGAACTTGAAAAGATCGACGTCGTGGGCACGAACATCAAGCGTGTCGACATCGAGACCTCATCGTCGATTCAGGTCCTGACAAAGGACGACATCGCCAAATCCGGGGCGACGACCGTCACCGAACTGTTGCAGAACCTGCCGGCGGCGGCCAACAGTGCCAACTATCTGAACGACATCAGCGGCAGCGCTTCCTTCGCGCCCGGTGCATCGAGCCTTTCGCTGCGCGGCATGGGAGAAAACTCCACGCTCATCCTGCTCAATGGCCGGCGCCTGCCTTCCTTTGGACTGGCCAACTTCCAGGACCTGCTGACCAACCTCGACGCCATCGCCCTGGATGCCGTCGAACAGGTCCAGGTGCTCAAGTCCGGTGCCTCGGCCATTTACGGCTCCTCGGCCGTGGCGGGGGTCGTCAACATCATCACGCGCAAGGATTTCGACGGCGTGGAACTGCGCGCCGACCGCCAGCAATCCCTGACGTCCGGGGAGTTCGGGTCGTCGGCCGCCGATATCACCGCGGGCAAGGGCAACCTGGCCAGCGACGGCTACAACGTCGTGAGCAACCTGGACATCTACCACCGCGCCAGCACGATGTGGACCCATCTGCTGGGTTACGTGAACAAGGGGGTGACCAGCCCGTATCCGCTCTTTGGCACCTACAGCACCCTTTCGCCCGCGGGAAATTACCTCGACTTCAATACCGGCGCGGCGGCAGCCGGAACGCCCTGCAATGCGCCCAACCTGGTGCAAAACGGCACCTGCAACTATCCGCGCTACAACGACGTACAGGCGGTTCCCGAGTCCGACCGCATCAATTTTCTCGGCTCGGGAAACCTGCGGGTCAACGGTGACCTCACCGCATTCGGCGAAGTGTCGTATTCGCACCTGAGAACCACGTATATCCTGCCGTATCCGACATATCGTTCCTCGCCGGCGGCGACCACCTGGTACAACGCGCAATCGGGCAATGTCCTGTCCTTTGTTGCGCCCTTCCTGAGCGGGTCGAGCACGCTCAACCCCTTTTCCGGGCTCGGCGACGACGCCGAACTGCGCTACCGGTTCACCGATGCGCCCAAGGACACGTGGACAACCGCGAGCCAGTACCGCGTGCTGGGCGGCCTCAAGGGCATTGCCGGCAAATACGAATGGGAGACCGCTGCCGGCATCATGGGCTCCCGGGCGACCAACGTGGGCTACTCCATGAGCGCCTCGGGGTTCCAGAAAACCATTGGCGACTACACCACGGCAGCGCTAGACAGCCAGGGCGCCCCGACCATTTCCGACCCCAACTTCTTCCAGCAGCCCGGCGGTTATCGCATCGGCGGGCCCAACAGCGCGGCCGTCATCAACGCACTCTTCCCGCAGAACGACACCACCGGCAAGCAGACCCAGTATTTCGCCGACGGCAAGATTTCCGGCGACCTGCTGCAGTTGCCCGCCGGTCCGCTGGCCTTTGCGGCGGGACTGAACCTTAACGAGGAAAAGTACACGCTGGTCCCGTCGGACAATCTGCTCAACGGCGACATCATTGGCAACGGCATCAGCACGGCCGACTCCTCCCGGTTTTACAGCGCAGCCTTTGGCGAACTCAATGTTCCCCTGCTAAAAAGGCTCGAAGCGCAGCTGGCGGGTCGGGTGGACAAGTTCCCGGACTTCGCCGCGCACGTTTCACCCAAGGTCGGCCTGCGTTATGAGGCGAGCGACGCGGTGCTGCTGCGCGGCACCTTCGAAACCGGCTTTCGCGCGCCCTCGCTGCTCGAGAGCGCGCGTTCCACCAAGATCTCCTATGTCGGCGGCCTGAACGATCCGACCCGCTGCCCGCAGGCTACGGCGCTGGCCAATGACCTGCTCTCGTACTACCAGACCATCCTCAACAGCCCCTCCCCGACAGCCACGCAACTGGCCCTGGCCAATGGCGCCTTTACGCGTTCGGGCCTCGTCGGCCAGAACGAATGCGGCGCCACCCTGACCCAGATCTCTACCTACAATCCCGACCTCAAGCCCGAGACCTCGAACAGCTTCGGCCTGGGAATCGTCCTGGAGCCGGTAAAGGGGTACAGCGCCGCCTTCGACTATTTCAACATCAAGCGCAAGAACCAGATCAATCGACTGGGCCTGCAGCAGATACTCAATGGCAACGTGCCGGCGGGCACCGTCGTGAACCGTGCGCCGGTCGGGACACGGGATCCGACCTTTCTCGCACATGATCCGGTCTTTGGCGGGCAGAGCGATTTCACGCTCTATGGCGTCACCGCCGGACCGGTACAGTACATACAGCACGGCTTCCAGAACCTGGGCAACCAGCAGACCAGCGGCATCGACATCAATGCGAGGATCAAGTCGCGGCCGATAGGTATCGGCACGCTGGACCTGGATTTGAACGCCACCTACACGGCATCCTTCCAGGACGATCAGGTGGACCTGGCCTACGAGAACCTCGCGGGGCGCTACGGCTACCCGAAATGGAACGCCTACAGCACGGTGTCGTACACGGTGCATTCGATCACCAATGCCATACGCGTGAACTTCCAGGATGCCACCAGCCTGAACCAGTCCACCGGTGACGGATTCGATCTGGCCGGTTGCGCCAGCATCGGGTGGTCCGCCGGCCAATGCCGGGTTGCCAGCTACACGACCTTCGACTACTTCATCCAATACAGCGCGGTCAAGAACGTCGTCATCCATGCAGACCTGCGCAACGTCTTCGCGCGCAAATATCCCACCGACCTGCGTGCCGTGTACGGCAGCAGCGGCGAGATTCCGGTCTACCTGCAGGACGCGCAGGGGCGCATGCTCAAGGTGAGCGTGCAGTACCGCTTTTGAATCGGCGGCAACACACGGTCGTCCGGACCCTGCTGCCGATCAGTCAAACGGCCAGGGCATTGCCTTGGGCAATGTGAGCTCCGGCGCCGTCTCGGGCACCCCCCGCGCAGTGGTAATGCCTCCCCCTGGTTCCCCCGCCACGCGCCACCAGGGCATCGCGGGCGCCAGATGCGCGGGCTCGACGGCTTCGCCCAGGCGCGGCATGAGAAGTGCGACATCGCGTTTGGGCGCGAGCTCCAGCAGCACCTCGGCCGGCTGGTCCCAGTCGTGCATGGCCAGCGCAAAGGTGCCCCAGTGCACCGGCAGGAAGACACCACCACCGAGCAGGGCATGCGCCTCGAGCGCATTTTCGGGCCCCAGATGGATGTGGCCCCATGAGGGGTGATAGGCCCCGACCTCGAGCATCACAAGGTCGAAGGGGCCCAGTCGCTCGCGGATGGCCGCGTATTCGGTGGTGAGCCCCGTATCGCCGCTGAAGAAGGCCCCGTGGCGCGGACCGCGCATCACCATCGATGACCACAGCGTCGCGTTGCGATCGCGCAGTCCGCGGCCGGAAAAGTGCTGTGAGGGTGCGGCGGTGATGGTCAGCCCGGTGCCGGGGACCGTATGCGACTCCCACCAGTCGAGTTCCGTGATGCGCCCGGCCGGTATGCCCCACGACTGCAGGTGGGCGCCGACCCCCAGCGACGTGATGAAAGGGACCGCACTGGCCGCAAGCGCGCGCAGCGTCGGGTAGTCAAGGTGGTCGTAATGGTCGTGCGAAATGAGCACCGCATCGATGCGCGGCAATGCCGCCAGCGCGACCGGAACCGGCTGGAAGCGCCGTGGCCCGAGCAGCGTGGAGGGCGAGGCACGCCGCCCCCAAACCGGATCGGTAAGTACGCGAAAGCCGTCGATCTCGAGCAGCACGGTGGAGTGGCCCAGCCACGTCGCGCGCAGGCCCGATTGCGGCACCTGCAACCAGGCCTGGCGCGGATCCACGGCCGGAAGGCCGTGGGCGGGCACGCGCCGGTCGCCACCGCAAAGGAATTCGGTGATGGTGGGCGGCTTGACGGTGGCATCGCGCAGCCCGGGGAGCATGGGGTGGACATTGGCGAAGCCGTCGCCGGCCCAGCGCGGGGACGCGCGCATGCGTTCGAGCCGCAGGCCCGCGGCCCTGGCGCCCAATGACTTCATGGTGCTGCTCCCGAAAAATGGTGTTCAGCCGACCGCCGTTGCGCAGCGGCGCGCCTGGAAATCGCAGCCGGCATCGGGTAAAGATACCCGACGGGCGGCCCGATCTTGCAACGACGGCCGCATGCGCCGCAAGCGTCACCGCCAGGCGCAATTGCGGCCTTACGCGGCCAGACGGGTGCGCCAGATGCCGATGGCCGCAGCAACGATGCCGAGGGTGTTGGCGATGATGGGCTCCGGTTCGTCGAGGGACCAGACAGTCTCCATCCAGAGCAGTGCGGAGACAAACAGCGCCCAGCGCAGCCGCGGCCCCGACAGGAAGAAAAGCGCGTAACTGGTCAGCAAGGACGAGGTGACGGGCAGGACCGTGGTCCAGCCATGCCAGGTAAGCGCCGCGGTGGCGATGGCGATGGCGGCAAATGCGACAAAGGCCCAGCTCCGGACGCGAGCACCCTTGCCATGAATGAGGCTGGAAGTGCCGGTCCGCGCAGCCGCGATCATCGACAACGCGGCGCCGGTGCTCGCTCCCTGCAGGGCGTACGTGAAAGTCCAGAGTACGCCGGCGACAAAGCCCTGGCGCTTGAGGCCCTGCTCGCATTGGCGTATCGAACTGGTAATGGTCAAGCCCAGTGCGGCTATGCCTGCCGCATGGATGAAGATCGGTGCAATCACGGCGCTCACGGTTCCTTCGGGACGCCTGCGAAAAATATCGCAATGCGTACCGCTTAGATCGACCGGATTGCCGCGAAATTTAGACGGCGGGCAGCTTAAATGGCGCGCGGCGGCCATATGGCCGCCGCAAGGGTATCCGTGCGGCCGTGTCTGCTAAATTGAAACGCCCGTGATCACAACCCCGGCCTGCGCCACGATGGCCGACGTGCAGAACAGCACGGCGAGAATGCGATAAAAGATCTTGTTGGTCATTTTGTTTTCCTCCCAGCAGGTTCATCGAAGGCGGATCACGCTATGTGAGCCGACCCCGCAAGTATGGGATGCCGGCCCCTGCTCAGTACTTGAGCAACTTGTTACGGGTACTTAAAAAGCCTTAAATCTTCTGATAAGGACTCAAATTCCGCCAACCGGCAGGTGAAAAAGGCGTTGCGTCGGCGACGGTCCGCGTCACAGGCGGGAAAATTCAATGACGTATCACAGGCCAAGGGGAGGCGTGGTGCTTCGGCGCTGAATTAAGCTAGCGTGTGCCCGGTCTTGGCACGAAATGACAGCCGGCCGCAGGACTTCCAGACGCCGGGCTGGCCGATTTGCCCACAACCCAATCACGGTTTTTTGTTGTGTTCTTGCTTAAGAAATGTGAGCACCGACACAATAATCGGGGCTATGCATATCAAACGCTTCTCATTAAAATAGCATAAATGCGGTATTATATTACGAGTCCTTAATATTACCGACGATATCGATACCGGTAATTCCCAATGTCAACTCAGTTTCAGACCAGCCGCAGCGACATTCAGCTTTCCGGCCGCCAGTTGGAACTCGGTGGCAAGACGGTCACCATAGGCGCGCGCGCCTTCGACGTGCTCAGCGTGCTCATGAAGAACCGCGAGCGCGTGGTGACCAAGCGCGAGCTGCTCGAGACCGCGTGGCCCGGCGTCGTTGTTGAGGAGAACAACCTGCAGGTGCAGATCAGCACACTGCGCAAGGTGCTGGGGCACGATTCGATCACCACGGTTCCAGGCCAGGGCTATCAGTTCACTGCGCCGGCCTATGTCGAGCGCAACCCGCTTCCCGAACCCGAAAAGGCGCCGGCACCCGAGCCCGAATTGCAAGCGGCGGAACCCGCCGGCGCCCCGCCTGTCGCCCCGCCGGTGATTCCGGCAGAAGAGCCGCGGACCGCTCCCGCAACCAACCACTGGCGCCGCGGCGTGCTCGTTGCGCTGGCGCTGGCCGTGCTGCTGGCCGCGGGATTTGGACTGTCGCAACTCGGTGGCTACAAGCGCATGGGGCAATCCCTGGCGTCAAACATGTCGGGACAAATCCCGGTGGTGGACCGTTCGGTCGCCGTTCTGCCGTTCGTGGACATGAGCGAGAAGAAGGACCTCGACTATTTCTCCGACGGCCTGTGCGAGGAACTGCTGCACCTCTTGAGCCGTTTCCCCGAAATGCGCGTGGCGGCGCGCACCTCGGCTTACTCCTTCAAGGGCAAATCGGTCGATGTGCCGACCATTGCGCGCGCGCTCAAGGTTGCCAACGTACTCGAAGGCAGCGTGCGGCGCTCGGGGGACCACCTGCGCATCACCGCCCAGCTCGTGCGCGCCGACAATGGCTTCGAGCTTTGGTCGCAGGCCTACGACCGCCAGCTGGGCGACATGTTCCAGATCCAGGATGAGATCGCCGCATCAGTGGTGCAGGGGCTGCACTTCGCGCTGCTCGGTGACGCCGAACCCAAGGCCAACACCAAGCGCAGCACCGCTGCGTACAGCCTCTACCTGCAGGCGCGGTCGCTCGAGCAGCGTGCCAACACGCAGGCCGACTGGGAAAAGGTGGCCGAATATGCCCGCCTGACCATCAGTACCGATGTCACTTTCCCGCAGGCCTGGGCCTTTTTTTCCCATGTGCTCGCCATCCAGGCGCAGTTGGGATACATCCCCGGCAGCGTAGGCTGGGGCGCGGCACGCCAGGCCGCCATGCGAGCCCTGGAACTCGATGCCACCCTGCCCGAAGGGCATGCGGCCCTGGCCGGCGTGTACATCGGCCAGGACTGGAACTGGGACGCCGCACAGACCCAGATCGAGGACGCACTCCAGCAGGACCCGGGCAATCCGCAGGCCATGAGCTGGGGTGGATATCTCGCCCTGGCACTGGGACAGAATGACCGGGCCCTCACCTATTTCGAGAGCGCGGTTGCAGCCGACCCGATGGACCCGGACAAGTACAACCTGCTGGGGCAGGCGCTCATCCTCAAGGGCCGCTCCGACGAGGCCCAGGTGGCCCTGCACAAAGCGCTGCTGATCGATTCCGGAGAGGCGTTCTCGCACTGGAACCTGGGGCGCATCGCGCTGGCCGGCGGCGACGCTGCAAGCGCCCTGATGGAGTTTGACCACGAACCGCATGAGGAAATCCGACTGGTGGGCACCGCGATCGCCGTGTTCGCCGAAGGCCGCAAGACCGATTCGGACATACCGCTCACCGTGCTCGAACAGCGCTACGCAAGTTCGAATCCGGCGCATATCGCCATGGTGTATGCCTATCGCGGCGAGAAGGACAAAGCCTTCGCCTGGCTGGACCGCGCCTTCAAGGCGCGCGACCCGGCCTGCATTCTGGTCAAGGCGGAGCCTATGTTCGCGAACCTGCATTCGGATCCGCGATACGCCGCCTTCCTGCACAGGATGAATCTGCAGGTGTAGATTCGGGCGAATCTTCACCGGCCGAACATTTGACCCGAAACATCGCCCACCTGCGCCAGGAGCTGTACGGCCTTGGCGCCCGGCCGGACCACGCCGACCGCGTGCTGCGCCGCTGGGTACAGGGCCTGCCCCAGGACAGCCGCCATCGGCGCATTGCCGACTTTCTTTGCAGGTCCGTGCGCGATGCCCTGCCCGACGTTCTTGCGGGCTGGAGCGCGCTGGCGCGCCGCCTCGAGCAGCACCCCGGCGAGGACGGATCGGCGCGCCTGCTCGTAGGACTCCACGATGGCCAGACGGTGGAGTGCGTATTGCTCCCGCGCGACGGGCTTTGCGTGTCGACCCAGGTGGGCTGCGCGGTTGGCTGCATTTTCTGCATGACCGGTCAGGCCGGATTGATCCGCCAGCTCGGCAGCGCCGAGATCGTTGCACAGGTGGTCCTGGCGCGCACGCTGCGGCCGGTGCATAAAGTGGTGTTCATGGGCATGGGCGAGCCGGCGCACAACCTGGAGGCGGTGCTCGAGGCCATCGACCTCCTGGGCACCGAAGGCCAGATTGGCCACAAGAACCTCGTCTTCTCCACTGTGGGTGACCCGCGCGTCTTCGAGCGCCTGCCGCAGGGGGTGGTAAGGCCCGCGCTGGCGCTGTCGCTGCATTCGACGCTGGCCGAGCGCCGTGCGCGCCTGCTGCCCCGCGCGCCGCGCATGGATCCTGCCGAACTGGTTGCACTGGCTGAATCGTACGCACGCCAGACCAGCTATCCGATCCAGTACCAGTGGACCCTGATGGCAGGCGTGAACGACGATGCGGAGGAAATGCAGGGGATCGTGCGGCTGTTGCGCGGCAAATACGCGGTGCTCAACCTGATTCCCTACAACACCGTGCCGGGCCTGGCATTCCAGAGACCCACGTGGCAGCGGGCTGCGGCAATTGCCCGCCGGCTGTGCGAGCAGGGCGTGCTCACCAAGCTGCGCAATTCCGCGGGACAGGATGTGGAGGCGGGCTGCGGGCAGTTGCGCGCGCGAGCGGGCATTATTGCAGTCCAACGGGTTCCAGCCAAGGATCCTGCGTAGCAACGGAAGCGTGACGCCCGCGTGACGGGCCGGGGCAGCCGTTTACGGAATATGCGGGCACGCCTACTATTCAACGGGTCGGCATTGCATCGCGCCGCCCATCGGGGGCGCCGCGCCCAATTTCGTCGCAATTGAGAAAACATCCACATGCACGTTCAAATGCAGATCGCGGAGCTGCGGCCGGTACTCCTGAGAATTGCGCGAATGCAGTTGCGCGAATCGGCGTGGGCGGAAGATGTCGTGTCAGAGACGCTGGTGGCTGCGCTCGAGGGTGCGGCATCGTTCGAGGGGCGCTCCCAGGTCAAGACATGGGCCGTCGGAATACTGAAAAACAAGATCCTGGATCACTTTCGGCGCAGCCGGCGAGAATTTTCCGTGGATGCCCAGGCGGATTCGCAGCTGAATGATTCGCTTGACGAACTCTACGACGACACCGGCCACAAGGCCAACGAACCGCTCGACTGGGGCGATCCCGAGGCGGTGCTCTCGCAGGCCCAGTTCGTCGAGATCCTCCAGCAGTGCGTCGACAAACTGCCGCGAAGCCAGGCGCGCATCTTCATGATGCGGGAGTGGCTGGAACTGGAGACAGGCGATATCTGTGAAGAGCTCAATATCACCTCGAGCAACTGCTTTGTGATGCTCCACCGCGCGCGGCTGCGCCTGCGCGAATGTGTAGAAATCAACTGGTTCCAGACCGGGACTTGCGATGCCTGACCTGATCAACCGGATCGACTGCAAGCGCGCCCATGAACTGCTGTCCAAGCACATGGACGCGCCGCTCTCGCCGGCCGAATATGCGCTCCTGAAGGCCCACCTGGCGATCTGCGACCTTTGCGTCCTGGTCGAGCGCCAGTTCCGGGCCTTGCGTTCGGCTGTACGGCGATTGGGCGCTTGAGTTCCGCAAACCGGACACCTCCGGCATCCGTTGCCGAAACACTAGCCAACTCCCCAGACGGTTCCTAGCGCGCAGCCACCGGCGGCGCAATCACGGGATGGGCACGTGCACGCCGTGTAAGAACGGCGCTTGCCGCGTGACCAAGCATGCGTGGGCTCGATTCCCGGGCGCGCAATCCGGTGGAAACCGCAATTGATCAAAGGAGAATTTACGATGGCTGGAGTATTGAAGTTCGTGTCCGTGGCGATCGCCGGTTTGGCGCTTAGCGTCGCCGCCCTCGCAGCGGGATCAAGCACATCGTCGCCGTTTCAGGGCCCCAAGGCCAACAAGGGAACGGTGACGCATAGCACCAAGGACGGAAAGAGCGTACTGACGCTGTCGGACGATTTCGTCGTTCCGGATACACCCGATCCCCACTGGCAGGTCGTGGATTCGGATGGAAACGTCTATCTGCTGGACAAGCTGAAGACCAAGACTTCTTCCTTCAAGAAGGAAATCGTCGTGCCCAAGTACGTGAAGAATGTCGCCACCGTGCAGATCTGGTGCGCATTTGCCGAAGCGAATCTCGGAGAGGCATCGTTTAGCTCCCCGGTGATGTAACGCCCTCGGCGGCGCTGATATCGCGGACCCTTGCATCGATTGCTTCAAGGGTCCGCACCCCAATCCCCATTGCGAGAGGAAGCAAGATGTTGAACATCGGCAGGACCCTGCTTGCCCTTTTGTTGCTCTGTTGCGGGTCCATCGCGTTTGGCCAGACGGTGGAGTCGCGCACGATCACCCTCGAAGGGGCCGAATCCCTGATCGCCGCCGCCAAGGCCAAGGCGCGCGAGGTTAAGGCGCCCGGCGGTGTCATCGCTGTCGTCGACAGCGGCGGCAGCCTGGTGGCGCTTGCACGGCTTGACGGCACTTTCGCCGCAGGCGCAACGATTTCCATCGGCAAGGCGCGCACCGCCGTACTTTTCCAGAAGCCCACAAAAATATTCGAAGACCTCATCAACAAGGGCCGCACCGCCATGACAGCGCTTCCGGATTCCCTTTTTACGCCCTTGCAGGGCGGCGTTCCCGTTGTCGTGGCCGGACAGATCGTCGGCGGAATTGGCGTGAGCGGGGCGTCCAGCGCGGCACAGGATGAAGAGCTCGCCATTGCCGGCGCCGAGGCGGCGAAGTTGTTCGCGGCCAATGGTGAAATGACAACCCGGCTGCCGGTTTCGTACTTTCCCAAGAGCGAGGTCGACGAGGCCTTCGCCAAGGGTGCCGTTCTATTCGACGGTGACGGCGCACGCAACTATATGGTCCATACGAGCCGCCGCGTGTCGCCCGGACTGGTCGAGGTGCACACCCGCGACACGGACATTCTTTATGTGCGCGAAGGCTCGGCCACCATCGTCACGGGCGGCACCATGATCGATGGCAAAGCCATTGCCACGGAAGAAATCCGTGGCAGGGATATTGCGGGCGGCGAGACGCGCTCGCTCGTCCCCGGCGACGTGATGATCATCCCCAGCGGCGTACCGCACTGGTTCAAGGAAGTGAACGGGCCGTTTCTCTATTACGTCATCAAAGTTCGTTGAGGGATCATTCCATGCGCGCTCGTAATCCAGCCATCTTTATCGCCGCGCTTTTATGGGCGATTCCTGCAGCGCAGGCCCAGAATTGGGCTGCCCAGCCGGCCCCATACGGGCGGCCGGACGCAACCGTCGATCTGCGCACCGCGCAAGGCACGCAACTGGTGCACGGCACATGGCGCTATAGCGACGTAAAGATCGTCGAGGTGCAATCCCCGGCGCCAGGCGCGGACCTCAAGCCGTCGGGCGCGCCATTGAAGACCTACGACTACGAGCCCCACGCCGGCGTTGCCGGATTTGACGATTCGGCATGGCCGGTTATCGACCCCACCACGCTGGAGGACCGGCGCGGCAATGGCAAGGTCAGCTTCAACTGGTATCGATTGAAACTCGTCCTGCCGGAAAAGATCGGGAGCGTCTCGGTAGCGGGCACGACGGTTTCCTTTGAGATCGTGATCGACGACTACGCTGAAGTCTGGGTAAACGGAAAGTTGTCACCCGTCCTGGGCCAGAGCGGGGCTGCCGTGGTAAAGGGGTTCAACGCGCCAAACAAGCTTGTCCTGACCCACGATGCCCATCCAGGGGAGAACTACGAAATCGCGGTCTTTGGCATCAATGGGCCCATTTCGCGATCGCCCGATAATTTCATCTGGGTGCGGTCAGCCACGCTGGACTTCTACAAGCCCGGTCAGGGAACCGGGATCACGCCCGTTGAAACCCGGATTCGCCGCCTCGACCCGGCCCTGGATGCCATCGTTTCGCCCGACGCCAGGATCGAAAAGCTGGCGGGAGGATTCCTGTTCACGGAAGGCCCGGTCTGGGTACGCGATGGCGGATACCTGCTCTTTAGCGACCCCAACAACAATTTGATCTACCGATGGGCGCCCGATGAGGGGGTGTCCGTATACCGCACGCACAGCGGGTACGCCGGCATCGACATTGGCGAGTACGGCCAGCCGGGCTCCAATGGCCTTACCCTTGACGCCAGCGGTCGCCTGACCATCAACGAGCACGGGAATCGCCGCGTTACCCGTCTGGAAAAAAATGGCCAGCTGACCGTGCTGGCGGACCGCTACCGGGGCAAACGCCTGAACAGCCCGAACGACCTTGTCTATCGCTCCGATGGCGCTCTTTACTTCACGGATCCGCCCTTTGGTCTTCCCGGGTTCTTCGACGACAAGCGAAAGGAAATTGCCTTCAGCGGCGTCTATTGCCTGATCGGCGGCGAACTCAAGCTCGTCGGCAAGGACCTTTCCGGCCCCAACGGCCTGGCATTTTCTCCCGACGAGAAATACCTTTATGTGGACGATTGGGATGACAAGGAAAAAATCATCCTGCGCTACGACGTCCAGCCCGACGCAAGCTTGACCAACAAGACGCTCTTCTTCGACGCGAGCAGCGAGCCCGGCGACGTTGCCTGGGATGGCATGAAAGTCGACGTCAACGGAAACCTCTATGTATCCGGCCCGGGCGGGCTGTGGATCATCTCCCCCGCGGGCAAGCACCTGGGGACGATTGTCGGCCCGGAGCATCCGCACAACATGGCGTGGGGCGGGGAGGACCACAAGTCCCTGTACCTGGCCGCGCAAACCGGGATCTACCGTATCCGCTTGAACGTGCCAGGGGCTGGCCAACCCAACTGAACGAGCAGTTTCGCGAATTTGTGGGTCGACGGGTCGATTTGTTAACCGTTGCTTGGCTGTCGATACCGCAGGACTCGTCAAAGCCTTCGTATCCCGCCAATCGATACCGACCCGATCATGCCTGCCCGCGTTGGGGAACGCGTTCATGGGACAAATTTTTTCAACATATGTAAGAACGGTCAGATACGTGTGACAAAGTCAGGTGGGCACGATGTCCACGCCTTATATCCAACGTAAAAGGAGTATCAGATGACACGAAACACCATTACCGCATCCGCACTTTCCGCCGCTGTAGGACTTGCCCTGGCCATGCAGACCCTTCCGTCCTTCGCGGACCAGATGGGCGGGGATGCCGCCAAGATGAACAAGGTCGTCCAGGAGAACATGGATCGGGCCAAGGCCAACAACCTCGAGAAGTGTTTTGGCATAAATGCCTTGGGCAAGAACGACTGCGCCGTGGGATCCCATTCCTGCGCCGGGCAATCGGACAAGCCGCGTGACCCGAAGTCTTTCGTGCTCGTTCCGGCCGGCACCTGCGGCAAGATTGCCGGCGGCAAGACCACGGCCAGCTGAGTCGTGGGCGGCACCGCAAATTCCGTGGCGGTCCCATTTGGGACAAACCGCACGCCGGTCCCGGCACAAGCCGGGATCGGCCTGCGATTTGCCCATCACCGCGCAGTCATCGAGTCACGTCCGCAAATCGGATGGCTCGAGGTGCATCCGGAGAACTACCTCGGCGGCGGTGCCAATCTGCGGTCGTTGAATGCCGTGCGTGACTCCTACCCGTTATCTTTTCATGGTGTGGGGCTTTCGCTGGGCACAGCACAGGGGCTGGATCGCGATCACCTGCGGCAGTTGAAGGAATTGATCGACCGGATCGAGCCCGGCCTGGTTTCCGAGCACTTGTCCTGGAGCCGGGTCGACGGTAACCATATCCCGGATCTGTTGCCGCTGCCATTGACCGAGGAGGCCTTGGCGTGCGTATGCCGCAATGTCGACGCCGTACAGTCGTGCTTTGGCCGCCGGATCCTGCTGGAGAACCCATCGAGCTACCTGCGCTACCGGCATTCCACGATTCCCGAGTGGGAATTTCTTGCGGCGGTCGCCCATGCAAGCGGCTGCGGGATCCTGTGCGATGTCAACAATATTTACGTCAGCGCGTGCAACCACGGCTGGTCGGCACAGGACTACCTGGCCGCACTGCCGGCGAAGGCCATCGGCGAAATCCACCTTGCCGGACATGCCACCCGACTGCTCGACAATGGCCGGGTCCTTCGCATCGATGATCACGGCAGCCGCGTGCAGCCCGAGGTTTGGGCGCTGTACGAGCAGGCTATCGCGCACTGTGGCGTCGTGCCCACCCTGATCGAATGGGATAACGACATTCCCGGTCTTGATGTGCTGCTGGACGAGGCGCGCCAGGCTGAAACCTATCTCGAAAGCGCCCGGGCACATGGATACCATGCCATCGCTGCATGAGGCGCAGCGTGCGATCGGGCGCGCCATCGTCCTGGGCGACGTCGATGGCATCGCCGCGCTCGTCGTCGGCGATGCGATCAGCGCCGCCGATCGCATTGCCATCTATCGCAACACCGCCACGGGCACGCTCCTAAGGGCATTGCGGCTGTCCTACCCGGCAGTGGAGAGCCTGGTAGGAGAGGAGTTCTTCGAAGGCGCGGCCCGCATTTTTATCGACGGATGCTGGCCCCGCGGCGCGCTGCTCGATGACTACGGAGCGGAATTTGCCGGTTTCCTGGCCGATTTCGATGCGGCGGATTCGATACCGTATCTGGCCGACGTTGCCCGTCTCGAGTGGTCCGTCCATCGCGCACTGCACGCGCCGGATGCGGAACCGCTGGACCTGCACCGCCTGGCATTGGTTCCGGACGGGCAAAGCGGGCAGGTACGTTTTGTGCCGGACCCGGGGCTGGGCCTCATCAGCGTCCACTGGCCGGCCGATGAAATCTGGCACGCCGTCATAGATTCCGACGACGACGCCATGGCCACCATTGAGCTCGTGTCGATGCCGCGCTGGCTGCTGGTGCAACGGGCACCGGCGGGCGGCATTGACCTGCAGCGCCTTTCGTATCCGCAATGGCGCCTGGCGCAGGCCCTTGGCGCGGGGGTGCCGCTGGCGCAGGCGCTGGCGGGCACGGCCGACGTTGACAGCACCTTCGTTCCCGAGCAATGGCTCGCCCAATTACTTTCCGCAGGCCGATTCGTCGATTTTGCCGTTGATGCGCCGACGCCGGCCTGACCCGATCTCCCACCGAAACGACGCAACGCGACCATGTCATCCCATACAAACACCGGCATCTTTGCCCGCCTGGATCAACTGCGGGACGCACTTGAGCGATTCCCTTATTGGGCGCTCGCCATTCCCCTGCGGTTTGCCGTCGGGATCATCTTCTGGAACTCGGCCATGACCAAGCTCGACGACTGGAATGCAGCCCTGTCGCTTTTCACCGATGAGTACAAGGTTCCGCTGCTGCCGCCCGTCTTCGCTGCGTACATGACGGTAAGCATCGAGCTCACCGCCCCCGTGCTGCTGGCCTTGGGTCTGGCAACGCGCCCCACGGCCCTGCTGCTCCTGGGCATGACCACGTTCATCGAGATCTTCATATACCCCATGGCCTGGCCTACCCACCTGCAATGGGCGGCGATGCTGCTCGTCTTGTTGTTTCGCGGTCCGGGCACGGTGTCGCTGGATCACGTGATACGAACGCGCCTATGGCCCGGCGCGACCAAGCCCAGCATGCACTGATTCGGCTGGGGCGCAGCCTGGCGGCCGACAAATTGGGCGGCGCCGATGTAAGAAGCGTGGGCAAGGGCCGACAGATACGCGAATGCTTAATTAATTCCCGAAAGCAAGTCCGGCTGGAGCGATATGGTGATCGGCAACACGGTTCCCGCGTCCTCGCGCCGCCTCCCGGAATATCGAATGATCAAGGCAGAGCAAATGAGCAACGGGACCGAAGCGGGCGATTGCCCCGCGCCACGCGTGGCCTGCGGCCGCGCGGTCCTGGGCAATCTGGCAACGGCACGGGAGCGGGAGTGGCTGGTTACCAATGGCGCCGGCGCGTTCGCTGCCGGCACGCTAGCCGGTTTGGTATCGCGCCGCTATCACGGCCTGCTGGTGGCTGCGCTCAAGCCCCCCGTTGCCCGCACGGTGACGCTCGTGAAGCTTGATGCGCGCGTCCAGTACGGCCAGCATACGTTCGACTTGGCCACCAACGAATACGCAGACGGAACCGTGCATCCGCACGGATACCGCCTGCTGCAGGATTTCCGCCTCGACGGCACCGTGCCCACGTGGACGTGGGCCCTGGACGATGCGCTGCTCGAGTGCAGCATCTACATGGCACGCCAGCGCAATACGACCTATATCCGCTATCGGCTGGCGCGCTCCAGTGCGCCGCTTCGGGTGGAACTCGATCCGCTCACGGCCTGGCGTGATTACCACTGGCACCAGCGGGGCGGCCAGGATCCGCAGTGGACTTCCGGCGATGACCGTTGCGAAATACTGGGTGCGGGTGGGGCGCTTCGCCTGATCGCGCCCGGCGCGCGCTTTGCGGCCGATCCGCGCTGGCACTGGAACATCCGGCATGCGGTAGAAGCCTCGCGCGGCCTCGACGCCGTGGAGGACCTGTTCAGGGCCGGATCCTTCAAGGTGACGCTGCTGCCCAGGGGGGAATTCACGTTCATCGCCAGCACCGAGCAGGATCCGCCGGAGGATCCGGCCGCGGCGCTGCAAAGCCTGCGCACGCACGAATCGCAACTCCTGTCCCGAATGCCCGTCACCTGGCCCGCCTGGGTGCGCGGACTCGCGCTCGCCGCCGATCAATACGTGGTGTCCCGCAAGGGCAGGAGCCCGGCTGAGAGCGGTTCGACGATCATCGCCGGTTATCCGTGGTTCACCGACTGGGGCCGCGATACGATGATTGCGCTTCCCGGCCTGACGCTGGCCGTGGGCCGGCCGCAGATAGCGCGCGACATACTCACGACCTTTGCCCGACACGTCGATCGCGGCGTTCTGCCGAACCGTTTCCCCGATGGGGACGAGGCGCCCGAGTACAACACCGTCGACGCAACCCTGTGGTACTTCCAGGCGGTGAGCCGGTACCTGTCGGCAACGGGCGATATCGCTCTTGCCCGCGAGCTGTATCCCGTGCTGGTCGACATCGTGAACTGGCACGACCGGGGCACGCATTTCAATATCCATACGGCAGACGATGGCCTGCTGCACGCCGGCGAGACCGGCGTGCAGCTCACGTGGATGGATGCCAAGGTCGACGGGCGCGTCATCACGCCGCGGACCGGCAAGCCAGTCGAGATCAATGCGCTCTGGCACGGCGTATTCCGCGTCCTGGCCGACGTCGCAGGGCTGCTGCAGCAGGGCGATGACGCCGCACGCTGGCAGCGTCGCGCGCAGCACATAGAAAAGGTCTTTGGCGAGCGCTTCTGGAACGAAGACGCTGGCCAACTCTACGACGTGATTGATACTCCGGACGGCCGGCCGGACGGCAGCCTGCGGCCCAACCAGCTTATTGCGTGCGCGCTGGTTCACCCGCTGCTGGACCGGGAAAGGACGCGCCGGATCGTCGACACGTGCGGACGAGCCTTGCTGACGTCATACGGCCTGCGTTCACTCGGCCCGGATGCCACGGACTACATCGGCCGCTACCGCGGCGGACCGGTCGAGCGCGACCAGGCCTATCACCAGGGAACGGCATGGGCCTGGCTGATCGGACCCTTCGTGCGGGCGCATCTGCGCGCGTACGGCAACCATGACGCCGCGCGATCCTTTCTTGCGCCATTCGAGAACCTTCTCTCGGAGGCCTGCGCCGGGCAGTATCCGGAGATTTTCGATGGCGACGCGCCGCACGGGCCTGCCGGCTGTTTTGCACAGGCGTGGAGCGTCGCCGAGGTGATCGGTACCTGGTCCGACGTCCAGGAGCCGCCGAGTCCGACCCAATGATGATCGTTGACCAAAAGGCCTGAAGATGAAAAAAGACCCGATCGAGCCGACTCCCGTCGCCGGCGAGCGCCATCGCCTCGTTGAACATCGCGAGGGCCGGGCACGCTGGAAGGCCTGGGGGCCGTACCTGAGCGAGCGCCAATGGGGCACGGTCCGGGAGGACTACAGCGAACACGGCACGGCGTGGGACTACGTACCGCACGAGCACGCGCGCATGCGTGCGTACCGGTGGGGCGAAGACGGCATCGGCGGCTTCTCGGACGAGCAGCAGCAGATCTGCCTCGGGCTGGCCCTGTGGAACGGACACGACCCGATCCTCAAGGAACGCCTCTTCGGCCTGACCAACTCGGAGGGCAACCACGGCGAGGACGTCAAGGAGATCTATTACTACCTGGACGCAGGTCCAAGCCATGCCTACCAGAAAATGCTCTACAAGTACCCACAGTCCGAATTCCCCTATCGCGAACTGGTCGAGGAGAATCGCCGCCGCGGCATCCAGGGCTCCGAATACGAACTGATCGACACCGGCGCCTTCGCCGATGGCCGGTACTTCGACGTCTTCGTCGAGTATGCACAGGCAACGGCGGGCGACATCCTCATGCGGGTCACCGCGCACAACCGTGGCGACCGGGCTGCCTGGCTGCACCTGCTGCCGCAACTGTGGTTTCGCAATACCTGGAGCTGGAAGCCCGGGGTCGCCAAGCCGTCGCTGATTGCGCGTGCTGACGGCGTCGTTGACGTCAACCACCCGGACCACCCTGGTTATCGTCTCTACGTGGAGCAATCGGCGGCGCTGCTTTTCACGGACAATGAAAGCAACGCCCCGAGGCTCTGGGGCGCACCGGCCGAACCCGGCCATTACTACAAGGACGCCTTCCACAGCCGCGTGGTCGACAGCCGCGACGATGCGGTCAACCCGACGGGGACGGGAACCAAGGTAGCCGCATGGTCCGCCTTCGACATTCCCGCTCACGGAAGCGTGACCGTGCGCATGCGCCTGAGCGCAGCGCACTTGGCAAGCGCGTTCGGTAATTTTGACGCGCTCTTGGACCAACGCCGCCAGGAGACCGATGCGTTCTACGAGGAACTGCAGCACGATATGCCGGATCCGGACGCCCGCGCGGTGCAGCGGCAGGCCCTTGCCGGCATGCTCTGGAGCAAGCAGTTCTACTACCTGGACGTCCCGGACTGGTTGCGCGGCGACCCCCTGCAACCCGCGCCGCCGCCGGCGCGCAAGACGGGTCGCAATTCCGAATGGACGCACCTGAACAACGCCGACATCATCTCGATGCCGGACAAATGGGAGTATCCGTGGTACGCGGCCTGGGACCTGGCGTTCCACACCATACCGCTGGCGCTGGTGGACGTGGATTTCGCGAAGGAACAACTCGTGTTGTTCACCCGCGAGTGGTACATGCACCCCAACGGCCAGATCCCCGCCTACGAGTGGGCCCTGGGCGACGTCAATCCGCCCGTGCACGCGTGGGCCACCTGGCGCATCTTCCAGATCGACCGCAAGCAGCGTGGCGGGCGGGGCGACCTTGCCTTCCTGGAGCGCGTCTTTCACAAGCTGATGCTCAACTTCACCTGGTGGGTCAACCGCAAGGATGCGGAGGGACGCAATGTTTTCCAGGGCGGATTCCTCGGGCTCGACAACATCGGCGTATTCGACCGCAGCGCGCAGCTGCCCACGGGTGGCCATATCGACCAGTCCGACGGCACCAGCTGGATGGCGATGTACGCCCTCAACCTGATGCGCATCGCGCTGGAGCTGGCGCGCACCAACCCGGTGTACGAGGACATTGCCACGAAGTTTTTTGAGCACTTCCTGCACATCGCAGAGGCCATGAGCGGCATCTGCGCCGACGGCGCCGGCCTGTGGGACGACGAGGACATGTTCTTCTATGACGTCCTGCATCTTCCCGACGGCAGCAAGTCGCGCCTCAAGGTGCGATCCATGGTGGGGCTGATTCCGCTTTTTGCGGTCGAGACCATCGATCCCGAGCTGCTCGACCAACTGCCCGATTTCAAGCGCCGACTGGAGTGGTTCCTGAACTACCGGCCGGATCTGGCCGCCCTGGTGTCGCACTGGAACGTGGCAGCCGGAGGCCACCGTCGCCTGCTGTCCCTGTTGCGCGGACACCGCATGAAGCGCCTGCTGGTGCGCATGCTTGACGAAACCGAGTTCCTGTCCGAGTACGGCGTGCGGGCGCTGTCGAAATTCCACGACCAGCATCCCTACCGGTTCGCGGTAAACGGCATGGAGCTGGCGGTTGCGTACCAGCCGGCCGAGTCCAATTCCGGGCTCTTTGGCGGCAACTCGAACTGGCGCGGCCCGATCTGGTTTCCTCTGAACTACCTGCTCATCGAGTCGCTGCAGAAATTCCACCACTATTACGGACCGGATTTCAAGGTGGAATGTCCCACCGGCTCGGGAACGTTCCTGACCCTGGAAGAGGTTGCCGCCGAACTCTCCCGCAGGCTGACGCGATTGTTTCTGCGTAACGCCGATGGCCGGCGGCCGCTGTTCGGCGACAATGAGCTGATGCAAACCAGTCCCCATTTTCGCGATTACCTGCTATTTCCCGAGTACTTCCACGGCGATTCGGGCCGGGGCGTGGGGGCAATTCACCAGACCGGCTGGACGGGTCTGGTTGCCAAACTTCTCATGCCCAGGCCGCGCGACGAGATGCCGGAGGCCGATTCCGCCGTTGCGCTCGGACTGCCGGACGGCCCCAGTGCCAAGCGCGGCTCACCGATTCCACAGTTCACGGCAAGGAGTGCCACATGAGCAACTTCGATCATCTGCCCAAGCCGGTAATGCCGCGTTGCGCGCCCCAGGCGTGGCTGGCAGGCCAGACTGCACTGGTAACCGGGGCAAGCTCCGGCATCGGCAAGGAAATCGCGCTGGCACTGGGCCGGTTCGGGGCGAACGTCGTGGTCAATTACGTGGCCTCGGCGTCCGATGCCGAAGCGGTAGTTGCCACCATTCGCGGCTACGGCGTCAAGGCGATGGCGGTGCGCGCCGACGTTTCCGACGAAGCGGCCGTCGAGAACATGTACGCGGAACTGCTCGCGCAGTTCGGGACGCTCGACATCCTGGTCAACAACGCCGGCCTGCAGCAGGACGCACCGTTCGAACAGATGACGCTGGCCCAGTGGAACCGGGTCATCGGCGTCAACCTCACCGGCCAGTTTCTCTGCTCCCGCGCCGCAATCCGGGAGTTCAAGCGTCGCGGGGTGCGCGATGAAATATCGTGCGCAGCCGGTAAGATCATCTGCGTCAGTTCCGTCCACGAGGTGATTCCCTGGGCAGGTCACGTCAACTACGCCGCTTCCAAGGGCGGCGTGATGTTGATGATGAAGAGCATTGCGCAGGAAGTGGCCCCCTACCGGATCCGGGTCAACAGCATATCCCCGGGTGCGATCCGCACGCCCATCAACATGGCTGCATGGGACACACCGGAGGCGTATCACGAACTGCTCAAGCTGATCCCGTACAAGCGGATAGGCGAAGCATCGGAGATCGGCGGTGCGGCCGCGTGGCTGGCATCGGACTATGCCGACTACATCACCGGCCAGAGCATCTTTCTCGACGGGGGCATGACGCTGTATCCCGGCTTCGAGACGGGGGGCTGATCGCGATGGATCCGGCGACCGAATCGCAGGCAAACCCCGTGGCGGCCGGCGGGCGCTGGCGGGAATATCTCATCGAAGGATGGGCGCTGGGCATGTTCATGATCAGCGCGGCCTTCATGACGGCACTCCTGGAGGCGCCGGGGTCGCCACTGCATGCCGCAATTGCCGACCCGGCGGCCCGCCGTGCCCTGGTCGGGATTGCGATGGGCGTGACCGCCGTGGTGCTGATCCGGTCGCCCTGGGGGCGGCAGTCGGGCGCCCATATGAATCCGGCCGTGACCCTGGGCTTCTGGTTCCTGCGGCGGATGCATGGGGTCGACGCGCTCGGCTATATCGCCGCCCAGTTCCTGGGCGGCTTGATGGGCGTCGTCATCGCGGCGGCGATCCTGGGTCGCCACTTTACCGAGGCGCCGGTGCATTACGTGATCACCGCACCCGGCCCGGCCGGACTGCTGTCCGCGTTCGTCGCCGAACTGTCGATGTCCTTCGTCCTTTTCGGGGCGGTCCTGCTGTGCTCGGCGCGCCCGCGCACCGAGCGCTTTACGCCCTTCGTTGCCGGTGCGCTGGTCGCCGCTTACATCGCCTTTGAAGCGCCGCTTTCGGGCATGAGCATCAACCCCGCGCGCAGCTTTGCGTCCGCGGCTCCGGCGGGCGCCTGGGAGAACCTGTGGATCTATTTTGTCGCGCCGCCCATGGGCATGCTCCTGGCGGCCCTGCTGGGGCGGCGCCTGCTGCAGCCGCACTGCGCCAAGTTGCTGCACACACCGGACGTGCGCTGCATCCACTGTGGCTACGATCCCATGGGTAAAACGGAGGAACGGTGATGCGCGTGACCGAGGGCCTGGATGCAATCATCGTCGGCAGCGGCGCCGGTGGGGCAGCGGCCGCCCATCGCCTCGTGACCCGGGGATTGCGGGTGTGCGTTGTTGAAAAGGGCGATCATCTACCGATGGACGGCTCGACGCTGGATGTGCGGCGGGTCGTGCACGAGGGCGCGTTCCTTTCCCGCGAACGCTGGCAGGACGGGCGGGGGCAGGACCTGCGTCCGGAAGAACACTTCAATGTCGGCGGCAAGACCCGCTGGTACGGTGCGGCGCTGCTGCGCTTTGGCAGCCAGGAATGGGGTGCCGACGCAACGCTCGGGACAAAAGGCTGGCCCATGGCGCGGGAGGCGCTCGAGCCCTACTACGCGGACGCCGAGCGCATGCTGGGCGTGCGGCAGATCGGTGCCGAACCGGGACTGGCGCGAATCGAACGCAGTATCGCGTCGACCGGCTGGATTGGCGCGCCCTTGCCCATGGCGCTCAGCCCGGCAATTGGCGGCAATCTTCCCGAGGCCATGCACTTCGACGGATTTGCGAGTGTCGCGGGGCTCAAGGGCGAAGCCCAGAGCGCATTCCTCGATCCGCTTTGCACGAATGAGCGCTTTTCCCTGCTGACCGGGTGCGAAGTCGTCGCTCTTCTCGGCGAGAGCGCGCCGGCTGCGCGCGTGAACGGCGTACGCCTCGCCGATGGACGCGAGTTGCACGCCCCGCGGCCAGCAGCACCAGCG
>Ga0209698_10000350_pt1 | contig 52258 bp, 46 predicted proteins | sample LitLauG_LLR_2012_FD_187203 | JGI IMG/M metagenome (GOLD analysis project Ga0209698, IMG submission 187203) | Freshwater sediment microbial communities from Pennsylvania, USA - Little Laurel Run_MetaG_LLR_2012 (SPAdes) (version 2) | ecosystem: Environmental > Aquatic > Freshwater > Creek >...
GGCGGGCGTGCTCATTCTGGACGTGCTCGGAAATGGATTCACGCCGTTGAACGTCGACAGCTACGTGCGCGAGATGATCACGGGCGCCATCGTCATCGCGGCGGTCGCGGCCAGCAGCGTCGGGCGGAGCCGGCAGGCGTAGCCCGCTTTCCCGCTACCGAAAGGGGTCCGAGGCGCGGCTCTCTAACAGAACCCCGTCTGCGAAATGGCGTTTCGCCGGCTCCTCTGGTTTCCCCTTATTCGGTCAACCGGGCGTAAGCCGCCGCCAGCGTCAGAATAATGGCCCCGAACAGGATTTGTTTGGCAGGTTCCGAGACGTCCAGCAGCGTGAGCAGGCCCGTCAACACCGTCAGGATCAGCGCGCCTATGATCGTTCCGCCATAGCCGCCGCGCCCGCCGAATATCGACGTGCCGCCGATCACCACGCACGCCACCGAGGGCAACAGATAACTCTCGGCGAGGCTGAGATCGGCGGCGTTGGTGCCGCCGACAAGGACCAGTCCGGTGATCGACGCCAGGATGGCGCAAAGCAGATAATCGACGAACAGAACGCGCCATACCCGCACGCCGGAGAGATGGCAGGCTTCGCGATTGTCGCCCACGGCGTAGACCAGCCGGCCAAAGCCCGTGCGATGCAGGCCAAACAGGATCAGTCCGCCGATCACGACCCACAGGAACAGATCGACCGGCACGAATGTCGCGACCTTGCCGGCCCCAAGCGTTTGGATGAATTCGGGCACGTGCGGCTGGCTCGCCATCATCTGTTGGCTGTAGACGATCATGATCCCGCCGGTCATGAGGCCCGTTCCCAGCGTCATCACCAAAGGTTGCACGCGCAGCAACGCGACCCCGATTCCGTTGATGATTCCTACAACCACGCCCAGAGACAGCGCGATCGCCAGAGCATAGCCGTCGCCGCGCGAAGCGTTGGTCGCGAGCAGATAGGCTGAGCCCGTGGCGACGGCCGACACCGAGAGGTCGATGCCGCCCGTCAGCATCACCAGCGTTTGCCCGCCGCCCATGATCGCGAGCGGCGCCGCGAACATGAGGGCGTTCGACGCCCACAAAGGCGTGACCGTGCCGGGGCGAATGATCTCGACGAAAACAACGAACAGGGCCAGCAGCAGGATCAGCGCATAGAACGTGTGCGTGCGCAGGAATTCGAACGCGGCCTTCATTTGCGATCCTGAAAATAGGCGAACAGTCCCGCGATCATCACCACCAGCACGATCAGCGATCCCTGGATGACCTGTCCATAATTGGGATCGATGCCGAGAAAGATGAGGTCCATCGGCGCCAGCGTCAGCAAGAGCGCGGCTATGACCGGCCCCACCATGCCGCCGCGTCCGCCCAGGAGGCTGACGCCGCCGATCACAATCGCCGCCACGCTGCTCAAGGTGTAATAGGAGCCCGCCAGCGGCGCTCCGATGCCCGTCGTCATCGTCAACGCCATGCCGCCGACCGCGCAGGCGAGGCCGCTGAACACATAGGCGAGGGTGCGGGCGTCGCGCACGTTGACGCCGCTGCGAAACGCCGCGACGGGGTCGCTGCCCGCCGCGTAGATCAGCAGGCCGATGCGCGTGAAGCGGATCGGCAACCAGATCGCCGCGATGGCGACGATCATCACCAAAAGCGCGTTGGGCAACCACGGACCGAAATCCTGGCCCGAGGCGAGGTTGAGATAGGCGGGAGGGGCGCCGCCGCCGGGCCGCTCCAGAATGAGCAGCGCTACGCCGCCCCAGATGAACCCCGCCGTCAGCGTCGCGACGACATCCGGAATCCTCGAAACGGCGACGACGAGGCCGTTGACGAGCCCCTGCGCGGCGCCGGCGGCGAGCACGAGCAGGGAGAGCAACAGCGATTGCGTGAAGCTCGCGTGTTGCATCAGGCTCGCCGACAGCACGTTCGCGACAGCGATCTGCGATCCCACCGAAAGGTCGATGCCGCCGCTGATGACGACGACAGTTTGCGCCGCAGCGGCGAGCGCCAGCGGCAACGCGCCCAACGCGAGCGATTGAAGGTCGAAGGCGCCAAAGTCGGGATGCGCGACTTTGGTGAGCGCCAGCGCGACGACGAGCAGCGCGGGCATCGCCAGCGCTTGCAGGGCTCGATAAGCCTTGAAGGCGGTCATGCCGCCGAATCCGCATGCGGCAACCCATGTGCGGCGCGCATCAGGCGGGCTTCGCTCGCTTCAGCCGCTCCCATTTCGCCCGAGATACGCCCGCCGAACAGCACGATAGCGCGATCGCAGGCCAGCCGAATTTCGGGCAATTCGGAGGTGAACAGCAACACCGCTGCACCCTGTTCGGCGACCTCGCGCAGCAGCGCGTAGATTTGCCGCTTGGTTCCTATGTCGATGCCGCGCGTGGGGTCGAAACAAAGCAGCGTCTTGAACCCAGCGGCGATCCAGCGGGCGATGACGACCTTTTGCATGTTGCCGCCGCTGAGACGGCGAACCTCCGCCGCCGCGCGCGTGTCGATCTGCAACTTCGTCACCGCTCTACCGACGCGCAGGCGCTCGGCGCCAAACGCAATCGGGCCCCAGTCGCGCAGACGCCCGAAGCCGGCGAGCGCGACATTCTCCTGGATGGAGCGCTGTGGCAGCAGCGATTCCAGGCGATTGGCGGGAACGAGCACCAGGCCGGCGCGAATGGCGTCGGCGGGATGACGCAGGTTCAATCTCTCGCCATCGGCCTTGACAGAACCGGACGCGGCCCTGCGCACGCCCGCGATGCAATCGAACAGGGCCTCCTGACCCTGACCTTCGAGCGCCGCGACGCCCAGCACTTCGCCGCGTTGCACCTTGAACGAAACGCCATTCAGCATGTGGCCATAACTGAGGTTCTCAACTTCGAGCGCTGGAGGCTTGGTTGATGCGGCCAGCGGCCGGCGCGCAACCGGCGTCGCCGCCGCCTTCGCCACCTCATCCCCCAGCATCATGCCGACGATTTTTTCCTGCGCACCTTGCGTCAGCGTGACCCCGACCGTGATTCCGTCGCGCAACACCGTCGCCCGATCGCATAACGCCGTCACCTCCGCCATGCGGTGCGAGATAAAAATGACGCTGGAGCCGCGTTGGCGCCATTCGCGCACGACTGCGAACACGCGGTCGGACAGATCCGCGGGCAGCGCCGCCGTGATCTCGTCGAGCATCAGGATCGACGGTTTTGAGGCGAGCGCACGCGCCAGATCAATCAATCGCAGGATGGCGAAGTCGACGCGGCGCGCTTTTGTCTCCAGATCGACATTCTCAATGCCCAGATCGCGCATCGCGGCCTTAACGGCGTCAAGCGGCACGCGGGCGAGGCGCATGTTCTGCGCCACCGTGAGGTCCGGAACCAGGGCGGGGTCCTGATAGACCGACACGATTCCGGCGCGCCGGGCCTCGGCGGGCGAGCGAAACAAGGCGGGCTTGCCGGCCAGACTCATCTGCCCGGAATCGGCGGGAAACACGCCGGTGATGATCTTCACCAGCGTCGACTTGCCGGCGCCGTTCGCGCCCATCAACGCGTGCACCTCGCCCGGCGCCACTTCAAGATCGGCCGAGCGCAGCGCCGTCACCGCGCCGAAGGTTTTCGCGACTCCGCGAATGCTGAGGAGTGGCGAAGCCCCGCCCATGCCGACCGCTTTCAAAAAAAGGGCCGGCGACTTCGCCGCCGGCCGGTTGGCGTCGATCAGGGACCCTTGCAACCGATGATCTGGTCCATGTTGTAATGCGTGTAGGGCGGCACGGCGATGGCGACCGAATAGAACGGGTCGAGCTTGGCGTTATAGGCCGCCTTCAGCTTGTCGGCATCCTTCTCGCTGTCCCACACCGTCGGCGTGATCTTGACGACATGCGGGTGGTCTTTCTTCTGCAGGATGTCGAGCGCAAGGCCCAGTCCTGCGCCGCCGACCGCAGGCGGGTTGGAGACGGCGGCGCCGGAAACGCCGTCGCCCTTCATGTTGATGAGCTGGCCGATGAAGCCGTTGTTGTCGGCGCCGACGACCGGCACATATTTCTTGCCGGCGGTCTTGTAGGCGTCGACGACGGTCGAATCGATGCCTGACGTCCAGACGCCGTCGATAGGCTTGCCGGACGCGAGCAGGTCTTTGGTCTCCTGCGCCGTCTTGTTGAGCGCCCAGCCGGAAAACACCGTCGTCACCTTGATGTCGGGATAGCCCTTGGCGACTTCGGTGAAGCCCGCGTGCCGGTCGGCGTCGGCCGGAACGCCGTCGATGCCGCGCATTTCGATAACGGCGCCCTTGCCGCCGAGCTTGTCGAACAGCCATTTGGCGCCGATCTTGGCGTATTCCACTTGATCGTTGGTCAACACATAAGCTTCCGGCGCCGACACCGCCTGATCGACGGCGACGACGACGATGCCCTTCTCGGCGGCCTGTTTGATGACCGGGTTTAGCGCGTCGCGATCGGAGGGGTTGATGATGATGGCGTTGGCGCCCGCCGAAATGAGGTTGCGGATGTCGGCGATCTGCTCGGACGGGCCGCCGTTGCGGTTCGCGACGATCACCTTGGAGACGAGGCCCGACGCCTCCGCCTCCGCCTTGATCGAACAGATCATCTCCTCGCGCCAGCCGTTGCCGATCAGCGTGTTGGAGACGCCGACGACGTATTTGTCGGCCGCATAGGCGCCGCCTGCGGCCAGCATCAGCGCCGCGAACGAAGCGCCGTGGATGAGATTTTTTTTCTTCACTTTGTTCCTCCCTGTCGCTCGCGCGGCTTTCAAGCCGTCGCCAGATTCCTTGTCACAACTTCACAGCCGTCCAGGCGCCGTCATTGCGACTGGAGGCGACCGAAGCTTCTATGAAAGCCATGCCCAGCGCGCCGTCCCTGACACTGGGCGTCAAAGCGGCGAAAGGCATCGGCGCGCGCCCGGCGCGGCGCGCCGCCACCAGTTCGGCCGCGCCCAGATAAAGGTTGGCGAAGCCTTCGACATAGCCTTCCGGGTGCCCGCCCGGCATGCGCGAGGCCTCCCTCGCAAGCGCCGTGTTGCAGGGGCCGCCGCGTCGAAGTGTGCGCATGGGTTCGCCGTAGGGCGTGAAGCGCAGAATTTCCGGCTCCTCGCCGCACCATTCCAGCCCGGCTTTGGTCCCGAACACCTTGACGCTGAGGTTGTTGAGATTGCCGACCGCAACCTGGCTCGCCAGTAGCGCGCCGCGCGCGCCATTGGCGAAACGCAGCAGCACATGCGCGTTGTCGTCGAGCCGGCGGCCGGGAACGAAGGTTGTGAGATCGGCGGACACCGCGCTGAGCTCCAGCCCGGATATGAACAGCGCCAGATTATGCGCATGCACGCCGATGTCGGCCAGACACGCCGAGGCGCCGGCGCGCGCGGGGTCGGTTCGCCATTCGGCCTGCTTGTGGCCATCGGCGTCGATTGCGTTCGTCAACCAATCCTGAATATAGGCCGCGTGAACGAGGCGCAGATCGCCAAGCGCCCCGGCGGCGACCATCTCGCGCGCCTGGCGCACCATCGGATAGCCGGTGTTGTTGAGCGTGACCGCGAAGACGAGGCCCTGCGCCAGCGCGACAAGCTCGCGCGCTTGCGCCAGCGTCGCCGACAGCGGCTTGTCGCAGATCACGTCGATGCCCGCTTCCAGAAAGGCTCTGGCGACGGGATGATGCAAATGGTTGGGCGTGACGATGACGACCGCCTCGATCCCGTCGGGTCGCGCCGCCTCAGCGTTGGCCATCTCCCGATAGTCGGCGTAGGCGCGATCCGGGCTCAGCCGCAACGCCGCCGCAGAGGCGCGCGCGGTCTCCGCGTCGGACGACAGCGCTCCTGCGACCAGTTCGACGGCGTCGTCCAGCCGCATCGCCATGCGGTGCACGGCGCCGATGAAGGCGTCGCGGCCGCCGCCGACCATCCCGACCCGCAGACGTCGTCCTGAAGCCTGAGCGGAAGTCGCATAGACCATGTCAGCTCTTGATCCCGAGCAGCTTCAGGTTGGTCGCGCGATCCGCGCCAGTGGCGGCGAAGTCGTCGAACACCCGGTCGGTCACTTCGATGATGTGGTCGGCGATGAATTTCGCGCCGTTTCGCGCGGCGACCTCCGGGTGTTCCAGGCAGCACTCCCACTCATAGACCGCCCAACCGGAGAAATCATAAGCCGCAAGTTTCGAGAACACCGCCTTGAAATCGACTTGTCCGTGACCCAGCGAACGGTCGCGCCCGGCCCGGTCGAGCCAGCCCTTGTAGCCGCCATAGACGCCCTGTTTCGCAGTCGGGTTGAACTCGGCGTCCTTGACATGAAACATCTTGATGCGGTCGCGATAGACGTCGATGAAGCCGAGATAGTCGAGGCATTGTTTGATGAAATGGCTGGCGTCATAGTTGATGTTGCATCGCCTGTGTCCGCCCACCGCATCGAGGAACATATCAAAACTGTCGCCGTCGAACACGTCCTCGCTGGGGTGAATCTCGAAACAAAGGTCGACGCCGTTCTCATCATAGATGTCGAGGATCGGCTTCCAGCGGCGGCCCTGCTCGGCGAAACATTCCTCGACGAGCCCGGCAGGGCGCTGCGGATAGGGATAGAAGAACGGCCACGCCAACGAGCCCGTGAAGCTCACATGCTCGGTCAGGCCCAACCGCCGCGAAACCTTCGCCGCCTTGCGCACCTGATCGGCCGCCCAATGGCGCCGCTTCTCGGGATCGCCGCGCACAGGCGCCGGACATTGCCCGTCGAACATAGCGTCATAGGCCGGATGCACGCTCACCATCTGACCCTGGAAATGCGTAGAGAGTTCGCTGATCTGAACGCCAATGTCGGCAAGTTGGCCCTTGATCTCGTCGCAATAGGTCTCGCTCTCGTAGGCTTTGTCGAGGTCGAAGAACCGGCTGTCCCAGGTCGGAATCTGGATCGCCTTGTAGCCGAAATTCCGCGCCCATCTGGCGATGCCGGACAGCGTATTGTGGGGCGGCGTGTCTTGCGCGAATTGCGCAAGAAACAGCCCTGGGCCCTTGATGGTTTTCACCGGCGGCCTCCCTATCCGGCGTCTTGCAACGACGCCGGCGAGTTTTGTTTCTTATTGTCATTCTCACCAGATCATTCCCATTGTCAATTCGCCTGCGGTAGCGGCTCACGGTGAATTCACTTGGTTTGATCGATGGAATCGCTAGTTATGGGGAGCGGTTTACTGCCACACATCCGCGCAAGGAACGCAAGCCGTCGCGGCGCCGGGGTGTCAACCAGGCGCGGGAGGAAACGATGCCACGCTGGAAGGTCGTCGGGATCAGCTTCGAGCACATGCATATGGGCGATCTGCTGCGTGAGACGCACGAGCACCCTGACGCGGACATCGCCGGCATATGCGACCCCGACCGCGCGCGCATGCATGACGCCATCGCGCAATTTGCGATCTCCCCCGACAGAGTGTTCGCGGATGTCGAGACCTGCCTGCGCGCCACCAAGCCCGATCTCGCGATCCTCTGTCCGGCGACGGCGCGCCATGCCGAAGTGGTTGCTCAGGTCGCGCGCCACGGCGTCGATATCCTGCTGGAAAAACCCTTCGCGGCCCATCTCGCCGACGCCGACCGCATCCTCGACGCGGTCGCCAAATCCGGCTTCAGGCTGGCGATCAACTGGCCGCTGCGCTGGTATCCTTCGCATGTGACGACCAAGCGGCTGATCGACGAGGGCGTCGTCGGCGACGTGCTGGAAGTGCATTTCTACGACGGCAATCGCGGGCCGCTCTATCATCGCGCCGACAAGGTCGTGGCCTCCGACGACGAGGTTCGTCGCGAGAAGCCGGGCTCGTGGTGGTACAGCCAAGCGTCAGGCGGCGGCAGCTTGCTCGACTATCTGGGTTATGGCGCGACGCTGGGAACCTGGTTCCTCAACGGCGAAGCGCCCCTTGAGGTGACCTCCATCGTCGACCAGCCGGAGGGGCTGGAAGTCGACGAACATTCGATCACCATCTGCCGCTACCAGCGCGGCCTGTCCAAGATGGAGACGCGCTGGGGCACATTCACCGATCCCTGGACCACCCAGCCGCAACCCCGATGCGGTTTCGTGATCGTCGGCTCGCAAGGCACGATTTCTAGTTACGACTACGACGCCCACGTCGGTCTGCAAACGCGGGCGCGGCCGGAGATTCATCAGGTCCCCGTCGACCGCATCGAGGCGCCGTTCCGCAAGCCCGTGGAATATGTGCTGCATTGTAAGGCGACGGGGCGACCGTTCGAGGGGCCGCTCGATCCCGCGCTGTGCCGCACGGCGCAGCGCATCGTCGACACCGCCGCGCTCTCGGCGCGAGAGCGGCGCACCCTGGCGCTGTTGCCGTGAGCGAGCCAAAAGCCAGGGACTACGCGCTCGTCGCCGCTGAGACAACCGAGGTCGCCGCGCCCGATCTTGCCTATCGACCGCCGACGCCACGCGACCGCTCCGTGGGCATCGCGCTCGTCGGCGCCGGCGGCATCAGCGCCGCGCATCTTGACGCCTACCGCAACCACGGCTTCAATGTCGTCGCCATTTGTTCGCGCGACCTCACGCGCGCGACGGCGCGACGCGACGCCTTCTTTCCAACCGCGCGCGTGACCGACAATTACGAGGCGCTTCTGGCCGCCCGCGACGTCGCCGTCCTCGACATCACGACGCATGCCGACGTGCGCGCCGACTTGATGCGGCGCGCTCTGGCGGCGGGCAAGCATGTGTTGTCGCAAAAGCCCTTCGTCCTCGACCTGTCGACGGGGCGGGAACTCGTGGCTGAGGCCGAAGCGAGGGGATTGAAGCTCGCCGTCAACCAGAACGGCCGTTGGGCGCCGCATCTGGCCTGGATGCGGGAGGCGACGCGCGCGGGTCTGATCGGCGCCGTGACGGGCGTTCATATCGAGATCAACTGGGATCACGGCTGGGTCGTCGGCACGCCCTTCGAGGCGATGGACGACCTCATCCTGTTCGACTTTGGCATCCACGGGTTCGATTTTCTGGTCAGCGTCATCGGCGCCCGCGCACGGAGCGTAACGGCGACAAATGCGCGCGCGCAGGGACAAAAGGCGCGTGCGCCGTTGCTGGCGCAAGCGCTTGTCGCGTTTGACGGCGGACAGGCGTCGCTGACTTTCAATGGCGCCACGTCGTTCGGGGCCCGCGATTCCACCGCGCTCATCGGCGACGGCGGCGCGCTCTACTCGCTGGGGCCGGGCCTCGGGCGCCAGCAGGTCGAACTGTCGACGACGGCGGGCGTCGCGCGGCCCCGCCTGGAGGGCGCCTGGTTCAACGACGGGTTCGCCGGCGCGATGGGAGAATTGTTGTGCGCAATCGAAGACAATCGCGAACCTGACAATAGCGGACGCGGCAATCTCGAGTCGCTGAAGCTTTGTTTGGCGGCCGTGCGGTCGGCGCGGACGGGCGAAGCCGTGCGGCTGGACGCCGCCGCCCTCGAACCCGATGGTTAACGGCGCTTCAAACGATGCGCCCGGTCGCCGGGTCAATCAAGACGGCGCGCGCGAGGTCGAAGTCGAGCGTCATGTCCTCGCCGACAGCGGCGACGTCATGCGCGCCGACCTCCGCCGTGACGGGGGTGCGGCCGAGCATGAACGTCACGAAGCTGCGCGCGCCGGTTAGCTGGATGAGGTCGACGCGGATCGTGCGCCGGACATGGCCGCGCCGCGGCGTCTCACGCGCTGGGGCGATGTGGCTCGGCCGGATCCCCAGAATAAGGTCGCCGCGCCTGGATCCCGTCAGGACGCCGGGCTCAACCAACAAGCGCAAGCCGTCTTCGAGGGTCAGCGCCAGTCCATCCTGGGAGACGTCCACCGGCACGAAATTCATCTTCGGCGAGCCGATGAAGCCCGCGACAAACCGCGTCTGCGGTCGCTCGAACAGATCGAGCGGCGATCCCTGCTGCTCGATCAGGCCGTCTTTCAGCACGACGATCCGATCCGCCAGCGTCATGGCCTCGATCTGATCGTGCGTCACATAGACCATTGTGACGCGCAATTCCTGATGAAGGCGCTTGATCTCGCTGCGCATCTCATCGCGCAATTGCGCGTCGAGGTTGGACAGCGGCTCATCGAACAGAAAAATCTGCGGATCGCGAACGATGGCGCGCCCAATCGCGACGCGTTGGCGCTGACCGCCGGAGAGTTGGCGAGGATAGCGGGCGAGCAACGGCTCGATGCCCAGCAGGGCCGCCGCCGCCATCACCTTGGTCTTGACGACGTCCCTGGGGACCTTGCGTGCGCGCAGGCCGAAGCCGATGTTGTTGAAAACGGACATATGCGGATAGAGCGCATAGTCCTGAAACACCATCGCCACATCGCGGTCGCGCGGTCGCATGTCGTTGACCACCTCGCCGCCGATGGCGATCGTCCCTTCCGATATCTCTTCGAGCCCGGCGATGGTGCGCAGCAACGTGCTCTTGCCGCACCCCGACGGTCCCACCAGAACGGCGAATTCTCCGTCCTCAATGGTCAGGTCGATGCCGCGCAGGGCGTGATAGGCGCCGTATCTCTTGTGCAGCGCGCTGATGGTCACGCCCGCCATGTCGTCCCTCTCGTCATCCCCTCACCGCGCCCAGCGTCAGGCCGCGCACCAGATGTTTCTGCGCGAGCGTCCCCAGGACGATGGAGGGCGCCAGCGAAACCATGGCGAGGGCGCTGGCCTCGCCATATTGCGCGCCCTGGAAGCCCAGAAAGGCGCGGAACACGGTGGGCAGCGTGAAGGCGTTGCGACTGGTCAGGATCAGCGCGAAGAAGAATTCGGTCCAGCAGGCGATGAAGGCGAACACCATGGCGGCGACGATTCCCGGCGCCGCGAGCGGAACCGCCACCGCCCAGAAGGCCCGCCACCGACTGCATCCGTCAACGAGCGCGGCTTCTTCCAGCGACGGCGGCAACTGGCGAAAGTAGGCGAGCATCATCCAGACCGTGACCGGCAGCGTGAACACGGCATAGGCGATGACCAGCCCGGTGCGCGTGTCGTGCAGGCCAAGGCTGCGATAGATGAGGAAGAGCGGAAGCACGGTCGCGACCGGCGGAAGGAAGCGCTGCGAGAGCACCCAGAACGAGAGATGTCCGCCGCCCGTATTGAACCGGGCGAGGCTGTAGGCCATCAGCGTGCCGACAACCGTCGAGACCAGCGTCGCGGCGGACGAAATGATGAGGCTGTTGATCAGGCCCTGAAAGCCGCGGTAGGCGAACAGCGCCGCCGTGTAATGCACGAGGGTGGGATGCGAGGGGAACCACACGGGCGGGTTGGCGAGGTAATCGTCGCTCGGCTTTATCGAGGTGATGAACATCCAATAGAGCGGCGCCAGCACGAACAGCAGCCATAGGCCGATAAGCACGAAGCGGCCGAACGGTCGACGACGCCTGCGCGACGCTTTCCTCATCGGGCGGCCTCGACCCGCATCAACCTGCGCACCAGGACCCCGATCACGATCGCCGTCATCGCCAGGAAGATCCAGCTTCCGGCCGTTGCCTGAGACAGGTGAAACTGCTGAAAACCGACAGTATAGAGATAGAACGATGACGAATAGGTCATTGTGCCTGGTCCTCCGCCCGTCAGCATGAAGATCGTGTCAAACAATTTCACCGCGTCGAGCAGCCGGAACGTGACAGCGAGCAGCATCATCGGCGCAAGGTGCGGCACGGTGATGAAGATGAACGTGTCGAGCCATTCCACACCGTCGAGTTCGGCGGCTTCGTAGATGTGCTGCGGGATGCTGGTCAATCCCGCCAGCAGGATGACGAACATGAACGGCGTCCATTGCCAGGCGTCGGCGACAACGAGGGCGATGAAATTCCACGGCGTCTGCGTCAACCAACTGATGGTTACGTCCATGCCCAGCAGCTTGCCCAGAAGGTAATTGGTCGGGCCGAACGGCCGTTGCAGCAGCAACGCCCAGGCCTGCCCCACGATTACGGGGCTGATGAACAGCGGTACGATGATGACCGACATCGCCACGCCGCGTCCGCGAAACGGCTTCACCATGGCGAGCGCGAGCGCGAGACCCAGCAGGAACTCGGTGACGACGCTGGCGCTCGAGAGGATCAGCGTGACGACCAGCGACCAGCGCGCCACGGGATCGCCGATCACCTGTTGGAAGTTCTTCAAGCCGACAAACGCGTGACCGGGCACGGTGAAATCATAGTTGATGAACGACACCCAGATCGAAAACAGCAGCGGATATAGGGAGAGCGCCAGAATAAGCAGGATGGCGGGGGCGGCCAGCAGCCATTTGAGCCGTCGATCCGCCCATTCGGCCAAGGCGCCGTCGCGCCCTGGGCGCCGGCGCTGGGGGACGGAGGCGGCGTTCGTCATACCTTCCTTTCCGGGCAGGGGGAAAGCGCCCGCCGGCAGCGCGGCGGGCGCCATTAGTGTGTTTGAGAGTCTCAGTCGATTTTCACGCCCTTGCCCAGCTTCTCCACCGTGTTGCTGGCGGATGAGCCCGGAAGCTTCAAATATTCGGCATAGAACGCCTTCTGCGAGTCGGCGCCCAGTCGCTCCGTCACCTGGTCCCATTCGGCCGAGGCGGTCTGCAACGCCGCCTTTGGGTCCGTCCCCGCCCAGACCGCCGTGCACATGCGGTCGACGCTCAGCGCATAATCCTGCCAGCCGGGCATGATCATGTCGAGCAGGCCGTTGTTGGCGGAATTGGCGAGATTGGCCAGATACGCCTTGGCGTCGGGCCACAGCGATTGATAGAGCGACGAATTGTAGTGCGAGAGCCGATAGGGATCGCGCAGCGAATAGGGCAGCATGCAGCGCGCCAGCGAAACCGGCGGCGAGGTCGCCCATTGCATGAACAGATAAGCCGCCTCCGGGTTGGCGCTGTCGGCCGCCAGCGCCTTGTTGTAACCCACGGCAAGCTCAGGATTGCCGGGCACCAGCGCGTAACCGACCTTGCCGGCGATCGCCGATTGCGGCACAAAGTTGATGGCCTTGGCGCTTTGCGAGTAGTTGGCGCTCATGCGGCCGGTCGGCGGCCACGAATAGATCATGGCCACTTTGCCCTGAAGCCAGGCGACCCAGACCGACACGGCGTCGAGTTCGTTGTTGCCGGGGATCGACGCCTTGTTGGCCGCCAGCATGTTCTGGAACGTCTTGATCCCGGCCGCCGAGTCGAGCTGCGCCTTCATCTTGTCGTTGAAGAAAACGCCGCCGTTGGCGCGATATTGTTGTAGGAAGTCGTATTGGTTGCCCGGCGCACTCGCCTTGCGGAAATGCGCCGCGCCGTAGACGTTGGGCGCCATCTGGTCAGTAATGAACTGCGCCACCTGCGAATAATCCTCCCAGGTCGCCGGTGGAGCCAGCGGCTTGTTGAACTTCTTCTGATAGGCGTCCTTCAGCTTGGGGTCCTCGAAAATGTCCTTGCGATAATACAAGGCGAACATGTCGCCGTCGTCGAAGAAGCCCCAGACTTTACCCTTGTACGTCGGCAGCGCCTTGAAAATGGGATGGTAGTCGTCGAAATCCGCCGTGTTCATGAATTTGGCGATGTAATCGTCGAGCGGTTGGATGACCCCGCCGTCGGCCATCGCCGGCGTCCAGGCCGGTTCGATGTCGAGGATGTCATAGGCGCCGGAATTGGCGATATGTTCGGCGATGGGCTTGGAATATTGATCGGGATGCGACAGCTCCACGACGTTGGACTTGATGCCCGTCAATTGCTCCCATACCGGCCCCGAAAAGTTGCGCGGATCGAGCGCCTGCAGGCCCGCCTCGTAGGTCATGCTGAGCGTGACGCCTTTGTATTTCTTGGCCGCCTGTACGGCGCGAAAAGCGGAGCCGTCGGCGGGGCCCTCGGTCGAAGCCTTCAGCGCGGCGGCCTGCGCCTTGCCGAGCGGCGTGCCGGGGTCGGCGAGATCGACCGCCGCCTGCGCGAGCGCGTCTTGTGCGAACAAAGGAACAGCGCCGGAGCTGAGGGCGATCATGCCCGCCATTTCGCCGAAGCGTCTGATAAACTCGCGCCGGGTCGGTTCGCCTCTCAGGAACGCATCGACTTCCGCCGACAACCCGGCCTGGAAATCGCGCTTTGCACGTTCATCCATTGTCTGGTCCTCCCTGTTTTGTTTGTTCAGGCTTAGCTTACATGACCCTACCCAAATTGATCCTCCTTCTCAAACGCACGGCTCAACCCGGCCTGCCTGATTGTCGCCACGCGGCCAGCCGGGCCACAAATCCGGAGTGGCTCAACACGTCGCGGTTGACGATTCCGCGCGGCTCCGCCCCACGCGAAAGCGCAAGCACCGCCGCTACGTCAGCCGCGCCATTGCCGGCGAAACATTCGTCGGTCCAGCACAGTGCGTGCGGCGCCAGGATTACGTTGTCGAGCGCCAGCAACCGCTCGTCGGCGGGCGTGGGCTCGACCTCGAACACGTCAAGACCGGCGCCGGCGATGGTCCTGGCCTCCAGCGCTTGCGTCAGGGCTTTTTGATCCACCACCGGACCGCGTGCGGTATTGATGAGATAGGCGGTCGGCTTCATCAGGTCCAACAAACGCTTGCCGACGATGCCGCGCGTGGCGTCGCTGAGCGGAACGCTCACCGAAAGAAAGTCTGATTGACGAAACAGCGTCTCGATGTCGACCAGCTCTACGCCCAGCGCGCGGGCCTGCTCCGTCGTCACGAAAGGATCGTGGGCGATGAAGCGCATGCCGAGCGGCGCGGCGACACGAAACACCTCTGCGCCGATATTGCCGATTCCAAGTTGTCCCAGCGTGCGGCCCGTCAGGCCCATGCCCATGTGTTCGCTGCGCCGCGCCCAGCCGCTCGGGCCGTCGCGGGTGAGACGATCCTTGACCATCAGCTTGCCGGCCAGCGCGAGAATAAACGTCAGCACGGAGACCGCCACAGGACGACGTACGCCGTCAGGCGTAATCACCAGAGCGACGCCCGCCTTTGTGCAGGCGGGAACATCGACATTGTCGTAGCCGACGCCAAAACGCGCGACGGCGAGCAACCGGCCGCCCGGCGCCAAGCTCCTTGCGTCGAACCGCGCCGCCAGCAGGATCAGCGCGTCGAAATCGGCGAGGTCCGCCGCCTGCATGACGCCCTCGACCGCGTCGACATAAGAATATTCCACGCCCTTGGTTGTCGTCAGCGGCGTCAGGTCGAACATCGGATAGGCCGGCGCGCCGTCCGCGCGGCGAAAGTCTCCGCTGAGGGCGACCCTGAACATCTCAGCCTCCCTTCCGCCGCGCCGGCGCCCTGGCGGGCGGGGCGGCGGCGATGCCCGCCCGCATGGCGTCGATGCCGCCCCGTATCGCCGCCTGTAGCGCCCAGACATCGCCGGACCAGCACAGATAATCGAAGCCGCGCGCGGCATAGTCGACGCCCGTCGCGGCGTCGGGCACCAACCGGCCCAGCGCCTTGTTGTGTTTGCGGCACGCCGCCGCGACATCGTCGATGGCCTTGAGGAAGCGCTTGTGCTCGAACTGGCCGGGTACGCCCAGCGAGGCCGACAAATCGAAATGTCCGACCCACAGACAATCGACGCCCTCGACGGCGGCGATGGCGTCGACGTTTTTTACGCCGGATTCGGTCTCGATCTGCGCGAACAGGCAGATGCGCTCGTTGGCGGCGGTCAATCTGTCGGCGACGACGCCCGCCGAGGCGTAGGCGTCATGCGCGACCCCCAGCGCGACGCCGCGCCGTCCGACGGGGGGATATTTGATGTTGGCGACCAGCGCCCGCGCTTCGTCCGCGGTGTCGACCATCGGCACCATGACGCCCTCGGCGCCCATATCGGCGACGCGCGCCATATGGTCATAGGCTTTGGAGGGCGCGCGCACGATGGTGGGAAGCGCGGCGGCGTCGAAATAGCGAACGGCCTGCTTGACCGTCTCAAGGCTGAAGCCCGAATGCTCCATATCGAACAGCACGAAATCGCAACCCGCGTTCTTCAGAATATGGCCGATTCCCGGGGTCGCGAATTCAACGATGAAGTGCCCGTATTTGGCGCTTCTCGAGTGACACTGGCTGCGCAGCGTGTTCATCGTGAGGTTTCCCTTTCGCTGCGTGAGTGCAGGGGACGACCGGGTTTTGAAGGGGCGCGGGCCCCCAGGGGCCGTCGATACAGGTCGTTGGCGCGGGTCAGATGACGTCGCATCGCGCTTTCTGCCGCCTCGGGGTCCTGCGCCTCGATAGCGTCGAGGATGATCGCGTGCTCGTCAAGCGTGAGGTCTTCGCGTCCCGGCACGCTGACGCTGGCGATGTGATAGCCCGAGAGCCAACTGAAAACGCCCCGGATGACGGAGGTGAACAGCGGATTGTCCGCCAGATGCGCGATGGCGGCGTGAAACTCGCCATCCAGCGCGATGAAATCCTGGCGGCGTTTCCGCGCCGCGCGCTGGTCGGCCAAAATCTTGCGCAGCGCGCGAAGGTTCGTGGCGTCGGCGCGCTCGGCGGCCAGTCTGGCGATGCCGCATTCGGCCACCAATCGGGCGTCCTTGAAATGCCCCAGGGCGTCCGCATCGGTCGCAATCAGAATCCGAACGCTTTCCGAAAATTTCTCGACGATGAGATCGGGCGTGACCTGCACGACTTCGGCGCGCTCGCCCTGCGCGATCCGCACGGCGCCAAGCCGCTCCAGCGACTGCAACGCCTCGCGGATCACGGGCCGGGTGACGCCGAAAGTCGCCGAGAGTTCGCGCTCGCCGGGTAGCCGCGCACCGACTGGAAAATCGCCGGCATGAAGGGCCCGCACGAGTTGGTCCACGACTTCCTCATGCAGGCGCCGGCGAACGACCGGCGCCAGCTTGGCTATGCTCCCGCTTCCTCCCACCGGGCGTCCTCCTGGCGCTCTTGTTGGCCACATGGTATTACCAGTTTGGCCCCGTTGGCAACCGGAGTTCGCGAGGCTTCGAGATCGCTGCAACCATGCGCGATGGCTTCCCGGCGCAGAGTGACTGCAACGCTGAGTTGTCGCGTGAGACAAAATTCGGTTAGACTTGGCATGGAAACGTTTCGCGGCGCCTTGATCGGTTGCGGTTTCTTTTCGATCAATCATCTGCATGGTTGGCGCGACATCGAAGGCGTCTCGATAGTCGCGCTCTGCGACCGCGATCCCGGTCGACTCGCTCTGGTTGGGGCGCAATTTTCAATCGAGGGCCGCTACGCCTCTCTGGAGGAGCTGCTGGCCAACGAAAGGCTGGACTTCGTCGACATCGCCACGACCGCGCCTTCGCATCGCGCGCTGGTTGAAACCGCAGCGCGGCGCGGCGTCGCCGTCATTTGTCAGAAGCCGTTCGCCCAATCGCTGGAGGACGCGCGTGCGATGATCGCGGCGTGCCGGAGCGCCGGGGCGCCGCTTATGGTGCACGAAAACTTCCGCTGGCAGAGCGCGATCCGCAGTCTGGCTGAAGTCATCGCGCGCGGCGAAATCGGCGCGCCATTCTGGGGGCGCGTCTCCTTCCGTTCGGCCTATGACGTCTTTGCCGGTCAACCCTATCTGGCGACCGGCGAGCGGTTCATCATTGAGGATCTAGGCATCCATATCCTCGATGTCGCCCGCTTTCTGTTTGGCGACGTTGCGACGGTGACGGCCCGGACCCGCCGGATCAATCCCGCCATTCGCGGCGAGGATGTCGCGACTGTACTGCTTGACCACGAGAGCGGCGTCGTCTGCGTGGTCGATTGCAGCTATGCGACCCGCATGGAGATCGAGCCATTCCCTGAAACGCTGATCGAGGTTGACGGCGCAAAGGGCAGCGCGAGGCTGCTTCAGGGTTATGAGCTGGTGGTGTCAGGCGACAGGGGCGCCTATCGCCGCAATGTTGCGCCGCCGCTGCTGCCCTGGGCGACTCGGCCCTGGCACAATATCCAGGAGAGCGTCCTCGCCATCCAGAACCATTGGATCGATTGCCTGCGGGGCGGGCGGGAAGCCGAGACGTCCGGGCGGGACAATCTCAAGACGCTTGCGCTTGTCGAGGCCGCCTACGAATCGGCCAAGCGCCGGAGCACTCTGAAGGTGGCACAAGCATGAAGGCGACGCCTTCGGCCAGAATTCGGAGCGCCAGAGCCGCGATTGTCTTCGCAGTCAAACGTCGGCGGCGCGGGACGGAAAGTCCCAGAAGTCGCCGTGTCCGTAGACGAGCGGCGCCTTTTCGCTGGCGGTGATCCGCAAAATGCGTCCGATGACGAGTTCATGATCCCCGCCGGGGTAGCGATGCTCGACGGCGCATTCAAGCTGGGCGACGGCGTCCGCGATCAAAGGCGCTCCGCCAAGACCGCTGGAGGTGGCGACGTCAACGAACTTGTCCGAGGCTGACCGGGAGAATTTGACGGCGAGACGCTTCTGGTCGCTGGCCAGAATATTCACGACAAAATGGTTGGACGCGCGAAAGATCCTGAGGCTGGCCGCAGCGAGCGACAGGCTCCACAGGATCAAGGGCGGATCGAGAGAAAGCGCGTTGAACGAGCTCACGGTCACGCCGGCGGTTTCGCCGGAGGGAGACCGGGTGGTGACGACCGTGACTCCGGTCACGAACCGGCGAAGCGCCATGCGGTATTTGGCCGGGTCGACAGCGTCGTTGCATTCCGGGTCTAGGGTCAGCGTCTCATTCAAGCGGCGTTCCCCGCGCGGCGGAAGGTGCGCCGTAAATAGGAGATGAAGGGCATCTCGTAAAATGATATTCTCCGGGAATCTCCATCAGCCGTTGTGATGTCATGTTGAATATTAAGCAGATTATGGCGTTTGTCGCGATCTACGAGGAAGGGTCGTTCACCAAAGCCGCCAAGCGCGCAAATGCGACGCAATCCGGCCTGTCGATGCAGAATTTGCATCTAGAAGAGCAATTTGGCCTCGCCTTGTTCGATCGGTCTCCGCGCGGCGTCGTGCCTACCCCTGCGGGGCGCCGGCTGTACCAATTGTCTATAGACATCCTCCGACGCCTCGACGAAGCGAACGCGGAGATCAAGGCGCTCGCCACCGGCGTCAGCGGCGAAATCCGCATTGGACTGATGCCGACATTCACGCGCGGGGTGCTGGCGCCCGCGCTCGCAAACTTCATGAAGGAATATCCCGACGTCAAGGTCTCGGTGGTCGAGGCTTATAGCGCTGCGCTCACGGACGGCGTTCTGGCGGACGCGCTGGATTTCGCCATCGTGCCGCGTGCGCCTAAGCGCGACGGCCTGCGCACGCGCCTGCTGGGCACGGACCGGGAATTGTTGGTCCAACGCGCGGGCGGCGCGCTGGCGCATTTATCGCCCGTGCGCCTCGCGGACCAGAAGAAGCTCAAGCTTATCCTGCCGGCTCGGGGAAATGCGCGCCGCGATTCGTTCGACAATTATGTTGAGTTGCACAATATCGATGTGGTGAGCCTGCTTGAAATGGACGCGATGATCGCCACCCTCGAATTCGTCGCCAATTCCGACTATGCGACGATTCTGCCCGAGACCATTTGCTACAACGATCTTTCGGGCGCGACGCGCTCTCTGCACGTGCTGGTCGATCCGCCGCTGACTGTCGATTACGTGATTATCGAGCCTGCCAAATCCGGCCTTTCGACTCCCGCCAAGCTGTTTCTGGACACGATCGAAACGAGCTACCATCACCTCAAAGAAATATGGAAAGCAACCCATCATTAGGCGCCGGCGTAGCCTTGCGGGAGTCATAAGGCCCGTTGATCGTGCGTATCAAAAACTATCGTTTCGTCGCGGTTTCGCAACGACGTTAGGGTGTAGCCTGCATATTCAGCAGGCGAGCAGATTATGGATCTCGGCTTTTTCACGATGCCCATTCATCCGCTCGGCCGCGATTGGCGGCAGACGCTCCGTGAGGACCAGGAGGCGTTCCTGCTGGCCGATGCGCTTGGATTTACGGAAGGCTATGTCGGCGAGCACGTAACCGACCTGGCGGAAAACATCACCTCCTGCGTCATGTTTCTGGCCACCCTCGCTGGCGCCGTCAAACGCATGCGTCTGGGCACGGGCACGGTCAATCTGCCCAATTGCCATCCCGCGCATGTTGCGGGTCAGCTCGCCATGCTCGACCATTTGCTCGACGGACGATTGATCATCGGCATTAGCCCTGGCGGGTTGCTGTCCGATGCGGAGATATTCGGCAATCTCAAGTCGGACCGCAACGCGATGTTTGTGGAGAGCATCGACGCGGTGCTCAAACTGTGGACCCAGGAGCCGCCCTACAACATAACAGGCAAGTTCTGGACGATCACCACGCAGCAAACACTGATGCTGGAAATCGGGCAGGGGGTCGTCGCCAAACCGCTTCAGCGACCTCATCCTCCCATCGTCGTCACCGCCGTCGCGCCCTTCTCGAAGGGCGTAACGGCGGCGGCGGCGCGCGGATGGGACCCGATTTCGGCCAATTTCCTGATGCCCAAATGGGTCGCTACTCACAAGGCCAGCTACGAAGAGGGTTGCAACGCCGCCGCCCGGCCGGTCAATTTCAACAACTGGAGGGTCGCCAAGAGCATTTTCGTCGCCGAGGACGAAGCCAAAGCGCGCGCTTACGCCTGCGGGCCGAACAGCCCCTACGCACATTACTTCAAGTCGTTGCTGTCCAAATTGATCAAGAATGGACGCTCCAATCTTTTCAAGGAAGACCCGGCGATGCCGGACTCGGAGCTGACCCTCGATCATGTCATGAATCGCCTGGTGATCTATGGCACGCCCGCCACCGTCGCCGAAAAGCTGCTGGCGTTCCGTGACGAAGTGGGTCCGTTCGGAACGCTTCTGTACGCTGGCCACGATTGGGTCGACCCTGAGTTGGCCAAGCGATCCATGCGGTTGATGGCGGAGGAAGTGATGCCGCGAATAAACGCCGCCATCGGCCGCGAAGCGACATCGAGGCCGGCCGCATGAGCGAGACCCTTCAGGTCGCTTCGGGCGACGCCTGGTTGAAGGTGCGGGTCGAAGGGGACGCGTCGAAGCCATGGTTGATAGCGTCGAACTCGCTGGCGACGAATATGTCGATGTGGGACTCGCAGATCGAGGCGTTCGTGCGTCATCGCCGCGTGGTGCGTTACGATACGCGAGGCCATGGCGGGAGCAGCGCGCCGCCGGGAGCGTACGATTTCGCCGCGCTTGTCGGCGATATCGTCGCCATCCTCGATCGCCTGCAAATCGAGACAGCGGATGTGGTTGGGCTTTCCCTTGGCGGCATGACGGCGCTGGGGCTTGGGCTCGCGCATCCGGATCGGGTTCGCCGTATCGCGTGCTGCGACGCGCGCGGCGCATTTCCCCAAGCGGCGATTGCGGGTTGGTCGCAGCGAATGGAGGCGGTCACGGCTGGGGGCGTCGGCGCCATCGTCGAGGAAACGCTGCAAAGATGGTTCACCCCGGCGACACATTGCAAACGTCCCGATATTCTGGCGCAGGCGCGCGACATGATGCAGTCGACATCGGTCGCCGGATATCTGGGCTGCGTCGCCGCGCTGAAGACGCTCGACTATCGCCGGCAATTGCCCAACCTGCAGGTCCCCACGCTGTTTCTGACGGGGAGCGAGGACGGCGCCGCGCCGCCGGACGTTGTCAAAGACATGGCGTCGGCGACGCCGCATGCGCAATTCGTCAGCATCCCGGCGGCGGCGCATATTTCCAATATCGAGGCGCCCGAAATGTTCAATCAGCGAATTGTCGAGTTTCTGACAGGGCGCGGGTATGATAGCTTTGACATCCACTAGGGAAGGATCGCAGGTCTCATGAGTTCTGAAGAGACCATCGGCGTCATCGGTCTGGGCATCATGGGCAGCGCCATTGCCGGCAATCTGCTGAAAGGCGGGTTTAAGGTTGTTGGATATGACGTCGATCCCGAACGGCGCCGATTTTTAAGCGAAATCGGCGTTGAGAGCGTGAGCGGACCTGAAGAGGTCGCGCGCGCCGCTCGCCACATATTGACCAGTCTCCCTCACGAAAAGGCGCTTGAGGTCACCGCGCAGGCGATATTAGCGGCGGGAGCGCCCAAGCGCACAATCATCGAAGTCAGCACGATGAGCCTTGAGGCGAAATTCGCCGCCGAGCGCATCCTTAATGCGTCAGGGCACGTCATGCTGGATTGCCCGCTCAGCGGCACCGGCGCCCAGGCTGTCAACAAGGACCTTACGGTTTACGCGAGCGGCGATTCCGCAGCCATTGCGGCGGCTGTCCCCGTGTTCGAGGCTTTCGCCAGATTGCACTTCGATCTGGGCGCGTTCGGCAACGGCAGTCGCATGAAATATGTCGCGAACCTGCTCGTGTTCATCCATAATGTCGCGGCGGCCGAGGCGCTGGTTCTGGCGATGAAGGCGGGGCTTGATCCGGCGAAGGTGGTCGAGGTCGTCAGACAGGGCGCCGGGGGTTCGCGAATGCTGGAAGTTCGCGGGCCGATGATGGCGCAAGGCGAATTTGGCCAAGTGACGGCAGGGTTTCCGATGTACTACAAGGATCTCAGCGTCATCACGCAATTCGCGATGGCGCTGGATTGCCCGACGCCGTTGTTGAGCGCGACCGTTCCGATTTATCTGGCCGGCGGGGCCGCCTATCCCAAGTGCGATGTGGCGGCGGTTTGCGGGGTTCTTGAAACTATGGCGGGCGTCAAGCGCGGCGCGCAGTGAACTGAAAGTCTTACAAACCGCCGTAACGACGGCAAAACCTGGGAGGACACATTGAAGAAGCTTGAAGGCAAGGTCGCATTCGTGACCGGCGGTTCGCAGGGCATCGGAGCCGAAACGGCGATGCTGTTCGCTCGCGAGGGCGCTCACGTGGCGGTGCTCGCCAGCCATAGTTTGGAGAAGGCGGAAATCGTCGTCAAAAAGATCCGCGACGCGGGCGGCAACGCGATGGCGTTCGCCGCCGACGTCCGCAACGCTCACGAGGTCGAGAAGGCGGCGTCGGCGGCGGCGAAAGCTTTGGGTCCCATCGACATTCTGGTCAATTGCGCGGGCGTGTTTCCGCCCACGCCCTGCGGCGCCACGGAGGAAGCCGTCTATGATCAGGTCATGGACATCAATGTGAAAGGCACGTGGAACGCCATCGCCGCGATTGCGCCTTCGATGCGGGCGCGCAAGACGGGTTGGATCGTCAATGTCTCTTCCGTGCTTGGCTCGATGGCGCTCGCCAATTATGCGGTTTATTGCGCGAGCAAGGCGGCCGTGAATATGTTGACGCGCTCGCTCGCCATCGAATTCGGCCGCGACGGGGTGCATGTCAACGGCATTGCGCCAGGCAACACCGCGACGCCGATGAACGAAAATCTGCGGACGGAGGCGCAATTCGCCGGCTTCGTCGCCGCCATGGCGGCGCGAACTCCGAGCGGGCGCACCTACTCCAAGCCGGAAGAGATGGCGCAAGCGGCGCTCTATCTGTGTTGCGACGACAGCAAGCCCGTTCACGGCGCGATCCTGGTCCTCGACGAAGGCTTCTCGCTCGGCTTTTGAAGCGGCCCCGAACCGCTGGCGCAACGGATCGCATGCTCGATATTCAAACAAAGAAACCCCGAAGCGCCGGTTGGCGCTTCGGAGCGATTTATCAGCCGCGACCCCAAAGGCGTTTGCTGGCGACCGCCGCGCCGTCCGACAAAGCCTTGAGCTTGGCCCAGACCACGTCTTCGGCGATGAACTCATAACTGGCGAAAGTGCCGAAGCCGCAATCGGTTCCGCCAATCACGCGCTCGCGTTCGCCGACCGCGTTCGCCACCGCGCAGATGCGGTTCGCCACCACCTCGGGATGTTCTAGATAATTGGTCGTCACGTCGATGACCCCCGGAATCAGCAGCATTTCGGGCGGCAATTTGAACTTGCGGAAGGTTTCCGTTTCGTGTTCGTGACGGGGATTGCCCATCGGGATTGAGAGCGCTCCCACCTTGGCGCGATAGAGGATTGGCAGCAAGTCCGCCATATCGACATCGTCCTGATGCGGCCCGTTCCAATTGCCCCAGCAGACATGCAACCGGACGCGGTCACGCGGGATATCCGCAACGGCGACATTGATCGCCTCGATGTGCAGGGCGACGCGATCCAGGAACACGTTCAGCGGATCATCGCCAAACATGATGACGCGCTCCATGGCGAGATCGGGCGCGTCGAGTTGCAGGACATAGCCCTGACTGACGATGTAATCATATTCCTTTTTGAGTTCCTTGGCGATGCCCATGACATAGTCGCGGTCGGTCTTGTAGGCGGCGTTGTTGGGCGACAGCAGCATGGTTGTCGAGACGATGCCGGGCGAGGCCGCCGACATGAACTGCTCAGTGAACTGGGTCCCGGTGCGCTTCAGCGAAGCCTGGAATAACGCGGATTCCTCCTTGGCTTCCTTGAGGCTGGAATCGTATTCCAGCTTGCCTACGGCCTGCGGCGCATTCCAGACCTTGGCGAGGTCGTCGGCGACGCCGATCTGCCGCGTCATGAAGTCGGCGAAGCCGGGAAACTTGATGGCGTCCAGCGTGGGCTTGCGACGGGATTCGCCGCCGAACCCGGTCATGCGCTCGGTCGTATAGGTCGAAAATCCGACGCGCGGCGTCTCGCCGTCGTTGCCGATGTCGACGCCGCATTCCTTCTGGCGTCTGACGACGAAATCGAGATTGCGCTCGATTTCGCCCTGCAACGTCGCCGCGTCGTAGGGCTTGCGCTGCTCGCGCTTCACCAGAAGCGCCGACAGCGCTTTCGAGCGGGGCAGGCTCCCCGTATGCGTCGTCAATATCCTGTCGCTGCTCGTCTTCATTGACTTTCCTCCCTTTGGTTGATCACGCCCTCAGCCGCGCGCCGCTTCCGCGTCTGGCCAAACTGAACAAACACGCTGCGATCAGCGTTATCGCGCCCACGACGGAATATTGCCAGGACGAATCGGCGTTCAGGAACGATGACGCGCTTGTCGTCGCCTGCACCAGCGCCGCGCCCAGCAGCACGCAAAAAGCCGAGCCGCGACCGCCCGCGACGCTGACCCCGCCCAGCACAACCGCCGTTATGCTCATGAGCGAGAAGTCGACGCCGGTCGTGCCCGACCCGATTCCCACCTGACCCGCGAGCATGAGGCCGGCGACGCCGGACATCGCCGCCGAAAACATGAAGGCGAGGCGGATGACGCGCGCGCTGTCGACGCCGAGCCTGACGCTCGCCACCGGGTTGGAGCCGACGGCGCGCAGACGACGGCCGAAGGCGCGCCGATAAAGCACCCATTCCAGCACGAGCGTCGCGAGCAGCGCCAGCGCCATGCCAGCGGGGACGCCCAGCAAAGGGAAGCCGAACAGGTCGGACAGCATGTTGCTGATCGCGCCTTTGGGACGCGGACGCAGCAACAATGAAAGGCCCTGCAAGCCGATGAACGACGCCAGCGTGATGACGATGGACGGCAGGCGCAACGTCGTCGTCAACACGCCCTGCAACAAGCCGAACGCGATGCAGAACGCCAGGATCAGACCCGCGCCGCCGATGAGGCCGAGCGGCGTCGCATCGCCCGGCAGCACGAAAGACGCGAGGACCACGACAAAGCCGGCGAGCGGGCCCACGGACAAATCGATGCCGCCAACCATGACGGTGGCGAATTGCGCGAGGGCGACGAAGCCGAGGATCGCCAGCAGCGCCAACATCTGTCCGATATTGAAGCCGGTGAGAAAATATTCGTTCAGGGCGTTGGTCAGCAACAGGATGCCGACGGTGACCGCCGCAAGGATGAGCGCCGGAAAATGATCGCTGCCAAAGACGCGCCGCCAACGGGATGTGCGCGCCAACCTGCTCACCGGCGAGCGCGAAGCCGTGGCTGTCAGATTGGCTTCCGTGATCCGCGTATCCGTCACGTCGGCGCCGGTGAGTTCACAGGTGACGCCGCCGCGCGCGAAAATCAGCACGCGGTCGCAAAGGCCCTCCAGTTCGACGCCGTCGGACGCCGAAACGACGACCGCCAGACCCTGTTGGGCCAGCGACCGCAGCTTCTGGTAGATTTCCATGCGCGCGCCGATATCGACGCCCTTGGTGGGTTCATCAATCAACAACACGGCGGGTTTAGCGAGGATTTCGCGACCCAGCAGAACCTTCTGTTGGTTGCCGCCAGAGAGTTCGGAGATCGGCGTCTCGGTGGAGGGCGCGCGGACCCGCAACACATCGCGAACCTGTTCGGCGGCGAGCCTTTCGCGCGCGCGATCCACCAGCAGGAAGCGGGAGAGCTTGCGCAAAAGGGCGATCCCGACATTCTCGCGCAACGATAGGTTCAGGAACAAACCTTCACCGTGGCGATCGTCGGTCACAAAGCCAATGCCCGCATCGCGGAAATTGGCCGTCGTCCGCGCCGCGAGGATGTCGCCACGAAGCAAGATTTTCCCACTTTGGCGCCTGTCGACGCCAGCGAACGCGCGCAGGAATTCGCGCTGACCCTCGCCCTCCACGCCCGCCAGGCCGATGATTTCGCCGCCGCGCGCCGCTAGGTCGACGCCCGAGAAGCCGTCGCCGCTCAGGCCGCGCGCTTCCAGCACGACGGCCTGGGCCTGCTGGCTCTTGGGCGGAAACACCTGCGCCAGTGGCCGGCCGGCGACCAGCGTCACGATCTGGTTGATCGAAAAGTCGCTTGCAGGCCGGCTGTCGACGATCTCGCCATCGCGCATGATGGAAATGCGATCGGCGATCTCAGCGATCTCATGCAGACGATGCGAGACATAGAGGATTGCGACGCCGAGCGCCCGCAACTCGCGGATCATGGCGAACAGATGCGCGACGTCGTCATGCTGAAACGGCTCGGTCGGCTCGTCGAGAATGAGAATGTCGGGCTGGGTCGCCAAAGCGCGTGCAATCTCGACCACGTGAAGTTGCGCGAGCGACAGCGCCTCGACGCGCAGATGGACGTTCATTCGCAACGTCGGCGAGGCCACGCGGTCAATCAGCGCAGCGGCTTCTTCGGCGCCCGTTTTTCCCGTCAGATTCGGGGCCACGAGTTGCAGGTTCTCCAGCACGGAAAGGTCGGGGGCGAGTTGCGGGTGCTGATAGGCGACGCAAATGCCTTGCTCGCGACGGGCGCGCGGCCCCACCGACAAAAGCGGCGCGCCGCGCAGAAACATCGCGCCGCCGTCCGCCTGCAGGACGCCGGACGCGATAGCGATCAAGGTGGATTTGCCCGCGCCGTTCTCGCCGACCACGGCGTGAATCTCGCCGGGATAGACGACGAGATCGGCGCCGCGCAGCGCCTGCACTGCTCCAAACGTCTTGGCGACGTTGGCGAACTCCAAAAGGGGGGCGCGCGCCGACGAACTCGCGGCCCGGCGTTCGCGGGGTTGAGCGGGCGTCAGAGCCGGCGCCGACGCCCGCATCCGCCGCGAGATCTCGGGAATGGCGACGCCTCCGATGACGATCAAAGCCTGGATCACGTTCTGCATCGAGCGCTCCAGGCCGGTTGAGAGCACCAATTGTCCCAGAAACGTTAGAAAATAAGCGCCGATCAGCGTCGCCAGCAAACTGCCGCGCGCGCCGCCCGCCGCGGAATTGCCGCCCACCACCACCGCCGCGACGCTGGCGAGGATATAGGGGTTGCCGCAGAAGATATTGGGCACGGAAAGGAACCCGGCCAGCAAAACGCCCGCCACGGCGTAGCAAAGGCCTGCCGCCATATAGGTCGCGACGCGGTAGAAGTTGACCGGAACGCCGACGGCGTGAGCGGCGGCCGGGCTCACGCTGACGGCGACGAAACGGCGGCCGACGCGGGTGCGCTCAAGCACGAAGATCGCCAGTGCGGCGAATACGGCCGCGACCCAGACGGTGTCGGGGACGCCGAACGTGACGCCAATCGCCAGTTTCGCCAGCGCTGGCGGCGCCTGACTGGGAACGCTGCCCGACGCCAGCAGGGTCACGCCGAGCAGAACCGCATTGACCCCGATGGTGGTGACGAGCGGAGGCACGCGCAGGAACGTAATGATCAACCCCGACATGGCGCCTGAGACCAGACCCATCAACAACGCAACGATCACGAAGCCGGCGACGGCCAGCGTTCCGGCGCCCGAATGCGGCCACGCCGTCACGATCACCGCCGCGAAACAGATCACGCCGGAAATCGAAATATCGAGCCCGCGCTGCTGTATGACGAGGTGCTGACCAATCGACGCCACAGACAGAATGGCGACGAAAGGAAGCAGGGAGAGAAAGGCGCTGGCCGAAAGCGCGCTGGGCGCGAGCAGCAGGCCGACCATCAGCAGCGCCGCCGTGGCTATCGCCGCCTTCGCCGCCAGCGGCCACGGCCGCTTTGCCGGCATGGGCGGCGTCGACGAAGGCTCGGGGACGTCGGGAATTTTTCGCTCCGTCTCGCCGCCTGCATAGTCCATCAGCATGAACCCCGCTCCGGCCGCAAAAATCCCCCTTGCAAAAGCAAAAGTCCGACGCTGGGGAGCGTCGGAGGTTGGTGAGGCCGCATGGTCAGGAATCGCCGACGCAGGTTATTTGGCGAACAGCTTCTGCATCTTCTCCTTGCTGAGCATGGTCGAGAGCATGGCGTCGGGCGGCAGCGCGCGATCGCATTTGGGCGCCAGCGCGGGATCGTTTGCGGCGCTGTCCTCAACCAGCGGCAGCGTGATGATGCTGGGCTCGGTGTCGCTGAGGCCCTGGACGGCGCCCACGGCCTTGCGCAGCGCCACGCGGACCAACCAGGTGCGCGCGGAGACGGTGGCCAGCTTGAAGTTGGGATTGTCGGCCTTGTGGTCTTCCCAGAAGCAACCCAGCTCATTGGCGTCCTGACCCGGCCACAGCGGGATCTTGCGATTGGCGGCGACGAAGGCCCGCAGCGCGCCCATCGAGCCCAGTCCGTAGTCGCTCATCACCGCGTCGATCTGAGGATATTTGGCGAGCAGGCTGCCCATCACGCGCTGCGATTCCGCAGGGTCCCAGTTGGTGTCGACGGGGCCTTCCAGCACCTTGATGCCCGGCGCTTTGTCAAACACAGCCTTCCACCCCACCGCCATCGCCGCGCTGGTGGGATTGCCGGGCGTGCCGCCAAGCACGATGACGTTGCCGGAACCGTTGAGCTGCTTGACCGTCCATTCGGCCAGCGTCGTGCCGACGCCGGTCAGGCTTTCCGTCGTCACGTCAAGGTAATCCTTGCCGCGCGTGCCGGGGAAATGCTCGCCTACATCATAGGTCACGACCGCCGCGCCGGACTGCGTAGCCTGCGTCATGGCCTTCAGGATCGCCTCGCCGCCATCGGGATAGACCAGAATGACGTCAAACTTTTGCGCGATCAGCCCCTGAATGTCAGATATCTGCTTTTGCGGATTGCCCTGGCCGTTGGTGTAGCGCACCTCCGTGATGTTGGGACATTTGGCCGCCTCGTCCTCGAATTCGGCGCGGGTGATCTTGCGCCACGAGTTCTCGCCATAGCCGTCGGAGAGCGCGACCCGAATTTTCTTGGTCCCGCAATAATCCTTCATCTCCTTCATGTCGGCTATCACGCCCGTCTTGGTTGGGGCGACATCGATATTGGAGAATTTTACGTCCTCGGCGAAGGCGGATGGATTGAGGGTGAGCGCGGCAAATGCGGCGGCGGCGCTAACGCCGATAAATCTTCCCAGTCCCGGCATCGTTTTCTCCCTTGTTTTGTTCTTTCGCGCCCGTCGGATCGTTGCGTCCGCAGGTTTGTTCTCGCGCTCGACTCGCCGCTTGCTCTCCAGCAATGGAGAACAAGGCGTGGAAGCCAGGGCCGCCGCTTGTGACCTTTTGTCGCTTTCGCAGAAGATAGGGCCAAGCCTGCCGCAAAAGAAAATCATAAATATTCGTATTGAACATCATGAAACTTGATAGCGTCTTTAATAGGAGACGCGAACTTGAACCTAGCTCAGGACGTTTGCGCGTCGGCGTCAAGGAAATAGGAAAGTGATCGCTTCAAATCCTCGGCCCGAAAGCCGCGCCCGACAATGACGATGGAATCTTTGTCCGCCAGTCCCGCTTGCGCTTCGGCGGGCACGATGACCGTCTGCGGCGGCTGACCATTGGCCGCCCGAACCATCAATCGCCCGTCCGGGCCGCTCGCCAAACCCTTGACGCGAAGCACATTCGGTCCGTGCGCGTGCAACAACGCCAGGAGCCAAAGTTCAAGCGCCGTCCAGTTCATCGTCGCGTTCAGCGGCAAGGTGACGATGACGATCCCGCCTGCCTCCTGCGGCAGAGCTATGGGGCCGACGTCGCCGTGCGGGGGAAAGGCGACCTCGGCGCCGCGAGCCGATCCGAAAATCGGGGCGACCGGATTTAGCGCTGACAGCGTCGCTAGCAAGACGGCGACGGTTTCGGGGCCGGCCGCGTCCAGCCTGGTCACGATCACGCAATCCGCCATCGCCACCTGAGCCCGACACACAGCCTCGGAGGCCAGCCGCCGAAGGCCGGCTTCGCCATCGACGACGACGACGATCTCTGCGACCCTGAGATGAGAGGAAAGAAAGCCGTCGCCGTGGATCGCCTCGACGATCTCGGCGGGAGAAGACAGGCCGTTCGTTTCCAGCACCAGGTGATTGACCTGTTTATTTCTCGGCGCCGCCGCCGCGCCTTTCTCAGTCAGCCACGCGCGCATCCGCTCCAGGTCTTCGAAGAGGAGATGGCTTCGGAAGACGCCTTCGCGGATTTGCCGTCGAAGCCACGTCGTTTTTCCGGCGCCGGGATACCCGCTGATGATCGTCAAGCGAAACGGGGAGATGTCCGCTTTCAACCGAGCGAAGCCGCCGCCGTAGTGTAGCAGGGCGCGAGCGGGTCCAACGGCGCGCCGATCAGGCGCTCGACCAGCGGCCACAGGTCTTGCGTCCCCGAGGCCGCGAAGGTTTCGCCGTTGGGCGAGGTCAGCCTGATCGCCGAAGCGAGCACCGAGGTCTCGACCTTTATGCCATGCGGTTGAAGGACCTTTTTCAAGATCCGAACGCGGCGCCGCAAAACGCCTTCGTCATGTTGAGCATCGGGCGCCTCCCGGCCGCTGGCGCCCGCCCAAACCAAGGGAAGCCCGCATCTACTGCACAAAGCGCCGCTCCTCCCGCATCGGGAATTCGCGCCTGAGCGCGCCTTCCTCACCCGACCTTACCCGTTAGGGCGCAGCGGCGCCAGCAGACAGACCTTGCTGCACCCGCTCGCCTCAGCGGCGCTCGAACAGCCTTTCGATCTCGTTGAGCTTCAGTTCCACAAAGGTCGGCCGCCCGTGGTTGCACTGCCCGGCGCCCGGCGTCGCCTCCATCTCGCGCAACAACCCGTTCATCTCCTCGGGCCGCAAAATCCGCCCCGTGCGCACCGAATGATGGCACGCCATCGTCGCCAGCCGGTGATCGAGCCGCCGCTCCAGCGCCTCCGCCCCGTCCTCGGCGCGCAGGGTCTCGGCGAGATCGCGCACCAGGCCGACAAAATCCGCGCCCGCCAGCACGCTCGGCGTCTCGCGCACCAGCACCGCCCCCGGCCCGAACGCCTCCACCACCAGCCCCAGCCGCGCCAGCGGCTCAGCGGCGCCCGTCAGCGCGGCGACGCTCGCCCCGTCGAGTTCCACCACCAGCGGGCTCAACAGGATTTGGCGCTCGACGCCTTCGGCCTCGCGCTGGCGCTTGAGCTTTTCATAGACGATGCGCTCATGCGCGGCGTGGCTATCGACGATCACCATACCGTCGCGGGTCTGCGCGACGATGTAATTGCCGTGCAGATGCGCGCGCGCCGCGCCCAAAGGCGCCTCGATGTCGATCTCAGAGGGCGCGGCCGCGTCGGCGCGCGCGGAGGGCGCAAAGCCTTCGAAGGCGGATTGCGCGGGCTCGGCCAGCCCTGGCGCGGAGGGCGAGGCGCGCCAGTCCCAGCGCGCCGGCGGCGCTCCGCGCGGCGTCCAGGCCGGCGCGCGTAGGGCCGACAGCCCCGACGGCGCCGCCGCCCGCCGCAACGGACCCTCCAGCGCCCGCTTCACCGAGCCCACCACCAGACCGCGCACCAAAGCCGAATCGCGAAACCGCACTTCGGCTTTGGCGGGATGCACGTTGACGTCGACTTCGGAGGGATCGAGTTCGATAAACAGCACTGCCGCGCCGTGGCGCTCGCGCGGCAGATAGTCGAGATAGGCCGCGCGCAGCGCACCCGAGATCAGCTTGTCGCGCACCGCGCGAGCGTTGACATAGACGAACTGCGCTAACGCATTGGGTTTGTTGAAGGTCGGCGCCGCCACCGAGCCAAGGATGCGCACGCCCTCGCGCGCCTCGTCGACGTCCAAAGACGCCTCGACGAACTCCGCTCCCAAAGCCTGCGCCAGCCGCCCGCGCGCTTCGGTGGCGGGCCAGTCGAAGCCGGCGCCGATGTCGCTGGCATAGACGAAGCGCACATCCGGGCGGCCCAGCGCGAGGCGCACCAGCGCGTCGTGGCAGGCTTGCGCTTCCGCGCGGTCGGACTTGAGGAACTTCAACCGCGCCGGGGTGGCCAAGAACAATTCGCGCGCCTCGATGCGCGTGCCCGAAGGATGGGAACTGGGCGCGATCTCGCCTTTCGCCCCGGCGTCGACCGTCAGCGCGAACGCGTCCCCGCCGCCGCGTGGCCGGGTGCGGATCTCCAGCCGCGACACCGAGGCGATAGAGGGCAACGCCTCGCCGCGGAAACCCAGCGTGGCTATGCGTGAGAGGTCGCCGTCGGGCAGCTTGGAGGTGGCGTGGCGCTCGACGGCGAGCGCGAGGTCGGCCGCGTCCATGCCTAAGCCGTCGTCCGCGACGCGGATGAGGTCGCGCCCGCCTGCCGCTATGGCCACCTCGATGCGGGTCGCGCCGGCGTCGAGCGCGTTCTCGACAAGCTCCTTCACGGCGGCGGCGGGGCGTTCGATCACCTCGCCGGCCGCGATGCGGTCGATTAGCAGAGGGTCGAGGCGACGGACGGGCATGGCGCGGGATTTAGCCGATTCGCGGGCCGGGGGCCATGCAGCGGCGGTTCGCTCCCGCGCTTCGGCGCGGATCTCTTCTCGCGAGAGGCGAATTGACAATCACAGGCGTGGACGTGAAATGTCATGGATTTGAATTCAAGCCGTCGTGCGGACGTAAGAATAAGCTCGTTAAACGGGATCGGCTCAGCCACATTTTCACTGGAGAGGCTCGATAATGAAGCGGTTGTTGCGCGCAAGCACGGCGTTGGTCGCCGTCGCCGGCCTCGTCTCCAACGCCATGGCGTTCGGCGGCGATTTTGACGGAAACTATGACCGCCGCGCTAGCTGGCGCGACGGCTACAGCCGCCACGACGACAACCGCTCGCTAGAAGAGAAGATCGAGCTGCTGCGCAAGAAGGTGAAATACGTTTTCGTCATTTTCCACGAAAACGAATCCTTCGACCATTATTTCGGGACGTTCCCCGGCGCCAACGGTCTGTTCGATGCGCCGCGAGGCTTGACGCCCGCAAACAAGACCGCCAGCTTCACGCAGAAATATCTCGACACCTCGCTCAACACGGTGACGATCAGCCCGTTCCTGATGCCCCAAGCCGTGGTTGATGTGAACAAGAAGGTCGATCCGATCTATCCGGCCGATGAAATCTCCGTCGATCACGGCCATCAGGGCATGGCCAACGATCTCGACGTCGATCCCGCGACGGGCGTCGCGGCGAACGATCGTTACGCCATGAACCAGGAAGGTCTGACGACCAATTCCACCGGCCAGATCGTGACGGGCGCCGGCCTCCCGCCGACCTCCATTACGCTGGCGGCCAAGCAGAAGGCGGAAGTCGACATCAGCCACATCGACTGCGACACGATCCCGTTCATGTGGAGCTGGGCGAAGAACTTCGTGCTGTTCGACAATTTCCGTCAGACCATCGTCGGCCCGTCGACCCCGAACGCCATTGCGATGATCGCCGGACAATCGGGTCAGACGCAATGGGCGCTGCACCCGGACCTCGGCGCGAACGTGACCTACGCGTCGCCGAGCTTCACCAATGTGAGGGGCGCGAGCTACGCCGCCAAGACCGCCGGGGCCGGCTCCAATTTCTTCGTTCCCATCGTCGCCGACCCCGGTCCGTTCCCCGGCTCCAAACTCGACACGAACGCCAGCAAGCCGCCGTATAATTTCGACGAGAACGCGGCGAACCCGGCGCCAAACTTGACCTCGGCGTCGCTGCCGCTGTCGTTCATGGGCTCCAACATCCAGACCATCATCAAGGGCGACCAGAACCCCACGTTCGACCTGCTCGACGTTCAAGACGACATCAAGAAGATCGCCGCCTTCGACAAGCCGGTGAATTGGGGCTGGTATCAGCAGGGCTACAACGCCAACGACGTGGTTGATCCCTATGAGCCGCAGGGCACCGGGACGCCGAACCCGAGCAATAATCCGGGCCTCTACACGAGCTACATCCTGCATCACAACGGTCCGCAATATTTCGGCTATCTCGCCGACAACAAGACCGTGCAGAGCAACAACCTGCATGGCGCCAAGGACTTCTTCGACGCGGTCGAAGGCCAGAAATTGCCGACGGACGGCGGCGTGTTTTATCTGCGCGGCGGCTACGCCAACAACGACGGCCTCGTGCCGCTCGATCCGACCCCGGCGGTCCAACACGCGTTCCTCGGCAACGACGATCATCCGGCCTATGCGGATCAGCAGATCTCGGAAGCCTTCGCGGCGCGGGCGATCAACGACATCGCCAACAGCAAATATTGGTCGCAGAGCGCCATCATCATCTCCTACGACGAGACCGACGGCTTCTACGATCACGTGTCCCCGAAGATCCGCAACACGTTCGTCGACGGTTCGCCGCTCGCCGCCGGGCCGCGCATCCCCACAATCGTGATCTCCCCCTACGCGGCGACGGGCAAGATCTCGCACCGCTACAGCGAGCATGGTTCCATCATCAAGTTCATCAACGAGCTGAAAGGTCTCGTGCCGCTCGCGGCGCTGCCCGACGAACGCAAGGGCCTCGCGCTGGGCAAGAGCAATCTGGGTCAGGACAATCTGGGGCCGTCCGACGATCCGCAGAACGAGCTTGGCGATCTGACCGAAGCGTTCGATTACGAGCGTCTGGAAGGGGAGAAAGCGCCGGTTCCGGCGTCGGCGGCCACCTTCAGCGCGAGCGTGGTCAACACCCTGCCTCACCTGGCGACGCCGAATTACTCGGCCAACGGCTACACCAACGGCGCCTGCGCCGCGATTGGCGTCCTGCCGACCGACTTCAAGTCGCTCGCCGATTATCAGGCCGGCAATCCCATCGATCCCTATCCGGTCGACGTGAACCCGCGCCCGACGACCTCGCTGGGCACGCCGACGGCGGGCAATTGGACCCCGTAATTCGCACCTGACAGCGTTTTCAACCTTCTCCTGGGGACGGAAGCCGCGGCTTCCGTCCTTTCGTTTGAACCTCGCGCGTTAAGGCGGCCGATGCCTTCCCTGTTGTCTCGCCTCTGCATGATGGCGCTGCTGTTCCTGCCCGCGAGCGCTTGGGCGGGCGCCCTCGACGCCATCAGGTCCGCCCGCCATTTCGATTGCGCCACGGTGCAGAACGCCGACGACTGGAGCGGCGAGACCACCCACGGCGACCTCTCGGCGTTGGGCGGCGAAATCTGCCGAGCGGTCGCCGTCGCCATTTTCGGGAACGACAGCGCATTGACGCTTCAAGCGTTTCCCGCCGAGACCGAGGCTTACGCGGCTCTGCAGGCTGGCAAGGTCCAACTCGTGGCCGGCGTCTCGCCCTCGGCGGCGCTGGCGATGCATTTCGGGGTCGCCTACGCTCGCCCGTTCTACTTCGATTCCCAGCGCTTCCTTGTCGCCAAGGACAGCGGCGTCGCCGACGTCGCCGGCCTGCGCGACCAATTGATCTGCGCGATGGATCTCAGTCCCGCAGAGCGCAATTTGCACGACGAGATGACGGCGCGCGGCGTGCCTTACGCGCTGCAGTCGCATTCCGAACAGGGCGAAATGGACGCCGCCATTGCGGTGCGCCGCTGCATCGGCGCCGCGCTGGAGTCGCGTCTCGCGCAATCGCGCGCGAATTTCCACGCCCGGGTCAGCGATTTTGTGTTCCTGCCCGAGCGCCTCTCGTTGGCGCCGGTCGCGCCGGCCTATCCGGCCAAAGACGCCGACTTCGGCCTGCTCGTCGACTGGACGATCAGCGCGCTGATCGAAGCGGAGGCGCTGGGGATCGGCAAGGCCAATGTCGAGGCGGCGCGGCGACGCGAGGACATGCGGGCGAGCCAACTGATGGGCGGCGACTTCGCCACCGCGCAGGCTTTCGGTCTGGCGCACGACTGGGCGGCCAAGATGGTCGCGGTGACGGGAAACTACGGCGAAATCTTCGAGCGCACGGTCGGCCAGCCCTACAATCTCGAGCGCGGGCTCAACGCGCTGTGGACAAGGGGCGGCCTGATGGCGCCGTCGCCGATAAAATAGGCCCGGGGTAGGGCGCGGCCCCTTGCGACCGACAGTTTCGCGACGGCGCGGCATCCGCATTTGCTTTCCCGCCCGCGCGCCCCTATAAGCGCTTATCCCCCATTCTTTCGACTGAGCGGACCCCTTGCCAAAGGGCGGCCCTGCTCGGCCTCGAAACAGGAGCAACCGATGAGCGAAATCCCGCTGATGCCCAAGGCCACCGCCGTGTGGCTCGTCGAGAACACTTCGCTGTCGTTCGACCAGATCGCCGAGTTCTGCAAATTGCATCCGCTCGAAGTCAAAGGCATCGCCGACGGCGAAGTCGCCACTGGCATCAAGGGCTATGACCCGATCTCCACCGGGCAACTGACCCGCGACGAGATCGCGGCGGCCGAGAAGAACTCGGAGCACAAGTTGAAGCTTTCGCAGTCCAAGGTTCGGCTGCCCGAGGTCAAGAAGACGCGCGGCGCCCGCTACACGCCGCTGTCGCGCCGGCAGGACCGGCCCAACGCGATCCTCTGGTTGCTGCGCAACCATGCGGAACTGAAGGACGCGCAGATCATGCGGTTGGTCGGCACCACCAAACATACGCTGGAGGCGATCCGGGGCCGCACGCATTGGAACAGCGCCAGCCTTCAGCCGATGGACCCAGTGACGCTGGGCCTGTGCTCGCAGATCGATCTGGATTTCGAAGTCAACCGCGCCGCCAAGGACAAGCCCAAAGTCGAGGCGCCGCACGGCCAGACGCTCGTTCCCGCCGAGATCACCACGGCGCGTCCGACGCCGACCAGCGCGCATGACGTGTTCGGCGAGACCGTCGCGACCAAGCGCGAGGACGAAGAGAAGATCGACGTCGATTCGGTGTTCGGCAAGCTCAAGGAGCTGCGTCAGCCGGAGTGAGCGCCAGCGCCGGCGTCTTCACCCGCGTCACATGCTCGACGAACTGGCGGGCCGATTCCCGCCAGGTGAAGTCGAGCGAGCGCGCGCGGGCTTTTTCGCGGGAAATGTCGAGGGCCGCTATGCAGGCGGCGGCCAGATCCTCGTCGAGCGCGCCGGCGCCGGAATCGTCGATCACGTCGAGCGGGCCGGTCACCGGATAGGCCGCCACCGGCAGGCCGCTCGCCAGCGCCTCGATCAGCACGACGCCGAACGTGTCGGTGCGCGAGGGGAACACGAAAACGTCGGCGGAAGCGAAAATCTCGGCGAGGTCAGCGCCGAATTGCTCACCCAGAAACACCGCGTCCGGATAGGTCTTCTGCAACCGCGCCCGCGCCGGGCCGTCGCCGACGACGACTTTCGTGCCCGGCAAGTCGAGCCTGAGAAACGCCTCCAGATTCTTCTCGACCGCGATGCGCCCGACATTGAGGAAGATCGGGCGGGGCAGGTCGAGCGCCGAGCCGCTGCGCGGCTTAAACAGCGAATGGTCGACGCCGCGCGTCCATAACTCCACCCGGCCAAAGCCGCGCCCGTCCAACTCGCGCTTCATCGAATGGGTCGGCACCAGCGTCCGCTCGGCGGGCGCGTGGAAGCGGCGCAGGTATCTGTAGCTCCACGCCAGCGGGACGGGCAGGCGCGCCGCGACATATTCGGGAAAGCGCGTGTGGTAGCTGGTGGTGAATGTCAGGCCCTGCTTCATGCAATGGCGGCGCGCGGCCCAGCCGATCGGGCCTTCGGTGGCGATATGCACGTGGGTCGGATCGGCGGCCTCGATGCGCCGCCCGACCTCGGCCGCGCTCGCCAGCGCCAGCCGGATGCCGGGATAGGTCGGCAGCGGCAGGCTGGGAAAACCCTCCGGCGTGACGAAGGCCAATTCCGCGCCGAACTCGCGCACAGGCGCGGCGATGCGCTGATAGGCGAAGACCACGCCGTTGGTCTGACCCCAGGCGTCGGTCGCGACGAGAATCCTCATCCGGCCGTCTTCGTCTCCGCCTCGAAGTCCCAATCCAGCGAGGCCGCGCTGGCGCGCGCCAGCCAGCGCAGCGAGGTCAAGTCGCCATCCTCGCGCTCGATGACGAGCGAGCAGGATTCGACGAAATCGCCGATGTTGACATAGGTCACGCCGTCGATGTCGCGGATCGTCGGGTGGTGGATGTGGCCGCAGATGACCCCGTCCGCGCCGCGCCGCCGCGCTTCCGCCGCCAGCACGCGCTCGAAATCGCCGATGGCGTTGACGGCGGTCTTGATCTTGAGCTTGATCCAGGCCGAGAACGACCAATAGGGCAGGCCGAGCCTACGCGTGATCGCGTTCAAGCCGGTGTTGAGCCACAGCGCCAGCCGGTAGCCCCGGTCGCCCAGCACCGCCAGCGCCCGCGAGCGCTGGATCACCACGTCGAACGTGTCGCCGTGGGTGACCATGAAGCGTTTGCCCGAGCGCGTGACATGCATCGTGTCATGCAGGATCTCGACGCCCTCGAAATTCCGCCCTGTGAAGGCGCGGGCGAATTCGTCGTGGTTGCCGGGGATATAGACGACGCGGGCGCCGGCGGCGGCGCGCTCCAGAAAGTGGCGGACGATGGCGCTGTGGGCCGCCGTCCAGCGCCAGCCGTCCTTCAGCCTCCAGCCGTCGATGATGTCGCCGACGAGGTAATAGGCGTCCGCCTCCAGCCGCGACAGCACGTCGAGCACGAGATCGGCCTGGCAGCCGCGCGTGCCCAGATGCAGGTCGGAGAGGAACACCGCGCGTAGACGCCGGGGTTCGATGAACGGTGACTTCAAGCCGCGCCTCTTAAATTCTCCCCTTCTATGGGGGATTCTCGCCGCAGGCGCAACGCGCCTGCGGCGTTGCAACATAGCTTATTCGGAGTCCCCGCCCTTGCCGGCGAGCTTGTCGGCGAAAGCGGCGATGGTCTTGGAATAGACTGAGGCCGCGTTCCACTCCAGCAACACCGGGAAGTTCGCCTGTCCCTCGTCCCAGCCGCCGCCGCGCTGCCAGCCGTGCGCTTTCAGGTAATTGGCGGTGGAGGAGAGCGCGTCGATGGGATTGTTGATAAGGTCGCCTTGGCCGTATTTGAGATAGGAGGACGGCATGAACTGGGTCTGGCCGATCTCGCCCGCCCAGGCGCCGCGCATCTCGCCGGGAGAAAGGTCGCCGCGCTGCACGATCTTGAGCGCGTCCATCAGCTCCTCGTGGAATTTCTCGGAGCGACGGCAGTCGTAGGCCAAGGTGGCGAGCGCGCTGAACGTGTCGAATTTGCCGGTCGTCGAGCCATAGCCGGTCTCCAGTCCCCAAATGGCGATCAGAATGGGGCCGGGCACGCCGTAGCGGCTTTCGATGTTTTGCAATGGCTCGGCGTAGCGCTTCAGCATCCCCCGGCCCTTCTTGACGCCATAGCTCGTGATGTGGCGCGAGGAAAACACTGCAAAGCTCTGGCCGAAAGCGCGCTGGCCGCGATCATGGCTGATGACGTTGTCGTCGTAGGAGACATTGGAAAGCGCGCGATCGATCACCGAGCGGGAGATGCCGGCCGACGCCGCCTCCTGCTTGAAGCTCTGCAGCCAGCCGTCGAAGCCGGCCTCGCTGTTGCCGCAAGCCGCGCCCCATGCGGGCGCCGTCAGCGCCGCCGCCATCACCCCGGCCAACGCCGTCATTCGCCCAAACCGCATCATCGAATTCTCCCTGACCCCGATTCTCTGGCCCCTCTTTACGACAAATTTGGCCAGAATCCGGCGAAACTTATTCGACGCGCGGCTGGCGCCTGCGGGCGTTGGCGATTTCGTAGGCCCCCGCGGCGACAATCGTGATCGCGACGATCAGCACCGCCAGCGCGCTGATGGCGGGCGTCATCCCCTGTCGAACCCGCCCCGCCAGCACCGTCGTCAGCGTCTTGTCGGCGAGAATGGCGAAGGTCGTGGTGTTGTAGTTCTCGAACGAGGACAGGAACGCGATCACCGCCGCCGAGAAGGCGGCGGGGCGCAGGAACGGCAAAAGGATGTCGAAAAAAACCTGTGTACGGGACGCGCCCAGATCCAGCGCCGCCTCCTCCTGCGTGCGGTCGTAGCGCTGCAGGCGCGACAGGAAGATCAGCATGCAATAGGAGGCGATGAAGCTCGACTGGCCCAAAACGGTGAGGAAAAAACCTGTGAAGAGCGGCTTCAGCCCCGTCCAGGCGGTGACGTCCTTCCAGAAAATGACGGTCGAAATGCCGATGATGACGCCGGGCGTCAGCACCGGCGCGACGACGACGAGGTAATAGAGCCCGCGCGCCCGCGCATAAACCTGCGTCATCACCAAAGCGCCGGCGAGGCCGAACAGCACGGACAACGCTGAGACCAGCACGCCGATCAGGAGGCTGTTGCGCAGGCCGTACATGAGGCTGTCGTCCTCGAACAGCCTGGCGAACCAGTCGAGCGTGAAACCTTCGAGGGGCCAGGCTTGCGGATAGGACGGTGTGTTGAATGCGCTGACGCCCATCACCAAAAGCGGCCCGAACAGGAACGTAAAGAACGCCAGCAGATAGAAGCCGAGCAAAGCGCGCGGGATCATCGCGCGATCTCCGACAGGCTGACCTTGAACAGGCGCATGATGAGCGTCACGAACGCCATGCAGGCGGCCAGCAGCACCAGCGCGTAAGCCGCGCCCTGCGGCCAGTTGAACGCCTGAAAGAACCGGTCGTAGACGATCGGCGTGAACCAGAGCGTCTTTGGCCCGCCCAGCACCAGCGGCGCGGCGAGCGCGCCCGCGCACAGCATGAACACAAGGGTCGCGCCCGATGCGATGCCGGGCTTGGCGTGCGGCAGCACGACGTCGAGATGGATGCGCCACCACGGCGCGCCCAGGTCGCGGGCGGCCTCGATCTGGTTGCGGTCGAGCGATTCCAACGCATTGTAGAGCGGGAACATCATGATGAGGACGTAGGCGTAAGTCAGCCCCGCATAGAGCGCGACATCGTCGCCGATGAAATCGATGGGTTCGTGGATCAGGCCCGCGCCGATCAGCGCAGCGTTGAGGACGCCCCCGGTTCCAAACAGAACGCGGAACGCGAAGGCGCGCAGGATTTCGTTGAGCCAATAAGGGATGATCAATAACAGCATGAGCCGCCGCACCGTGCCGGGTCGTGCGACCTGCGCCATGAAATAGGCGAGCGGATAGCAGACCGCGAAATTGAGGATCGTGATGATCACGGAGACCCCGATGGTCGTCCAAAAAGCGTGCAGATGCGTGTCGTTCCAGTGAGAGGTGTCGTCGGGCGAGCCGAACAGGAAATAGCGGTAATTGGCGAGGGTGTAATAATCCTTCGGACCGAAACGCGCGGAGGGGGGGAGCTTCGGATGGAAGGAATATTCGACCATATAGAGCTGCGGCCAGACGATCAGCGCCAGCGCCCAGAAGCCGACCGCGATCAACAGGAACGCCGAGATCGCTCCGCCGTTGCGCGCGAAGAACCCAGCTTCCGCCGAGCCCGAGCGGCGGCGCTCGATCATCGAGGCGAGCCAGAACACGAGGGCGATGGCGGGCGGGCCCAGCAGGATGAAGTCGATGGTGTGGTTCATGGCGCCGCCTGGCGCAACACCACCGCATCGTCGGCGGAGAAGCCGACGTTCACCGTAGCGCCGGGCGTGAGGTCCTGCGCGGAGACGTCGCGCCCGAGCGACATGGTGAGCGCGTGGCCGTCGCCGGCGATCAGCGAAACGTGAGTCAGATGGCCCTCGAAGGCGGTGGACTCGACGCGCGCCGCGAAGCCTTCGGGCGCGGGGCGCAATCGCTCCGGTCTCACAAACAGGGTCGCCGCCTCGCCAACGGCTAGGCCCGCGCCGTCGCGGCCTTTCAGGAGGCCCATTGGCGTCTCGATATCAGCAAAGCCGTCGGCGATGCGCGTCACGCGGCCCGCGACGCCATTGTTCTCGCCGACGAACGCAGCGACGAACGGCGTCGCGGGCCGGTCGTAGATCGTCGGGCCGTCGCCGATCTGCTCGACCACGCCATGGTTCATCACCGCGACGCGGTCAGACATGGTCAGCGCCTCGCCCTGATCGTGGGTGATGTAAACGAACGTGACGCCGACGCGCTTCTGAATGGCGCGAAGCTCGGCGCGCATCAACTGGCGCAGGCGCAGGTCGAGCGCGGAGAGCGGCTCGTCGAGCAGCAACACTTGAGGTTCGACCGCAAGCGCGCGGGCGATGGCGACGCGCTGCTTCTGGCCGCCTGACAATTCCGCCACCTTCTTGTCGCCGATGCCGGGCAGGGCGACCAGCTTCAACAGGTCATCCGCCTTGGCGCGCCGCTCGCGCGCGCCCACGCCGCGCACGCGCAGGCCATAGGCGATGTTATCGGCGACGCTCATCAGCGGGAACAGCGCGAGGTTCTGGAAGATCAGCGCGGTCGGGCGCTTGTTGGGGCCGACGCCCGCCATGTCGCGCCCGCCGATGCGCACCGCGCCCGAGGTGGGCGGCAGGAAGCCGGAGATCGTGCGCAGGATCGTCGTCTTGCCGCAGCCGGAAGGGCCGAGGATGGAGAAGAACTCGCCGCCTGCGATTTTAAAAGACACATCGCGCACGGCGACAAAGTCGCCGAAGCGGATGGTGAGGTTAATCAGATCAATGTCGGCGCTCATTTACATCCGCATAAAGAGACAAGCGCGATGAACCAGGCAATTCCCGGCGCTATCAATCAAACACCGCGCTCGTCTCGGCCGTCATGCGCGGGCTTGTCCCGGGCATCCACGTCGTCCCGCTTCAACAAAGGCGCCGATTGACCAGAGAACGTCCGGCGCCCGCAGCCCCGCGTCCCGACGTGGAGGTCCGGGACAAGCCCGGCCATGACGGAGAGCGTCGTCGCAGCGTTTCAGCCCGTTACGCCGCCTTGAACTTCTCGGCGTATTGCGTGCGCAGGTCGGCGAACCACGTCGGCTCGACGGGGCGCCACCACATCTTGTCAATTGAAGGCCCCGGATAGGCTTGCGTGAATATGCCGCGCGCCTTGTCCGACAACAGCTTGTCGGCGCCGACGCCCGACGGGTTGTAGCCGGAATTTTCCGCCGCCAGCGCCGAGGCTTCCGGCGTATGCGTAAACTTCAACCACTCATAAGCCTGTTCGAGGTTCTTGGCGCCCTTGACCAGCGAGAAGCCGTCGACCCACCCGATCGCGCCTTCCTTGGGCGCCTGATAGGAGATCGGCTCGCCCGCCTTCTTCATCGAGATCGGCGGCCCGTCCCAGGTCTGGCCGATCACGACTCCATTGGTCTTGAAGCCGGACTTGGTGTTGTCGGCCGAATCCCAGAATTGTTTGATCCAGGGCTTGTGGGCGATGGCGACGGGGAGGATCTGGTCGTAGATCTTCTTCATCGTCGCCTCGTCCTTGAAGGCGTCGAGCATCCGGTTGGACGGCAGCTTGCCGTTCCCGTCGAGCCACAGACCGATGCCCAGCAGCAGCGAATGCGGGCGGCCCTGCACCTTGCCCTTGTATTCGTCGCTCCACAGCGTGCCAAACGAAAGTTCGGCGGGGTCGATCTTGGTCAAATCGTTGCGCCAGGCGATGGCCTCCGTGCCCCAGACATGGGGGACGTGATAGAGCTTGCCGTCCCACGTCCAGTTCTTGGTCGAGGCCGACAGCAGGCCCGGCACGATCAGGCTGGAGGGATCGAACTTGGCGATGTCGATGGGTTGCAGGACGTCGATGTCCTTGAACTGCAGCGCGCGGTCGTGCGTCGGCTGGCAGACATCAAAACCCTCGCCGCCGGTGGCCTGCAGCTTGTTGATCTGCTCTTCGTTCTGGCTGAACGGCGTCGAGTTGACCTTGATGCCGGTCGCCTTCTCGAAATTGGGGATTAGCGGATTGGGCAGTTCGTCATCCCAATTGATGATGTTGAGCGAGCCCGAGGAGGAGCGCGCACCGGAGATCAGCGCGGGCATGGCGAGCGTCGCCGCCGCGCCGGTCAGGAACGCGCGTCGGGAGAATTGCGAGACAAACAGGCTATGTGTCGAACGAAACATGGGCGCCCCTTGTGTGGCCGCGCGTCGCGCCGCCCGAGGGGACGGGCGCGGGGCCGTAAGGGCAGGTTTGCACAGGATTTTGCGGCGCACAATCCCGTGACCAGCGGAATTTTTCGGCGCGATTTTGGGGATGGCGCGACGTCTCGTCACAAAAACGTCGCCCTGGCGCGCGGAGACGCGATTTGGCGGGCGCGGGACTTTGTGATGACATGGGTCGGGACAGGGAGGCGCAGGCATGGAGCGTAGGTGGGGCGCCCGTTTCGCGGCGCTGGCGATTGCGTTGGCGCTAAGTTTCGGCGCAGAGGCCGAGCCGGTGACGAAGGTCGCGTTTCTCGGCGTCCAGTTCCTCAACGACCACGAAGGCGAAGAGCCGACGACCGACGCCGAGCGCGCGCGGCTGGCGGCGCTGGCGGCGGCGTTTCAAGCAAAGCTGGAGGCGTCCGGCCACTATGCCTTCGTCGCCGTTCCGCTCGCGATTCAGAAGCAGATCGACGCGGGGGCGGTGATCGGCAATTGCGGCGGCTGCGAGTTTCAGTACGGAGCGGAGCTTGGAAGCGACCGCGTCGCGTGGTTGGTCGTGCAGAAGGTGTCGAACCTCATCCTCAACCTGAACGTCTATTTCGGCGACGTGCCGGGCCACAAGCTCACGTTCGTCCACAGCGTCGACATCAGGGGCGACACGGACGAATCGTGGTCGCGCGGCCTGACCTATCTGGTGAAGAACTATATGCTGCCGGCGGCGCCGTGAGGCGCAGGGGCGGCCCCTGCGGGGTTTCGTCGCCGGTTGCAAATTTGTGATCGCCCGTTCACCAAATCGCCGGGATCGTGGCGTTCGATGGTCGCCCTCGCATCAGGAAGGATCAGGGGAGACGCCATGAATGCAAACGTCTTGCTGCTGGGCGTTCTGACGCTCAGCCTCTTTGGCGCCGGCCAGGTGTGGTTGGTGCAGATCTCGAGCTATCCGCTCTGGCGCTATGTCGGGGAAACGCAGTTTCCCGCCTATCACCGGGCGTGGTGGCGCAGCATTCAGGTCGTCGTCCTCGGTCCCGCCCTGCTCACCCTCGTAGGCGCGCTTTTGATGCTGCGATGGCGCCCTCCCGAGGCGCCTCTGTGGTGGGCCTGGGCAGGCGCGGGGTTGCAGATCGCCGTCGCCGTCGGCACCGCGCTTTGGTGGGCGCCGCTGATGGCGCGTCTGGAAGGTCCGGGCGGCGGACCAGACCCCCAACGATTCAGGCTCCTGCTCAATTCGCATTGGTTGCGGGTCGGCCTGATCACGGCGCATTCGGCGTTGCTGGCGAGCATGGCGCTGCGGATCATGTCGTCGATTTGAGAGGGACGGGGCTGCGACCCCTCGCTAAGCCGGCCGCCCCTTCATCGCCTCCGCCAGCTTCGCTCCCAGACCGCCGAGCCCGCCGCTCGCCGGCTCCGGTCGATTCTGCGGCGACCGCTGATCCCGCCCCGCCGGCGCGTGGCCGGTCGGCGCCGAAGCCTGAACCTCGCCCGAGCGCATCGTCAGCGCGATGCGCTTGCGCGCCACATCCACTTCCACCACCCGCACCTTCACCACGTCGCCCGCCTTCACCACCTCGCGCGGGTCCTTCACGAAACGGTCGGCCAGTTGGCTGACATGCACCAGGCCGTCCTGATGCACGCCGATATCGACGAAAGCCCCGAACGCCGCGACATTGGTGACGGTCCCCTCCAGCCGCATCCCGACTTTCAGGTCTTTCATGTCCTCGACGCCCTCGGCGAAGGTCGCTGTCTTGAACTCCGGGCGCGGGTCGCGGCCGGGCTTCTCCAGTTCAACCAAGATGTCGCGCACGGTCGGCAGGCCGAACTTCTCGTCAACAAAGGTCTTGGGGTCGAGTTGGCGCAGCGCCGTCTTGTCGCCCATCAGCGCCCGCAGGTCGCGCCCACAGGCGGCGACGATCTTCTTGGCGACGACATAAGCCTCCGGGTGAACGGCGCAGGCGTCGAGCGGCTCGGCGCCGTCTCGGATGCGCAGGAAGCCCGCGCATTGCTCGAACGCGCGCGGCCCCAGACGCGGCACCTTCAGCAAATCGCGGCGGCTGGAGAACGGCCCCGTCGCGTCGCGATGCGCGACCACCGCTTCCGCCAGCGACGCTCCCAGCCCCGACACGCGCGCCAGTAAAGCCGGCGAGGCCGTGTTGAGATCGACGCCAACCGCGTTGACGGCGTCCTCAACCACGCCGTCGAGCGAGCGACCCAGCTTGGTGGAATCGACGTCGTGCTGGTACTGACCGACGCCGATGCTCTTGGGATCGATCTTCACGAGTTCGGCGAGCGGGTCCTGCAAGCGCCGCGCAATAGAGACCGCGCCGCGCAGCGACACGTCCAGACCCGGCAACTCTGCGGAGGCCAGAGCGGACGCCGAATAGACCGACGCGCCCGCCTCCGACACGATCACCTTGACCGGCTTGGTCCCCGGCAGTTTGGCCAGCATGTCGGCGACCAGCCGCTCCGTCTCGCGGCTCGCCGTGCCGTTGCCGATGGCGATCAGCTCGATTCTGTGCTTGGCGACGATGGCGGCCAGCGCCGCCATCGAGCCTTGCATGTCGTTGCGCGGTTGGAACGGATAGACCGTCGTTGTCTCCACCACCTTGCCGGTAGCGTCGAGGGCGGCGGCCTTCACGCCGGTTCTGATGCCGGGGTCCAGCCCCAAAGTCGGGCGCGCGCCCGCAGGCGCGGCGAGCAACAGATCCTTGAGGTTTTGCGCGAACACCTGAATGGCTTCCGCCTCGGCGCGCTCGCGCATTTCGCTCATCAGGTCCAGCGACAGCGTGGTTGACAGCTTCACCCGCCACGTCCAGCGCGCGACCTCGCGCAGCCAGACGTCGCCGGGCGCATCGGACGTCGCCTGCCGCGCCTCCGCGATCATCGGCTCCACCGGCGCGGCGGCGGGGTCCAATTCCAGATCGAGGATCAGAAAACCTTCGTTGCGACCCCTCAACATCGCCAGCGCCCGGTGGCCCGGCGCCTTCGCCCAACTTTCGGAATGGTCGAAATAATCCGAAAACTTCGCCCCCGCTTCCTGCTTGCCGTCCTCGACGCGCGCTTTCAGGACGGCGTGCGCGCGCATGTGGGCGCGCAGCTTGCCCAGCAGCGCGGCGTCAGTGGCGAGCCCTTCGGCCAGAATGTCGCGCGCCCCTTCAAGCGCCCCTTTCACGTCCGCAACCTCGCCGGTCACGTAAGGCGCGGCGAGATCGGCGGGAGGCGTCCTGCGGTGGGCCAGCACGGCCTCGGCCAGCGGCCCCAACCCGCGCTCGCGGGCGATGTCGGCCTTGGTGCGACGCTTTTGTTTGTAGGGGAGATAGAGGTCCTCCAACTCCGCCTTGGTCTCGACGCGGGCGATCTGCCCTTCGAGCGCGTCGGTCAGCTTGCCCTGCGAGCGGATCGATTCCAGGATCGCCGCACGGCGGCTCTCCATCTCGCGCAGATAGATCAGCCGCTCGGCGAGCGTGCGAAGCTGCGCATCGTCGAGCCCGCCCGTCGCCTCCTTTCGGTAGCGCGCGATGAACGGCACGGTCGAGCCTTCGTCGATCATCGCGATGGCGGCCTCCGCCTGTTCGGCGCGCGCCGAAATCTCGGCGGCGATGCGGGCGGCGATGCGGCGGTCGGTTTCGGCCATGGGGTCCCCGGAAACGATTCGAAGGGGAGGTTTCTAGGGCAGGGCGGCCGCCTGGAATAGGCGCCGGAGGACAGGGGCGGGTGCGCGATTCCGTCCGCCTGGAAAATGCTTTAGAAAGCGCCGGGGAGGACGCCATGATTACGTTGCACCATTGCGCCGACGCGCGCTCGTTCCGCGCGCTTTGGGCGCTGGAGGAGGCCGGGGTCGACTACGACCTCAAGGTTTTGCCGTTCCCGCCGCGCGTTCGCGCGCGCGAATTTCTCGACATCAATCCGTTCGGCACGATTCCCTTGCTGGTCGACGGCGAGAGCCGAATGACGGAATCGGCGGCCATCTGCCAATATCTGGCCGAGCGCTACGCGCCCGCGCTTTCCGTATCGTCGACCGATCCCGCCTATGGCGCTTATCTGAACGCGCTGCACATGGGCGAGGCGACGCTGACGTTCCCGCAGACGCTGGTGCTGCGCTACAGTCAGATGGAGCCGCAGGAGCGGCGGTTGCCGCAGGCGGCGGCGGATTATTCGAAATGGACGCTCGCGCGCCTGCGCGCTTACGACAAAGTGCGCGGCGACGCGGAATTCGCGGCGGCGGGGCGGTTTACCGCCGCCGATATTTCGGTCGCTTATGCGGTGATGCTGACCAAAGTGATCGGGCTCTGGCCGGATGTGCCTGAACGCCTGCGCGCCTATTTCGAGCGCAGCGCAGCGCGGCCAGCGTTTCAGCGCGCCAAGGCGGCGCAGGGCGGCGCCTCGATTTTCTGACCGCGCGCCGCGAAATGGCCGGGTTTGGGCTTCAGGGACGCCGCGCAATGTGGCGGCGCGGAGGGGTTGTGAGACGTTGGGTTTGGGTGTGTGCGGCGTGGCTCGGCCTCGGCGTTTCCGGCTTCGCCGGGACGCTGCATGCGCCGGAAAATCTCGCCAGCGCGGAGACGGTGGCGAACTACGCCCCGGTCCTGCAATCATGCAAGAAGGACGGCGCCGTGCGGGTCGCGATCCGCACGATGATTCTGCGGGGCGAGTCCTCGCGGCTGCTGGTTGATCCCGTCTCTTTGGCGACCAGCGTAGAGAGCGCCGCCGGCTGGGCCTGCGAGGAGACCACCGACGCGGCGCTAGCGGGCACGAGGTTCCTGCGCGCGGTGGCGCGTGCGGCCGAGCCCCCGGAGCTGACGCATCGCGGCTTTCTCGCCAATGCGGGCCTCAGGCACGGCGCGGGCGGCGGCGGCTATTTCACCGGCGACCTCTGCCCCAGCCACAAGCCGCTGGAACGCGAATTCCTCTCGTCTCTGGAAGGCGAGCGCACGCCCGTCGCGCTGTCGATTTCGGGGCTATGGCTCAAGCATCATTTCGACGATTATCGCTGGTTGACGCAAGAAGCCGCGCGCGGGGCGCTGGATATCACCTGGGTCAATCACACCTACAACCATACTTACAAGAAGGGCGTCGCAGAAGATGAGAATTTCATGCTCAGCCCCGGCGTCGACGCTGATTACGAGATTGAGGAGACGGAGAAGCTGCTGATCGCCAATGGCGGGACGCCGTCGGTGTTCTTCCGTTTTCCGGGGCTTGTTTCCTCTTCTGATCTGATGAAGGCGGTGGCGGCGCATCACCTGATTTCGCTGGGCGCCGACGCGTGGCTGGCGCTGGGACAGACGGCGCATGACGGCGCCATCATTCTTGTTCATCCCAATGGCAATGAGCCCAAGGGGCTGAAAATCTATTCGCAGATCTCGGCGGAAGGCCGTTTGCCGACCCCGCTCAAACCGCTCAACGAGGCCCCCTGATGAAATGGTTTCTCGTGCTGCTGGCGCTTGGCCTTCCGGCGAAGGCTGCGGAAATCGACATGAATATCCAGACCTGTCAGGATTGGCTTGACGCGGGCGAGGACGAGCAGGATTTGATGACGGCGTGGCTGCGCGGCTACGTCGCCGGCCGCGCCTCGTCGGGCCTTTACGACCTCAGCGCCACGCGCGCCGATTCCGCCCGGCTCAAGGGCTATTGCCAGCACCACCTGACCAACGGGCTGCTGAGCGCCGCCGGTCAATTGAAGAAATGATTTTTTCCTATTTATATCAATAGTATAAGTAGATATTCCCATTATCGCCGGACTTGTCCCCATAGGCGCAAACTGAGTTGATCGGTTTCGCCCACGAGGGATACCGGCGTCCGAGCGAGCCGCCGGGACTCGCGAACCGGGCTCACGATTTTGTGCCTACGCGCTTGAAATGAATCGAATCCAGAACCGGATTGGCGATATTCTAGTTGACAAACCCAAACCTATGGCTAGTATGTAGCCATAGGCGGAGCGGGTCCGATGGCTAGTGTTCTCAACGAGGCTTATTTTCACGACGAGGCGGCGGCTTTCGAGCGCCTTGAGGCTATCGTGTGGCCGAATGGCCCCGTCTGCCCTCATTGCGGCAGCGTTGGAAAGTTCTACGCGCTAGAGGGCGTCCGCACGAAGCCCAGCAAAAAGAACCCTGAAGGTGTGGTTCGCTACGGCTTGAAGAAGTGCGCCGCTTGCCGGGGCCAATTCACCGCTCGCAAGGGTACGGTGTTTGAGGATAGCCACGTTCCTCTGACGCTCTGGTTTCAGGCGGTCTATCTGATGTGTTCTTCCAAGAAGGGCGTGAGCGCCAACCAGCTTCACCGCACGCTAGGCGTCACGCTGCAAACCGCTTGGTTCATGGGCCATCGCATTCGCGAGGCAATGCGCTCTAGCGATTTGTCCCCGATGGGTAGCGCTGGCGCGATTGTCGAGGTCGATGAAACTTACATCGGTCGCCGCAAGGGCGCGGTCGCCAAGAAGGGCGGCGCTGGCCACAAGAACCCGGTTTTGACGCTGGTTGAGCGCGGCGTCAAGGCCCGTTCTTTCCATGTCGAGAAGGCCCGCAAGTCTGAAATCATGCCGATTGTCCGTGAGAACCTTTCTCACGAGGCGCGTGTGATGACGGACGAAAGCGGCATCTATAACGAACTTCACAAGGCCGTCGCGTCTCACAAGACGGTTGACCACCACCGCGAGGAATGGGCCTACACGGATCGCAAATCCGGCGAGCGCGTTCATACCAACACGGTTGAGGGCTACTACAGCATCTTTAAGCGCGGCATGATCGGCATTTATCAGCATTGCTCTGAGAAGCATTTGCATCGGTATCTTGCCGAGTTCGATTTCCGCTACTCGAACCGTAAGGCGCTGGGAGTTGACGACGTGATGCGGGCCATGCTCGCGATTGAGGGCATCAAGGGCAAGCGTCTTACGTACCGGATACCTGTGCAAGGGTAGGCTTGACAAAAAAGAATAAACGTGGGGTGATTCTTCAAGGGGCTTGATTCTGCCCCGAATCGTTGCTAATATCAGATGGTCTAACAGGTCAGATGTACACTGGCCTAACGGGCATTGGCCGTCCTGTGATAGACCTCGTCTTTCGAGGGGTCTTGAGGGCGGCCAAACCGTTTTATGGGATGAGTTTGAGAAATTGAAAATGTCCGCTAGATTTTAATTGCTCTATTTCTTTAGTGGGAAATAGTTTTATCCCGTAAAGCTTCCCATGTTTTCTGTATAAAGCGGGTGACAGGTTCATCTGAAACCGGTCATCAAGCATTCCGTGTTCTTTCGGCTCTATTGCTTTGTGGAAAGCTGACGCCGCGATGTCTGCTAAATGAATTGATGTTTCATTAACGTGAGGCGTTCTTTCAAGCGGGCTCGAAATATGCAAGAATTTCCATTCAATTCTACAATTGTGAGTATGATTAGATTTTAGCGACCTTAAGTAAAATTCCAAATCTTCATACGGATACATGGATTGTTCAGAGAACACGATTCGACATTTATGTTCATCTCCGTCGCGCCCTCGCGCTGCGTCTCTAGCAATCCATGAAATTCTTTCTAACGCAAATTTCATTAAATATTGATACTCATTTTGATGGTTTGCTCTCAACCAAGAACCATCCATAGACGGTTTGTGTACGGCAACTTGAGCAATGCGTACTTTTTGTTTTCCTAAAAGGTTCGTCAAAACGAAATTATCTTTTTCTCCGCAAGAAGAAAACTTCTTAAAAGTTCTTTCGTGCGTCCTGGCTGTCCGTGCCCCATCAAAAACGCATCTCAGAATCTCAGACTCGTCTTCGGTAGCCATGACGATGGCGCCAATGGCTAGAAACTGGCTGGAACCGGTCCCGTAGCGGTCGCCGGAGCACCCTGCTTCGTCTATATAGGCGACGAGCCTCGGAGTAATGGTCATGGCAATGCGGCCTCAGAGTAGCCCCCCCTCGGAACCCAATCAACTTGAAAAATTCATTGAAACCGCCCGCGCTCTAGGCTGCGATGAAGACAAAGAACGGTTTGAGGCCGCTCTTGGCAAAGTTGCGGCCCAAAAGCCGCAGGGAGAACCCGTATCCCCAAAATTTCCTGAGGGAGCGGCTAATTGGGTAGAAAGCCCGGACACAAAAGACCCTCCTTCGCGGCTGAAGCCCGAAGGAAAGCCCAAAACGCCACGCC
>Ga0209698_10000353_pt1 | contig 52136 bp, 46 predicted proteins | sample LitLauG_LLR_2012_FD_187203 | JGI IMG/M metagenome (GOLD analysis project Ga0209698, IMG submission 187203) | Freshwater sediment microbial communities from Pennsylvania, USA - Little Laurel Run_MetaG_LLR_2012 (SPAdes) (version 2) | ecosystem: Environmental > Aquatic > Freshwater > Creek >...
GAGCGTGGTCGCCATCTCGTCGAGGAACGCGGCGAGCCTCGGGACCTGGGCCACCACGGTCACGTCGGCGTTTCCCACGGTGAAACCCGCCTCGTGCGCAACCCGACAGCACGTCGCGAGCAGCTCGAGCGACGACGCCCCGGCGAAGGCCGGGTCCGTGTCGGGGAAGAGGCGGCCGAGGTCGCCCAGCCCCGCGGCGCCGAGGACCGCGTCGCACAGCGCGTGCGTGGCCACGTCGGCGTCCGAGTGCCCCTCGAGGCCGGCGGCACCGGGGACCACGACCCCGGCGAGCACGAGCGGGCGGCCCGGATGACGCGAGAAGCGGTGGGCGTCGACGCCCTGGCCGATCCGCATCAGCTCGGGCCTAGCAGTGCGCGCGCCGCCTCGAGGTCCTCTGGGGTCGTGATCTTGCGGTTGTCTCGCTCGCCGGCCACGACCACCACCCTCTCACCGATGGCCTCGACCAGTGCGGCGTCGTCGGTCGCCTCGGCGTCCGAGGCGTGCGCGCGACGCAGTGCGCCGGCCCGGAACGCCTGGGGCGTCTGGACCGCGTGCAGGCCCTCGCGAGGGACCGTGACCAGCACGCAGCCGTCGTCGCCCACGCGCTTGATCGTGTCGGCGACCGCGATCCCCGGGATCGCGCCGGCCACCTCGGCGTCGGCCAGCACCGCGCCGACGACGGCGGCGAACAGCGCAGTGCTCGCGAGCGGTCGGGCGGCGTCGTGGACCACGACCACGTCGACGTCAGCGGGGAGCGCCGCGAGGCCGGCGCGGACCGACGCCGAGCGCGTCGGTCCGCCGGCGACCACGACGTCCGCGCCGCGAGGGTCGTCCAGGGCGTCGGCGGGCGCGACCAGCACGACTAGCTCGGCGACCGACCGCGCCGCGCGGACCGCGAGCTCTGCGGGGGTCCGCCCGGCAATCTCGGCGAACTGCTTGCGGGCGCCGAAGCGCTCGCCGTCTCCCGCCGCGACGATGATCGCGGCGACGTGCACGGCTAGGGGAGGACCGCGGCCAGCCGCTCCTCGGCGGTCGGCTCGTCGACGTTGAGCGCGAAGGTCAGCTCGGAGACGAGGATCTGGCGAGCACGGGTCAGCATGCGCTTCTCCCCCGCCGAGAGCCCCTTGTCCTTGTCGCGGATCGAGAGGTTCCGAACCACCTCGGCCACCTGGTAGATGTCGCCGCTGCGGAGCTTCTCGGAGTGGTTCTTGAACCGGCGCGACCAGTTGGTCGGCATCCGCGCCTCCTTCTTGCGCAGCACGGCGAAGACCTCCTCGACCTCCTCGTCGTTGATCACGTCGCGCAGGCCGACCACGTCGGTGTTGTCGACGGGGACCATGAGCACGAGGTCCGAGTACGCCACGCGCAGCTTGAGGTAGTCCTGCTTCTTGCCGAAGGCCTCGCGCTTCTCGATCTTCTCGACGATGCAGGCGCCGTGGTGCGGGTAGACGACCTTGTCACCCTTCTTGAACTTCCGGGTCATTGCGTGGGGGGCCTTCCTGAGTCGGGACGCGCGGCGTCACCGGGGCGCTTCGGGGACCCTCCATTGTACCTGTTCTGGGCTGCCTCCATTCCCCGAGCACGCGCGCGGGCAGCGCCCGCCGGCACCCCTGCAGCGCCCGCCGGGCCGCGAGCCGCCGCAGCGATACCGCGGAGTGCGCCCTCGAGAGCAATGGCGCCGGGTCGCCGCCGTCGCGGGACTGAGGCGCGGGCGCCGTGGCTTCGGCGCGTCAGGGCAGCGGGCTCCCCGCCGTCGCCAGCAGGCCGGCGAGCTGGTCCATCCTCGAGAACACCGTCACCCCCGGCAGCGCGAGGCGCGCGGCGGGCGTGACACCGCCGGCGTAGGCGAACACGGACATCTGCGCGGCCAGCCCCGCCTCGACGCCGCTCAGGGAGTCCTCGACGACGGCGCATCGACCCGGCGGCACGCCCATCGACGACGCCGCGTGCAAGAAGACGTCCGGGGCCGGCTTGCCGGCGTCCACGTCCTCGACGGAGAACACCGCGCCGTCGAACGGGCCGATCAGACCCACCAGCGACAGCTTCCACGCGATCGCGCTGTGCGTGGACGACGACGCGATGCACATGGAGGTCCCCGCCGCCTGCAGCGACGCGAGCATGGCAGGGACGCCGGCCACCGCTTCGAGCTCGTCTGCGAAGACCTCGCGGTAGCGCGCCTCGAACTCGGACTCCCAGTCCACCTCACGACCGAGCGCGCGCTGGACCTCGGCGCGCATGTGGGCCGCGGACCGCCCGACGAACCGATCGATGACCTCGTCCTCTCTGAGGGGCCAGCCGAGCTCGGCGAGCACCTCTACCTCGGTGCGCACGGCGAGGCGCTCCGAGTCGACGAGCACACCGTCGAAGTCGAAGATGACGAGGTCGAACACGCCTAGGTGTTGAGCCCGACCGTGGTCTTCGGCGGGTGCTTGGCGAAGGACATGTAGTGGCCCTGGATGCCCTTGAGGAACGCCTCGAGGTACGCCAGCTTGCGGATCAGGTAGCTGTGCGTCTCCTTGGGGTCCAGGTACAGGTTGTAGAGCCGCCCGTAGGGGTACTTCTGCGAGACGCCCGTGAAGCCCCCGGGGTTGAGCACGTCGGTGCCGCCGTCGGAGATCGAGGCGAGCATGAACTTGTACTCCCCGACGCGCAGCGCGGAGAACATCGAACCCAGCCAGTAGTAGTGGTGCTTTCGATTCGACGGGGAACCAGGGGCGAGAAAGAACGAGCTCTGGTCCACCCCGTCGATGAAGCGGTCGTCGGGGACGAGCTCGGGCGCGCCGGCGAGCGAGAGCATGGTCGGGAGGAAGTCCGGGAAGCTCACGATCCCGTCGGTGCGCTGCCCCGCGTCGATCATCGACGGCCACGCGACCACGGCGGGGACGCGCACGCCGCCCTCCCAGGTCGATCCCTTGGCGCAGCGAAACGGCGTGTAGGCCGCATCGGGCCAGGTCTCCATCTCCGGGCCGTTGTCCGAGGTGATCACGATCATCGTGTCCTCGAGCTGGCCGGTCTGCTCCAGCACGGCGACGAGGCGGCCGACGATCTCGTCAAGCTCGACGATCGTGTCCTTGTAGGGATGCTTCCCGGGCGAGCTGCCGAGGTACCGCTCGGACGGGTAGTTGTCGAAGTGCGCGCCGCGGGTGTTGTGGTACAAGAACCACGGCGCCTCCTGTCCCGCCATCTGGCGCAGGAAGCCCTCGGAGTACGTCGCCCACTTCTCATCGAGCTCGGAGAGCACGGGGATCGTGACCTCCTCGACCTGCTCGGTCTCCCCGCCGCGCGTGGCGTGCACGAAGCACTTGTTGAACGGCTGGTTCTTGACCCACTCGCTGCGCGCCTCGGAGTAGACGATCTCGGGGAAGAAGTAGGGGTCGCGCCACTCGGTGTACATGTCCGAGACGCTCAGGAAGCCGTAGAAGTCGTCGAAGCCCACGTGCTGGGGCTGGCTGTCGCGGTTCTCACCCATGTGCCACTTGCCCACGGCCTGGGTGACGTAGCCCGCGCGGTGCAGCAGCTCGGCGACGGTGATCTCCCCTTCGAGCCCCCCGGGCTCCCCGTACATCGGCGGGCGCTGCAGCCCGTGCCGCATGGGGATGCGACCCGTCATCAGCGACGCGCGCGACGGCGTGCAGGAAGGCTCCGAGTAGCACGAGGTGAGCATCATCCCGCGGGCGGCGAGCGCGTCGATGTTCGGCGTGGGCGCGCCGACCGCGACACCGCCGCCGTAGCAGCCGAAGTCACCCCAGCCGACGTCGTCCATGAGCACGACGAGGAAGTTCGGACGGCGTCCGGCCGCGCGGAACTCGCCAAGGCGCCGCTGCGCCTCGGCGACGGCGTCAGCGTGGACGAACGCGGGCTCGCGATCATCGCCGAGCGAAGTGGTCTGGCTCGCGATCGTGTCGAACGGCATGGCGGCTCCCTTCGGGGTCCGCCCAGCATGCCAAAGCCGCCGGGGGGTGCCGGGCGGCGAGGGCAGCGGCGCCAGGGGCGCGGGGTTCAGTCCGACGAGGGGGCGGAGCTGGCCAACTCCACGGTCGGCGGCACGAAGCCCTCGATCGCGCTGAAAGTCAGCTGGTCGCCGTCGGGTCCGGCCTCGGTGTCCACGAGGATCGTCTCGCCGGAGCGGAACTCCTTCCACAGGAGCTTCTCTGAGAGCTGGTCCTCGAGCATCGACTGGATCGCCCTTCGCAGCGGCCGCGCCCCGAGCTGGGGGTCGTAGCCCTTCTCTGCGATGAGCTGTCGCGCCGCGGGGGTGAGCTCCAGGCCGATCCCCTGCAGGACGAGCTGGTCCCGGGTGCGCTGCAACAGCAGGTCGGCGATCTCGATGACCTCCTGCATCGCGAGCTCGTGGAAGACGATGACGTCATCGATGCGGTTGAGGAACTCGGGGCGGAAGTGCGCCTTCAGCGCCGCGTTGACCTTCTCCTTCATCCGCTCGTAGGTCACGGCCTCAGAGCCCTTGGCGAAGCCGATCGACGACTTGCGCAGGTCCGCGGTGCCGAGGTTCGACGTCATGATGAGCACCGTGTTCTTGAAGTCCACCGTGCGCCCCTGGGCGTCGGTGAGCCGGCCGTCCTCGAGGATCTGCAGGAGCGTGTTGAACACGTCGGGGTGCGCCTTTTCGACCTCGTCGAACAGCACGACGCTGAAGGGCTTGCGCCGCACCGCCTCGGTCAGCTGGCCGCCCTCGTCGTAGCCGACGTAGCCCGGGGGCGAGCCAACGAGCCGGCTGACCGTGTGCTTCTCCATGTACTCGGACATGTCGAGCTGGATCAGCGCGTCCTGGTCGTCGAAGAGGAACTCCGCCAGCGTCTTGGCGAGCTCGGTCTTGCCCACGCCGGTGGGGCCGAGGAAGATGAACGAGCCCGCGGGCCGCTTGGGGTCCTTGAGCCCCGCGCGCGTCCTGCGGATCGCCCGCGACAGCGCCTTGACGGCCTCTTCTTGCCCCACGATGCGGTGGTGCAGCTCGTCTTCCATGCGAAGCAGCTTGGAGGTCTCCTCCTCGGTGAGCCGGTACACGGGGATGCCGGTCCATGCGGCGAGCACCTCTGCGATCGTCTCCTCGTCGACGACGTCGAAGGTCTCGGCGCCGGCCTCGCGGTTCTCGGCCTCGAGCGCGGTCTTGCGATCGACGCGCTCGGCCTCCTGGTCCGCGAGGCGCTTGGCCTGCTCCATGGCGCCGCGCTCGATGGCAGCCTCCTTGTCGGCGCGGAGGCGCTCGATCTCCTCGTCGAGCTGGCGCGTGGCGACCGGCACGGGCATCCTCCGGATCCGCAGCCGGCTCCCGGCCTCGTCGATGAGGTCGATCGCCTTGTCCGGCAAGAAGCGGTCCGAGATGTAGCGGTCGGCGAGGTTCGCCGCGGCGACGAGCGCCTGGTCGGTGATCGTGACCTCGTGGTGCTCCTCGTAGCGGTCGCGGAGCCCCTTGAGGATGTCGATGGTCATCGCCACGCTGGGCTGCTCGACCTTCACCGGCTGGAAGCGTCGCTCGAGTGCGGCGTCCTTCTCGATGTGCTTGCGGTACTCGTCGAGCGTCGTCGCGCCGATCGTCTGGAGCTCGCCTCGCGCGAGCATCGGCTTGAGGATGCTCGCCGCGTCGATCGCGCCCTCCGCGGCGCCGGCGCCCACGAGCGTGTGGATCTCGTCGATGAACAAGATGATGTCGCCACGCGTGCGGATCTCCTTGAGCACCTTCTTCAGGCGCTCCTCGAAGTCGCCGCGGTACCGAGAGCCCGCCACGAGGCTGCCGAGGTCGAGCGTGTAGACCTGCTTGTCGGTGAGCGTGAGCGGGACCTGCCCGCCGACGATCTTCTGGGCGAGGCCCTCGACGATGGCGGTCTTGCCGACGCCGGGCTCGCCGATGAGCACGGGGTTGTTCTTCGTGCGGCGCGACAGGACCTGCATCACGCGCTCGATCTCGCGATCGCGCCCCACGAGGGGGTCGAGCTTCTTGTCGCGCGCGAGCTGCGTGAGGTTCCGCCCGAACTGGTCGAGCACCGCGGAGCCGCCCGAGGCCTGCTCCTCGCGACCGCCCGGGGTCGCGCCGACGGCCTCCTTGCCCTGGTAGCCCGACATCATCTGGATGACCTGCTGGCGCACGCGGCCGAGGTCGGCGCCGAGCGAGACGAGGACCTGCGCGGCCACACCGTCGCCCTCGCGGACGAGCCCGAGCAGCATGTGCTCGGTGCCGATGTAGGAGTGGCCGAGCTGCAGGGCCTCTCGGAGGGAGAGCTCGAGGACCTTCTTCGCCCGCGGCGTGAACGGCGGGGAGCCCGACGGGGTCGCCCCGGTGACGCCGATGGCCTCCTCGACCTTCTCGCGCACGGCCTCGAGGGTGATGCCCAGCGAGTCGAGGGCCTTGGCCGCGACGCCCTCGCCCTCGTGAATGAGCCCGAGCAGGATGTGCTCGGTGCCTATGAAGCTGTGGTTGAGCTGGCGAGCTTCCTCTTGCGCAAGCACCAGCACCCTGCGTGCTCGGTCCGTAAATCGCTCGAACAACGAAGCGCCTCCCGTCACTGGGCCGTGTGTCGAGTGTACCGGTGCGATCCGTCCATCCGACGTCGCTGTCGGTTGGGCTATTCGGGTCCGGCCGCCATAGGGTTAGAACCGTGAATCCGCTGGCAGCCCTCGCCCTGCCCACGGTCGACGTGGACCTGGCACGTTTCGAGCCGCTGCTCGCGGAGTCCGTCGTCATTGGCGACACTTACCTCGACCAGGTGACGACGCACCTGATCAGGGCGGGCGGCAAGCGATTGCGCCCCTTGCTGGCGTTCGCTGCAGCCACCGGTGGCGCGACGGAGGCGAGTCAGGACGTCTTGCTCGGCGGTGTGTCACTGGAGCTAATGCACCTCGCCTCGCTGTACCACGACGACGTCATGGACGAGGCGGTCATCCGCCGCAACGTCGAGTCGGTCAACGCCCGGTTTGGCAACCTCGTCGCCATCGTCGCGGGCGACTATCTCATGGCGCGCTCCGCCGCGATCGCCGCGGACCTCGGCACCGAGATCGCGGGCCTGCTGGCGCGCACGCTCGCGGCGCTCACGCGGGGCCAGGTCTCCGAGGTGCGGACGACGTACAACCTTGATCGAACCGCTGACGACTACTTCGATGCCATCGGAGGCAAGACCGCCGCGCTCATGGCGTCGGCCTGCCGCGTCGGCGCGCTCACGGCGTCGCGCGACGCCGCGTGCGTCGAGGCGCTCACCGCCTTCGGGCACGCCTTCGGGATGGTGTTCCAGCTCCGCGACGACGTGCTCGACCTGCTCTCCACCGAGAACCAGCTCGGAAAGCCGGCGGGACAGGACCTCGCCGAGGGCATCTACACGCTGCCGGTCCTCGTCGCACTCGAGGACCGCTCGGTCGGCGCGGAGCTGCGAGCACTGCTCGGCCGACCGCTCGACGAGCCCGAGCGGGAGAAGGCGCGCCTGTTGGTCACCTCAACCGACGGCGTCGACAAGGCCCTCGTCGAGGGGCGACGCTGGATACAGAGCGCGACCGAGGTGCTCGAGCAGGTCCCCGAGCCCGCGCTTCGCGCGGGGTTCGGCGCACTCGTCAACTCGCTGTTCGACGACCTGCCCGACGCGCCGTCGGTCTGAACCCGGCTGCGAGGACCGAGGGCGCGACACAGCACGGCGTCAGGACGCGCGCTCCTCGAGCAGGCGGGTCAGGTGCTCGATGCGCTCGCGAAGCGCGGCGACCTCGTCGACGAGCGAGTCGGGTGCTCGATTCGCCTCCACGGCGTCCTGCGCCAACTCGCCCCCGTCAGTGCGACCTGGGGCGCCCTGCGCGGGCCGCGCGTCGAGCCGGAAGAAGCTCGCGAGCGATCCGGCGAGCACGCCGATCACTGCGACCCCGGTGAACATGATCACGACCGCCGACCACCGCCCGACGGGCGTGATGGGGACGACGTCGCCGTAGCCCACGGTCGTCAACGTGACGACCCCCCACCACAGCGCGTCGCCGAACGTCTTGAACTCCGGGTTCACCGGGTGCTCGGCGTGGTAGGCGACCGCAGAGCAGATGAGCACGACGCCCACGGCGACGACGCCGACGCGACCGAGGCGCTCCACGAGTCGTCGCGCCCCCTTCGTTGCCATCACCACGCGGGCGAGGCGCGCGAGGCGCAGCAGCACCACGAAGCTCCCGCCGTGGGCGCCGGGCAGCAGGTACCACGGCGCGGTGAGCACCACGACGCCCAGGTCGAAGCGCCCGAGCCAGGTGCTCACGTACCGCTCGAGCAGCCGCTCGGAGATCACGAAGTCAACGACGAAGACGACCCAGGAGATGACCCCCACCACGTCGCCCACGGGGCCGCCCGACTGTGGGACGAGGATCAGGGGAAGGATCGCGGCGAGCAGGATCGGGATCCGCAGGATCCGGTCGGCGCGCTCGAAGGCCCGCGCGTCGTCTTCGCTGCGTGGCTGCCCGGCGCGAGGTGCCGGCGTCGATGCCGCGGACATCGCACGATTCTGCTCCGGGGTCCCGCGCGAATCGCGGAACCCCGGGGGCCGCGCGCCGCCGCCGAGTTGGCGCGCCGTGGCGGCGAAGCGCGGCGGGCTAGTGGATCCCCGAGAGGAACGTGTGCAGGGTGGACTCGCACTGGTTCGTCGGGTACGCGCCGATCGGGTCGTTGTGCGCGTAGGTCGTGTGCTCGTCGACGATGGTCAGGTTCCCCGAGGGGATGCCGGACTGCGCCGCGAGGTCCTGGGCGGCGGTGATGCCGTTCGTGGAGAACAGCGACGCGGCGAAGACGTAGATGCGCAGGGCGTGCGACAGCGAGCGGCCCATGGTCGCGTTGACGCCGAGCACCGCCTGGGCAGGGTTCGCCAGTCCGTTGTCCACGGCGCCCCCGTCGAGTGACAGGCGGGTCGGGAAGTACCACTCCGAGCCGTCGGCCCCGCTCACCCCGCTGCCCTCGAACATCGCGGCGTAGCGCGCGATCGGGGTGAGCGCACCGGTGGAGTCCCAGCCGTGGACGGTTCCCGACGCGGACAGGCCCGCGCCGAGGTGCGCCTGTGCCGCGACGAGCCCGGGCGGCGAGGAGGCGACGTTGAGCGCGTAGCCGAACTGCGCGACGTTGGTGACCGGGACCGGCGGGACGATCGACTTGGGTAGCAGGCCCGAGGCCTGACCGAGCGAGGGCGAGTTCGGGTCCTGCAGCGCCGTGGCCGAGCCCGTCGCCACGAACAGCCCCGCGTACGGCGAGGGGATCCCGCCGAAGCTCTCGTACGGCGACGTCGAGGCCTGCATCAGCGACGCGAGCTCGGTGGTCGCCGTCGGCGCGTCGATGGCCGTGGGGAAGCTCCCCCCGTCGAGGTAGACCAGCCCCGACAGGCCGTTGGCGCCGGGGGTGCCCTTGAAGTTCCAGGTGGCGTACGCCGTGACGACCGTTCCGCCGAGCGAGTGGCCGCCAAGCACGACCTTGCCGCCGAGCTTCTTGGCCGCGGCGATGACGGCGTGCAGGTCATTGACCGCGACGGCCATTCCCCAGCTCTTCGCGTAGGCGGTCGCGGTCCCGCTGACCGCGTGGAAGTGCGGGGTGACCGAGGGCTTGGTCAGGTATCCGAGGTAGTAGTTGAACAGCTGCGCGGACGTGATCTTGTGCTGCTTGTACTGGTCGAGGCGCGACTGGTCCTCCAGGAGGTTCTCACGCCGCTCGACGGTCCAGACCTGCCAGCCCTTCGTGCTCGAGGTGAGCCAGGTCGCGAGCGGCAGGAAGTACGTCGACCCCGCGAGGGTCCCCGGCTCTATGACGAGCACGTTCTTCGCGGTCGACGGGCCGACCTTGAGGATCCCGACCTTGTTGTACTTCGCGGGCGTGCCCGGCGCGGCGTAGCCCGGGATCCAAACGACCTTGTGGGTGGTGGCGGCCAGGGGCGCCGATGCGGCGTGCGACGTGGCGCCGGCGGGCGCCGCCATGGCAGCGACGGCGATCGCGCCTGCTGCGAGGGCGGCCCACCGACTTGTTCGAACCGACTTCGTCATGGGTTCCCCCTCTGCTCGCGCGTGCTCGACACGAAACGTAGTCCCCGGGACGCCCTGGCACGCAGGCGTCCCGGCGCCGGTCCCCGCGGTTGGGGACCGGCGCCGGGCGCCCTCTCCGACGGCGGCGGGCCTACGGAGTGACCAACGTGAACGTCCCGCCGCCGACGACCCTGCCGTTGCCGGACCCGACCGCGACGCCGCCGCCGCCGGGAAGCTTCTTCACGCCCTCCCAGGCGTAGAGGTACAGCGGCTGGCCGTTGTAGGTGACCTGCATCGCGCCGCCGGCGCGCGTGATGGTCCCGATCGCCTTGGTCACCCCGGCGCCCTCGATACCCGGTGTGCCGCTCGTGAGCAGCGGAGGGAAGACGCGCGAGCAGCCCGCGCCGCAGGCACTCGACGAGGAGGTGTCGGCGCTGAAGGCGTACACCGGGAACTCATGCCATCCGGCGCCGGTCAGCATCATCGCCGACAGCACGGTGGCCCCATTGGCGTCCACCGTCGAGGTGAGCGTCTCGGCCCAGGGCTGGAAGTTCCCGTCGGGGTTGACCAGCCACCAGATGCCGTGGAACGGAGGGCGCGTGGGCTCGTCCCATCCCTCGCCGGTGACCTGGTAGGGAGCGCCGTCGAAGGCGTAGAGCGGGTGGCCGTTGTAGGTCACCTGGTGGCCGAGTCCCTTTCGGTAGACCGTGCCCAGCATCGACTGGCTGACGCCGGCGCCCGCGACCGGGGCGGCGTTCGTCGTCAGCGCGGGCCACTCGTTGTTCTGCGACGACGGCAGGCCGGTGCAGCTGAACGACCCGCCCTGGGAGGGGTACTGCTGGGTCGTGCAGTTGAACGACTTGGCGGTGTCCCCCGTCATCGCGTAGAGGCTGAAGCCCGCATAGGGGCCCGGCCCGATGACCAGCTGCGGACCGAACGGTCCGACCCGCATCGAGATCACGATGCCCTGGCTCGACGCGTGTCGCGACGCGTGGACGGCGCGGTGGCGCGCGGCGCTCGGGGCCGCACTCGCGGCGGCCGGGATGATGGCCCCGGCGCACAGGGCGAGGGCGGCGGCGGTGACCGCCGGCCGAGCCCACCTGTGGTGCCGGCGGCTGGTGGCTGTGGTTGTGTTCATTTCGGTCCTTTCCGTAGGCGTTGTGCCTGCGGGGAGGATCACCGCGGAGCGTCACACGGGCGTCACACGGGCTGAAGTCGAGGCGTTCTCCTACTATTCGGCCGTCCGGTCAGGGGCCGCGCGGCGCGGCGGACGGGCCGAGGCTCGGGGGTGAGATGAGGGGACTGCCGTCGCATCACGTCGCGCGTCCTCGACTCACCTCGAGGTGCGAGTCCGAGCAGGTCGTCGTCGTCGAGGCAGCAGGGGGATACGGCAAGTCCGTCTTCGCCGCCGAGCTCGTCGACGCCTGGGGACTGGTGGGCATTGACGTGACGTTGCACGAAGGCGGCGTCAGCGACCGGGTCCTCGTCAGCCGCCTGCGTGCCGCGATCGGCGCAGCCGGATTCGCCCTCGCGGCCGAGGACGCAAGGTCCGCGCCCGACGACCCGGTGGGTGCGCTCGATGTGATGCTCGCATCGCTCTGCGCCGAGCCGTGCGCCTTCGTGATCGACGACGTGCACCACGCGGACCGCGACGCGGCCCTGCTGGTGGACAGGATCGCCGCGAGGCTCCAAGGCGACCAGCGCCTGGTCGTCCTCGGGCGGCGCCTTCCCCCGGGTGCGGAGCGGCTCCGACGCGCCGATGCGCTGCAGCTCACCGCGCTCGACCTGGCGTTGACGGGCGACGAGACCATCCAGCTGTGCCGGGTGGGCTTCGGGCTCGAGGTGGGCGAGGACGCCGCGAGGGCGATCGATGGGGCGACCGGCGGCTGGACGGCGGCGGCGGTGCTCGCGGCGGCGCGCGCGAGGCGCACGGGCGAGAGCGTCCTCGAGCTCGCCGAGCACGCCTCGAGCGGCGCCCAGCAGGGCGCGATCGCAGCGATCCTCGACGAGGCCCTCGGGGCGCTCGGGGCGGATGGTCGGGCCCAGCTCTCCCAGGTCGCCCGGCTCGCGCTGCTGCGCGGTGACGTCGTGGACGCCGCAGTCGCGCCAGGCTTCTTCGACCGGCTCCTCGCGGCCGGCGCGCCCCTGTACCTGGTCGACGACGGCTGGTGGGAGCTCGCCGGGCCCGTGCGCGACTTCCTGGCGGACCTCGCGCCGCCGGACGAGGCCATCCTGCGCCGTGCGGCGGCCCGCTACCGAGAGCTCGGGCAGTTCAACGCCGCGCTCGACCTGCTTGCCTCGGCGGGCGACAGCGACGCCGCGGCCGAGATGCTGAGCGGCGGTGACCTCTCGGCGATCGATGCGATGGACGTCCGTGAGTTCCGCGCCGCGGTCGAGCGACTCGGTGACGCCGCGATCGAGGCGCACCCCATGGTCCTGGTCCTGCTCTCGCGCTTCTATGACGCCGCGCTCGACCTGGAGCCACGTGAGCGCGTGCTCGTGCGACTCGAGGGGATCTCACAGCGCACCGGAGAAGGTTGGCTCGCGCGCGCGGTCGAGGCCGAGCGCGCCACCGACCTCGTCCGCGAGGGCCGATTCGCCGAGGCCGAGGCGCGCGCGCGCGACCTGCTCGCGGCGACGCCCGGCGACGAGGGCCTCACGAGGGCCCGGGCGCTGTCGTGCCTCGGCCGGACGCTGTGCTGGCACTACGACGACGAGGGGCGGCGTGACGCCGCCTCGCTGCGCGAGGCCGACTCGCTCCTCGAGGAGGCCGCCGACACCTACGAGCGGCTCGGGATGCGCGCGGCCGCGGCGGGGATGGTCCCGTACCGGGCGATCTGGATCGAGTTCGCGCGCGGCGACGCGGCCAGCGCGCTCGTGCGGCTCGACGAGGCCATGGAGCGCATCGCCGACCGCCCACGCCGATGGGCGTACCTCGCATCGATGCGCGCCGAGGTGACCCTGGAGCTTGGCGACTTCGACGAGACCTGGCGGACGATCGCAGAGCTCGAGCGCGTGGCGACCCAGCTGCACGACGACCAGATGGTCGCCTACGCCCACTGGAATGCCATGAGCGCCTCGTCGCACGGCGGCGACGCGGCAGCGGTCATCGAGCACCTCCGGATCGTCGAGTCGCTGCCCGGCGACTGGTGGCAGGCAGCCGGCGGCGACTTCTGCGCGGCTGCCGCCGACGACCTCGGCCGCGTCGGCGAGGTGGCGCTGGCCCACGAGCGGCTCGAGGCGGCCAAGGTGCTCTCCGTCGACGCCGACGCGCTGATCGCGATGTCGGAGGCTGCCCTGCTCGCGCGCCACGGCGACCCTGAGGAGGCCGACGCCGCACTGCTCGCCGTGCCCGGCAGGGGGATCGACCCGCGCGAGTACTGGCGCGTCGAGCTGCTGCGCGCCTACGCCGCATTTCGGCGCGGCGACCGGGGCGCGGGGCCGCTCGCGGCGCGCGCCCTCGAGTCCGCGGCCGCCCTCGGGCTCGCGCACCTGCCGCTGACAAAGGAGCGCGAGCTCACCAGCCAGCTCGTGGAGCTCGCGGCGGAGACCGGCTTGCCCGCGGCGACCGCGCTGCAGGCCCAGGTGCTCCCGGTGAGCCTGTTCGTCCTCGGTCGCTTCGAGCTCACGCGCGGCGGGCGCGAGGTGGCCCTCACGCCCGGACTCGGCGCGCAACTGGTCAAGCACGTTGCGGTCAGCGGGGGGCGTGTGCTCGCCGAGCGCGCGATCGAGACGCTGTGGCCCGAGGTCGACCTCGACGCGGGGCGTCACCGGCTGCGCACGGTGCTCAACCGGCTGCGCAACGAGGCGGGGGGTGTCATCGCCCGCGAGGGGGCGTCGCTCGTGCTGGACCCGTCGATCACGGTGGACCTCACGCGCTTCGACGAGGACGCGCGCCGCGCGGCCGCGCTCGGGCGCACGGCGCCGACGCATGCCCTGGCGCTGGCGAAGTCGGCGATCTCGCGGTACCGCGGCGAGCTGCTGCCCGACGACCTCTACGAGGAGTGGACCGAGGCGCACCGGCGACGCGTCCACCACGAGGTGCTCGAACTGCTCGAGCTGTGCTGCGACATCGCCACCGAGCGGGGCAACCTCGACGAGACCCGCTGGGCCGTCGAGCGCGCGATCGAGCTGGCCCCCGACGACGACCGGTGGTACGCCACGGCCGCGGCAACCCTGCTCGCACAGGGCCGGCGCGGCGCGGCGATCGCGGTGCTGCGCCGCGCGCGCGAGGAGATGGACCGGCTGGGACTTCCCGTCCCCGCCCGGCTCGAGGCGCTCGAGCGCGAGGTGCTCCAGCCTGCCGGCTGACTAGGTGGCGCTGCGGGGCTTGAGCGTGGGGAACGCCACGATCTCGCGGATGTTGGCCACGTCGGCGACGATCATGGCGAGCCGGTCGATCCCGATGCCGAGCCCTGCCGTCGGCGGCAGCCCGTAGCGCAGCGCGGTGAGGTAGTCGTCGTCGACGGCCATCGCCTCGTCGTCGCCCTCGGCGCGCGCACGCGCTTGCTCCTCGAAGCGCTCGCGCTGGTCCTCGGGGTCCGTCAGCTCGCTGAATCCGTTGGCGAGCTCGCGGGTCACGCAGAACACCTCGAAGCGCTCGGTCAGCTGGTCGTCGACGCGGTGGCGCCGCGCGAGCGGCGAGACCTCGACGGGGTACTCGAGCACGAAGGTCGGCTCCCAGAGGTCCGCCTCGCACGCGGCGCCGAAGAGCTCCTCGAGGAGCTTGCCCGGGCCCCATGACGGGGGCGGGACCGGCTCCCCGCGCTCGGTGAGAAGCGCGCGCAGCCGATCGGCGGGCGTGTGCACGGAGACCTCGTCGCCGAGCGCCTCGGAGACCAGCTCGGCCATCGTCGCGCGGCGCCACGGCGCTCCCATCTCGAGCTCGCGGCCCTGGTAGCTGATCGATGTGGTGCCGAGCACGTCGGTGACGCACTGTGCGACGATCGACTCGGTCAGCGCCATCATGTCCTCGTAGTCCATGTACGCCGCGTACAGCTCGACCGTCGTGAACTCGGGGTTGTGCCGCGGCGAGAGCCCCTCGTTGCGGAACAGCTTGCCGAGCTCGAAGACGCGCTCGTAGCCGCCGACGACGAGCCGCTTGAGCCACAGCTCGGGCGCGATGCGCAGGTACATCTGGGCATCGAGCGCGTTGTAGTGCGTCGAGAAGCGCTTCGCGGTGCCGCCGGAGGGGACGGCGTTGAGGATCGGGGTCTCGACCTCGGTGAAGCCCTGCTCCCAGAGCCGCTCGCGCATCGCACGGACAAGTGCGTGGCGACGGTCGAGCGCGGTCCGCGACGAGGGGTTCGCCCAGAGGTCCGCCTCGCGGTGCCGGTAGCGAAGGTCAGGGTCGGCGATCCCGTGCCACTTGTCCCCGAAGCCGAGCTCGGTCTCGGCGAGCACCCGGAACGTTGCCACCTTGACCGACAGCTCGCCGCGGCGCGTGCGCACGACCTCGCCGGTCGCGCCCACCCAGTCGCCGATGCGCAGGTCGCAGAACGACTCGAAGGACGCGGTCACCTTGGACAGCGCGAAGAGCTGGAGCTCGCCGGTGGAGTCACGGAGCGTGGCGAACGCGAGCTTTCCCTGCGGGCGCACGAGCATCACGCGGCCGGCAACGGCGACGGTCTGGCCCGACTCCTGCCCGTCGGTGAGGTCGCCGAAGCGCGTGACGACGTCGCGTGCGAACGCGTCGTGCTCGAAGCGGTACGGCTGGTCCTTCACGCGGTGCCCCCGTTGCGCTCGAAGATGATCCGAAGGCCGTGCAGCGTCAGCCACGGCTCGACGTGGCGGACCGACGCGGTGTGCGGTGCGATCAGGCCCGCAAGCCCCCCGGTCGCGATGACGACGGGGTCCACGAGGGTCTCGGACATGCGCTGGCACATCCCGTCGACCTGGGCGGCGAAGCCGTAGAGCACGCCGGACTGGATCGACTCCTCCGTCGACTGCCCGATGACCCCGCGGGGCTCGACGAGCTCGACGGAGCGCAGCGCGGCCGCGTGCGAGTACAGCGCCTCGAGCGAGATCGCGACACCGGGGGCGATCGCCCCGCCGAGGTACTCGCCCTCCGCGGAGATGGCGTCGAACGTGGTCGCGGTGCCGAGGTCCACGACGATGCACGGCCCGCCGTACAGGTCGTAGGCGCCGACGCCGTTGGCCACCCGGTCCGCGCCGACCTCCTTGGGGTTCGAGTACCTGATCGGCATCCCCGAGCGCGTCCCGGGGCCGAGGACCACGCAGTCGCGGTCGCCGAACCAGCGCGACGCCATCCGGCGCAGCTGGGCGGTGGCCTCGGGTACCGACGAGCTGATCGCGATGCCCGTGACCGCGTCGGCGATGTCGATCCCCTCGAGGTCGAGCAGCTGGGTCAGCACGACGGCGTGCTCGTCGGGCGTGCGCGACGCGACGGTCGAGAGCCGCCAGTGGAAGGCGAGGCCGCGCGCCGCGGCTGCGGCGGACGCCGCCCCGTAGCCCACGCCGTCGGTCGCGGCGACGGGGGCATCGGGCCCCAGCGAGTAGAGGCCGACGACGGTCTCGGTGTTCCCCACGTCGATCGCGAGCAGCATCAGGACATCATCCCTCGCGCAGGTCCAGCCCGAGGTCGAGGACCTTGACGCTGTGGGTGAGCGCACCGCTGCTCATGGCGTCCACGCCGGCGGCGGCGAACCCCGGCGCCGTCCGCTCGTCGATGCCGCCGGAGACCTCGATGAACACGTCGGGGCGCGTCGAGCGGATGCGCCCGACGGTCTCTGCGACGCGCTCGGGCGACATGTTGTCGAGCAGCACCGCGTCGGCGCCCGAGGCGAGCGCCTCGTCGACCTGCTGGTCCGTGTCGCACTCCACCTCCACCCGCGTCCCGGGCCACGTCGCGCGGGCGCGCGAGACGGCCTCGGCGATCGAAAGGACGCCCAGGTGGTTGTCCTTGAGCAAGACCGACTCCGACAGCGACGAGCGGTGGTTCGTGCCCCCGCCCGCGCGCACCGCAGCCTTCTCGAGGGCACGCAGCCCGGGCGTGGTCTTGCGGGTGTCGAGCACGGCCACGTCGGGGTCCACGGCCACCACGGCGTCGACCAGCCGGCGCGTGGCCGACGCCACGCCCGAGAGGTGCCCCAGGAAGTTCAGCGCCGTTCGCTCGGCCGCGACGATCGAGCGCATCGAGCCCGACACCGTCGCGACGAGTGCGCCCGGGGAGAGCCGGGCGCCGTCGTGGAGGTGGAAACGGACCTCGAGGCTCGGGTCGATGACCGCGAACGTCTCGCGCGCGCAGGCCTCGCCGGCGAGCACGCCGCTCTCTCGGGCGACGACGTCGGCCGTCGCGACGATTCCTGCGTCCAGCAGGGCCCCCGTCAGGTCGCCCTCGGCACCGAGGTCCTCGGCGAGCGCGGTGGCGACCGCCTCGGCGACCGCGGCGCGCGGCGGGTCGAGGCTCATCGCGCGCCCACCAGCACGACGCGGCGGCGCCAGGCCTCGTCGCGGTCGGGGAACTCCTCGCGCACGTGGCAGCCCCGTGACTCCGCGCGCAACGACGCCGACGTGAGCAGCGCCTCCGCGCAGGTCGCGAGGTTGGCGAGCTCCGCGGCGCCGGGCGTGGACTCGTCGGCCGCGGCCGCGGCCTTGGCAACCGCAACCGCCGCTCGCACGCCGTGGAGGCTCTCGGCGGACCGCACCACGCCGGCGCCCCTCGTCATCGCGCGCTGCAGGGCATGGCGGGCCGCACCGACGGTGACCGCCGCGGCGACGTCGGAGGCGGCGACCGACGAGGTCGACTCGACGAGCGTCGGGACGCCGCCGGGCTCGCCGAGCAGCGCGCGCATCGCGCCGGAGGGTCGCGCCCCGTCGCGGCCCTGCTCGAGCGCCTCGGAGACCCTGGCGGCGAAGACCATCCCTTCGAGCAGCGAGTTGGACGCCAGGCGGTTCGCGCCGTGCACCCCGGTGCAGGCGACCTCGCCCACCGCGAACAGCCCCGGCATCGCAGTGGCGCCGTCGAGGTCGGTCAGCACGCCGCCGGCGAGGTGGTGCGCGGCCGGCGCGATCGGCAGCCAGTCGACCGACGGGTCGAGCCCCGCCGCCGACAGGCTCGCCGACAGCGTCGGGAACCGCGCCGCGAACTCGTCGAGTCCCGTCGCGTCGAGCCACAGGTGCGACACGTCGTCGCGCGACATTCGCGCCGCCATCGCGCGGCTCACCACGTCGCGCGGCGCGAGCTCGTCGACGAAGCGCTCACCGGACGCATCGCGGAGCAGCGCGCCGTGGCCCCGCAGTGCCTCGCTCAGCAACGGCCGCGGCATCGCGGGGTGGTGCAGCGCGGTCGGGTGGAACTGCATGAACTCCACGTCGGCGACCGGCACGCCGGCGCGCAGCGCGAGGGCGACGCCGTCGCCGGTCGCCGCGGGCGGGTTGGTCGTCACCTCGAACAGCTGTCCCGCTCCACCGGTCGCCAGCACGACGCGACGCGCCTCGAGCTCGTGTCGCCCGCTCGCGTCGCGCAGCGCGACCCCGTGGCAGGTCCCAGCCTCGACGAGCAGGTCCACGGCCACGGCGTGCTCCCTGATCTCGTGCACCGACCGCCTCGTCGCTGCGACCAGGGCGCGCTCGACCTCCGCGCCCGTGGCAGCCCCGCCGGCGTGCAGGATCCTCGCGTGCGAGTGGCCGCCCTCGCGCGCACGCTGGAGGTCGCCCGAGGCCTCGCGGTCGAAGACCGCCCCCAAGGCGATGAGCTCTTCGACCCTGCTCGGCCCCTCGTCGACGAGCACGCGCACCGCGTCGACGTCGCAGAGTCCCGCGCCCGCCGCGAGGGTGTCGGCGAGGTGCTGGTCGGTCGAGTCCTCGTCGTCGTGCAGGACCGCGGCGACGCCGCCTTGGGCCCATCGAGTGGTCGCCTCGGAGAGCTCGGCCTTCGTCACCACGCCGACGACCACCCCGGCATCGGCGAGGCGCACCGCGACCGAGAGGCCCGCGACGCCGCTGCCCACGACGAGGACATCGAGGGTCATCTCGCAGCTCCGCAGGTCGCGGGGAGGTTGTCGATCAGTCGGACCCCGTCGATGCGAGCCGCCACGAGGATCCGCAGCGACACGCCGGGCGCGCACGCCGCCGGTGCGCGCAGCGTCGAGGGCTCCACGACCGCAGCGTACGCGAGGTCCACTCGGCGCTCCGCCGCGATCGCGGCGCGCACCGCGCCCTCGGCCCCCGCGACGTCCGCTCCGCGCTCGAGGGCGTCCCTGCCGGCGAGCAGCCCGCGGAGCAACACCGGCGCCGCGACGCGCCCCGCTGCCGAGAGCCTCGCGTTCCTGCTCGACATCGCGAGTCCGTCGGGCTCGCGAACCGTCTCGCAGCCGACGACGTCGAGGGGGAGGCCCAGGTCCTCGACGACGCGGCGGACGACGCAGAGCTGCTGGAAGTCCTTCTCCCCGAAGTACGCGACGCAGTCGCCGGTCACGATCGCGAGCTTCGCGACGACCGAGGCCACGCCGTCGAAGTGCCCCGGGCGATCCGCGCCCTCGAGCACCTCGGCGAGCCCCGCGACGTGGACGGTCGTCGAGGTGGGCTCGGGCGTCGACGGCCAGACCTCGGCCACGTCGGGCGCCAGGACGAGCGAGACCCCCGCGGCGTCGCACACCGCGAGATCCGCCGCAAGGTCGCTCGGGTAGGCCGCCAGGTCGCCCGGGTCATTGAACTGGCGCGGGTTGACGAAGATCGTCGCGGCCGCGACATCGCACTCCCTCGCGGCACGCTCAAGGAGCGAGGCGTGCCCCGCGTGCAGCGCGCCCATCGTCATGACCAGACCGATTCGCTGGCCCTGCGAGCGCAGGGCGCCGATGCGCTCGCGCCAGTGCGCGAGCGAGGTGACCACCTCGCCCACGGCTACCTCGCGGGATCGGCGGCGGTTGCCTTGGGGGTGCTCACGAGCGTGGACGGCAGCGACAGCCCCGTTCCCGCGAGCTCGAGGGCCAACGCCACGCCGGCACCGTAGGCGGCGCGCTCGGAGGGCTCGAGCGCGTCGAGGTGACGTGCGATCGTCGACCAGTCGCCACGCGAGGCGGGACCGGTCAGCGCGGCGCGCGGACCGAGGGTCCCGACGTCGTCGACCGCCGCGCGGGTGAGCCCGAGGAACGTCTGCACGTCGAGGCCGATGGACTCGGCGATCCGCTCGACCTGGCCGAGCAGGGCGACCACGTGGTTTGCCGCGACGCAGGCCGCTGCGTGGTACCGGGGCCGGTCCGCGTCGGCGACCGTGACCAGTCGCGCGCCGAGGCTCTCGCCAAGGTGCTCTGCGAGCACGTCACCGGCGACCGCGAGGGTTACCCCACTTCGCAGGCGCTGGGCGCCGACCTCGCCGTTGGGCAGCGGGACGAGCGGGTGCATCGCCGCGCGGCGCGGGTGCGGGACGAGCACGTCGCAGCCGAGCGAGCCCGAGAGGTGCAGGACGACGCAGTGCGCGTCGGGGATCACCCTCGCGGCCACGGCGGCGATGTCGTCGTCGGGCACCGCCAGGATGAGGGCGTCGACGCCACGCGCCGCGTCGTCGAGGTCGTCGGCTCGCCCGAGCAGCGGGAGCACGTCGTGGCCCGCCTCGGCGAGGGCGCGCGCGAAGGACGTGCCCGCCCTGCCGGGCCCGATGATGCGGATGGTCGCCATCTTCCCCCTTCAGCGTTCCGGCCCTCTCGGTGCCGTTCGCTCAGTGGAACCCGGCCAGTGTACCCACAGGTTCGACCTCGCCGACGGCCGCGGCGAGCACGCCGGGATCGACCAGCTCGGGCGCGAGGTCGTGCAGGGGCTGGAGGACGAAACGACGTTCGAACATCCTCGGGTGCGGCACGGTGAGCTCGTCCTCGTCGACGACGAGGTCACCCACCAACAGCACGTCCGCGTCGAGGGTCCTGGGCCCGAAGCGAACGGTCCGCTCGCGGTGCGCGGCGGCTTCGGCGTCCCGGCACCGCGCGAGCAGCTCGCGAGGGGTCGCCTGGGTCTGCAGCTCGACGACGACGTTGAGATAGGCACCCTGGGCAGGTCCGCCGACGGGCTCGGTCTCGTAGACCGGCGAGACCCGGCACGGGTCTGCGGCGGCGACGATCGCCACCGCGGCGCGCAGGTGCGCCTCGCGATCCCCGAGGTTCGAGCCGAGCGACAGGAAGGCCCGCATCAGCGCCCGACGCGCCTGCGCACCCCCACGGTCGCGACGTCGTGGGGGATCGGCGGACGCAGCTTGGTGACGACGATCTCCACGGCGCGCACGCGCGGGTCCACGCCCAGGATCGCCCGGGCGACGTGGTCGCACGCCGCCTCGAGGAGCACGAAGCGCGACGTGGTGATCATCTCGAGCGCCACGTCGCAGATCACCGCATAGTTCACCGTGTCGTCGAGATCGTCGGAGGCGCCCACGACCTCGACGTCGAGATCGACGTCGAGGTCGACGCGGATCGGCTGTGGCCGCTCGCGCTCATCGGCGAGCGCGCCGATGATCGCGACGCAGCGAAGATCGCGAACCTCGACGGTGTGGCTCACGACCCTGGGTCACCCACGGGTCGCTCGGACTCCGCGACGATCGCGCGACCATCGGGCCCCATGGAGCGCTCCAAGAGGTGCTCGACGGCGCTGACGGCGGCGGGACCCTGGACGATCCGACCGGACCAGCACAAGTAGCCCGCGACGACGCCCATGACCCGATCGCCGAGCTCGTCGCCGTGCAGCAGGACCTTTCGTCCCGCGCTCAGCGACTTGTCGAGATCGAAGTAGCACTCGCGCAACGCTGCCCGACGATCACCCGTGACGGGGATCGGATGGTGACCGTAGGGGATCTCGAACGCGTCGTACGCCGGCAGGTTCGACGGGCTGGCGAGCACGGAGATGACCCGCTCGAAGCCGTTGGCCCGAAGCCACAGCAGTTCCTCTTCCCGCCGCACCTTGCGGTGCGACGCGCCGAAGCCGCCGGGACGCTCCGAGACCGCGAAGCGGTCGAGGATCACCCAGTTGAAGTTCCTCGGGCTGATGCCCGCCGCCCACTTGCCCTTCATGCAGCGTCCTCCTGATCGGCGGCGAGGATCGCCGCGTGCACGGTCGCCGCGACGTCGTGGACCCGCACGACGTCGGCGCCGCATGCCATCGCCCACGTCGCAGCGGCGAGCGAGCCCTCCATGCGCTCCTCGGCGGGCAGCGCCTCGCCATGGGCGAGCGCGCCCACGAACCGCTTGCGACTTGCCCCGACGAGCACCGCGAAGCCCTCGTCGTGCGCGGCCACGCAGAGCTCCTCGAGGTGCGACAGCAGCGTCAGGTTGTCAGCGGCATCCTTGCCGAAGCCGAGGCCCGGGTCGACGTAGACCTCCATGACGCCCCGCTCGCGCGCCGCGCGGGCGCGCTCAAGGACCGACGTGAACACCTCGTCGACGATCCCGGGGCCGACGTGGGACGACTCGCGCCCCGCAGGGATCCCCCGGTGGTGCATGGCGACCCAGGCGACCCCGAGCTCCGCGGCGAGCGCGTCGAGGGCGCCGCCGACGTCGTTGAGCAGCGTGGCGCCAGACGCCACGGCGGCCCGTGCCACCGGCTCCTTGACGGTGTCCACCGAGACCCGGGCGGTTCCTGCGAGGCCCTCGATCACTCCGATCGTGCGCGCGAGCTCGAGCTGCACGCCCACCGGTGTCGCTCCCGGGCGCGTGGACTCCCCGCCGACGTCGAGGATCGACGCGCCCTCCGCGGCGAGGGCGACACCGCGGGCGACGGCGTCGGCGCCCTCGGCGCGCGAGGCCTCGTAGAACGAGTCGGGCGTCACGTTCAAGATCCCCATGACCGCGGTTCGAGGGCCGGACACTCAGTTCCTCGCGCGGTGGATGAACGCGAGCGCCTCGGCGCGCGTCGCCGCGTCGGTGCGGAACGTTCCGCGCACCGAGGAGGTGACCGTCGAGGTTCCCGGCTTTCGCACGCCGCGCATCGACATGCACAGGTGCTCGGCCTCGATCACCACGAGGGCGCCGCGCGGCTCGAGCTCCGCGACCAGCGCGTCGGCGATCTGCACCGTGAGCCGCTCCTGGACCTGGAGGCGGCGCGCGAAGCCCTCGACGAGGCGCGCGAGCTTCGAGAGCCCCGTGATGCGGCCGCTCGGACCGGGGATGTAGGCGAGGTGCGCATGGCCCATGAACGGGACGAGGTGGTGCTCGCACAGCGAGGTGAACGGGATGTCGCGCACCATGACCATCTCGTCGTGGCCCGCGTCGAAGGTCACGCGGAGGTGGCGTGCGGGATCCGACTCGAGCCCGCTGAACAGCTCCGTGTACATCTCGGCGACGCGTCGCGGCGTGTCGATCAGCCCGTCCCTGCCTGGGTCCTCGCCGATCGCGTCGAGCAGTTCGGCGACCGCGGCGCGGACGCGCGTCTCGTCGACGGCCATCAGGCGCCCGGACCGACGTACGTGTAGATCCCCTGGAGGTTTCGGTACCGCTCCGCGACGTCAAGGCCGTAGCCCACGACGAACGACGGCGGGATGGTGAAGCCCACGTACTTGAGCGACTGGGCGACGCGCTGCTCGCCCTCCTTGAGCAGCAGCGCGCAGACCTCGAGGCTGGCGGGCGCGCGGGCGCCGAGATAGCGGCGCAGGTAGTTCAGTGTCAGGCCCGAGTCGACGATGTCCTCGACCACGAGGACATGGCGGTCCTTGAGGTCGACGTCGAGGTCCTTGACGATCCGGACCACGCCCGAGGTCTTCGTCGCGGTGCCGTAGGACGACACCGCCATGAAGTCGACCTCGACGGGCAGCTCGATCGACCGTGCGAGGTCGCTCATGAAGAGCATCGCGCCCTTGAGCACGCCGACGAGCAGCGGCGGATTTCCCGCGTAGTCCTCGGTGATCTTGGCGCCGAGCTCGGCGACCCGCTCGTCGAGCGTCGCGCCGTCGACGACCACGTCACCGAGGTCGTGCGCGGCCCACTGGGGGAGCCGAGCGTCACGGCCTGCGGAGTTCACGTCGCGGAGCGTACCGGCTCAGGGCTCATCGACGGTAAGGCGACCCTGGCGGCGGGCCACCCGACGCCCCCCGGCGAGCTCTGCGGCCACGGCTGCACCCTGGACCACCGCTTCGACCCGCTCGAGCTCGGCCGCACTCGGCGGGTGCGTCGAGCGGCCCGTGCCGCGGACGAGCGCGCGCAGGCGACGGCGGCGCAGCGCCACCGGCGCGGCGCGCAGCGCCGCGACGTCGTGGGCGTCGGGGACCGCGTCGAGCGCCGCGGCGTCGAGGCAGGCGGCGTCGTCGCGCGCGAGCCCCGCCTGGCGCGCGAGCACGGGGACGAGGTCTCGTCCCGCGACCGCCGACAGCTCGGGCAGGACGCGGGCGCGCACGAGGTTGCGGCGAAGCGACAGGTCGAAGTTGGAGGGATCCACCACGACCTCGACGCCCGAGGCGGCGACGAAGGCGCGCACCTCCTCGCGGCGAAGCGACAGCATCGGCTTGGTGGCCGTCGCCATCCCCGCCAACCCGTCGAGGCCGGCACCGCGCAGAAGGTTCAACAGCACCGTCTCGGCCTGGTCGTCCATCGTGTGGCCCGTGAGCGCGCCCTCGGGCAGCACGCCGCGCCGCGCCTCGCGGGCGCGTGCCTCGAGGTTGCCCCCCGGGGCGACGACGACGGTGTGGGACACGAAGCGCGCAGAGAGCCTCGAGGCGAGCGCCGCGACACGGTCCGCCTCGCGCTGGCTCCCGTCGCGCAGCGCGTGATCGACATGGTGCAAGGTCGCATCGAGCCCGCGGGCCGCCGCGAGCAATGCGAGGCCCGTCGAGTCTGGACCACCCGAGACCGCGAGATCGACCCGGGTGCCGGGCGAAGGGAACGTGCAGCGCGCGAGGAGCGCGTCGGACTCAGACGCTGCGGGCCTCGTTGGCGAGCTTGGCGCGGATCTGGTCGAGCAGCGGCTCGGGCACGCGGGCCCTGGCGCAGTCCGAGACGATCGTTCGCAGCTCTGCCTCGAAGTGCGCCGCGTCGCCGCAGTACCCGCAACGGTCCAGGTGCACGGAGATCGCCGCACGCCGGTCGGGCGTCAACTCGCCGTCCAGGTAGCTGTAGAGCGTCGCCAGCGCCTCGTCACAGTTGACGCCCGAGGCCCCCCCATCGCCACACGGCTCATGTGCTCCCATCAATGCTCCTTCACGTCCTGGGCGCCTCGAGGAGGCCCTCTTGCGCCGCATACTGAGCCAACGCTTCTTGCAGCGACTTCCTTCCCCGATGGATCCGGCTCATCACGGTCCCGATCGGGACGTCGGTGATCTCGGCGATCTCCTTGTAGCTGAACTGCTCGACGTCGGAGAGCAGCACGGCCAGGCGGAACTGCTCGGGCAGGTTGTCGAGCGCCTCGAGGACCTCGGGCGCCGTCAGGCGCTCGAGCGCGGCGTCCTCTGCGCTCCGCGACATCCCCGTGGCCGCGAGGCGCCGGTACAAGTAGAGGTCCTCGACCTCTCCCATGTCCTCGACGATGGGCTCCCGCTGCTTCGTGCGGTACGTCGAGATGTAGGTGTTCGTCAGGATCCGGAACAGCCAGGCTCGAAGGTTGGTCCCGTCCTCGAATCGGTCGTAGGCGCGGTAGGCCTTGAGGAAGGTCTCCTGGAGCAGGTCCTCGGCGTCGGCGGGATTGCGCGTCATCCGAAGCGCCGCCCCGTAGAGGGAGTCGGCGAAGACGAGGGCCTCGTCTTGGAATCGAGCTGGGTCCGCCACGCCACGACGCTAACGCCCGCGGCGCGGGGCTGCCCATCGCGCCGCGGGTACCCTGCGGCGATGCCACGACCCCTCCTTCCCCGGAGCCCGCGGTGAACGAGGACTTCGAGGTCCGCAGCGGCCTCGAGGTCCTGGTCTTCAGCCCGCTGGACGGGGTCGATGCCGTGGTGACCACGCGGGCCGGCGGGGTGAGCACCGCCCCGTACGACACCTTGAACCTGGCCGACCACGTGGGCGATGACCGGGCCCGCGTCGCCGAGAACCGCGCCCGACTCGCCGAGGCGATGGGCGTCTGCGACGACGACCTGGTGTTCGCACGTCAGACCCACGGTGTCGACGTCGCCATCGTGGAGCGCGGGGGCCAATCCGCCGAGGCCGACGTCCTCGTCACCGCCGATCCCGACCTCGCGCTGTGCATCCTCGTCGCGGACTGCGTGCCACTGCTCGTCTGCGACCCCGAGGCACAGGTGCTCGCGCTCGCCCATGCCGGATGGAGGGGCACCGCAGCGGGCGCCGCGGGCGCCGCGGTCCGCGCCGCCCTGGACCTTGGCGCCGACGCCGATCGCCTGGTCGCGCTCGTCGGGCCGAGGATCTCGGCGGAGGCGTACCAAGTCGGGCCCGAGGTTGAAGCGGCGCTCCGCGAGGCGGGCGACGCAGACGCCGTCCGACCCGACGGGTCAGGTCGCTTCCTCGCGGACCTCGGCCGCGCCAACGCCCGCCAGCTCGCCACAGCGGGCGTCGCCGCGGAGAGGATCTTCGTGTCCTCAGAGGCGACCGACGGGGGCAGGCGGTTCTTCTCGGACCGCGCGCAGCGTCCGTGCGGCCGGTTCGCGCTGTCCGCGAGGTTGCGCGCGGGGGCCTCGTAGCATGATCTGCGTGCCCGGCCCTGTGCGCGCGCGCACCTTCGAGTACCTCGGCGTCGACGTCGACGCGGGCGCCGGCACGATCACGTGCCGCTTCCGAAGCGGCGACGACTCCTTCTCGGAGGGTGCGGCCTTCGATCCCGAGGTCGTCGACCTCGGCGCACCGGGCGTCGAGCAGGCGGCCGTCCTGTACTGCCTGCTCGCCGGGCTGTCGTACTACAAGGCCGCTGCGGCCCACGAGGTCATCCTCGGCGAGCTCGGCGTCGGTCCCGCGTCGAGGGCGCTGCTCGCCGCCGCCATCGACCGGGGTCTCGCGGAGTTCGCCTATCGCAACGACCTCGACCTGTCGGACGTCTCGATCCGCGGTGGAGCGCCCGTCGCGCGCGCCACGGTCGACGCACCCGCCAGTGGCCCGCTCGTGCCCTTCGGCGGCGGGATCGACTCGATCGTCACGGTGCTGACCGCGGTGGACGCCGATGCCGCGCTGTTCATCGTCGGGCCGAGCGAGCAGCCCTTCGACGCGATCGAGCGGCCCGCGCGGCTCACCGGGCTGCCCGTCGTGCGAGCGACCCGCACCCTCGACCCCTCAGTGCTCGGCCCGCGCCGCACGTCGCGCTTCGACGGCCACGTGCCGGTGACCGCGATGGTCTCGGCACTGGCCGTCGTCGCGGCGCTCGGGCAGCACCGCGGCGCCGTGGTGATGAGCAACGAGCGGTCCGCATCGGTGCCGAACCTGCTCGTCGATGGGCGGGGGGTGAACCACCAGTGGTCCAAGTCCCTCGAGGCCGAGGACCTGCTCCGCGCCGCGCTCGACGAGTGCCTCGAGGGCGGACCGGCCTACTACAGCGCGCTGCGCGACCGCTCCGAACTGTGGGTCGCGAGCCGGCTCGCCGAGAGCCCCGCCTACCTCGAGGCGTGCATGAGCTGCAACCGCGCATTCCGCCAGGATCCTGCCGCGCGCGCCACGACCTGGTGCGGCGAGTGCGACAAGTGCCTGTTCGTCGACTTGGTCCTCGCCCCCTTCGTCGACCGCGCCGTGCTCGAGGCGATGTTCGCCGGCAAAGAGCCCATCGGCGACCCGGCCAGCTGCTCGCGGCTCGAGGTGCTCACTGGGCTCGTTGACAACCCGAAGCCCTTCGAGTGCGTGGGCGACGTCGACGAGTGCGCGACTGCGTTGGTCGCTGCGGCATCGCGCGAGGACCGCGCCGATCAGCCGCACCTCGCGGCGCTCGGCGCCCGCCTGGGATCGGCGCGACCGCTCGCGGCACTGCTTGAACGGCATGGACGCTCCAACGCCCCGGTGCGCGATGCGGCACGCGATCTCGTTTAGCGACCTCGCAGGTCGCAAGGTGGGGGTCTTCGGCCTCGGCGTCGAGGGGCGCGCCGCGCGCGAGCGGCTCGAGGGGCTGGGATGCGAGGTCGTCGCCGTCGACGACGACCCGGCCTCCACCGGCGAGCCCGGTGTTCTCGATGCCCGCGGGGTGGGGCGCGCCGAGCTCGCGTCCTGCGAGGCGGTGGTCAAGTCCCCGGGCATCCCTCGGTACCGTGACGACGTCGTCGAGCTCGTCCAGCGCGGGATCCCGGTCCTCGGCGGCCTCGGGATGTGGCTCGAGGAGGCCGACCGTTCGCGCGTGGTCTGCGTCACGGGCACCAAGGGCAAGTCCACGGTCTCCACGGTGATCGCGCACCTCGCCGAGCGCCTGGGGACCTCATCGGCGGTCGTCGGGAACCTCGGCGCTCCCCCGTTCAGCGCCCACGCGGATCTCGCCGGGCGCCTCGTGGTGGCGGAGACGTCGAGCTTCCAGGCGACCGACGTCGCGCACTCGCCGGCGGTCGTCGTGGTCACCTCCCTTGGTGACGACCACCTCGACTGGCACGGGTCCGCCGCGCGCTACCACGCCGACAAGCTCTCGCTCACGCGCCAGCCGGGCGCCCGATGGACCGTCGCCGCGGACACGGCGCTGCTGCGCGAGCATCGAGAGCAGCTCGGCGGCGAGGTCGTCTGGGCGCACCAGGGCGACGCGGAGCTCGCGGGCGTGCTCGGGCTGCACGGTCGCCACGGCGCGATGAACGCGGCCGTCGCGGTCGCGGCGCTGCGCGCATCGGGCGTCGCCGGCTCTGACGATCCCGCACGGCTGCTCGGGGCCGCCGAGGGCTACGTGCCGCTCAAGGGCCGGTTCCGCGAGGTCCTCGTCGCGGGCGGCGTGCGCTACATCGACGACTCGCTCGCGACGAATCCGCTGCCGACGATCGCCGCGGTCGAGGCCGTGGGCACGGGGCGCGTCGCGATCCTCCTCGGTGGCCACGACCGCGGGGTCGACTACGCGGCGCTCGCCGACGCGATCACGTCGAGGGACGGAGAGTCGCTGGTCGTGACGCTGCCCGACAACGGACCGGCAATCGGCCGGCTCGTCGCCGCGCGCGGGGGCGTCGAAGTCATGGACGCCGCCGACGTCGCGACCGCGGTGCGCGTCGCCACCGCATGGGTCGGGGGAAGCGGCACCGTGCTGCTCTCGCCCGCCGCGCCGAGCTTCTCGCAGTTCCACAACTGGGAGGCGCGGTCGGACGCGTTCGCCGCCGCCGCTAAGGCGGCTCAGGCCGACTAGGCACGGACCTCGGCTCGGCCGCGTCGCCCACGAGATCGCACCGCTCGCCAGCGGTGCTGGCGAGCGGTGCGGCCCCGAGGCGATGGGCTGGTTACTGGCGCCAGGACTCCGGCGTGAAGGTCTGCAGCGGCGTGCGGTTGATCCCGGTGATGTTGCTCTTCGTCGCCGACAGGCCGACGGCATTGGGCTGCCAGACCACCGGCACCTGGGTCGCGATGTAGGCCTCGTAGGACTTGAGCGACACGTTCGCCTGGATCGACGCGGCGATCAGCGCGTCCGCCGTCGAACTGGTGTAGAGGCCCGCGTTGGAGCCCGATCCCGTTGCGAACAGCGACTCACCCGTCGGGTAGTAGTCAGGCGCGAACAGCCAGCCACCGCCCCAGTTCGCGAGGTCCCAGTTCGTCGTGCCGCCGAATGCCGTCCCGATGACGGCGTTGAAGGTCTGCGACTGCAGCGCGAGCTGGATCCCCACGAGTGCCGCCGACGACTTGAGCGACGACATCGAGTGGTCCAGCGACGTCGTGCCGCTGGCGTACACGAGGTTGAAGCTGAGCGGCGTGCCTGCGGGGATTCCCGCGCCGCACTTCGTGGGATCCGTGCACGTGGTGGTCCCATTGGGAACGACCTTCCACCCGTTCGCGGTCAGGAGCGCGGCCGCCTTCGTCGGCATGTACGGGTACGGATTGCCCTTGAGCGACGTCAGGGAGTTCGGCGGCTGCGTGGGGACCGGTCCGTAGGTCGGGTACCCGTAGCCGTTCTGGTACGAGTTGATCCACGCCGTCTGGTTCACGATCGACTGGAACGCCTTGCGGAAGTACAGCTGGCTGAAGACCGCCGCCGCGTGTCCGTTCGCGCCGAGGGTCGACTTGAAGTTGTACGGGAAGTAGTTGATGACCCAGCTGTACACCGGAGCGAGCGAGTAGCCCTTCGAGGCGACGGGGTTGACGCTCCCGGCCTGCGACAGGCTCGTGATCTTCGGCGCGTAGATGAGCGGGACCGTGCCCTGGGTGACGGTGCCGGTCTGGACCAGGTTGTAGCAGTTCAGGTCGCTCGTGCACGGGACGTACTGGACCTCGGTGGCCGTCGGCTTGATCGGCCCGGCGTAGGTCTTGTTGGGCACGAACGTGATCGAACCGGTGCCCACGTTGTAGGACTTGAGCGTCCAGGGGCCGTCGTTGATCGAGAACAGCTTGCCGGTGTCGGTCGACTTGTTGGCGTAGTCCGCGTTGTCAGAGGAGAACGACACCATCGTCTTGATCGCCGCCACGCAGTTCGCTGCGGCGGCCTTGTTCGCGACAGGCACGACGGTGTTGTCGCCGTTGGGGTCCATGACGGCGCTCGACGGCCCGGTGTTGCCGTCGCCGATCCACGTCGAGGACCAGCACCCCGCGGTCTTGGTCGCGAAGTTCCCTCCTGCCTTGCCGACCGTCGAAGTGGACGGGGTGGGCCCGGAGGCCTGCATGACGTCCCATGCCTGGGGCATCGGCGTGATCTGGCTCAGGTCGTTGTAGGTGAACCACTGCGGGTTCACCTTCACGTTGAGGTCGAAGGTGATCGTCGAGCCGCTCACGGTGATCTTGTGGACGTTGTCGGGGATCCCCATGAGCTGGTGCGTCACCTTGTTCGGCGGGATGTAGTCCGCCCAGGCGCTCGGGTAGGCCGCGAGCGCGTTCATCCAGTACATGACGTCCTTGGCCTGGATCGGCTTGCCGTTCGACCAGGTCAACCCCGACTTCAGCGTCACCGACACCGTCTTGTCACCGTTTGAGTACACCGGCGTCTGGGCGAGCGACTCCGAGGTGTTCAAGCTGGTCGTGCCGTTGGTGCCGAACCAGTACAGCGGGCGGGTCATCAGGTTGATGAAGTCGTTGATGTTCGAGACGCTGAAGTACGCGCCTGACATGTACGGGAAGATCCAGTTGGGCGTGGCGGTGGTCTGCGAGGCCACCTTGATCGTCCATGGTCCCGAATTCGTGCTGCTCGACGAGCTGCGGGTCGCGATGATCGCCCCACCGGCGATCAAAACCGCGACGACCACCACGATGATGCCGATCATGAGTCCGCGTCGTTGCCCCTGCGCCATCTCTGGCACCTCCTCTACGGCCGGCGCTGAAGGCGTCGTGCCTTGAAACTCACTGTAGCCACGTGCAGCGGGCAAATAGGCCCACGCCCCGCGACGGATCAGTGCTCGAGGTCGAAGGCCGTTGCGTGCCGTGGCTCGTACAGGTCCAGCGTCACGCCCCCGGGCACGGTGATCGTCGTGACTCTCCCGAAGCCGCGATCGACCGGCGGGGCGTCGATCACCGCGCCCCGCTCGGTGAGCTCGGCGACGGTGTCGACGACGTCGTCGCACACGAGGCTCAGCCGCATGGTGTCGGCCTGAACCGTGCCCCCCTCGGTCGGGTGCACGCCCAGCTCCGCGGGCGGCAGCTGGAAGATGAGCCATCCACCGCCGTCGTCGACGCAGGGCAGCTGGAGGACGTCGCGGAAGAACGCGCGGGCCGCCACGGGGTCATCGGCGTAGATCAAGGTGTGCACGGCGGTGATCATCCGCGCACCTTGCCACACCGGCGTCTCGCGCGGCGTCGAACTAGGTTGCGCGCATGGGACTCCGCCTGCATCGTGCCACCCGCGCCCTCGCCGGCGCCGCCCTCGTCGGCGCCGTCGTCGCGCTCACGGCCCAGGGATCCGGCGCGACGGCGACGCGTGTCGCCGCGCCGACGCCGGTGACGAAACTGAAGGCGTCCGCGACCTACAACTCGGTCACCCTGACGTGGTCCAACCCGCGACACGGGACGTTCTCGCTCGTCGAGATCCGTCGCGCCCTCGGGCGCACCGCGCCCGCGACGGTGAGGGCCGGGACCCTCCTAGCCAGGCTCGGCGCGACGCGCGCCTCGTTCGTCGACCACGGTGTCGCCCCCTCGACGACCTACGCGTACGCCGTGTTCACCATCAAGGGCGCGCTGTCCTCGCGGGCGGCGAAGGTCACCACCACCACGGCGGTCCGCCCGCTCGCGGGGATCAACATCTTCTCGAACCCGCACTACGCCCTGAGCAACCCGTTCGCCATGATTGCCCAGGGGGGCCACCTGTGGGTCGTCAACAGGGGCAACGACTCGGTCACCGAGGTCAACGACGCGAGCGGCGCGTGGATCCAGACGCTCTCGGGGGGAAGCTACGGGTTCAGCGGCCCCGACGGGATCGTCACCGACGGAACGCACGTGTGGGTCACCAATGGCGCGGGCAACTCGGTGACGGAGTTCACCGCGGCGACCGGCGCGTGGGTGCGAACCCTGTCGGGCGGCTCCTACGGGTTCAACGGCCCCGTCGGCATCGCCTCCGACGGCGTCCACGTCTGGGTCGCCAACAACGGCGGTGACTCGGTAACGGAGTTCACCGCGGCGACTGGCGCTTGGGTCCAGACGGTCTCCGGCGGCAGCTATGGGTTCTCCAGCCCCGTGGCCGTCGCAGTCGAAGGGGCGCACGTCTTCGTGGCCAACCCGAACGCGAACTCGGTCACCGAGCTCGCCACTTCGAGCGGCGCGTGGGTCCAGACGCTCTCGGGCGGGACGTGCGGCTTCGGCTACCCGCGGGCGCTCCTGACCGTCGGGACGACCCTGTGGGTCGCGAACAAGACGGCCGACTCGGTGAGCGAGGTCGACGCGGCGGCGGGGACGTGCACGACGAGTTTCTCGGGTGGCTCCTACGGCTTCAACGGGCCGGTCGGGCTCACCTCAAGCGGCGGGCACCTGTGGGCCGTGAACGGCTCGCCGCCGGGATCGGTGACCGAGATGAGCGCAACGACCGGTGCCTTCACGTCGAACCGATCCGGTGCCCCCTACGGGTTCACCTACCCTGTCCCGATCGTCACCGACGGGGCACATGTCTGGGTCGCCAACTACAACGCGACGCTCACGGAGTTCCCGGCGAGCTGACGGGGCGCCCACCATTCGGGGTGCAGCCGACGCCCTTCGCAGAGGTCCCGGCGGCAGGAGACGGGTGTCTAGAGCCTGAGTCTGGAGCCTGTCTGGAGCCTGGGGCGGGACTTGAACCCGCGACCTACGCATTACGAGCGGGGCCCGGGCTGTCTTGGTCGTCGCGCCACACGCGTTCAACCTGCTCAGCGGGTGTGACGAGTCCACGAGGTCAACTCCTTTGACGTCGAATCCACGGGGTGGAGTAGCAACGGAGTAGCGAGTGGGATTGCTACGCACGCACAATGCGCTGGCATCCTCGACGACTGCGGTCCCTCGTCGCTCGAACTTGCTCACGTCGCTGCCCGGAGTTCGACGACCACCTTCAGGTCAAGCGCGGTGGCGACTCGCTGGAGCGTCGTGAGCGTCGCGCCCACACCGCCGGACTCCAGTCGGTCGATCGCAGCCTGGCTGGTGCCCATCCTCCGTGCGAGCTCTCGCTGCGAAAGCCCGGCGGACTCTCGGGCGCATCGGATGCGTTCGCCGACGTCCGCAGCGAGCGTCGCCTCCGCGTACGCGCGGTCGTACGCCTCGCGCTCTGCCTTGGTCATCGACCCGAGCTTCTGGTCCTTGAGCTCGACCCAGCTCATCCTCGCCATCAGTCCTCCTCGTCGGCGGTGTGCCGCTGTGCGACGCACCTCGCCATCGCTCGCCTCGCCCGGTCCACCTCAGCGCGTTCGTTCTGCCGCTGCTTGCGGAACACCGTGAGCAGGACGATCCGGCGGTCCCCCGGGAAGAAGTACGTGACGCGCGTGGCTGCACGGTTGACCTCGAAGCGAAGCTCGAAGAGACCCGAGCCAAGTGCACGAGAGCGAGGCATCCGCACCCCGGTCCCACGCTCGGCGAGGTCGTCGATCCGAGACGCCGCGACCGCGAACTGCCGCGGACCGAGCCCCGTCAGCCATTGCTCGACCTCTGGCTCCAACTCTAGGGACCATGCAGACATCATAAATGATGTCATCACCGCACCTGTCCCTCATTCAGTCCCCTCGCCCGCAGCCCCCGACTTCCTGTGGACATGACACCTCCCGGAGTGCCCTCGATCAACGGACACCTCCTGTGCAGCACCACCGGCCCCGACACCCCCTGGACCCACACCCCAGCCGTTCGTAGGACGGGTGGGGTGTGGGTCCAGGGGGTGTTCACCTGACGAGGGCGCTTCCTCAGTGCTCGCAAGGAGAACACCGTCCGAGCGTGCCCCTGCAGGGTGTTCACCTGTGCCCCCCACTTTGGTGAACAGGTTGGTGAACAGGTCGGTGAACGGGGTGTGCATCCTGGTCGGCTCGGTCGAGGTCACCGTCGCCCGGCCTCGCGCGCTCGAGGAGTCCACCGATCGTGTTCGCCGCCTCGCGATCGGACTCGGCGAGGAAGTGCGCGTAAACGCCGAGGGTCGTGGCCGCGTTCGCGTGGCCCAGGCGACCGCTCACGGTCCGCACCGGGATCCCCGCGCCGATCAGCCGCGTGGCCGCGAAGTGACGGAGGTCGTGGAGGCGGATCGAGTGGAGTCCGAGCTGGTTGCGCAAGCGGATGAACGAGTGGGTCATGTCGTTCGGCGGCCACGGCGTCGAGGAGTCCGCTGCCCGAGAGAAGACGTAGGCACCTGGTGCCAGCTCTGCCGCGCAGGCCGCGGCGCGGGCCTGTGATCGCGCGAGGTGCGCTTCGAGCGCCGCGACGGTCCCAGGATCGATCGCGACGCGGCGCACCGAGTGCGTCTTGGTGTCCTTCTCGACCAGCCGCCCGTCGGTCCCGTGGACGATGGCGCGGTCGATCGTGAGTGCGCCGGCAGCCAGGTCGACCGCCTCCCATCGGAGCGCGCAGAGCTCACCACGCCGCGCGCCGGTGGTCGCCGCCAGCTGCAGGAACACGCCGAACTCGCGGTGCTCGGAGGCTGCCAGCTCGATCAGTCGGACGACGTCTTCGGGCGAGGGCGCCTCGATGGGCCGGTTGCGAACCCTGGGCGGCGTCGAGAGGACCGCCGGGTTGCTCGAGAGCCACCCCCACTTGACCCCCTGCTGGAGGGCTCGGCGCACGATGGCGTGGACTAGTCGGATCGTCGCGGTGGCGAGCGGCTGGGTCGCGGGCGCCTCGCCCGACCGCAGCCGCGCATAGAGCTGGTCGAGCTGGACGGGACGAAGCTGGGCGAGCGGCACGCTCCCGAGGGCGGGGACGATGTAGCGCCGGATGCTGACCTCGTAGCCCCGGGCGGTCGACGGCGAGAGGTCCGCCTTCGCGAGCTCGAACCACTCTGCGACCAAGTCGCCCACCGTCGCGTCGCGAGCGGAGGGCGCCGTGCCGGTGACCTCGAGCACGAGCTGGGCGAGCGCTGCCTCGGCGTCGCGCTTGGTCCCGCGGAACGAGCGGGTCCGGTACAGCTTGCGGTCCGAGATCGGATCCCTTCCCTCGTAGGCGCGAAGCTCCCAGACGTCGCCGCGCTTTCGAAGATGTCCCCTCATCGCATCGCCTCGTGCCCAACGGTCCCGCCGACCGCGCCGCGCTGTCGCGCGGTCGGCGGAGTAGCAGGGAGTAGCAAGGGCGCGACATCGCCTCGCATCGCGTCACGATCGGTGCGCGCCGATCGCGCCGCTGAACTGAGGGAACGTTCCGGCGGGTCTGGAGCCTGGGGCGGGACTTGAACCCGCGACCTACGCATTACGAGTGCGTTGCTCTACCACTGAGCTACCCAGGCGCGAGCGTGGAGGCTATCGCAGTGTGGCGCCGTGACGGTCTCGTCAGGCTCCGCGGCGCCGCATGAGGGCAAGCGCTCCGAAGAGCGCCGCGAGCAGCGCGACGAGCAGCGCCGCGATCGCGATCGTGGTGGCCGCGACCGGCGTCGACGCCGTCGCCGGTGCCCGGGCAGCCGTCAGCGTGAGCACGGGCGCAGGCTGGGAGGGGGTCGGGTTCAGCGAGTCGGCGACCTGGATCCAGCGGACCACCTCGCCGTTCGAGTAGGTCTGCAGCGCCTTGAACACGAGCGGACCCGCGGTCCCCGGCAGGGAGCCGACGTCGATGGCGAAGTCCTGGAACTGCCCCGGAGCGACGCCGGCGCCCGTCGCACGCCACGCCACCTCGTCGACCGACTGGTCGACAGAGCCGTCGTCGGTCGCCACCGGGTGCGCCAGCGTGACCGTGGTCACCCGCGATGTCCAGCCCGGAACCGCCGAGGTGAGCACGCCGAGCAGCGGGGTGTCCGTTGGGAGAAACACCTGCAGCTCGACGGTCGAGGCGTCGCTTCGCTCGTTCGGGCAGCGGAAGACCAGCAGCGCGTCGTGCGCGCCCGCTCGGAGTCGGTCGGGGTGCACGGTGACATGCGCTCCCGCGACACCGGGCACTGCGACGGCGAGCACGCAGGCCGCGATCGCGGCGAACGCAGCGCGACGCCTCGTTGGACCGTGCACGGGACCTCCCGGGTGGCTCGGCGCCCTACCGTACCTGGACGAGCAGCGGGGTGACCTGCTCGTCGATCGCCGTGGTGCGCACCGTAACGGTCAGCACCCATGTCCCCGACGAGAAGAACTCGACGTCGCGTGACCGGTAGTGACCGACGCCGGCGAGCGTAAGTGGCACCGCGATCGGTCCGATGCGCTCGGCGGGGAAGCTGATCGTCGCGTCGACCTCGGGGACTGCGCGCGGCAGGCCGGCGGGCGTCAGCACGTAGACGTGCAGCGTGTTGCGAACCCCCGACGCCGCCGGTGCAAGCACGACGTTGACCTGGACACCGAGAGTCGTGTAGCTCTCGGCGTACGGCAGCGCCACGAGCGCGCGCGGAGGTGCCGCGTTGACCAGCCCGGCGGTGACCGCGAGCACCGCGGCGACCACGGCCAGCTCGACCGCGACGCTCTTCGCGAGCCCCCCGCGCCCTGCCGCGGGGCGCCTTTGCGTGCCCCGCCGGCGAAGCAGCGTGCGGCTGAGCGCGCCGAGGGCCACGAGCACCGCGACCAACCCGGCCTTGGAGACCAGCAGACGACCGTAGGTCGTGTCGATGAGCTGGCCGGGCGCGCCGACCTGGCGCAGCGACTGGGCTGCGCCCGAGACCACGACCGCGGCCACGGCGGCCACCAGCACCGGTGAGATTCGCCGCGACGCGGCGTCGACGTCGAGCCCGTCGTCCTCGCCGCCGGGCAAGAGCAGGCACGCGAGCACGACCAGTCCGCCCACCCACAGCGCCGCCGCCGCGAGGTGCACCACGTCCGCGGCGAGCCCCACGGCGACCCAGGTGCCCGTGGCCGCGTGCCCGGCCAGCGCAGTTGTGACGAGAAGCCCCGAGGCGAGCACGACGAGCGTGGAAGTGAGGGCGCCCGGCCGCCGGCTCGAGCGCCGGGCGCACAGCGCCCAGAGCAGCGGCGCGGCGAGCGCGAGGAGCGCCAGCCTCGCGAGGGCGAGGTGGCCGAACCTCGTGGCGAGCACCTCGCCGATCAGCGAACCTCGGAACGCGTCGCCGATCGGGAGCGCGGCTGCGTAGGCGCCCTGCAGGCACACGGCGAGGCACGTGGCAACGACGACAAGGGCGTAGGACCCCCACAGCGCCCGCCGGACGCGCCGACGACCCAGTGCACGCGGCGCGCACGCGAGGACCATCGCCGCAATCCCGAGCAGCGCGAGCAGTCCCGCGTACTGGGCGGCGCGCACCACCAGGAAGACGGACCCGACCGAGGCGCTTCCCGACTCGGCGGCGATCCGCGCGGCGAGCGCGCTTGCCCGTCCCAGCCCCGCGGAGGTCCCGACCGAGAACGTGTACGCGCCTTGAACGGGGTGCGAGTCCGCAGAGACCACGCGCCACGCGACGATGTACGCGCCGTCGGTGAGCCGGCTCGGCAGGTCGATGGCGACCTCGGCATCGTCGCCGCGGGGGTGGTGCGTCCCGCCCGAGTCCACCCGGGCCCCCGACGCGTCGAACACCCGAATCGAGCCGAAGTCGATCTCCACGGGCTCGCCGAATCGCAGGACGATCTGGGCGGGCGAGGCGGCCACCACCGAGCCCGGCGCAGGCGACGCCGTGAGCAGCTGGGCGTGCGCGAACGCGGGCGAGGACCACGCGGCGACGATGACGAGCGCCCCGGCGACCGCGAGCGCGGGCCGTCGCATCGCAGCGAGTGCTCCGGCCCTTCGTGCGCGCATGTCTCCGCGAGGATAGGTGCGCGCCGAGCCGTTGGTCGGCGTGGGCGTTGGTACCCTTGCGCTGTGCTGCGCAGGAGGATCGCGCTCTTCGCGATGGCCGGGCTGCTGCTCACCGCGTGCGGCACACCCAGCACCGCGGTGGCGCGGCGCTACACCTACGCGTCGGAGCCCTCGGTGTCCGCCAAGATGATCTGCCTGCCGAGGGCCGTCGTCGACATCAACCACGTCCTCGGGGTCCACACCCTCGTCCAGCCCGCCCCCTCCTGGGTGCGCCACCGCTACAGCTGCCCGTACCGCTACGCAACCGGCACGATGGTCCTCTCCGTCAAGGAGTTGCCGACGCTCGCCAGCGCGGTCGGCTACCTCTCCACGCTGCGTCGCGCGATGGGTGACGCCGGGGCGATCGGTAACGCTGGCGCGGGTGGTTTCTCCGCTTCGGATGGCTCCGCGGTGACCCGCAAGGACAACAAGGTGCTCGTCGTCGACGTTGCAGGACTCCCCGCGATGTTCGGCCGGCCCGCGACGACGCGTGCGGAGGTGGCGCTGACCGTCACGGACCTGATCCTCGCGTGCTGGCGAGGGGACTGAGCCGCGTCGATCAGGTCGTCAGGATCAGTGCCAGGCACATCTCGTCGGACGAGCCGTCGCCCCAGGTCACGAATCGACGCGGCGCGAGGCGCAGCTGCGGGTTCACGTCGTGAACCCGGGGGTTGTAGGTGCACGAGACCTGGATCCGGTCGCCCGTGCCAACCTTGACCGGCGTCTTCAGCACGTAGCTCTTCTGGTAGTCGAAGTTGAAGTTCTTGACGTTGAGAAGGACCTTCTGCCTCGCGGACCCCGGGTCGAGCACGACCTTGAAGCTCGAACCTGTCAGGTGCATGTGGGCGCCGATCGCGACGATGGTCGCGGTGTGCCAGTAGCGCCAGACGCAGGCCGTCGAGTCGCCCGCGGGCGGGTTGTTGGGATTCCTCCCGCAGGCTGCCTCGATCAGGTTCACGAAGTTGACGGCTGATTGGCCGAACCTCGCCCCGAGGTACTTGAGCGAGTTCGCACGGCTGCACAGCGGCGTCGACGCGGGGTGCCAGCTCGCAAGGCACGGGACGTCCGGCGGCGCGGGGAACAAGTCGAGACCGAGCGGCTTGATCGACGAGCTCACCGGGACCGTCCCCAGCGTCAGTGAGCTCTTGATCGGCACGTCCCCTGCGAGGGTGTTGTAGTGGATCTGCAGGACGACGAGGCTGCCTTTGGGCAGGAGCACGCCGGTGCCCGGCGGCGTTGCGGTCAGCCCGGTGCCCGGCGCCCAGGCCGACAGCCAGCTCGGCATGTTGTTGGAGTTCTTCACTCCGGGAACCGGGATGTTCTCCTTCGAAAAGATCGTCTCGCCAAAGCAGGTCCAGCCCTTCCCGCCGTTGTTGGCTACCTCGGCCGTCGCCGCGAGCGAAGGTGGAACAAGGAAGAGGATCGCGTGGTGGACCTCCGTTGAGTTCTTGTCGCCCGGGACGAAGTTGGACGACACGACATAGGAGTTCGACGTCACGTTCGGGTTGAGCAGCGAGCAGTGGTAGTCGTCGGTCGCTCCCGCCGGAGGCGCGGGCTTGTAGGCCGACGCCATCGACAGCGTGAGGTACGAGACCCTCGGGGACGGGCTGGCCGCCGCCGTGGTCACGGCGGCGGAGACGAGGACGGCCGCCGCGAAGGCGCCAGCCGCGAACTTAGAGAGGTCGATGCGCATCGACGTGGTCTAGCACCGCGAGCGCACCAAAGGGGCGCGCAGCGTCAATCCACCGCGCCGAGCTCGGCGAGCAGGGAGCCGAGCAGCAGGGGCGCTTGGACGTTGCGCCGGAGCGCCGAAGAGGCCTCCGAGATCTTCCCCACGGCGGCGGCGTCGCGTCGAGCCTCCTCTTCGAGCCGGGCATCACCGGGCTGCTCGTCGAGCTGCTCGAGCACGGCGCGAAGCCGGTCGCGGTACGCGCGCTGGAGAACGGCGAGTCCCGCGCGCATCTCGTCGGTCCGCCAGCGTCGTTCGGCTCGCTGGTGGCGCTCGGTGATCTCCTTGCGACCGGGTAGCCCTCGCTCGCCGCGCCGCTTCGCCTCGGCCTCGAGGGTCTCGAGCTCCTGGGCGTGGTGGCGACGTAGCGGTTCGAGCGCGTCGTCAAGGCTCCCGAGCAGCTCGTCGGCAGCTGCGGCTGCGACGGCACCAGTGCCGTCGAGCAGCCCGGGCGTCTCGCGCCATCGGGACATGCGAACGAGGTAGTCGGGGTCGTCGGCGAGCAGCGCGGCGCGCTCGAGGTCCCCCGCCGCGCCGGCGGCGACCAGCCGCGCGTGCAGGGGCTCGACGCCCCGTCCGATCAGCCAGTCCGCGACGTCGGCCTCGCCGAGCGCGGCGAAGCTCACGACCGAGCAGCGGCTCGCGATCGTCGCAAGTGCAGGCGTCACGTCGTCAGCGGTCAGGATGAACACGGTCGTGGGCGGTGGCTCCTCGAGGGTCTTGAGCAGCGCCGGCGCGCTTCGCGCAGCGAGGTGGACGTCGTCGATGATGAGTGCCTGGCGCACCCCCTCGACGGGGCGGCGGAGCGCGCGCGTGGTCACCGCACGGATCTCCTCGACGCTGATCGAGGCCCCCGTTCGCTCGATCGTGGTCACGTCGGGATGCACCCCTCGCAGGGCGCGCGCGCAGACGTCGCAGCTGCCGCAGCCACCATTGGGGCAGACGAGCGCCGCGGCGAACCCAACGGCGGCGGCCTCCTTGGACGAGCCCGGCGGCCCGACGAAGAGATAGGCGTGGACCGGGCGGACGAGCGCGGCGCGCAACTGGGCGACGGCGCGGTCCTGGCCCACGACCGCCCCGAACAGGTCCGTCGGGCTCACGGCGCCAGCCGCCCGATCGCGTCGTCGACCGCGGCGCTGACGAGTTCGAGCGAGGCGGTCGCGTCAACGACGACCCAGTGCGGCGAGGCGGCCGCGAGCTCCAAGAAGCCGTTGCGGACGCGGCCGAGGAAGTCGCCCGCTTCGCCCTCGAAACGGTCGCCGTTCGCGCGGCCGCGCCGCTCAGCGGCGACCTCCACAGGACAGTCGAGCAGGATGGTGAGGTCGGGCTCGAGCCCGCCAGTCGCGACCGCGAGAACGCGGCGGATGCTCTCGAGTTCCACCTCGCGCCCGAAGCCCTGGTACGCGAGCGTCGAGCCGCTGTAGCGGTCGCAGACCACGTCGCGCCCCGCTGCGAGCGTCGGCTCGATCAGCTCATGGACGTGCTGGGCGCGGTCGGCTGCCATCACGAGCAGCTCTGCGATCGGCGTCATCGGCAGCGACTCGTCGAGGACGATCGCGCGCAGCGCGCGCCCGGCCTCGGTGTCGCCAGGCTCGAAGGTCATGAGCGCCCCGCGGGCGTCGCCCACCCGGCGCGCCTGCGTCGACTTGCCGCAGCCGTCGATGCCCTCGAAGACGAGGAACCAGCCGCGCTGGCTCACGCGTCGGCTGCCGGCGCGGCCTTCTCGGGCGCCGGCGAGGTCGCGGCCTTCTTCGAGGGTGCGCGCTTCTTCGCTCCCGACTTCTTCGCTCCCGACTTCTTCGCGGCTGCCTTCTTGGCGGGGGCCTTCTTCTTCGCGGCCGACTTCTTCGTGGCCTTCTTCGCGCCCCTGGCCCGCGGCGCGGCGGGGCCTCGGTCGCGGCGGTCCTGGAGCAGCTGGGCGGCGCGGTCCACAGAGATCGACATGGGGTCGTCGCCCGCGCGCAGCGAGGCGTTCGTCTCGCCGTCGGTCACGTAGGGTCCGAAGCGCCCCTGGCGCACCGTCATCTCCTTGCCGGTCGCGGGGTCCGCGCCGAGCTCGCGCAGGGGTGCGGCCGCGGCACGGCGCCCGCGCGTCTTTGGCTGGGCGAGGACGACGAGCGCCTCTTCAAGGCTCACGGTGAACAACGACTCCTCGTCGGGCAGCGAGCGCGTCTCGTCGCCCGCCTTGAGGTACGGCCCGTAGCGGCCGTTCTGCGCGGTGACCTCGTTGCCCTGTGCGTCGATGCCGAGCACGCGCGGGAGGCTGAGCAGCGCGAGCGCCTCGTCGAAGGTGATCGTCGCGGGGGTCATCGTCTGGAACATCGACGAGGTGCGCGGCTTGCCCTCCACCTGCTCGGCGGCGCCGAGCTGGACGTAGGGGCCGAAGCGGCCCTGGCGGGCCAGCACGGTGAGCCCCGTGGCGGGGTCCACACCGAGCTCGCGGTCGCCCGTGCCCTCGGCGAGCAGCTCGAGCGCGCGGGCGACGTCGAGGGTGTCGGGCTCGGTCTCGATCGGCAGTGGCCGGCGCTCCTCGCCGCGCTGCAGCGTCGCACCGTAGCGCCCGACCCGGACGATGACGGCCTCGCCGTCGTCGTCCGCACCGATCGGGATGGTGTAGATCAGCGGCAGGTCGAAGTCGATCTCCCCCGCGGTCGCCCGGCGCAGCCCCAGGCGCGCGAGCTCGCTCGCGCCGGCGTCGTCGCCGAAGTAGAAGGGCCGGAGCCACGCGTCGAGGTCCTTCTCGCCCGCGGCGATCGCGTCGAGGTCGTCTTCCATCGACGCGGTGAACCCGTAGTCGACCAGCTCGGCGAAGTACCGCTCGAGCAGGTTCGTCACGGCGAACGCGGTGAACGTGGGGACGAGCGCGGTGCCCTTCTTCCAGACGTAGTCGCGGTCCTTGATCGTCTTGACGACGCTCGCGTAGGTGCTCGGCCGCCCGATGCCGAGCTCCTCCAGCCGGCGCACCAGCGTCGCCTCGGTGAAGCGCGCGGGCGGCTTGGTCTCGTGGGACTCCGCGGCGACCGACGCGACCGCGCACTCGGCGCCCTCGCTCAGCTCGGGCAGCAGGCGCTCGGACTCGGCGAGCTCGGCGTCGGGGTCGTCGCTGCCCTCGACGTAGGCGCGGCGGAACCCGGGGAACACGACGCGCTGGCCCGTGGCGCGCAGGACGACGCCGGCGCCGGCGAGCTCCTCTGCGGCCCGGTCGAGCGTTCCCGAGAGGCGGACCTGCTGGCCGAGCAGGCGCGCGTCGACCATCTGGGAGGCCACGGTGCGCTTCCAGACGAGCTCGTAGAGCCGCGCGCCGTCGCCCGAGAGCGCGGCGGACGCCTCGTCGATCGTGCGGAACGACGAGCCCGAGGGCCGGATCGCCTCGTGGGCCTCCTGGGCGTTGCGGACCTTCTTGTCGTAGCGGCGCGGCGCGGCGGGGACGTACTCGGCGCCGTAGAGGGACCGCGCCGCCTCGCGCGACGCGTCGATCGCCTCGGCCGACAGCGTCGTCGAGTCGGTCCTCATGTAGGTGATCCACCCGGCCTCGTAGAGCTCCTGGGCGACGCGCATGGTCCGGTCCGGCGACCAGCCCAGCTTGCGCGACCCCTCGATCTGCAGGGAGGACGTGATGAACGGCGGCCGTGGCCGCTCGGTGCGCGGCGAGGAGCTGACCGAGACGACGCGCAGCGAGGCGGGCTCGAGGCCCGCGACGACGAGCCGCGCGGTCGGCTCGTCGAGCACCCTTCGCGTGGCGTCTTGGACGCTCCCGGTCGCGTCGAAGTCTTTGCCCTCGGCGACCGTCGCGCCGTCGAGCTCGACGACGCGCGCGTCGAACGTCGCGCCGCTGCCCGCGACCGCGGCGGTCACGTCCCACCACGCCGCGGAGCGGAACGCGATCCGCTCGCGCTCGCGCTCGACGGTCAGGCGCACGGCGACGGACTGGACGCGGCCCGCGGAGCGCGCCCCGGCGAGGACCCTCCAGAGCACCTTGGAGACGTCGAAGCCCACCAGTCGGTCGAGGATCCGGCGGGCCTCCTGGGCGTTCACGAGGTTGTCGTCGATCTCGCGGGTCTCGCTGAGCGCCCGTTCGATCGCGGCCTCGGTGATCTCGTGAAAGACCATGCGCCGGACCGGGACCGTCGGGCGCAGGACCTCTTTGAGGTGCCAGGCGATCGCCTCGCCCTCGCGGTCCTCGTCCGTCGCGAGCAGGACCTCGTCGGCCTTCTTGAGCGCCTCTTTGAGGGGGCGGACCTTGGAGGGGTCGGTGACGACGTAGACGGCCTTGAAGTGGTTCTCGGCGTCCACGCCGAGTCGGCGGACCTCGGGGTCGACGATGCCCTTGGGCAGCTGGGAGGCCGAGTGCGGCAGGTCGCGCACGTGGCCGACCGACGACAGCACCGTGAAGGAGGGTCCGAGGATCCCCTGGATCCGGCGTGCCTTGGTGGGCGACTCGACGATGACGAGGGTGCTCACAGCGCGCCGCTCATCGTTGGTGTCGCTCGCAGGTCCGCTGGCATCGCGCCGCTCGCTCCTCGCTCGGTGGGTCCCTCGGCACCCTAGACAGGCCAGGGTGCCGAGGGGCCGACCTCAGTGCGAGGACGCCTGCGCCGGGGCCGGCGCGACGTCGTCGGCCATGGACTCGGCCTTGCGCTTGGAGAACGCGACGGCGCCGAGGAGCACGACCAAGGACACGCCGGCGATCGCGTAGCGGGCGCCGGTGTGGTGCTGGAGGGTGATGACCGCGGGCAGGATCAGCAGCGAGACCAGGTTCATGACCTTGATCAGCGGGTTGAGGGCCGGGCCGGCGGTGTCCTTGAACGGGTCGCCGACGGTGTCGCCGATGACGGCGGCCTTGTGGGCCTCGGAGCCCTTGCCGCCCTCGTGGCCGTCCTCGATGAACTTCTTCGCGTTGTCCCACGCGCCGCCGGAGTTCGACAGCGTGTTGGCCATGAGCTGGCCCGTGAGGATCGCCGCGGCCAGGAACGCGCCGAGCGCGAGGTAGCCGATGCCGAAGCCGACGATGACCGGCGAGAGCACCGCGAGCAGCGCCGGGGTGGCGAGCTCGCGCTGGGCCGCCGCGGTGCAGATCGAGATCACGCGGCCGTACTCGGGCTTCTCGGTGTAGTCCATGATCCCGGGGTGCTCGCGGAACTGGCGGCGCACCTCTTGGACCACGGTGCCCGCCGAGCGCCCCACGGCGCGGATCGCGAGCGCCGAGAAGATGAACGCGATCGAGCCGCCGATGAGCAGGCCGATGAACGTCTTGGGGTTCGCGACGTTGATCTGGATGATGTTGAAGACGTGCTGGAGCTTGAGGCCGTGGAAGCCGAGCTGCTCGCCGGCGGTCTGGATGAACGACGCGAAGATCGCGACCGCGGCGATCACCGCCGAGCCGATGGCCACGCCCTTGGTGATCGCCTTGGTCGTGTTGCCGACGGCGTCGAGGCTGACGAGCACCGTCTGGGTGTCGCCCTCGAACTCGCCGGCCATCTCCGCGATGCCCGCGGAGTTGTCCGACACCGGCCCGAAGCTGTCCTCCGAGACGATCATCCCCGCGGTCGACAGCAGGCCGATGCCGATGAGCGACACCATGTAGAAGACCGTGTGGACGTTGCCGCCGCCGAGGCCGATCGCCGCGGCGATGGCGACCGCGATCGCCATGATCGCCCAGACCGAGGACTCCAGTCCGATCGCGAAGCCGGCGAGCACCGTGGTCGCGGGGCCCGTTCGCGCAGACTCGGCGATCTCGCGGACCGGGCTGCGCTCCGTGGAGGTGAAGTGCTCGGTGATCAGGCTGGCGGCGAGCGACAGGGCGACGCCGGTCAGGATCGCGAGGAACAGCCGGATGTTGTGCGCCCAGAACTGCGCGACGAAGAACGCGCCGATGACCGTGAGCGCCGAGGAGAGCCAGAAGCCACGGTTGATGGGGCTCAGCGCGTTGCGCTCCGTGGCCCTGGCGCGCACCGCGTAGACACCGATGATCGACGCGATGATGCCGATCGCGGGGATGATCAGGGGGAACAGGACGTCCTTGATCGACGGGTGCACGTAGGCGGTCCATCCGAGGATCAGCGCCGCGATGATCGTGATCTCGTAGGACTCAAAGAGGTCCGCCGCCATGCCCGCGCAGTCGCCGACGTTGTCGCCGACGTTGTCCGCGATCGTCGCCGCGTTGCGCGGGTCGTCCTCGGGGATGCCCGCCTCGACCTTGCCGACCAGGTCCGCGCCCACGTCGGCCGCCTTGGTGAAGATGCCGCCGCCGACTCGCATGAACAGCGCGATCAGCGAGGCGCCGAAGGCGAACCCGACGAGCACCGCGGTCGCGGAGTTCTGGAAGATCAAAAAGATGCTGGCGGCGCCCGTGAGGCCGAGTCCGACGCACAAGAGGCCGGTGACCGCACCGGTGCGGAACGCGACCTTGAGCGCGCCGGGCATGCCCTTGCCGGCAACGGCGGCCGCGGCGGTGCGCACGTTGCCGCGGACCGCGAGCGACATGCCGATGAAGCCGGTCAGCCACGAGAAGCTCGCCCCGATGAGGAAGCACACGAGCCGCCAGATGCCGTTCTGGGCGAACGACATCGCGGTCGTGCCGTCGGGGCGGACCACCTTGGTCGCCGTGAAGAAGATCAGGATCGCGAGCGGGACGACGATGATCGCGATCGTGCGGAACTGCTTGCGAAGGAACGCCTCGGCGCCCTCCTGGATGGCCTTGGCGATGTCGCGCATGCCCTGGGACCCCGCGTCCTCGGCGAGCACGCCGCGCACGAGGATGACCCCGGTGATGATGCCGATGATGCCGCAGGCGATGACGGCCCAGAGGATCAGGCGGTCGTTGCTGGACAGCGCGAAGTTCTGGTAGCCGCCCTCGGCGGCGAAACGGTGCAGGCCGTTCATCTAGGTGGGTACCTCTCTGCGTTCGTGCCGAATTCCGTGCAGGTGCGGTGAGCCACCATGCGCAGGAGCGTCGGCTACCCGGGTTTGGGCCGAGGGAAGGCTATAGGTTGGGCCTCGCGCGGGGCAAGGTTGCTCACTCTTCGGTCTCTGGCCCCGCAACGAGCTCGTAGTCCGGGTTGATCATCGCGAGCTTGCGCTGCCAGGAGCCCACGGTGCCCTCCACGACCACGCGCGCCCCGCGCTCGAGCCCGGGGATCGCGCTGCGGCCCTGGAACACCAAGAGCATCGTGCCGCTCGCGTCGGCCAAGGTGCACTCGAGCGCGGGCGAGCCCTCCTTCTTGGCGAGGCTCACCGAGCGGATCCGTCCGGACATCTTGGAGCGCTCCCGGTACACGGCCTCGCCGATCGGCGTGGCCCCCTCGGAGCGCTCGGCGAGCAGCACGTCCGCCGCGAAGACCGGGGGCGCCTCTCGCGGCGTGTCGCGCTGCGCGCTCTGGGCCGCCCGGAATCGGCGGCGCTTGGCGATGTCGAGGCGGAACGGGATCACCGTCGCCGAGACGCGCGGGACCAAGGTGACCGCCTCGGCGATGTTCTCGGCTGTCCGGTCGTGCAGCATCCGCTGGATCCGCGAGGAGAAGTTGAGCCGCGGCAGCACGATCGTGCACTCGGTGTCCTCGGGGCGCGCGGCTTCCGCGGCGAGCTGGAGCGCGGCGCGCTCGATGCGCCGGTCGGGGCACTCGATGACCTCGAGCTGCAGCGTGCTGGGACCGATCTCCGCCCACGCGGCCTCGAGCTCGGCGGTGACCTTGGGGTCGAGGTCGAAGTGGATGGCCCGCAGCTCGTCGGACCCGAGGGAGCGCGCGTACTGCAGCGCGCGCGCCGCGGACAGGTCGAAGGTGTCGATGAAGACGTAGACGACGTTGCGCCGGAGGGGCACGGCGTTGACCGCCGCCTCCGCGCGCGCTCGCAGCAGCTCGTCCTCGGAGGTGTACTGGCGGTTGAGCCGGATCAGACCGAAGTAGATGATCGGGGCGATGATCACGATCGCCCAGGCACCCTCGGTGAACTTGACGATGGCGAAGATCAGCACGACGAGCGCCGAGGTGAACGCGGACGCGAGGTTGACCGTGATCCCCCGGCGGCGGTGCGGGGCGTTGCCGCGACGGTGGTGCGCCGCCATCCCGAGCCCCGCCAAGGTGAAGCCGGTGAACACGCCGATCGCGTACAGCGCGACGAGGCCGTTGACCGACGCCTGGAAGACGATGATCAAGATGAGCGAGACGATGCCGAGGACGATGATCCCGTTGGAGAACGCGAGGCGGTGGCCGCGCTTGGTCAGCTGACGTGGCAGGTACTGGTCCGTCGCGACGTAGTTCGCGAGGAACGGGAAGCCGTTGAAGCTCGTGTTGCCGCCCGTGTACAGGATCAGCATCGTGCCGAAGACGACCACCAGGTACAGCGCGTGGCCGAACGTGCCGTTGCCCATGATCGCCTGGACCTCCTGGGCCACGACGGTCGGGGAGCCCGCGGCGTACGGCAGCGCGTGGGTCCACTTGGCGAGCAGGGTCGTCGACAGCACGAGGAACCCGAGGATCGAGCTCATGACCACGAGCGTCACCCTCGCGTTGTGCCCGGTCGGGCGACGGAACGAGGCCACCCCGTTGGAGATCGCCTCGAGGCCCGTGAGCGACGAGCCGCCGTTGGCGTAGCTGCGCAGCAGCGAGATGAACGCGAGCCCGTAGAGCGCGCCGGCCCCCGGCGTCCCGAGCGTGCCGCCATAGAGATCGGAGGTCTTCGGGATCGGGATCAGGTGCAGCGTCCCGGCGAAGTGCTTGTAGTAGCCGTAGAGCAACGTGCCGCCGAGGGTGACGACGTAGAAGTAGGTGGGCAGCGCGAACATCTTCCCGGCCTCGCGGATGCCGCGCAGGTTCCCGTAGATCAGCACCAGGACCACGCCCACCGTGATCAGGATCGTGTCCTCCTTCGAGCGAAGGGCGGGCACCGCGCTCGTCAGCGCGGCGGTGCCCGCGGAGCACTGGACCGCGACGGTCACGGTGTAGTCGATGAGCAGCGCGACGGCCGCGATCTGGGCGATCTTGGGCCCGAAGTTGTCGCGCGTGACGACGTAGGAGCCACCCGAGGTCGTGTAGAAGCCGATCACGTCGAGGTACGACATCGTCACGAGCAGGAGCACGCCGAGGATCACGAAGGTGATCGGGACGAGGAGGCTGAACGCGGCGAGGCCGATGTACGGCGTCATCTGCGTCAGCATCTGCTCGGTGCCGTAGGCGGACGACGAGATGCAGTCCGGGGCGAGCACGCCGAGGGCGATCGGCCTGCTCAGCCGCTCCTCCTTGAGCTGCTCGGAGACGAGCGGCTTGCCGAGGAGGAACCGCTTCACCCGATAGGAGAACGACTCGGGATAGTCGATCGAAAGGTTCCTCGCGACCGAGCGCGAGGGCTCGGATCGTGGCACGGCGGGCCGGCCGTCACTGAGCTCCGCCACGGCGAGCAGCCTAGGTCGGCGCACCCAGGTGCAGGGGCCTGCTTTACAGGACCCACTCGTCCGTGCTGACATCACGCCGTGCACGTCGTCGTCGTCGGTTGCGGTCGGGTGGGCTCGGGGCTCGCCATGCAGCTCGAGGCCCAGGGGCACACCGTCGCGATCATGGACCGCTCCAAGCGGTCGTTCTCGAGGCTGTCGCCGGAGTTCGCCGGCCAGAAGATCGTCGGGTCGGGCTTCGACAAGGAGGCGCTCGACGAGGCTGGTGCGAATCGCGCCGGTGCCCTCGCCGCGGTGACCAACGGCGACAACTCCAACATCCTGTGCGCGCGCATCGCGCGGGAGACCTACGGGATCGTCAACGTCGTCGCGCGCATCTACGACCCGCGGCGCGCGTCGATCTACCAGCGGCTGGGCATCCCCACGGTGGCGACCGTCGCGTGGACGACCACCCAGGTGCTGCGCTGGCTGCTGCCCGACGACGACACCGTCGAGTGGCACGACGCGACCGGCTCGCTCATCCTCGTCGAGCGGATCCTCCCCGACGCGTGGGCCGGCAAGCACCTCGCCGAGCTGGAGCTGCCCGGGCGGATCCGGGTCGCCTCGCTGGTGCGCAACGGGCAGCCGCGCCTCGACGTGTCCACCCTCATCGGCCAGGAGGACGACGTGGTGCACTTCGTGCTGACCCGCGACGCGCTTCCCGACCTCGAAGCGACGCTCGCGGGGACGCCCTGATGCGCGTCGTCATCGCCGGCGGCGGCTCGGTGGGCACGGCGATCGCCGCGGACCTCCGCGACAACGGCCACGACGTCCAGGTCCTCGAGGCCGACGCCGACCACGCCGAGGTGGTGCGCGCGGCCCTGCCGGGCGTCGAGGTCCTCGCGTGCGACGCCTGCGAGGTCACCTCGCTGCAGCGAGCGGGCCTGCGCGCCGCCGAGGTCGTCGTCGCGGCGACCGGCGACGACGAGGACAACCTCGTGATCAGCTGGCTCGCCAAGCAGGAGTTCGCCGTGCCCCGGGTCATCTCGAGGGTCAACAACGCGAAGAACGCGTGGATGTTCAACGAGTCCTGGGGCGTCGACGTGTCGGTGTCGACACCCGCGCTGCTCACCGCCCTGGTCGAAGAGGCCGTCACGGTGGGCTCGATGGTCCGCCTGATGAGCCTCGATCGATCCGGGGCCGTCCTCGTCGAGGTGACGCTCGACGACGACTCCCCGGCCATCGAGGGAGATCACACCGTCGCGGACCTCGACCTTCCCGCCGACGCTCTGATCGTCGCGATCGTGCGCGACGACAAGGCGAGGGCCCCGCGCGACGACACGCGGCTGGCCGCGGGCGACCACGTCATTGTTCTGGCGACACAGGGCGCCGAGCACCTCGTCGAGCGCGTCTTCGTCGCCGAGTAGCGCCCGCCGGCCGGTCCGCGGCGCGGCGCCGCCCCGGGGGACGCCGTGTGCCTTTGCCCGTCGTTCACCGCGATGTGGCCCTCTGGCAACCCTTGCGCCGTACGCTGGATCCATGCGCGCGGCCTTCTTCGACCTGGACAAGACCGTCATCGCCCGCGCCTCGGTGGTCGCCTTCGGGGGGCCGCTTCGCCGCCGCGGCCTCGTCAACCGCCGAACCGTCGCCCGGGCGATGCTCGGACAGCTGCTGTTCTTGTGGTTCGGGGCTGACGAGAACAAGATGCAGAAGATCCGCGAGTCGATGCTGGAGGTCGCCGCAGGCTGGGACCGCGACGAGGTCCGCTCGATCGTCGAAGAGACGCTCACCGACGTGATCGAGCCGCTCATCTACTCAGAGGCGCAGTCCCTCATCGCCGCGCACCGGGCCAAGGGCGACCGGATCTACCTCGTCTCGAGCGCCCCGACGGAGATCGTCGAGCCGCTCGCGACGATGCTGGGCGTGGACGGTGCGATCGCGTCGCGCGCCCAGGTCGATGACGACGGTCGCTACACCGGCAAGATCGACTTCTACGCCCAGGGCGAGGGGAAGGCCGAGGCGATCCGCGCACTCGCCGCCTCGCACCACATCGACCTCGACGAGTCGAGCGCGTACTCGGACTCGGCGACCGACATCCCGATGCTCGAGTGCGTCGGGCACGCCTTCGCGGTCAACCCCGACCGCGCGCTCGCCGAGGTGGCCAAGGAGCGCGGCTGGGAGATTCTCGAGTTCTCGAGCCCCGTGCGGCTTCGCGACCGAGCCGCGGTGCGGCTGCCCGCGGTGACCGGCGTCGTGGTCCTGCTCGCCCTGGCCGTCGCTGGGCTCAGCAGGTCGCGCAAGCCTGCGGCGTGACCGTCCTTGCTCGCGCGGACGACCCGCGCGACGACTGGGCGATGGCACTGCACGACCAGCGCGCCGAGGACGTCGCGCGGCGGCTCGCCACGGTGTTCCACGGCTTCGACGATGGCTTCGCGGTGCGCACGGACACCCTGGCGCTCGTCTACTCGCTGAACACCGTGTACCTGCGCGCGGCATCGGGCGCGGCGCACGTCACCCGGGCAGCGGAGGACCACCAGCGCGACCTCAGCTACCGCCACGTGCACGTCGCGGGCCCCGACGGCCCCGACGTCGAACAGGACCTCGCCGAGCTCGGGTGGCGCGTCGAGCGCGACTGCGTGATGGCGATGACCGCCGACATGGTCCCCGACGAGGCGCCGGGCCGCGCGGCGCGGACCCTCGAGATCGACGAGGCCGGGATGCTCGAGCTCATGGCGCAGTGGCTTCGCGAGGAGCTGCCGACGATCACCGACGAGGGCTTGCGTCAGGT
>Ga0209698_10000354_pt1 | contig 52134 bp, 38 predicted proteins | sample LitLauG_LLR_2012_FD_187203 | JGI IMG/M metagenome (GOLD analysis project Ga0209698, IMG submission 187203) | Freshwater sediment microbial communities from Pennsylvania, USA - Little Laurel Run_MetaG_LLR_2012 (SPAdes) (version 2) | ecosystem: Environmental > Aquatic > Freshwater > Creek >...
GGGAGCGCGCTTCCATGGCATGGAAGAGGTCGTCGGTTCGATCCCGACCAGGTCCACCATATTTTCAAGTACTTACAAACTTCCCGACCAATCGGTTGGTGTCATTTGGTGTCAAAACGCTCTGACTTCTTCCAAATTGAGAAGCGGTCAGCCGCTCATTCACCACGCTTGCTTTCTGCTTCCGCACAGACTTTGATCTCTTCCTCAACTCCGCATTGATGGCATCGACCGTCGCCTGCACGCTCTTCGGAATCTCCTGCATATACACATCCGTCGTGGTTGCTGTGCGAGAGTGCCGGAGCACGCCTTGCACGTCCTTCACCGTACCCTTCTTTTGGGCCAGCGTCGCGATTGTGCGCCGGATGACCTGGAAGGTGAGCTTCGGGAGTTCCAGCTCTGCCGCGAGCTTGTGCAACACGCGCTTGCGGTAGTTGCCAGTGTCCATAAGGTCGCCGTCCTTGTTGGGGAAGATGAAGGCCTCTGGCGCGGGATCGGGGCACTGCTGTTTCCAGACCCGGAGGTCAGCCGTCAGTTTCTTGGGAATGTGAATCACCCCCAGACTCTTTCGGGTTTTGCCCCACGGGCGGATCTTGCCCATGTAGGCGGTTTCGCTCACGCTCATGCTGGATTCTGCCAGGTTGAAGCATTTCCATCTGAGCGCGAACAGTTCGCTGGGACGGAGGGCATTCGTCATGTCGAGCTCCAAGAGGACCCGGTCCCGAAGATCCAAACGGGAAAGCGCCTTTCGGAGTTGTTCCCAACTCAACGTTGTTTTGTCGGTCTCGCGTAGTTGGGTTGGAACTCTGACCTTGCGCGCCGGATCCTTCGAAAGGAAGTCCTGGTCGACCGCCTCAACAAAGATGTCCCGCAGGTATGCCCTCATCTGGAGCACTCTGTCCCTGGACCTCGTTTGCGCCAATTTGTTCAGGTGGAGCTGCAGGGTGAACTTGTCAAAATTCTCCAGCGGAATCTTGTCGAATGGATCGATAAGGTCCTTCTGGATAAGCAGATTCTTCACCTTGCTGGTTTCCTCCTTCCAGTTGGCTTCTTTCAAGGGCAGAAAGCGATTGCGAACGAACCAGCCAAAGCTCACAGAACCATCGTTCATCACCCTGCCAGCATCGCTCGTCTGCCCGTTCTGTTTAGTGATTTCACGTTCCAGTGCCTCTCGAGCTTCAGATCTCTTCATCTGGGATCTGGGCCCGAGAATCACCGTGACCCTGACGGTCTTCTGCTCGGCCGTTGTCGGGTCATTTACGGTCTTGCGAAAATACCCGTACCATTTCTTGCCACGAGGGGTCACGTAACCCCTCTGACTCGATGTACCCATTCATTCCTCAATTTCTGTGGCGGGAACAATTGGGCCTGCACTTAATTTTACGCGCGCTTGCGACGGATTTGAGTGAGGCGTTCCTGCTGGTCGATGAACTCTTCAATTTTGCTCGCACGGTAGCGGAGAGTCCCGTCCCCCATGCGGATGACAGGAAGGAATGGGGCCTTGCGAGACGAGTGGTCCCACACCCAGTCCTTCGTCACATTCAACCGCTCAGCGACATCCTGTGCCGTAAGGAGAGGGTCTCTCTCACGGCCATTGAACGGTTCTTGTTGCTGGTCCGCGGCTATCCTCCCGAATTGGTGGATCGTTAGAGGACTGCTACGGTCGCGTTGTTCAATGCCTTTCCGGGCGGACGAAACAGCATTCAACCCGGGCGTGAACACACTTTGAGGTTTGGCGGGCGGCTGGCTTGACATATATCAGCTCCAAATTCGGAGATTTGGCGGCCCGTCCGAGGGTCAGACGGACTAACCGGTGGACTTGATGTAATCCTGAAGCTGAAGTTCGTCAAATAGAGAGGCAACAGAGCTGGGCAAGCCGGAAATGGCTCTGCTTCGATCTTGGCGAGGCTGAGGCGATCTTCGATTCGCTACGAAATGCTTGGAGATCTATATGCTTGACCCCAAGTCTTTGTGCCACCGATGTTCCGCAAGGCTTTGGTGGGTCTGGCTTCTCAGTGATGCATTGCACGCTTGGTCAAGAGGCCAAAACGCACCCGGTGATCAGGAGGCCCCTTCTCCGGCACAACGGATCGCGCCAGGGTGTCCGTTTATAGATATTTTGACTGACCCCAATTTGACTGGCTGCAGGTGCTCGGAACGCATGGAGAACACCTATCTCGGATGCATGCTCCCGCCCAGGATGGTAATCAACCGGCCGGGGTTGGCGCCCGGCTGGCGCCTCAGCCTTTTATCCCTGCCGGGGCACCACATAGTAGTAGATCGCCAGGTAATGGCAGATACTTCCCGCCAACACGAACACGTGCCAAATGGCGTGACTATACGGCAGCCGCCGCCACGCGTAAAACCCAACTCCGGCGATGTAGGCAGCTCCACCCGACACCAGCCACAGTACTCCGGGTACTTGTACCGCAGACAACAAGGGCTTGAACGCAATCACCACGAGCAGTCCCATCGCGATGTAGAACGGAGTTGAGATTTTCCGCACGTGCTCGAACCAGAGCACTTTCATAAGCACGCCCAGAAAACAGAGGCCCCAGACGAGGCCGAAAAGCGTCCAGCCCCACCCGCCGCGTAGGCTGACCAGCGTGACCGGCGTGTACGTTCCTGCAATCAGGAGGTAGATGCAGCAATGGTCGATGGTCTCAAGAGTACGCGCCCAGCGGGGAGATGGAACGCTGTGCAGTGTTGTTGACGCAGCATAGAGGCTGACCAGTGTTGCCGAGTAGACGCAGCAACTCACGATCACCCACGGATCCCGGGTCCAGACTGCGGCGACGATCAGCAGCACGGCGCCCAGAAGGCTGAGCGCCAGTCCAATTCCGTGCGTCACTGCATTAGCCAGTTCTTCCATAGTCACGTGTTGAGCGGTCTCATTCGCTATGGTAAACCTCGGCTTAGGTCCGCGCCCCGTCTTCTGCGGAATTTACGCCTCTCTTACTTACAGTCAACAAGGCCTTGTTCGAGGATCTTCGTGGCAGGTGCTCGTCGGACCCATCGAGCAAAGAGAGGCCTTCGTCCCAAGATCAGAGTTGGCCCCAACGGGGAAGAGTTTCAGCTCTATTCCGAAAGTCGCTGGAAACGCGTGAAGTGAAGGCTTACGATTGACGTCGGAGAGCCGGTTGCCATGGATACACAGACTCATTGGGAAAAGATCTACACAGAGAAAGCTCCGGACGCGGTCAGCTGGTACCGCCCGCACCTTGAGACTTCGCTTGCCCTTATAGAACAGGCGGCTGCTTCTAGCACTGCTTCCGTCATCGATGTCGGCGGCGGTGAATCCACACTGGTCGATGACCTTCTCGCTCGTGGATACCAGAACATTACAGTCCTTGACATTTCGCAAACTGCCATCGATGCGAACAAGAAACGACTAGGGAAAGCCTCCGAGCGCGTGCATTGGCTTGTCGCTGACATAACGAAAGTCGACCTCGAGTCGTGCGCTTACGATGTGTGGCACGACCGCGCAGTCTTTCATTTTCTTACCGCGACGAGTGACCGCGTCGCCTACGTCCGCCAAGTCGCCCGTGCGGTGAAACCCGGAGGGCATGTGATCGTCAGCACGTTCGGACCAGAGGGACCCGCGAAATGCAGCGGTCTTGATGTTATCCGCTATGATGCGGAGTCTTTGCACAACGAATTCGGTGTGCATTTCCGTCTGCTGAGGAGTTCCAAGGAACTACACCACACACCGTTTGGGACAATCCAGCAGTTTCTGTATTGCTACTGTAGAGTCGAATAGATCAGGTCTCCGATCGGCCTAGCCTTTTGCACGCCCGCGCGCTCCCCTCCAAGCTGCTGGCACGGGCTTGTCCATAAATACGCGAGGCAACGGATTCGATCCGCCTTATCCCGCTGGTCTCTCTGCCGGATTGGTCAGTCCATCATCCAGCGGACGCTCCCAGCGTGCCTTGATCAGCACCCAGATTTTCCGAGAGACGAAAACTACTGATCACATTGTGACTGACCGCGAAACTGCATTTCGCCTGAAAAACTCATTCGTCGAAAGGACCAGGTGCCAGGCAGCGAGGCCTGGAGCGCGTGACTCGATCGAATCACGACTCCGTCATGACTCCTGTCTCTGCAGAGCGCTCTTTTCATCTACCTCTCGCCGGATCTCCTGAAGCCAAAGCCTTGGATTCGTGCCGTGGACGAGCCGTCTTATGAATCCCAACCTCTCGCCGATATTGTCACGGTTGCGCCTAATGTCGTCCTTCGTGACCTTGGTGTACAGGGTGAGGAACGTCTCCACACTTTTTCGCTTTGCGAATACATAGGTGGCGTGGCCCTGTTGCGGCGTCTCGACGATGACCGCCTTTTCGAGGTCGAAAATGTATTCGCAACGAAACAGGTAAACTCGACGGGCTCGACGCGAGAGCTGACGGTAGAAGAGCGGGTCATAATCGGGGCGCCAACTGATCTGAGCGATATCGAAATCAGACGGGATACCCACCGCAGAGCACATTCGTTCCAGCTCTGTCCTCTCGATGGCCTTGTGCTCCAGACATGAACGAATGTGGTCCAAAGCGCGCGAGTACTGTCCGAAGCGATGGTAGGTCGTTCGGGCGGTCTCCAATTGCTGCGGAAAATCCGCAGGAAGCTCGGCTGCGAGCCGGCTCGGCAAGGCAGTCTCCCAACTAACCAACTCCCATTCGCCGCCGCGCTTGCGGTACTTGCCGCTCCGGACGAACGTGCCGTCCACTTCCAGCCTGGCCCTCAACAAGTGCTTCCATCGGTTCCAACTTGGGTTCCACACGGTGTGCAGGACGGCAGGATCGATCCAGAACTCAAGGTTGCGGCGTACGTCACGGCACAATGCCCGGTCGGCATAGAAATCGCAATTCCGCAGGGACAGGCGGAAACGGCGGCTACGGTGTTCCGGTAGGAACACCAGAATGCGATTCGCAAAGAAGACGTCGCCTTCGCGCGAGCGCTCACCACTTACGACGATCGAGCCGAAGCCACCGTAGGGAAACACGGCGGGAGTCTCCGGGTCGGCGAGCAGCATGTCGTAGCACGCGCGTAATTCCGGATGGCCGAGGATGTTGAAAGCTCGCTCTGCTGCTACCTGCTCGCCGCGTGCTGCGCCTGTCGACATGAGTTCCAAATGCCGAAGCTTGAAAGCGAGCCGGATTTCAGCAGGAGCAGCGCTGGAAGAAACGGCTAGAACCTCGTATAGATTGTGGCCCTTGGCCTGTGCATCCGCTTGAGGTAGACGATAGAAGTACTCGCGCAAGGCTTCGCAGGGCAGAAAGATGGCAGAAATCCCCAAGTTGCCGTGCTGAATCTGGGCGGAAACGAAGTGCTGTCGTCTTTTGTCCAACTTGGGCTGGGTGACGTATCCGACCGGCGCCTGGTAGAGGCAACGGTTTGTCCCCGAGGAATCAGCCTTTGTGATACAGATTTCCGGCGCTGCCGAATCTTCCGTGGGAATGCGAAATGCGATCTCGTCCCCCGCCGTGATTTGACTCGCGAGAAGGCGCGATAAGAGGATCTTGCTGCGGTTCACGAGTACGCAGAAAGCCGGGTCGTATCGCCTCTCGACGCTCGCTACTCGTTCGCAGAAAGTCGTTGCGGATTTGCTAAAGGATGCCGAAGCCATACTCTCTGGCGCATTCTAGGCCGCTTTTAACACGCGGTCGAACGCGTCAGGAATATTTCCTGAGTACAGCGTGGACTGATCTATTCAGGGAGCTTGCGATTCGCAACAGCCCGTTGCAGATGTGGCTGCTACTCGACCAGCTAATCGCGGAACGCGCCAAGCGGCGCGGTATTAGGTAATGGCTCCGTCGTCCAAACGCACAGGACACGGTTCCCCTAAAGCCGGAATCTGGGATGGTACCCCAGCGGAGCTACCAAGTTTGGGCGGTCGTTCCATCGCCATGCCTTTTCATGCCACGAAGACCGCCCAGCCCAAATGAGGATAGTGGTTCAAAATCACAAAAGAGGATCGTAAGCTCCGGCGTTCATTAGGCGCTTCAACTCCGCTTTGAATAACTCTCCGTGATCGTCTCTAGCAGGATCGTGCTTCCCGGAAGCGTGCAAATTCGCATGAATCAATTCATGCAGGAGGGCAATTTTCAAACAATTGCTGAATCGCAGTAGCTCCGCAGAGACGCTTATGGAACCGCCGTCCGGCACCGCTGGACCGAAACATGCTGTAGCCTTCAGGTTCTTGTTCTGCGACAGATCAGTGACGATGGTGATCTTCCTGTCATCGAAGTATTGCTGCTGGTATTCAGCCATCCACTGACACACATCCTCAATCTTCGCTGGTGACTTTACCAAGGCTCCGTCCTCGTCCTCGAAATGGGTCCGCAACACCGTTCCCCGCACCAGCAGGACGGTTGATTCGATTTGCTTCTCAAAGGAATCGAGCAGGGCGTTAAAGTCAGTTGACGGATGCAGGTGCCCGTCCTTCAACCAGTCGTCAAGCTCCCAGCGATTGAAGTCACCGATTTCGCTGAGAAACTGGGCACCATTGGGAGACGTTGAGATAAATGTCAGCCGAAACTTTCCGTCATCGAGCCGATAGATGTGCGCCGAATTTCCCTGTTCTGCCATATTTTATGTTCTTTTTTGTGGTGGCTCATTTCAATCCGTAATACCGCATCAACATCTCAGTCAGCACCGCTTTCCTGCAAGTATCGAGCCAGTTTACTGAAGAGTACATTTCCTGACAGATTGGTTGCGGGGGGTGGATTTGAACCACCGACCTTTGGGTTACCGCGTCAGCAGGCGGTAACACTCCATGCGGAACCGTGTGGCGATGCTGAAGCTGAAGACGATGTCCACGGTGACGCATTGAGTCCAGAGTCGGGCCTACCATCATCCGAGTCTCCCATCGTGTAGCGTCGCGACAGACTCGGGAGCACCGGCGCCGCGGGATTCCCCACCCGGGGGAGGTGTGCCAGCGTAGTCAAGGCAGCAGAGGTCCTTTCGTTGAGCTTTCGCGCATTCCCGCAATGCGCATCGTGACCGCCGTGACTCGGCCGACGATCGTAGCATCACCGGGGTAGCGGACATGCCGTGCTTGCCCTTGTGACTGTGGGGTCGGAACGAGAATCAACTGACCGCCATGCAACTCGCACCAACTGCAAACATAGTGATCCCGGAGTTCGAAGAAGAAGATCGGGCGGTCAAAGTCGCTATGCCAATTCACCGGCGGGATCGTCCTCTGCCGGGAATCGATTTGCACAAAAGAACCGGGGCGAATGATGGGGTCCAGTGTGTAATCTTGCATCCCGATGTACGCGTAGAGGGAGTCGCGCCAGTCCATCTGCTGTAGCAAAGCGGGGGGAACATCTTTCCAATGTTCGAATATCTTTGACAAGAGGTTGGTTCGTTCGCACCGCAACCTTTCCCTGAGTTCGAGTGTTGACAAGGTGGCGCACTCGCCAAGTTCCGAGGCAGCCCCTACCAGATACGTTTGCGGAAAAACCAACGCCTTGTGATCTTTTTCGGCATCACCAACGGGAACATCAAAGAAGGTCGCTAGTTTCTCATACTGGCGTCCGTAGATGACGCTCAGGCTGTAGAGCTTGTAGATGTTAGTTGTTAGATTGCCCTTCTCGATGTCTGCTAGCGAAGAATGCGCAATATAGTATTCGGAATTCTTCCTGTGTTCGGCTATGCCGCGACTCAACTCCTGCACCTGCCGAAGGGACAGGCGCAAATGTTCCCGTTCAGCTCTCAGCCGCTTACCGAACTCCAGGCTGGATGATGAAGCCGACATCGCACTGCCAATCCCCACAGAATTTGGTTATGTTACCGCAAATGGGCCCTTTATCCACAAGCATAATGGATTGTTTACGAAAACACGACTAGACGGAGATAGTTGCGATTTGTCCTGTTCGGGACTCCGACCACTGTGCTGACGGCGCGTCTCGACCTCAGAACTTCGTATGTATCGAGAGTCGTTAGGGAATTGGCTCTGCCTGGTCGCGGTTCCGGACAGGCCACAAATAGTTGTGCCGCCGAGGACACATTCGGTTTATAGAGGATTGAATCTCTGCGAGCAGATGTCCCCGAAGGCGCCTCGCGGGAAGGTCCAGATCCAGGCGCCTACTTGTCTGGTATTAGCACGTTCCTCCAATGATCGGCGCAAACCAGAAATTCTCGCAGGAAAAGAGGAGCGAGCGAACGTGCCAGCACGCCCCAGGCAGAAGTCACGACCTAATGCGGACCTTGCGGAGAGAATCCAATCCATTCTCGCGAGCAGGGGGCTCACGCTCTACCAGACATCGCAACGGTCGGAAACATTGTACGGTCGTTCTTCCCCGTATTTCGTTCCACACAATCTCTACTACGACCTCCGGGGTGGAACGTTCAGCCCAAGCATTTACCAGTTCGTTGCCTTCAGTCGCATTACCGGATATCGCCTGTCAGACTGGCTGCGCGTCTTCGGGGCTGACCTCGAAAATATTGCACGCTTGCAGGTCTCGCTGCCATCATCGCGCACGATTCTTCTGGATTCTTCCCTAACTGACCCCGATGCCTGGGTTCCATGGCTCCGAAACAGAGTAGGCAATGTTCCTGCGCCCCCGATCGCGCCGCTCGGGCAGTTGCTGAAATTATCTCGTCCCCGGCGACTTCGTTCCCTGTCAGAAACCGGGAAACGTGGTTTCCTATATGCAAAGATCGGATACCAAGATGCACTGGCTTTTCCAGATCTGCTTCCGGGAAGCATCGTACGCGTGAACCCAAACATGCCGGAGGAACTTGTCCTCCGAGCGAATGGTATCTCCAGCCGTATATTCCTCATCGAGCACCACAAGGGTTTCTTTTGTTGCCGCCTGCGTGCCATCGGAGACAGTGTCATCGTGCCGGTCAGTACACAACCCTCTTACGCTGAGGTCGAGCTGCGGCGTCCACACGAGGCTAGGCGCCTAGGCATAGTGGATCTCGAGATCCGGCCTTTACTCAAGGCCGAACCGCCTGAAGTTCCAGAGGAGCTAGCAAAGCAGTGGAAACCGCGCCCATTGTCCCGGGAAGGAAAGGTTGGCCCGCTGCTGCGCAGCGCCCGTATCACCATGCGCTTATCGCTGCGCAAAGCATCGGGAGCGAGTCGCAAGATCGCGGATATTCTCGGGGATGACCGATACTTCATCTCTCCCAGTTCTCTCTGCGACTACGAGCTTCTCAACACGGCACCGCGTCACTTTCAGACCGTGATTACTCTTTGTTCGCTCTACGGTTTGTCACTGCAGACGTTTTTGCAGGCAATTGGGATTGGTCCGGAAGAAGCTGGCAGCGAGCCGATGCCTGATCATTTCGTTTCCAGATTCCTGCACGTGCAGTCCGCTGAAAAACCGGATAGGGAGTTGGAGGGTGGAGGATTCCTTGAGCAGCTACTTGAACGATGGGAGGAAGTACCGTTCTTCCTGCGGGAATCCATTGGGCCACTTTCTGGCCTGGAGGATCCTTCTCTGGACGACTTCTTCTGGATCGGCGGCAAACACGATGTTCTACATCCTTACCTGGTAAACGGGCTGCTGGCCCTCGTGAATCGCCGTCGCAGGAGGCCCTTCCATTTCGCGTCAAAGCGGTTGTGGCAACAACCACTGTATGTTCTTCTCAGGCGTGACGGAACATATCTGTGCGCTTGCTGTGGCATTGAGAACGGCACCCTGGTTGTCCATCCCTACTCCCAACACTTTCATCGTCCGGAACAGTTCCGTTACCACCACGATGTCGAAGTGGTTGGGCAAATTGTCATGATCGCAAGACAGCTCGCGTAAATTGTCGAGTTGCCGGACGAATCGAATCGTCGCTTGGCTTCAAGATCCTGCTAGTTGTTGGTGAAATCCGCCGGATTGATCGAAAAGCGAACAGCTCACTCATTTTCTGGACAAGCCTATCCACTCCTGCATACTCTCGCTTCAAGGTGGAGTTGTTGTCCTTTCTCTCGCATGAGCGAAGCCGCCGGCCGTCCTGGCTCCCGAGCGAACTCCGCTGGCTCTCAAAACAGATCCGACCACTTCTGCACTGGCACGTGGCCAGTTTCCTGTGCATCACAGCCGGGAGTCTTCTAGGACTTCTCACTCCGCTCGTGCTCAAGTGGTTGATCGATCAAATCATTCCGCAGAAAAATGTCGGGCTGCTTCTATTGGCGGTCGGGCTGATCTTCCTGGGTTACCAGGGCAGGATGGCACTCACCAGCCTGGGCAACTACTTGATGTTGAGCGCAGCCCAGAAAATGGGTCTCACGTTGCGGGTGGGCCTGCTGCGGCACCTCGACACGCTCTCAGCCGATTACTACGAGAACACGCCGGTAGGTAGCGTGATGTATCCACTCAAAGAGCCGATCGAAGAAGTCGCGTATTTCGGGTCCGACCTCCTGCCTGCGATTTTGCGCATGCTCCTGACGACCAGTTTCACACTGGCGACCATGTTTTTGCTCAGTCCAGTATTGACGCTGGCTGTTGTTCCCCTTGTTCCGGTCTTTCTCATCACACGGCACCACTTCCGGAGCCGACTCACATCGAACGCCGACGCAGTACAGGACGATCGACTCGCATGGAGCAACTTCCTGGAGGAACATCTGTCCTCCGTGATCCCCATACAACTATTGGGACAGGAGAAACGCCAGGAACGAAGGGCCTTCCTGCTCCTGGCCCATGCGGTCAGATCGCAGCAAGCGCTATTCACCACTGGTGTTTGGTTTGCCGTATACAGTTCCCTGGCGGTTGTTCTGGCCATGTGCGCAGTCATAGGCTACGGCGGCGAGAGCGTCCTGGCAGGAACGTTGAGCGTGGGGAGTTTGGTGGCGTTCTACGGATTTGTCACACAACTCTTTGAACCTCTGAGCGGCGCCGCTGACCTCTACGCGAGAGCCCAGAGAACCTTCGCCAGTATCCGGCAAGTGCAGTCTGCTTTTGCCCTGTGCCCGAGCGTGGCAAATGCCGCTGCCGCCGTCCACCTTTCGAAGGAGCACTCTCCGCAGATCGAATTGGTGGCTGTCGAGTTCGGCTATCAGCGGCAAAGGGACATGCTTCACATTCCTGCCCTGCGAATCCTGCCGGGCGAACATGTCGCAATGGCCGGCGAGAACGGGGCGGGCAAAAGCACACTGGCAAAGCTGATGGCGCGGCTCTATGACCCGATTCGTGGGTCCATCCGTCTTGGTGGCGAAGACATCCGGAACATTCGACTGGAAAGTCTGCGCCAGCACATCTGCTACTTGCCCCGCGACCCGGTCTTGTTTGACGGAACACTCGCCTCCAACCTTCGCTTCGTGCAGCAGGCGGCTACTGACCACGATTTGCAGGAAGCCATTCGTAACGTCGGCCTCTCACCTTTTGTCGCAACGCTGCCCGATGGCCTCCGCCAACGGATCGGGCCGGGAGGCTGCCAACTATCCGGTGGCGAGCGTCAGCGGCTTGCTATCGCAAGAGCCCTTCTGCAACAACCTCGGGTTCTGATCCTCGACGAAGCAACTTCTTGTCTTGATCCGTCTGCTGAAGCATTCGTTCTTCAGAATATTCGCCGTGACCTCAAAGGTTCGACACTCATCGTCATCTCCCATCGCCTTTCCACATTCTCCGCATTCGGAAGAGTTCTTATTCTTGCGGGCGGGCGGATCGTCAACGACGGCCCGCCCGATTTGTGCGTGATTGCTCAGGGTTCTCACTCCCAGCTGGTTATTTCCACAGCTGCGACATTGGGGAGAGACCCCCGCGCACTCACCTCGTAAGTGCAGGCTATTCGCGACCTTACCTACTGCGGAGCATGCCTTGGGGCGCACTTACTGCGGCGAATAGGGCCCAAAAGTATACAGATTGATTGTTTCCGACCGAGAAACACGGGAGGTATCTTGTTGACCCACAGCAAGATGTATCCAGCTATGTTGCTTTACCGAAAGTTTCCAACTTTTACTGGCTATCAACTGGCCGGGAGTGTCAGAGTGCATCCCAGACATCCGAACTGGCAGGGCGAGTAAGTGGGTCTTCCGATGTACAGGCTTTCCGACACACTCCGCAGCACCCACAGCCAGGACGGCGCCATCGTGCTGGATGTCCGGCAAGGTCAGATGTTCAACATCAACTTCGTTGGGTCGCGAATCCTCGAACTTCTCAAAAGTGGGTCCACCGAATCAGGGATCGTCGATCAGATCAGCCACGAGTTCAGCGTTAGCCGAGAGCTAGCGGAGAACGATGTGCGGGAATTTCTCCAGACCTTGAAGAAGTGTCACCTGGTCGAAGAGCACGAATCGGGCGCGGCGGTCTGAGCTGGGGCCAAGATTATGGAATCAACACAACAGTCCGATCGAGAGACCTATCGCGCCATTGTGCTCGGGCAGGGTGGGAATGAACTGCTCTTGAAACCGGCTGGCGACGGTTTTCTTCTGCTCTCGGTCGAGGTCCCACGATGGCAGCGGCTTGCCGTGAACATGACGGCTGCTATCAGGAATGAATGGGGCCAAGAAGCGATTTGTCTTTTCAACCCGGATGTCAGCGCTCCAGTCACCGCGCCTAACGACCACAACTACCAGGTCATGGAATGCTCCGGGCCAGCTCGACCCCACCCATGTGGCGAGTGGGTTCCTGTGTCGTCGTTGTCCGAGCGAACCTTTGCCGATCCCGCGGATCAGGTCGCAGTGCAGCGGTCTCTGGCTGAATGTGACAGAGATGCGGGTGCTGTGGCGCTGGGTCCTTTCGCAAGACTCGGCTGGTTCAGAGAGTTGCAGGGATGGATCGAAGAAGTAATCGGCCCACTGGGGTTCCATCTGACGGGAAGCTTTTCGCAGCTCAATGCAAGCCCGTCGTTCAGCTTGGTTCGGTTCGAGACGAGCGGCCCCGCTGTATGGTTCAAGGCGGTCGGCAACCCTAATCTCCGTGAATGTCCGATCACGCGTGCGCTAGCAAGACTTGTCCCGCAATACCTTCCGCCGATTCTTGCCGCTCGGCCGGGTTGGAATGGGTGGCTGGCCCAGGAGGTCGAGGGCACCAATCTCGGCGAGACTCTAGACGCTCAACATTGGAACACTGCGGCGTCAGCCCTGGCGAAACTGCAAATCGAATCCATTGGCAGATTCGGAACACTCGTCGACTCGGGTGCGCGCGATCTTAGGGCGTCCGCCTTGTTGAAGTTGGTCCGCCCATTCCTGGATGCGATGGGTCAACTCATGGAAAAGCAGACCAAGGTTCCCCCGCCCGTTCTGTCGAGGAGTGAACTCGTGTTGCTCGGAGAACAGATCGAAGAGGCACTCTCCTTGAGCGCAGAAGTTGGGATACCCGATGCGCTGGGACAGCTCGACCTCAACCCCGGAAACGTGATTCTGTCTGAGGGCCATTCCGTATTCCTAGACTGGGCGGAAGCATACGTGGGAAATCCATTGTTCAGCCTCCAGTATCTCGTCGAACACTTTCGGCGTATGGCCGGCGTGGACGCGACAGCCGAGTCGGGCCTGACCGGGGCATATGCCGAGGAGTGGCTGTCATTGATCTCGCCCGAAAGCCTGGCGAGCGCTTTGGTCTTTGCGCCAATGCTGGCGGTTTTTGCCTACGCGACCGTGAACGATACCTGGTCTGACGAGGCTAGACTTCGGGACCCCAACCTTGCCGGATATCTACGGAGTCTGACTCGGCGAATGCGTCGCGAAGCAAACCGGCTGAGAGAGCGGAGTCCGCTATGCCCAAACTAATGGAGCCCCCGCCGTGTTCGCCGGTTGAACCTGTGACCGAAGTCCTGCATGGCGTCACCGTTACTGACCCGTACCGTTGGCTCGAAGACCAGGACTCGGCGCAGACTCGCGCCTGGCTTGAGGCGCAAACGGAGTACGGACGGGTTTACCTAGACTCGATCCCAGGCCGGGAACGGATTCATCAGCGCGTCCGCGAACTCCTGGATGTAGAGACCTACGATTCCATCCAGAAGGTCGGGCAGAGGTACTTCTTCCGCAAGCGCTTGCCCGGCCAGGAACAGCATTGCATCTTCATGCGTGAAGGCCCGGACGGAGAAGATCGCCTTCTCATCGATCCCGCAAAACGAGGTACCGGAAAGCACACGGCAGTTAAACCTCTTCGCGTCTCGCCGGATGCAGGCCTGCTCTTGTACGAAGTAAAGGACGGAGGGGAACGAACCGGAACGTTTGAACTCTGGGACATCGAGAGTCAGAGGACTTTGCCCGATTTGCTTCCCCGCGGCTACCTGCGCGGATTCGCGTTTGCGCCCGATTCACGAAGCTTCTATTACGTCCATGAACCTATCACCTCAAGCGGACTTCACCATCGGGCGGTTTGTCACCATGTTCTGGGCACAAGCATCCACGACGACAAGCAAATCTTTGTCGCTGGCGACAGCGACAAGATCCGACTGCATATCGTTCACGGGAAGGACCAGCTTGGGTTTCTTGTATACCGATTCCTGGACAAACCGTACACGGACTTTTATCTATGGCGATTTGGAAGTGAAACAACTCCAACGCTAGTGATCGAGAATGCGCGATACAAGTTTGGGCCGTTGCTCACGAAGGATGGCCGAATTCTAGCAGTCACTGACCGTGACGCGCCGAATTCCCGGATTGTCAGGCTTCGCCTACGAGAGGGCCTGGAACCGGAGTTCGTGGATGTGATCCCCGCAACGAACGTTCCCATCCAGAACGTGGCGGTGACCGAAAGTCGAATCTTTGTTTCCTACACCCGAGAAATCAAAACGCAGATCACCGTCTTCGATTTCTTTGGCAAACCTCTCGGCGAATTGCCGATCGACAAATCGGATACGGTTCGTCTCGCCGGGGGCTCTTTTGACCAAGATGAACTGTTCTTCGAACGGGAATCGTTCACCCAACCGATTCAGATCTACCGCTATTCGTCCCGCACTGGCGAGGCGAAGCTCTGGGCGGAGCGAAAGGCTCCGTTGAGCTCCCAAGCTTTCAGTCATACGCAGGTCTGGTTCACGGCAAGAGACAGTACCCGTATTCCTATGTTCCTTGTCGGGCGCCGCGATGTTCTCGAAAGTGGACAGCATCCCGCGATCATGACTTCCTACGGCGGCTACGGCGTGTCGATGACGCCGCAGTTCAGCGTGTTTGTGGCTTTCCTGCTCGAACGCGGGTGTTTGTTCGCGCTTCCCAATATTCGCGGGGGCTCGGAATTCGGCACCGAATGGCACGAAGCCGCCAAGCGGCGGAACCGGCAGGTGGCGTTCCATGACTTTATTTGCGCCGCCGAATGGCTGACTGAGACGGGACGAACTGAACCGCAGAGGCTGGCGATCTTCGGTGGTTCGAACTCGGGTCTGCTAGTCGGGGCAGTTATGACGCAACGGCCTGATCTGTTCCGAGCTGTCGTCTGCATGGTGCCCATGCTTGACATGCTGCGCTATCACCTCTTCGACAATGCGCATGTTTGGAAAGAAGAGTTCGGGACCGCCGACGATCCCGATGATTTCGCGGCGCTTCTTGGCTACTCCCCGTATCACCGGGTGCGGGACGGTGTGTCGTATCCCGCAACGATGATCGTTTCGGGCGATGCAGACCAGAACTGCAACCCTCTGCATGCCCGAAAAATGACCGCTCGCCTCCAGGCTGCCAACGAATCCGAGCATCCGATATTCCTCGACTATAGCCGGCACCGCGGACATTCCCCGGTACTTCCGTTGAGTGAGCGCATTGAGGCCCTCACAGACCGAATGGCGTTTCTTTGTGACCAGTTGCAATTGCCCGTTTGAAGTGGAGGTTCTTCCCCATGCCGTTTCTTGTAGTGAAAGCCTACCTGAACCTGATTCATTTTGACCTGTGCCTGGCACGAGGAAATTTCGAGGCACTCTACAACAAGGTCCGAAATTGCCCGATAGGGAAGAAGCCGGTGTCACCCAGTTCAGTTGAACAGATCTGTTCGGCAGTGGATATGGCGTGCATTTGGTACTGGAAGGAGGCGCCGTGCCTGCAACGTTCGGCGGTTACGGCATGTCTTCTGAAGAGATTTGGAGTACCAGCCCAGCTTGTCATTGGTGCCCAGCAGATGCCATTCAGAGCCCACGCCTGGGTCGAATTGGATGGTTGCGTCGTGAATGACAAACCGTACACGCCGGAAATGTACGCGGTTCTCGACAGGTGCTAGAGGCTCGGGCAGAACCAGGTTACGAATTATGAGTGCCCAATTCGGACGGTGCAATTTCGATGGGAAGCCGGTGAATATTCACGAGCTTGACCGGGTTCGTGCTGTGCTCGCCCCATACGGTCCCGATGCCGAGGGGTCTTTCTGCAAGGACAATGCTGGTGTCATCTACCGAGCGTTCCACACTACCAAGGAATCCAGGCTGGAGGTCCAGCCCCATGTCGCGCCGTCCGGTGCAGTCGTCACCTGGGACGGCCGGCTCGACAACCGTGAGGAGATCATCGGTCAGTTGAGAGGTGGACTGTCGGCAAGCTCAACGGATCTCTCGATTGTTGCGACGGCGTACGACCGCTGGGGGGTAGATGCCTTTTCAAAGCTGATCGGTGATTGGGCCGTCTCCATTTGGGACGCGAGCGCTCACTCGCTGATCTTGGCCAAAGACTTCGTCGGTACACGCCACCTCTACTATTCGATTGACAGACACGAAGTCACCTGGAGCACTGTCCTCGATCCGCTTGTTCTGTTTCCGGGAAAGACCTTCGCGCTCTGCGAAGAGTACGTCGCCGGCTGGTTCTCATTCTTCCCGGCCGCCCATCTGACACCCTACGTTGGAATTCATTCCGTGCCACCTTCCTCTGTTGTGCTTCTGCGCTCCGGAAAACACACGATCAGCAAATACTGGGACTTTGATCCCAGCAAGAGAATCCGGTACGGCACTGATGGCGAATACGAAGAGCATTTCCGGGTGACCTTCGCGAAAGCTGTCAAGCGGAGGCTTCGTTCGGACAGCCCCGTTCTAGCAGAACTCAGCGGTGGGATGGATTCTTCCTCCATCGTTTGCGTGGCGGACGCCGTCATAGGAGAAGGGATCGCTGAAACCCCGCGCCTCGATACCGTTTCCTACTACAGCGATTCCGAGCCGAACTGGAACGAGCGTCCTTATTTCACCAAAGTGGAAGAAAGGCGCGGTCGCACGGGCTGCCACATCAATGTGAGTTCGCAAGAACCTTTCAATTTCCGGCCTGCAGGTGAACGCTTTGCAGCGACGCCGAGCAGCGGCGGTAGCCGCCCGTCCGAATCGAGAAAACAATTCTTCGACTCCATGACGTCACACGGGAACCGGGTCGTGCTCTCCGGCGTTGGTGGAGACGAGATCACGGGTGGCGTACCAACACCGATTCCGGAACTCCAAGACCTTCTAGCAAGAGCCCGCCTCAGGACGCTCGCTCACCAACTAACAATATGGGCGCTGAACAAGAGACGACCGTGGTTCCATCTGCTCTGCGATGCCGCTGGGAGCTTTTTCCCTCCGACGGCCGTCGATGGGCCGAAGCACAGACCGCCTGCAACCTGGCTCAATCACAACTTCGCTAAACAACACCACGCGGCTCTGCAGGGCTACACGCATAGACTCAAGCTGTTTGGCCCTTTGCCGAGCTTTCAAGACAACCTGGGCACGCTCGACGCTTTGCGGAGACAACTGGCGTGTTCCGCGCTCCCGTCTGAACCAACTTACGACAAGCGCTATCCCTACCTTGACCGCGATCTCTTGGAGTTCGTCTACGCAATTCCCCGACAGCAACTTGTCCGCCCAGGGCATCGCCGATCGCTGATGCGGCGCGCGCTTGCTGGCATTGTTCCTGACGAAATCCTGAACAGGAAGAGGAAGGCATATGTAGTCCGTTCACCTATCGCGGCCCTTTTGTCCGATAAGGACTGCCTCGCCGAAGTGACTCACCAGATGCTGAGCAGTTCCTTGAGGATTGTCGACGAGAAGCAGTTCTTGGAAGCCGTGCAAATGGCTCGTCATGGCCACGAGGTTCCGATGGTGCCTTTGATGCGCACACTTGGTATTGAAGTCTGGCTCAGACAACTGGTTCCTTTTGGCATTTTGGCCGGCGTACACGAGAGTGATCAATCCTCTCAAGTCTCTTGCGCCGCGGCGATCTCAGCTGAGACCACTATGTATAGGGGAAGGAGGTGATGAAAATGAACTATAACAAACCTGAACTCGTCGTTTTGCCTCGTGCAGTCGATGCGATTCAATTCCATCAACGCAAACCGTCGACACTGTCGTATGACAACATCGTCGTAACCGAAAAGGCTACGGCAATGGCATACGAAGCAGACGAGTAAGCCAAACTCGGGGCGTCTGGTTATCGGACGCCCCGACCTTTCGAGCAACAGCGAGTCTTAAGAGTGAAATAACGTTCGAAACGACCGTCTATTGGGAAGGCTCCAACGTGTCGGGAGTGGGAACCCCTGCCACAACTTTCACGCTGAGATCCAGGAGATCCTTCAACGGAACAACCTTGTGGGTCAAGTCAAGATGAAACGAAAGTCGAAAAGTATTGTCTGTCGAGGCGCCGGGAGGGATCTGAGTTCCCGTGACCGATTGCGAGATGTCCCATATCGCGCCGGGACCGGTCACGCTGTTCTGGGCGTTCAGGACGGTGACCTCCCCTGCGCTTGAGCTGATGTGTTGAAGGACGAGGTGAATCGGCGTCAGGATGGGCAGGGTTCCGCGATTGGCAAGTCTGAGGTCGATGGACAACGTTCCCGTGACATTGTCGAACGACTGAAACCCTCCATATATGAGCAAAGACTGATCGGTTGCGTCCTGGCCGAGGGGACTCTGGGCAATAACACGCACAATCCGATCTTCCGGAAAGTGGATAAACGACAAAGAAGTTTGGCCTTCACCACTGACTGTGGGTATGACTGCCTGGAACTCATCGCGAGACGCCAGTAGACCTCTCGATCTCCAGATAGTATTGGTCAGTGTTTGCAAATTCAAACGCAGCGCACCGACGGGGTCGTCTGTTTCTGATTGATGCTCCCTCGGTTCGGGAATGACAGTCATGAGTGAGTCACTGGGTATGTTCAATGGGTTTGTCCTTGAGGCTATCTTGACTGGAAGCGCAGCCATCGAATGATCGTGCAGCGTCGAGAACCACCACGACCCAGAATCCTCCCAAAGCAGACCCATCGAACCGTCAGGCCTGTGGGCGATGGATATGTGATCTACTCCGTGGTCTTGCTCCTTGAGGCCACCGAGGATTGCGTCCTTCGCCCAAGTCTTTCCGCCATCTAGAGATGAAGCGATGACGAGTCTGCACATGTCTCCAATCTGATCGCTGTACGCGACCGCTAACGAGCCCCTTTTGGGCTCGTACGTGAGCGAGTTGCCATCAAATCTGAGACACCTCATGCCTGTATTGGCAAGTACCGTAAAAGTAATGGAAGGCGGTGTCGTTGGCTGCACCCGCACGAAACCCAGTTCGTACGTCATTGCGTCCGCGGAGGCTCTCCTGCCCGCAAAATAGAGGGCTGCAACACTTCCGTCCTGTAACGCTATGGCGCCGGACGGATAGATACCCTGGTAGTTGACCGCGACCATCGCAGGATCGACGAAAGGCCCCGATGCTTGTTGGCCGTCCGACGAGAACTGGAGTATGCCTATGCTGCTGCCGCGGTTTCGGCCTTTTTCGTAAGTTCCTTCGTAGTTAAAGAGTGTGAAGACGGTCCCGGTGGTGGCGCTTGCGGCAGATGTCGAGTAGTCTGCCCAGCCTGTTTTGAGGGTTTCGTGCCAGCTTAGCCCGCCGTCATTGGAAACAAAGAGCCGTGTTGTCCCCTGTTCATGATGTGGGAGACCGTCGATAACCTTGGAAGCCTCTGAGATAAAGTATGCCTTGTGCTTCGGGCCAAACGTGCACGACTCCTCGCTCACCCAATCGCTGCTCGCATCTTCCAGGGCGAGGCGCCAACTCTTGCCAGCGTCTGACGAGGCATACACAACACCGGTGGACCCATTTCGCCTGGCATTCCACCGCTGCCCGCAAATAATCACGTTATCTGAGTTTTCGGGATCTGCTTTGATCTCGTACCATGGATGCGAGCCGTTCGCCACAACGACCCTCGATCCCGATTGGGCATCTTCCGCGTGTACGTTACATCCAAAGGGCAACACGAGCATGACCAGCGTTATCGCCTGGATTCCAAACCGCTTCCATTCAGGGGACACAGAAGAACTCCTCCAGCTAGAACAAACGACACACCGGTGTTCAGAAAATGCGTCGAGCCAAAGTAGCTAGAAAGCAAGCTTGAGCGACAGCTGAAGCGAACGTGGCCCACCTTGCTGAAACAAGGCATTCAATCCTCCACCCAGAGCCTGATTCAGCATCTCCTGCGACTGCAGGTTTGACGGGCCAAACTCTACGAAAGCGGCCGGGTTCGCAAAATTGGGATGGTTGAAAACATTGAACGCGTCGGCACGAAACTGGATATTGATTTTCTGGCCTACAGCAAACCGCCGACCGAGCGATAGATCGACCTCGGTGGATCCGAAGCCGGAAATGTCATTTCGCCCTTCTGTTCCTTGACGAACCGGCGAAGGAATCGAGAAAGCTGCCGGATTCAATCCCTTTCCACCGGCGCACGGAGGTCCCAGGACGGCGACACACTGCGCTCCGTAGAGATACACGGGCTGTCCGGATATGCGATCAGGACGAGAGTTCACCGTGCCACTGGGATCGGGTGAAGCCAGTTGAACGATGGCATTGAACGGAACGCCAGTGCGCCCGGTGACAACGGCATCAAGCGACCAGCCTCGCGTGAGATAAGCCAGTACTCCAGCCTCACCAACGCCCGGGACTTCGTAGGTGAGTGCGCCGGAAAAGCTATGCCGAACGTCAAAATCGGACGAGGCACGGTCATTCGCACCCGAGATGAGCGTGTTTGAAAGAGCGGCTATTACGTCGTTCGAGGCATTATCGAGCGAATGCGAAAAACTGTAATTCGCCAAAGCCTGCAAATGGGCAGCGAGTGGCTTGCGGTACTGCAGCTGCAATGCGTTATAGTCGGAGGTTGCATCGTTCCCGGTTAGGAAAAACGCACCACTGAAGCTGGCATTTGGCTGAAACAGGTCTTGCTGCCGCAAGAGCTTTCGTCCCGCCTGCCCCACATACGTGGCTGAGACCACCTGGCGATTTTCAAACGACTTCTCCAAAGCCACGTTCCACTGATACGAGCGGGGAACTCTCAGGTCCGGCGAGAACGCGTTGACGTTGGGGTAAGGTGGTTGCGTCGAAATGACCGGCAAGTATGGCGTCACATCCGTTATCGGCAGCGAAACGCCAACGGAGAAGGCGCTCGTGGAATTCGGAAAACTAGACGTCAGGTTCGTGGATGAACCCACGCCCAGGTCATAGAAAAGTCCTGCCCCGATCCTCAGCACGAGGTTTCCGCTTTCGGTCAGTTTGTATGCCAACCCAACCCTCGGAGCAAGATTGAAGTATGTCGTGTGCCACAGTGGCGTTCCGAAAGGCGCAAGAGTGATCGCAGCCGGATCATTGACGTGAGTCCAGGATGCGGCTTTCGAGCTACCGCGCGCAGACGGTGCCGGATTCAGCTCCCAGCGCAGCCCATAGGTCAGTGTCAGTCTGGGGGTCGCCTTCCATGTGTCCTGACCATAAACCGACAACGATCGCGTCACCCATTGCGATGAATTTACAGTTGCTGTCGCCAGAAATCCTTGCCCAGTGGACAGAAAGTCGTTAACAGTCGTTGCCAATGCCACGACTTGATGCTGATTTGCATTCTGATCGAGATATATGTCTCGGTAGTCTGCACCGAACTTCAACTGATGTGCCCCCAGGGTGACGCTCAGATCATCGACGAAGTTCAGTTGGGTGGACGCGTTCATTGCATTGCGCCCTTGGAAGTACGATGAAGTGTCGAAGGTTAAGAATGCTGCCAGGTTATCTGCGGTGGAAAGTGGCCTTACAAGTAGCCTCGGGTCCAGCGGTAACCCACCGCCAAAGGAATCCGTAGCAAAGCCCACACCTGAATGCTGCATCGAGTAATTTCCACGGAGGGAGTTAGAAATCTGGCTGGACAACAGCATCTCCGAGCCCAACGTTAAAGTGCGCGTGTTCGTAGTCGTCGTAGCCAAAGTAGTGAGATTGTCGATTCGTCTGACCGTTTCGGAGGGGGCATCATTGTAGCGGCCGAAAATCGAGAAGCGATTGCCGAACGTATGATCGACGCGAAGACTCCCCGCGTTCAGGCTGGCCGGGTTTGAAAAGCTGCCCGTGAACTGTCCCGTACAGTTAGTTACGGACACGACTCCGTTCGGTTTTGGGTATGCGTCCAGAAATGGCGCGATCGCGGCAGTTGCAGAGCAAGAAGATACTGCCGTGTACGGTACCGTGATGACTGTCGTTTGCGGCAGATGAAGCCGCGCTCCCTCATAAGAGAGAAAGAAGAATGTCTTATCTTTCCAGACTGGACCGCCCAGAAATCCCCCAAAATCGTTGTGATGTTCCGGTGCGCGAGGCTGGCCCGCGTAAGAGGCGAACCAGTCATTCGCATCCATCACCGTGTTCCGGAAATATTCGTACACTCCTCCGTGGAAATTCTTGGTACCTGACCGGGTCGTAAGGACAACTTGCCCTCCGGGAGTACGCCCGAATTCCGGAGCAAAAGATGAGGTTTCTACCCGGAACTCTTGGAGGGCCTCAACCGAAACCAAGCTGCTGGTTCCACCGAAGGCGCTAAAGGCTTGCGTTGTACCCGCACCGGAACCAGAGAGCACTAGGCTCGAAGTAACTCCGAAGTTGGCGGACACACCATCAACTGTGAAATTGTTCGCATTTGCCCTTTGTCCTGCAATATTGAACTGCCCACCTTGTTCAACCTGAGACGGGACGATCACGACCCCAGGAGTCAGCTGCAGGAGTGTATTGAAACTGCGGCCATTGAGCGGCAAATTCTCCACGAACTTACGATCAATCACCGTGCTCACGGCAGCATTCTCGGTATTCACCAAAGGCGCGCCACCCTCAACCGTGACAACCTCGTAGAGCGCACCAACCGGCAACGTGAAGTTGATGGACAGCGCGCCTTGAACGTTGAGGACTATATCGGGCTTGATGAGCGTCTTGAATCCCACCTTCGAGACCTGCAGCCGGTACGGTCCCGGCGGGAGATTCGGGACAACGTAGATGCCTTCTTCGTTGGTCTTGGTGGTGTACGGCACGCCGGTGACATCGTTAGCGACTACCACGTCGGCGCCAACGATTGCCCGGTTGGAAGGGTCGGCGACGAGGCCATTGATAACCCCGTTGGGTGATTGCGCCCGAAGTGGTAAGGCCACCGTCAAAACGCAAGCGGAAAGCAGGACGACATAGGGGAAGCGCATTTATCTCTCCAGCGACCAACGGGGTTCTAGCCCCCTCTTCACATTGTTCGCAGGACAATCCGCGCGGGTACCACGTTGCCCTCATTTTAGGACGAATCAGTAGTTAGAAGGTGGGAGAACGGCCGGACTAGGGATGGTTCGGGTCAATTCTGAGGTAAGCAAACAGAAGTGATTTGCCACTGGGCTTGTGACTACCGCCGTTTGGTTCCACGGTCACGAATACGCCATCGATTTGTGCGAGCGTCTTCGGATCGTCACACTTCAAGATCCATCGTTTTCTGGAAGCATTGTCTTCGTAGAAAATGCCCAGATTGACCGCCTGTTGCTGGTCCGGCCCCCGGCGGCCCCAGGCTTGAAAAGTATTCGCCTTCTTCGCCTCCGTTTGCTGGTCCAGGTCGTACGCGTAGAAGATCAGCGACTTCCCCCGCGTGTAGAAGACCCTTCCATAAGCTTTCTGGGTCTTGCCGGTGCGGGCGACGTCGTAGACTTCGGCGATGTAGAGATCGCGGGCGCCCATGAGGTCCCGGATATCACGGTCGTGAGCGAGGAGTTGGTCCTGCTGCTCCAGTGCCGCCTCGCGATCTTGCAGCAGGTGGGTAAGTTCGTTGGCTTTGGCTTCTGACGCTTTAGCGCGAGCTGCATCTTGCGCAGACTGTTGCGCCAAAACATCCAGCTTTTCCTGGAGCTTGTTGGAGTTGGTTTGGGCGGCGTCCAACTTCTGTGCTAGATCAGTTCGCTGTTGAGCGAGATCCTGTTTGCTTGCGTCGCCGGCGCGCTGATCGTTCTCCAATCGCGCCGGCGTCGATTTCATCTGGTTGATTTCGGCCGATTGCTCGGCCAATTGATGGCGGAGATCAGCGATCGTTTTGTCTCGCTGCTCGATTTGGGCGCGTACGATTTCGCGATCATGCCCCGCATCGCTCAGTTGTTCTTCCAGAGAGACCTGATTTTGTACGGTTGGTTGGGGCGGGGCGTGCAGGGCAACCTCAGTTGGGTGGTGGACGTTAACGCGATAAGCGTAGAAGCCAAGGGTTAGGAAAAGCAGAATTCCCGCAGCGTAGAGCATCCACACCTGCCGCCAAGGCAACGAACTGGAAAATGGGGGAAGGCGATGGGGGTTGGTTGGAAGATCGCTCAAGCTGCGGAGATTCTTGGGCCCGTGTTTTTCCTCCTGCGCCAGGCGCTGGAAGAAAGCTTTCTCAGCCTGTTCCTGTGACCAGGATGGGCCGGGATCTGGGCTCTCAGATTCTTCGTTGGCTGCAATCGCGGGAATCGCCTGGCCGACGACCGCTTCGAACTGCTGAAGGGCTTCCCGGCAAGACAGGCAGACAGCAAGATGCTCCTGCAGCCTCTTCTGTTCTGCCTCAGTCAGCTGGCCAGAGGTCGAAACGGCGCAGAGTTCTAGGAACTCGTCATGGGGTTCGGTTGGCGACAACGCCCCTGCTCCTAGGTTGGACAAGACCTTTTATCATACTGCTCGCTTACCCGGCAATGTGCCAGCAAAGAATTCCTTTCGCAGCCGATCCAGCCCGCGGAAGTAGTGGTGTTTGACATTCCCTCGAGATTGACCAAGCTTTGCGGCAATTTCATCAAGAGTATAACCCTCTATAAAGAAGAGGCGAAGCGTCTGACGCTGGTTCTCCGCAAGCGCCTCAAATGCCTGCTGAACGCCGCCATTTCCGAGCCCTCCGTCGATTGAGTCCTCAAGCTGGCCAACACTCATCCTCGGATCTACAAGGTGGCTTGCCGCGTCGTCGAGATCGAGGTGTGTGTAGAAGTGGCGAGAGGTCAAGTAACGGCGCCGTGAGATGGCGCGACGGTAGGCCATTTGAAGAATCCAGAACCGTGCCGGGCCTTTGGAGCTGTCAAACGATTGGCAGTCGCGATGGATGAGCAGGAAGATTTCTTGCACCATGTCGTCTGCCTCGGAGGTGTCTCGCAGAACTCGGTAAACTACGCCCCGCACGATTCGTGCGCAGCGGCGAAACAGCGATGCGAGGGCTTCTTTGTCACCATTGCAGATGGAAGCCATTAGGGCTTCATCTGAGGCTTCCGCCGCGATGGCTGGAGCGGGAGTGTGGGTGACTGATTGACAGGGATCATCTTTGGAGGACGCCAAGGTGGGCAACCGGGTTGTAAGAGACGAACTCACCGTGCCCCCCCAGGTGCAGATTGCCTAGTACCTGCCAGTTTATGAATACACACTATAGGTGGGTCGCACAATTGTGGTCAATAGAGGAATGTTGGCAGCATGGTGCGAAAGGTCCGGCGCAACCGGAGGACACGAACACCGCAGATCGCTTTCGGAGTCGTGCTTCGGCAGCTCAGGGAGCAAGCTGGTCATTCCCAGGATTCGTTCGCTCATGCCACCGGATACCACCGCAATTACATCGGCCAATTGGAAAGAGGCGAAAAAAGCCCTTCGCTGAGCGCGCTATTCAATCTTTCGCAATCATTGAAGCGTCGCCCTTCGCAACTGCTCCCGCTAGTAGAGAAACAAATGGGCTTGGCGGGCTAGACAGGCGCACCGTTGTTTTAGCGACTCCGAAAGACTCTGCCGACCGTCCTTCTTCAGATTGCAGCCGTTCGTCTTCGAGCACCGTACGGGCGAGCCGAGCTAGAATCAGAGCTGCGAAGCACGTGCCCCGGGAGCGTCGCCGTCTGCAAGTTTTCAGCACTGGCGTTGGTATCTACCTAAACCCGCGGATAAAGGTTCTTATAAGGGCCCTACTGGCAAAGCGATACACTACTCGATTGTCGTCGAACGGGAACCTCAAACTAAATGCGGCTTGACGAACTCAAACAAAACGCCACAGTCTACGGACCGCTGTTTCCCGAGCCCGTACAAATCATCATCGCGGTGCCGATGGGCAGCTCGGTCAAGCTGATTGGCAAAGGGGTCCGGTCGAACACGGTCTACGAACCAATCCTGAGTGCCGAACAGCTCGCGCAGCTTCATGCGTCACCCGCCCAGGAGCCATTCGACGGTGATGCCAGCAAGTTCCGCCTCGGAGTCGAGGCCATGCGCCTTGGGCTTGCCTACGAATACGACCCTTACTTCTCTCTCTCCATAGCCCGCGTTGATCCGTTGCCGCACCAATTGGAAGCGGTGTATGACTATTTCATAAAACTGCCACGCATCAGGTTTTTGCTGGCCGACGATCCCGGCGCCGGCAAAACGATCATGGCTGGCCTTCTGATCAAAGAACTCAAAATACGCGGACTCGTAAAGCGAACGCTTATTGTGACGCCAGCCAACCTGTCGTTCCAGTGGCAGCGTGAACTCAAGGATAAGTTCCGTGAGAGTTTCGAGGTTGTCCGTAGTGACGTGCTCCGCGCAAATTACGGGATGAATCCGTGGCAGGAGAAAAACCAGGTCATCACTTCTGTCTCCTGGGTTTCGCGTGTCGATGACGCGAAGGAATCCCTGCTGCGAAGCAGTTGGGACCTGATTATCGTGGACGAAGCCCACAAGATGAGTGCGTACAGCGCGGACAAGAAAACGCTCGCCTTTCAGCTCGGCGAGTCCCTGTCGCAGATGACGGATCACTATCTGCTGATGACGGCGACGCCGCATAAGGGCGATCCTGAAAACTTTTGCTTGTTCCTGTCGCTCCTCGACAAAGACGTTTACGGCAACATAAAGAGCCTCGATGAGGCCATAGCGAAGCACGAAGCGCCATTCTATCTTCGTCGTGTCAAGGAAGCCCTTGTCAGCTTTCCAGATCCTGAAACCGGGATTGTGAAGGCGCTATTCACCAAACGAATCGTCCATACCACTCCGTTCCAGATCAGCGACGAGGAACTCGACCTCTATGACCAACTCACGCGGTATGTAGAGGACCAGTCTATCAAGGCCGCTAGGGATGATTCGGCGCGCGGTCGTGCCGTCGGATTTACGATGGCGATGCTTCAACGGCGATTTGCCTCCAGTATTTACGCAGTGCGCAGGACGCTGGAGCGCATGAAGGAAAAGCGCGAGAGAATTCTCGAAGACCCTGTTAAATATCGTCAGGAACAGATCGCTAAGCGATTGCCTGAGGATTTCGAGGACCTGACCGACGAAGAACGACAGGAAATCCTTTCTGAATTGGAAGAGACCGTTACATCCTTCGATCCGAATGATCTGCGGATTGAGATTGTCGAACTGGAAAAGCTCATTCGCCAAGCCAAGGTATTAGAAGGTCAGGAAGCAGAGGTAAAAGTTAGACGCCTGAAGGAGTTGCTGACCGATGAAGGGATCTTCTCTGATCCGCAAATGAAGCTCCTGCTCTTCACCGAACATAGAGACACTCTCGATTTTCTGGTGGCTGATGGGAAAGACGGTCGTCCCCTCGGAAAATTGCGCGAGTGGGGCTTGACCGTCACACAGATTCACGGCGGAATGAAAATCGGAGACCGCGATACGCCCGGCACAAGAATCTACGCGGAACGGGAATTCCGAGAATCATGTCAGGTTCTTGTGGCCACCGAGGCCGCGGGCGAAGGCATCAACCTTCAGTTCTGCTGGCTAATGATCAACTACGACATCCCCTGGAACCCGGTTCGTCTTGAACAGCGCATGGGCCGCATCCACCGCTACGGCCAGGAAAAGGACTGTCTCATATTCAATTTCGTCACAACGAATACGCGCGAGGGGAGAGTACTCCACAAACTCTTCGAGCGGATTGCCGAGATTGAAAACGACCTCGATCCGAGGCGCACAGGGAAAGTTTTCAACGTGCTTGGAGAAGTATTCCCGTCAAACCAGCTCGAAAAAATGCTACGGGACATGTATGCACACAATCAGATGACGGAAGAGCTCATCAAACAACGCATCGTCGAGCAGGTCGATCCCGAGCACTTCCGAAGCATTACCAATTCGACTTTAGAGGGACTGGCAAAACGCGAACTCAATCTCTCTGCCATCGTCGGAAAATCTGCCGAAGCTAAAGAACGCCGCCTCGTCCCGGAAGTGATCGAGGATTTCTTTCTTCAGGCGGCTCCTGTGACTGGCGTTGAAGTGAGTGAGCAAGGTAAAGGACAACACACGTATAGAGTGCCCCGCGTGCCCCGTCATCTTTGGCCCATCGGAGAACGGTTGGAACCAAGATTCGGGAAGTTGGGGAGAGAATACAAACAAGTCGTCTTCGACAAAGAAATCCTCAAGAAACTGCCCACTTGCGATTGGGTCACGCCGGGCCATCCTTTATTTGAAGTTGTCCGTGAAGATCTTCTGGAAAACGTACGTCCGGAGATGGATAAGGGAGCGGTTTTCTTCGACATCCACCGGAGCTTGCCGGGTCGACTCACAGTCTATTCCGCCGCGATCCGAGATGGGCTGGGGCATGTACTCCATCGCCGCCTATTCATTGTGCAAGAAGAAATCGAAGGAACTCTTACGGTTCGCCAACCGACGCTACTACTAGACCTAATGCCGGCACCAACTGGGACGCACGTTCCGAGCGAATCCGGGAAAGACCAGAATTCCCTCGAACATTTCCTCGTGCAGACAGCGCTCGAACCATTTCTTACTGAGGTTGCGGCCCAGCGCGAGAAAGAGACCCAGACGGTCGCGCACCACCTGGAGATTAGCCTTAACGAGTTAATTCACCGTCAGAATCTGCGGCTGGCTGAACTTGTGGACCAGCAGCAGAGCGGCGATGCCAGCCCGCTTTTGGCGGCAAACACCAAACAGGCCGAAGATCGTCTCGACGAGCTCAACGGCAGGCTTGAAGGACGCCAACGAGAATTGCAAAAGGAACGAAACTGTACGATCAGCGATATCCAGCGTCACGGTTCTGCATGGGTTCTGCCACATCCCGAACGTACCACACCAAATGTAGCCGCCCTCGTGCGCGACGATGAGATCGAGGGCATCGCCGTCGATGCTGTGATTGCGTTTGAGCGCGCCCGAGGCTGGGAAGTCGAGAGCGTTGAAAAAGACAATCGAGGATTCGATCTCATTTCACGCCGTCCGCATCCCGAAGACCCCAAGACTGCAATCGAAGTCCGCTTTATCGAAGTGAAAGGACGGTCTTTCGTCGGAGAGGTTGCCCTGACAACCAATGAATATCGAACCGCCCAGCGCCTCAAGAAAGACTACTGGCTCTATGTTGTCTTCAACTGCGCTGGCACACCGGGGATCAATGTGGTTCAAGACCCTGCACAACTGGATTGGCAGCCCATCGTGAAGATCGAACACTATCAGGTTAGGCCGCAAGCTATTCTCGATGTGGCAACGCACTAAGGAATACAACGCATAATGATGCAACCCTATCCGAAGCGCCTGATCGAAGTCGATCTTCCGATCAAACGCATTTCGGCACATTCCAGGCGCGAAAAGTCCATTCGCCACGGCCACATCTCGACCCTCCACATCTGGTGGGCACGGAGGCCCCTTGCCGCTTGCCGAGCGGTAATCTGTGCGGCACTCTGGCCCGATCCCGCTGACCCGCTGTGCCCGCAGGATTTTCGAGACAAAGCTTCAAAACTCGTATCCGAGTTCGCCAATGCTGCTGTGACCAGCAAGACGCTCGGCGAAAGCTGCGACCATGAGACCTGGATCAAGTGGCAAGCACTAACAAAAAGTGGCGGACTCGACAGCCGAAACGAAGCTCATTGGAACATCCTACGATTTGCTCTGCTGGACTTCATCGCCGACTTCGCGAATTGGGACAATTCGACCGTGCGGGAATACCTCGATACGAGTCGTGCCCTAACGCAGGCGGCTCACGAGGCACTTGGCGGAGATCCCGGTACGCGACCTCTCGTAGTGGATCCTTTTGCAGGGGGAGGTGCAATTCCGCTGGAAGCATTACGCACAGGCGCAGACACTTTTGCTAGCGATTTGAATCCTGTGGCCGTGCTTCTTAACAAAGTTGTGCTCGAATACATTCCGAAATATGGACACCGACTGGCCGACGAAGTGCAGCGTGTCGGCCAATTGATTGAAGAAGAATGTGAGCGTGAACTTGGGAAGTTCTACCCAAAGGAGCCTGACGGGAATCCTTCAATGGCGTACCTCTGGGCGCGAACCGTCCTTTCCGACGCCCCGGGCGAGGACACGGTGCCCGTCGAGGTGCCTCTGTTTCGTTCCATGTGGTTATGTAGCAAACCCGGTCGCCGTTCAGCGTTTCGCTGGGTCCGAGATTCGAATGGGCGGGTGATGACAGAAACGGTGAGCGTCGCTTATTCGGATGGCTCCGAATTGTCCGTACGCCGCCCGATTCTCGAAATATTCCAGCCCAAATCGCCGGCTGAGGTGGAAAAAGGAACATCGCAGGGAGGAGCGGCGACGTGTCCTGTTACAGGATTTACGACTTCGGTCGAACAGGTCCGCGAGCAGCTAAAAGCGCGTGCGGGTGGGGCAGCAGACGCTCGCCTACTCTGCATCGTCGCGACTCCGAAAGACGCCCCCGGCCGTGTCTACCGACCCCCCACATCTTCCGACTTGGCTTCGGTCGAAGACGCACAAAGGGAATTGGCAAAGAGGGTAGGGGTGAAAAGAGATGGGCTACCGTTGCTTCCGGAGGGCTCACTTAACCACCTACGCGGATTCTTCAACGTGGTGCTTTATGGCATGACCACCTGGGGTTCTCTCTTTGCACCAAGACAGGCTCTAGCTCTCTGCTCTTTAGTTGATCTCATTTGTAACATACACAAGAAATATGAGTCCGATGACTTCGGCATTGCTGTACAGACTTGCCTCGCAATGGCCTTGGACAGATGTGCTGATAAATGCGCTAGCGTTGTCGTCTGGCATATTCCAGGCGAGAAGGTTGAGCATGTATTTGGACGCCAGGCTCTTCCGATGGTTTGGGACTTTGCAGAAGCAAACATCCTCTCCGACATAGGATGGAGCGGCGCCCTCCAATGGGTTTACAAAGTTATTGAAAACAATGCCAAGAGTGACCTTCGCATTGGAACCGCGGTTCAGGCCTCCGCGACCGCGCATCCTTTGCCCAATGATACGGTGGATGCTGTCGTCACTGACCCCCCGTATTATGCCGCGATCCCTTATGCGGATCTGTCAGACTTTTTCTATTCATGGCTCCGCAGAAGCGTCGGCAAGATTCACCCAGAATTGTTCGGCAGTGCTCTAGCCCCTAAAGACGAGGAGTGCGTTCAACTGTCCCATCGCGCGGCAATGTATCGCGAGAAAACCGCCGCTTGGTTTGAGAGCACGATGACCAAAGCGTGCGCGGAGGCAAACAGAATCGCGAAGCCCCAGTCTATTAACATCACAGTTTTCGCCAATAAGGAAACCTCCGGGTGGGAGGCGATGTTAGCGGCTCTGATCAGCGCGGGTTGGGTGATAACAGCGTCCTGGCCTATTGATACAGAAATGGGGACGAGACTCCGCGCTAGGAACTCCGCTGCATTAGCTTCGTCCGTCCACCTCGTGTGTCGCCCTCGAAAGAAGTCTGGCACGTCATCCCAGTCCGATGAAATAGGGGACTGGCGCGATGTACTGTTGGAATTGCCAATCCGAATTCATGAATGGATGCCTCGCCTGGCTGAAGAGGGCATCGTCGGAGCTGACGCCATTTTTGCGTGCCTCGGCCCTGCCCTGGAAATTTTCTCTCGGTTTTCGACCGTAGAGAAGGCCGATGGTGAAACCGTCGCCCTCAAAGAGTACTTAGAGCATGTCTGGGCTGCGGTAGCCAAGGAGGCGCTTGCCATGGTTTTCAAGGGTGCCGACGCTACGGGTTTTGAGGCCGACGCTCGTTTGACTGCTATGTGGCTGTGGACGCTTAACTCGCCCGATATAGACGGTGATAACGAAGAAGCCAGTGACGATTCGAATTCTAATGATCAAGTCGAAGGCAAAAAAGCCAAGATTGCTGGATTTGCCCTTGAATACGACGCCGCGAGAAAGATCGCTCAGGGACTTGGAGCTCACCTAGAAGGACTAGGCCATTTGGTTGCGGTTGCTGGCGATCAAGCTCGCCTTCTGCCGGTTTCAGATCGAACACGACATCTGTTCGGCAAGGATGAAGAAGAACCCAGTCGGAGCATCGCGCGGAAGAAAAAAGCGGCACAGCTCGATATGTTCATGGAGTTGACCGAGACCGAAGATGCCGAAGCGATCTGGAAGGAGAAGACCGTGAAACGAGTTGGGGAGACCACCCTCGACCGCGTCCATCAGGGGATGATTTTATTCGCCGCCGGACGAGGCGAAGCACTCAAGCGATTCGTCGTCGAAGATGGAGTCGGCCGAGACGGAAAATTCTGGCGGCTTGCCCAAGCGCTATCTGCCCTTTATCCTTCCGGTTCAGATGAGAAACGATGGGTAGACGGAGTCCTTGCTCGCAAAAAGCAGTTCGGGTTCTGACCATGGAAGCGACTCACGCTGAGAAGGAGATGGCAGAAAATGGCGCTCAAGCCCTGGTATAAGGTCGTCACGCCGAGGGAGGACTTACGAGACGGGAAACCTCTCGATGCATCCGAGTTTGCCGTTCACCTCGATCAAGTTAGAGACGGACGCGCCCCGGCGGTTTATCAAAACCCTGAGCGCTTTTTGGAGCGAACCTTTCTCACGAAAGGACTGACCGGCGTGGCGGCCGAAGTGCTTCGCCGATTGTCTGGGGAGAAGACCGAGACCTCTGCCGTGTTCAACATGACCACGCAGTTCGGTGGCGGCAAGACCCACTCTCTTACTCTGTTGTATCACCTCGCCAACAACGGCCCGAAATCAAAGGATTGGCATGGAGTTTCCAGGTTGATTCAAGTCGCCGGAATCAGCACGGTGCCTTCCGCTAAGGTTGCAGCATTTGTCGGCACGGAATTCGATCCCATTGCGGGTCGAGGAGGTTCGGACGGAACTCCAGTGAGGAGGACGCCCTGGGGCGAAATCGCCTTTCAAGTCGGCGGAGCGAAAGCACTCGCAATTCTCGCCGAACATGAGAAGCAGGGGGTGGCTCCCGGTGGCGATGTAATTCGTGCGTTCCTACCCAAAGACCAACCAGTACTGATCCTGATGGACGAACTGATGAATTTTGTCAGCCGCAGCCGAAAAAGCGGAATGGCCGGACAGCTCTACAGCTTTCTCCACAATCTGAGCGAAGAGGCCCGCGGGCGCGACAACATGGTGCTGGCGGTATCCATCCCAGCTTCGGAACTCGAAATGAGCGCCGACGATCAGTCCGATTACGAGCGTTTCAAAAAGTTGCTTGACCGCGTTGGCAAGGCGGTAATCATGTCGGCGGATTCCGAGACTTCCGAAATCATCCGTCGCCGCCTCTTCGAGTGGGACGACAATGCCATCACGAGTGACGGTAGGGTGATGCTCAATAGGGATGCGATCGCCTCCTGCAATGAATTTGGGGACTGGGTAAAGGACCATCGTCAGCAGGTACCAGAGCAGTTTCCATTCGACTCTGCGCGAGAAGCTTTTGCCGACACCTATCCATTTCATCCGAGCGTTCTCTCAGTGTTTGAAAGAAAATGGCAAGGGCTACCTCGATTTCAGCAAACCCGCGGAATCCTGCGGCTCTTGGCCCTATGGGTCTCTCACGCTTATCAAGCGGGATTCAAAGGCGGCCACCGCGACCCACTGATTGGACTTGGCACCGCACCATTGGACGACTCTCAGTTTCGCGCTGCCATGTTCGAGCAACTCGGCGAGCATCGCCTTGAAGCCGCTGTCACGACTGATATCTGCGGAAAAAATGACTCCCATGCAGTCCGCTTGGACAATGAGGCAGTTGAAGATATCCGCAAAGCCAGACTTCACCGGAAAGTAGCCACAACTATTTTCTTTGAATCGAACGGCGGCATGTCTCGCGCAGAAGCGACTAGCCCCGAGATTCGCTTGGCTGTGGCCGAACCAGACATCGACATCGGACATGTGGAAACTGTACTTGAGGCACTCACTGATGCGTGCTACTACCTAACTGTTGAGCGCAACCACTATCATTTCAGTTTCAAGGAGAACCTAAACAAGCGCTACGCTGACCGGCGAGCGAATATCAAAGACACCTCGATAACCGATTGCGTTCGTTCTGAAATTCGGAAGGTCTTTTCCGCGAGCAACGGAATCGAGCCGGTCTTCTTTCCAGAGAAAAGCAGCCAAATTCCGGACAAGCCGGTTCTGACGCTGGTGGTACTGTCACTCGAACAGAGCATGGAGGATGAGAAGCGAACTAGGCCCTTCATTGAGACAGTAATTCGGGAGCACGGAGCTTCGGCGAGAACTTACAAAAGCGGACTTGTATTCGCCGTCGCTCAGTCCGCAGCCCCCCTCTGCGAGGATGCCCGCCGCGTTCTCGCTTGGGACGAGATTCAGAAAGAGCTCCCCGGAATTAACGTTGACACGACCCAAATCGCCCAACTGGAAGACAGCATTAAGAAATCCCGTCGCGATCTCAGGGACAGTGTTTGGAGAAGCTACAACAACATCGCCCTTCTCGGTAAAAATAACGAGGTCAGATTCATAGACCTAGGCAATATGCATTCCAGCGCCGCAACCTCAATCATTCAGTTCATTGTCAATGAGCTTGTTCACGTCGACGAGGTCCAGAGCGGCATCAGCCCGAATCTTCTTGTACGCAACTGGCCACCGGCCTTTCAGGAGTGGAGTACGAAGGCAGTGCGCGACGCCTTCTTCGCATCGCCCCTGTTCCCGCGCCTACTCAACCCTGACGCCATAAAAGAGACCATCGCGCGCGGCGTGTCCAACGGGCAGCTTGCCTATGTTGGCAAGACCGCAGGCGGAAAATATCTTCCGTTCAGTTTCGAACGGACAATCAACACGGCAGATATCGAGATTTCTGAAGAGATGTTTATCATCACCAAAGAGACCGCTGAAGCATACCGCAAGGACGCAACAGCGCCCGGAGGCTTGACACCGACTTTGTTCCCGGTCCAAGCGGGGGATACGAGGGACCTGCCCAAATCAGGGACGAACGACATAAAGACGACGGTGGCCGAGAGCGGGCAAAACCGCCCACAAACGCATCAGCAGAAGTCAGCGCTGACATGGTCCGGAAACATTCCCTCCCAGAAATGGATGAACTTCTATACCAAGTTCCTGACCAAATTGGGAGTCACCAGCGACCTCACCCTCACCGTAAAGGTTGAATGCAGACCCGAGGGAGGATTATCAGCGCAGAAGATGGAAGAAATAAAAAACGCTCTGCGTGAACTGGGACTGGATGACCGGATCGACTGACGGATTGCGCCATTTCGAAAGGCACTAATCGGCTGTTTCTGAGATGTCGCTCGGCTTGATCCATTGCAAGGCGAGGACTTCGGTTGATGCGGTGATTTGAAAAGGGAGATGTTGCGAGCGGGAGGTTTCTTGGGGATTGTCCTGGACGATCACAATGGCCCACTATAGACATAACCGGACTGCAAAACGATCGACGTATTAGGGAAGTGCCTGAGCCATAGAGCTCTGAACATTCCTCCGTGCGGTTGCGGCAGCTGCGGCAAGCCCTGCGAATCTTAAAAGCTCTTTCCAGATCTGAACTGTCAGGCAGCCGGTTTGTCTCACGATTCAGCAAGCAGTCTTCTTCCAGTCAAACGACCCCAGGTCGCCGCCCCTCCCTGCCTAGGAAGCCTTGCGCCGTTTTGCGTCAAATGGGGCGTTCTCAGCTGCGCGTCATGCTTCGCCATATTTAAAGGTTAGCCTAGCGCGCTTGCCCCGGACGATCCGAGACAGAGCCCAAAAGAGAGACTCTTGACATTGTCAGCTATATTAAAATATTATCCTGACATTGGAGACGCCTGATGAGCGATGGTCCTCATAAAAGCTTGCCGATGCTACCGGGATGGAAACGCGTGGCGAAGTGTGGGGACAACATTGCCTTCGCACCGGAAGAGATCGGCAAAGCCATCGTCCATGCCCTGAAGCAGGATTGCAATCACGAAATAGGGCCAGAATTCCTCCTATCCATCCGCGGCATTTTTATGGATCACGACTCCCTCTTGTTCAAGGACCGGATGTCGCCGCAGCTGGACAGCCTCCGTGAAACAGCCGGGCAAGGCATGGGGCGCATCGTGCTAGAGCATGCAATCGAAGCAGCGGAGCGTGGGAAAACCGGGAACGAAGGGTTGGAGGAAGCAGTGACGAACGCGCTCACAGATCGCGCAGCCCGTGGAAACCGGCAGGTCGAGGAACATTATTGTCGCAAATCAACAGCGCCGCGCGCTCAAAAGGTTCGGGAAAGGATCGAAGAAGGCATAAAAACCGCGCCGATCAAAGACCTGGTGAGGCAGATTCTAAATCTCGATCCCCGGCCATCTTTTTCTCCAAAGCTGAAAAACAGGGGCTTGGACGACGGAGTGAAAATTTGATGGCCGAAATCAAAGCCACGTCCATGACATTGCCCTCCACTCGTATCGAGGTAGTGGAGAAGAGCGGACGCTCGCGGATAGGCTGGCTCCGCTGCGAAGAAGGCGAGAACATTACTTTCTCGACGGTTCACCTTGAAACCTATTGCTTGGCGCAGTGGGAGCCCATCATCTACGACGCTTTGCTATTGGCAGCCGCCGTTGAGATTGCCGACCGTACGTTGCATCGTCCTGGGCTGAGGTGGGAACGAGAACTTGAAATCCGCGTGCCCGTTCATGATCTGGATCGCTGGAATGAGAAGCTGGTCACAGAAGCCCTGCATGGCACTCTCAATTTCCTGACAGGGGACCGTTGGCACGTTACTTTTGTCAAACGCCGCCGACCCGCGGAATCACCCGCCCAGGGTGTCTTCAACCTCCCCGAAGGACTGGCGGCGGTTATTCCTTTCAGCGACGGACTCGACTCACGGATTGTCGCAGGCCTGATGCGTCGCGAATTGGGCAACAAACTCATCAGCGTCCGCCTCGGCTCGAAGGCTTCGGACACAACCAGTCCCCGGCGACGCCAGCCCTTTACCTCAGTGCCTTACAGCGTTCGTCCAGTTACGCGGGATTTTGTGGAATCGAGTGTGCGATCACGGGGCTTCAAATTCGCGCTCATCAGCGGACTCGCTGCTTATCTGGCAAAGGCCGGCCAGATCATTATTCCGGAAAGTGGGCAGGGCGCTCTCGGACCTGCGCTTGTTACCGTAGGACAAGCATACGAGGATTATCGCAGTCACCCGCTCTTTACCGAACGAATGGAGACTTTTCTCACGGCGCTGCTCGGACACCAGGTTCGATTTCAGTTTCCCCGGCTCTGGTTCACCAAAAGCGAGACGTTGGCCAAGTTCATAAGCGAATGCGATGGCGTGGCAGCTTGGCAGGATACGTGGTCGTGCTGGCAGAACGCCCGGCAGGTCAGCGTGGACAAGAAGAAACGGCAATGCGGCATCTGCGCTGCATGCATGCTACGACGTATGAGCATACATGCCGCAGGATTGACTGAATCAAAGCAGACTTACGTCTGGGAGAATCTTTCGGCCCGACAATTCGACGATGGCGCCGCCCCTTCCTTCCCTCGGGAGAAGATCACAAGCAAACTCCGGCAATACGCTATCGCGGGTTCGCTCCACCTTGATCATCTCGCGGGAGTACCATCTTTGGCCTCAAATGCGCATGCGCTTAATCTCACCGTTAGCCAACTGAGCCGTTCACTCAAGATCAAGGACGCCAGCCTTCGACCCAAGCTCCACCGCATGCTCATAAAGCATGGACAAGAGTGGAAAACTTTCACGGAGTCTCTTGGACGCAATTCATTTATCGCCGATTGGGTTTCAGCCAGCCTATGACGCCTCTCGAACAGCTAAATCCCATTGAACTTGGCGAGCGCCTGAGGATTGCCCGCGAAGCTATCGACATTAACCAGGCAACGGCGGCAGCCGCGATTGACGTCGCGCGCACGACCATCGTCGCGATCGAGCAGGGTCAGCGGCGTGTGCGCATGCCCGAGCTTCAGCGACTAGCCAAGTTATACGGCACTTCGGTCAATGCGCTCCTTAGGCAGGAGGCAATTCAGGTTGACCTTGCACCGCGTTTTCGTAAGCTCGCCGGGACCGGCGACGACGCCGTTGACGCGGCCGCGAAGCTCTTGGCTGATCTCGCAAAGGCTGAAGTGGAATTAGAGAATCTTCTGGGCGTTAAACGGGTTCTGAATCTTCCGCCGGAACGCCCGATCTTGCAAGGTGATGTGCGCGCTCAGGCTGAACTCGATGCGATGGAGCTGCGACAACGTCTGGGCATGGGGATTAGCCCCGTTGCCGATATCGTCACGCTGTTCGAATTAGAGATGGGGGTTCGCATCTATGTACGAAGGTTCGACAGCAAGATTTCCGGTCTCTTCGCCTATGACGAGGCTTTGGGACCATGCATCCTTCTTAACGCGAATCATCCGCGCGACCGCCGCACCCAGTCTGCGGCGCATGAGTGCGGCCACTTCGTTTCAACGCGGCGCGAGCCAGAAATCCTGCGCAATCACGAGGCGGAGAATTCCCGCGAAGAGCGCTATGCAAATTCATTCGGTCGCGCGTTTCTGACACCTGTGCGGGCCGTGATGCAGAAATTTCAAGACGTAATGGCAGGATCCGACCGACTAACGCGTCGGCATGTGATTGTTTTGGCGCATTTCTTCGGCGTCTCGCGGGAGGCGATGGTCCGACGACTCGAAGAGCTGGGGCTCACGAAAAAAGGAACCTGGGACTGGTTTCAATCCAATGGCGGCATCACCGACGAGCAGGCACGGCAGGTGCTTGGCGACCTCACCGTCGCCGATGCACAAAAGGCTGATGCAGATCGTCCAACCACACTTCGGTTAAACCTGCTGGCGGCGGAGAGCTACAGACGAGGATTGCTCAGCGAGGGGCAACTTGCCCGTCTCCTGCGCCTGGACCGGATAGAGCTACGCGAGATTCTGGATGTAGCGGAGGCGGAAGGGAGCGACGTTGATGGGATTGCCAACGCCCTTGACTGACCCCGCCGCCATTGTCGCTGCCGACACGAGCACGGTCATCAACTTGAACGCGACCGGTTGCGCGCGTGAAATCATTGAAGCGATACCCAATAAGGTTGTCGTACTGGATGCCGTCGCGAGCGAATTACACGAAGGGCGGCGCCGTGGCCGGCGTGATGCGGATTTGCTCGGCGAGCTCGTGACCGCCCACGTGATCGAAGTGGTGGAACTTGATGAACATTCCGGGACTCATTTCGAGAACCTTGTTGTCGGAGCGGCTGCAATGACGCTAGATGACGGCGAGGCGGCGACGATTGCTTACGCAGTCAGCCATCAAGGGATCGCCGTGATTGACGAGCGTAAAGCGACGCGCCTGTGCGCGAAGATGTATCCGGAATTGCAAGTCGGCTGTACCGTTGACATCCTGGCCCATATCTCAGTACGGCGAACCTTGGGCAAGGAAAAACTGTCGTCCGCGGTTTTTAGGGCACTGCGCGATGGGCGCATGCGGGTGCTTCCACAGCATCTTGAATGGGTCGTCGATTTGATCGGAGCGGACCGCGCAGCGGAGTGTACCAGTCTTCCAAATTCGGTGAGAAAACCACAGCGGGGGGTTACGGGGTCGATCAGGGCGCGTCAAAAATAGACAGACGAGGAACGAAGTATGTGGCTTAGCCGCGTCATCATCAAGAATTTCCGTAACTTCAAGTCGCTCGACGTGAAGCTCGGAGAACATGCTGTTGTCCTGGGCGAAAACGAGCTCGGCAAGCCTTTGCTGTTCACGCTTCGCCAGGAGTGGCCGTGGATTCCGATACCCTCAGACGTTGCAGTATTGAAAACATCGGCGCATCTGGGCAAGGAAATAACCGCGCTTCTGGACATTCATCGAAGCGTGAAAGGCGTTAGCGAAGCTCCGTTTCTGGTCTGGGTATTCTTTTTCACAAAAACCAGCTTGCGCACTTGCGCATTTTCATTTGCGGAGACGCTTCTGCGGACGTGCGCCACGCTATGACCGAGTCAGCCCATGTCGCGCTCCGGAGAGATACCTTACTCCTGAGCCACGCCAATCCAGAGGACAACGAATTCACATTGTGGCTTGCGCTGCAGCTGGCGAACGAGGGCTACCGCGTATGGTGTGATCTTACGAAGCTGCTGGGCGGCGAGGTGTTCTGGGACGATATCGAAGAGGTGATTAAAACCCGCGCGGTCAAGGTGCTGTACGTTCTCTCCCGGACATCGAACGGCAAGGACGGCCCGCTGAAGGAGCTGCATTTCGCGCAGGGAGTGGCTAAAAAGGAAAAACTCAAGGACTTCGTCATTCCGCTGCACATCGACGATCTGCCGCACGGCGATACTACCATCGAAATCACTCGCCTCAACACTGTGCCGTGCGCCAAGTCCTGGGGCGCGGGCCTTGCCAAACTTTTGGAAAAACTGGAGGAAGACGGCGTCCCCAAGGACCCGAAATTCAACCGGACTGCGGTCAACGATTGGTGGCGCACGCAATTCAGCGCAGAGCAGGGACTGCGCGAGGAGCCGGAGGAGTACCTCTCCAACTGGTTTCCTATCACCCTGCCCACACATATTTACTTCCACTCGCTATCGCGAAAAAGCATCGGCGTCCTGGAAGTGTCTCCCGCGCTTCCGTACCCCGCAGTTCATGACGGCATGTTCCTGATTACCTTTGCCGAAGCCTCTGACTTTGAAGACAAACTCGGCCCGGAAATGTACATCGCCAAGGCCGGAGAACCGCTCGTGGTGGCGGATCTGCTTGCGGAACCCAAATCCACCTTTGGGAAACACCTGTTTCAGCTTTTGCGCATTGCCTGGGAGCAGATGCTCGCCGAGCAGAAGCTTCCCACCCATGAGCTGGCGAACAAGCTCAAATGCTTCTATTTTCCCAAGAACCGCGTACCGAACGACAAGGTGTTCTTCACGGGCGTGGATGGGGAAAGAACTTACCGTGCGATGGTCGGATTCAGCACGCGCACGAATCCCACGACCGGCGTGAGCGTCAAGCGATACTGGCATTACGCACTGCAGGCGCGCCCAATGGTTCACCCCATGCTCGCCTACATCTTCAAGTCCCACGTCCTGTTTACGAACGATGGAACAAACATCTGGGAGAGCAAGAAGAAACTCGCGGCAGCCAGGCGCAGCCAGTGCAAATCATGGTGGAACGATGAATGGCGTGACAGGACGCTTGCCGTCGCCACCCATCTGTGTGACGGGACAAACAAAATCACCGTGAAGCTTGGAAGCAACGTCAGCCTGTCGATTCCACCCAACCCCATGCCGTACCTTAGCCCGGTGTCATACACCGATCCCCAGCTGTTGAGATTCGTGGAAGACGAGGAAACCGCCGACGACTACGGCAGGGACGGCCGCGACGAGGATGCTTTTGAGGATGACCCGTCCGAAGGCGGCACGGAATGAAAGACCTCATCCACATACCGGAGCCGCGCCTGCTCTTCAGGCATGATCAGGCAATGGAAGACCCGCGCGACGGCCTGACGCTGTTTGGGCCGCTCGACGAAAGCAAGCCTTACGGCATCAAGGCAGGTGTTATCGGCACCGCAATCGGCATTCAGTGCTTCGAGCGCTGGGTGGAATGGGTGCAGCGCCCGGTGTTCAACACTACGCCGCTGCTCGGCCGTCCGCCGTTTCCGGGCTTCGAGACTGTGTTCCGTTCGCGCTGGAATACGAAACCCCTGCTCACGCTCACTGTAACGGACGCCGAGATTGACGAGCATCTGTATCTCGACGAGCCGCACTTGCGCGTGTACGGAACCGTAAGCGTATTCTCCAAGCGCATTCTGGAGGCGATACGCGAGGAGACGGAAAAACCCGAGCTGTGGTTTGTCGTGGTGCCGGACAGGGTTTGGAAATATTGCCGCCCCAACTCCGTGGTCGAGCCCGCCCTTCGGCAACAGGCGATGCGGGCGTTCAAGCAGGCGAAATCGGCCAAGACTTTTTACGAAACGCGCTCCCTCTTCCCCGAGATGGACAAGGAGGCGGAACCCTACGTCTACGAAGAACAGTTTCACAATCAGCTAAAGGCGCGGCTTCTCGACGATATGGTGCTCACCCAGATCGTGAAAGAAAGCACATTGTCGAACATCCGCAAGCCAGGTGATGCGGATTTTGACCAGCGCGCGGCGGCCCGGCAGTCCGAGATTGCCTGGAACCTCTGTACTGCCATCTTCTACAAGGTAGGAGGGCGTCCCTGGAAAGTGGCCGATATCCGCGACGGCGTCTGCTACCTGGGCCTGGTTTTCAAGAAAGATGAAACGAGCGGCACGTCGAAAAACGCCTGCTGTGCGGCGCAGATGTTTCTCGACTCCGGCGACGGCGTCGTTTTCAAGGGCGCGCTCGGTCCCTGGTACAACGAGGACACGGGCGATTTTCATTTGAGTTATGAGGCCGCGAAGGCATTGGGCGAGCTGGCCATCAAGTCCTACACCAAGAAGGCCGGAGGCCCGCCCAAGGAAATGTTTATCCACGGGAAAGTGCGTTTCGAGCCGAAGGAATGGGCGGGATTCACTGAGGCGGCGGGGACGGCGACCAACATGGTCGGCGTCCGCATCCGGGAAGAGAAGAACCTGAAGCTCTACCGCAAGGGACAGAATCCTGTGTTGCGCGGGCTGGCGAATCTCCGCAGCGAGCGCAGCGCCCATCTCTGGACGCGCGGCTGGACACCGCGTATTCAGACCTACCCAGGGCGAGAGGTGCCCAATCCACTCATCATCGACATCAGCAAAGGCGATGCGGACATTAAGGTCGTCCTCAAAGACATCCTCGCGCTTACCAAGCTCAACTACAACACGTGCATTTTTGGCGACGGTATGCCGATCACGCTGAAATTCGCGGACGCGGTAGGGGAGATACTCACCGCCGGTCCCATCAAGGACGTGCCTCCGCTGCCCTTCGGCCATTACATCTAAACCGACCTATTGTTGTACCCTAGCGGCTATTATTGTCCTGCGAAGACGTGTTTCCGGGGAGTCCGCCATGCACGGAAAATTCCGGGCTTTTCTGAAGAAACGGGCGCATCTGCTCACCTTTGTTGGCGCGCTCATCGTGTTCTTCACCTTCGTTACCAAGGAAGGAATCGTGGAACACTGGAAAGACACGGTCAGCGCCGTTGATACGGCGGAGTACCGATTCAGGACAAGCAGCATCTCGATGGAGATTCTTGGCCACGTGTTTGGAAACGCCAACACGCTGGAGCGGATAGAGAACAAAGTGAACGGGCAGGGGGACCTGAATCACGCGCGGCTTGAAGAAGAACACATCAACTTAGGCAGGAACTACGAACAGCTCATGCTGGCGTCGGACTTGCTGAAGAAGTTGCCTGCCAATTCTCAGGACAGCGACCGGCTCAGCCAGTTATTGGCTGAGTCCAACCAATTCAACGACGCCATCAATGCGGCGGCGGAGAGATTGGAAGGCGCGGGTGCCGGTCCGCCCGATCCGGTAAGAACGACCACCGAAATTATGCCGCTCACGCTGCGAGGAATGGCGTTCGAGAAGAGCGCGGCCGACTTTGTGCATGCGGTAAGAGAAAGAGCGGTCGAGGAACGGGATAAGGACGAAAGATACTTGAAATACGCGACCTGGGCGAGCTACGTGCTGTATACGCTCGGCTGGGGCCTTGGTCTGTTCGCCAAGCTCTACGGAGTCGAAGGCGTAGGCGCAGGCGAATAACAAAAGTTTCAGTGAATCCCGAAGGAGCGAACCCTATGACCGATCCTATGACAGTCGGCAGCATCACGGCACTCGTGCTAAGCCTTGCTTCTGAAGAAGCGTTGAAGACCACAGTCGGGGAGGCAGTAAAAGACGCATACAAGGCGTTGAAGCAAAAGATCGCGCATTGGGCGTCGGGAGACGTTGACGCTCTTGAGCGCAATCCCGGCTCCTCGGCCCGCCGCGCAGTCGTTGCCGAAATCGTTGACGAGCTTCCCGAGAACGACAAGGCGTCCGTAAAAGCCCTCGCGAACGAACTCGCGGACGTTCTTAAGAAGGCCGCTTCGGCGGGACCCGTAGGGTTTGACATCGGCACACTTGAGGCGGCCCGCGTGAAGTTGGCCAAGATCACCGTCGCGGAGGGAGTGGGCTTCCGCGCAAGAGAAGTCCGGACTTCCGGCGACTTTGAAATTGATGAGCTAAATGTGGGGAAACCGCCGGGAAAAGCCCAGCAGTAGCAGCCCGTCCCGAGGCTGCTACTGCGATTGGGGCGGTGTTTGAAAGCTCCGCCGATATTGGCGGAGACGCCATCATCGGGACCAAACTAGCGATACACGGCGGTCTGCATCTGTATTCTTCCCTCCCAGAGAAAGAGCAGACCTTCGCGCGCAAATGCATCGCCTATCGCGACAAGCGCGTCGGCAATCCAAAAGCCGAACAGAAGCTGCGACTCGGAGATATTTTCTTCGGCAGGACGCCCGCCAAGCTCTCCCTCGCAAGCTTCACCGCGCTCCACATCTTTCCTGCTGGCGCATTCGACGAAACGAGCGCGTGTGACCTGGAGACGCTCTGGGAAGATGAGGCGTTGCTCGATGAGTTGAATGCTTGGGAACCGGCCACTAACTGGCGACCCGCGTGGCGGCTGGAAAGGCGGTTCAATAGCGACGGCATGCTGCTATTTTTTGAAAAGATCGATTATTGTCAGCAATACATTCAGTTTCATCACAGCGGCATCATTGAAGCCGTCGATCACGAGTTGCACGACTGGACGCTTCAGCACTCCCGTGTGATTCCGGCGCACCATTGGGAAGAAGGAGTGCTGTCCATACTGCCCCCGCTGCTCAAAGCGCTGAAGCGCATCGGCGGGACAAATCCGGCGGGCATCTGCATCAGCCTGCGGGATGAATTGGAATATGCCAGCCTCTCGTATGAGGACATCAAGGAAAGGCGCGAAATCGCCCCTGGACGCGATCGACTTGGGATCAGGGAAGGTCTCTTGACTCTACCTTTCACGATGCTCAGCGACTTCGAAGAGGATCTTTCCGTCCTGATGAAGCCGTGTTTTGACGCACTGGCGAGGGCAGGCGGTTTTCCGGGCTCACCACGCTATGCCCAGCGCAAAGCCAATAGTTGACCGGAGTAGGGCCATCACACGGATTGCACCATATTGCACGCCAGGCCCTCACTCCAGCGCGACCGGGAACCACTGGTGCGGGTCAAGGAGCTGACAGAAACGATAGGCGACACCGATGTGCTTGCGTGCTGTTGCTCTCCGGCGCAGTCCCACGAACGAGTTTCTTTGCTTCGCCTTGGCGCACAGCCGGCTGGCCACGTGCCGATCTGTTGCTGCTGCAAAGAGCAGTGGGCTGATCGGCGTGAGTCAATCTATTCTGGTTGATCCCTTTTCTTCGTTGCACCACCAATGCGTCGCTTGGATATTGTCCGGATGATCGTCTCTCCAAGCTCCTCCCATCCCTTTCTGATCCCTGTCGTCTGGCACGATGTCGTTGTAGTCCGTGAACTCTACGTGGCAGATTGCACATATCCTGTCCTGCTCAACAATCTTCCGGTTCAGGAGTTTCCGCATTTTAGCGGGGGACCTGAGTTCCCGATATCCTCTCGGGTGATGTGGATCTTCAATGCGCTGCACTCCGAGCCTTGTCAGCATGGGTTTCGGAATGAGTTCTCGACCACAGCAGGAGCGCGATTTGTGGACGGGGCAGTATTCGTTGCGACGGAGCCTCATGGCATTCCCTGATGGGCGATGAGCCGGAGATCGGGTCAGAGAGCCTTTAAACTGGAGAGGCACAGATACAATTCGTGCCCGAGAGGGATCATGCTAAACCTGACCAAAGCAGTGCGGCAGTTGAAGATAAAACGAGACCAAACGCAGAGGAAACTGGAACAGTTGAACGCGGCTTTGAAGGTCCTGGGCAGTCTCGGCGGAGTAAGCCGAAGGCTCGGGGGTGGTCAGACGGCGGGCAAGAAACGCAGGCCCATGTCAGCCGCTGCCCGCAAACGAATCGCCGCCGCTCAGCGTGCTCGTTGGGCGAAATGGAAGGCAGCCAGGCGGAACAAGTGAAGGGAAGAACGGCTATTGCTAGGTTCCTGTTCTCTAAGCCCTAACCGCGGGCGCCAATTTGTGGAGAGCCCTGTCCGGCCGGTCTGGGAAACAGGAATAATATTGCTGTCAGATGACCGCACGCAAAATCGTCCATATCGATATGGACGCCTTCTACGCCTCCGTCGAACAGCGGGATGACCCGCAACTGCGCGGCAAGCCGGTCATTGTCGCCTGGCGGGGCAACCGTTCTGTCGTCTGTGCTGCTTCGTATGAAGCGAGACGCTTTGGTGTTCGCTCGGCCATGCCGGCGGTTCGTGCGGAACGCCTGTGCCCCGATGGAATCTTTCTTCCCCCAGATTTCACGCGCTATCGGGCGGTATCACGAAGCGTGCGCGAGATCTTCGCCCGTCACACGGACCTGATAGAACCATTGTCGCTGGACGAAGCGTACCTGGACGTTACCGAGAACAAGACTGGCTTGCCGACCGCTACTCGTGTTGCGGGCGCAATTCGTGAGCAAATCCGCCAGGAGTTGCGCCTGACAGCCTCCGCCGGTGTAGCGCCGAACAAATTTCTAGCAAAGATCGCCTCTGACTGGCGCAAACCTGACGGACTCTTCGTGATCCAGCCTGGCGACGTGGACACATTTCTGTCGCCACTGCCCGTCGGACGTCTTCCTGGTGTGGGCAAAGTGACAGGAGGAAAACTCGATAAACTTGGAATACGGACGGTGAGCGACTTGCGAAGTCTGGATTTACCGGCGCTCGAAGGCCACTTCGGTCGCTATGGCCTGCGTCTCCACGAACTCTCCCGAGGTCTCGACATTAGCGAGGTCGTCCCGGACCGGCCCATACAATCCATGTCCGCGGAGGATACGTTTGAGCACGACGTACCTCTCAAAGAAACGGGGCCAATGATCCGGCTTCTTGCGGAAAAGATTTGGTCCGCTTCGCGCAAGGAATCACGCACCGCACGTACGGTAGTCCTCAAACTGAAGACCAGCGAGTTCCATATTCTTACCCGCAGCCATACGCCCGCCTCTCCTCCCTCTTCCTGTGAAGAATTGACCAACATCGCCTTATCGCTCCGGGAGCGAGTGGACCTGGGCCCGCAGCAGCGCTTTCGCCTCGTCGGCGTTGGCTTAAGCAACTTTCGCGAACCCGAAGGAAAAGAAGATACTTCCCCGCAGCCCGCCCTGTTCGAGTAGCTACAGATTTTGGCAGAAGACTCTTATTAGGAGGATGTGGTGACAGGAGTGTCCGCCTTGCAGGTCGCATGGGAGAGCCTCCACTTAGGGTAAAGTAAGGCAGAATTCGTCTGGGGTGAGGCAGTCAACGGGAGTCCACCAGAATCGGCAAGCTCCGAATTGAATTTCCAGTTTTCAGAAGCCGACTTGTCGGTACTAATCCGCTCGGCACGCATGTGGGGTTAATCAAGATTGCCGACCGCGCGATGATTGGATGCCTAGTTGGAATCGAGGCACACTCCGAGGTGGAGCCACGGTTTTTTACACACCACGGTTTTCCAGTGCGAGATTGAGTCCACCGTGGAAAAGTGCGCCGATATGTGTATAATCGCTTCGTTTTACAGTCACTAGTTTCATTGATAACTATAACTGTTCGTTGGTGACTCTCATTCCGAGAACCCTTTACCTATAGTGGGGCAAGGAGCGACGTTATGAAATGGTTTGATGATATTTGGAAAGAGAAAGCGCAACACTACGTCCATGGCTTTCTAGGGGACCCAGGGGCTCCAGCCCTCCCAGGAGAAAGCTACTTAACGATTGACGTCGTCGCCATTTGGATACCTTACGTTCGAAAGGGATTGACTAAATTCTACGGAACCGTTCACGGCACGGTTGATGTCCCCAGTGAGACGGGAGAGACTGCCAAATTCCAACTCTTCGATGTACTCGCTGATGCCAAGGAAATGGATGCGGCCCACCTCGACCGCATTATCCAAGGTCCATTTCGACTGCTCGATGGTGTGCCCTACCGCGGGGGCGGCGTCAATCTGCGCGTGGGGCTGTTTTCCATCAAAGGAGCTGAACTAACCCTTCCCTATCTCACCCTCCTCAAAAATATGTCGGCGACCGCGGGGATTGCCTTCCTTTCTCAAGCTATGCCTTTTGTTGAACTAATACGAAACGGAGTGTCAACAATTGCGGGAGGAGACCAACTCGAGATCGGCCGCTCCGGACTTTTCGACCCGATCCAAGTCGGTACGTATGCGATCGTACGCGCTACAAGTGACGAAGTCCCGCTGAAAAGCCTGACATTTGTGGAGAATTCCCGTGACCTATTGAGTAATGGGAAGAAGCTTCAAACCCAACCATACATGGTGCTCCGCATCCAAACCACAACCGACCGTCCTTACTTTTACAGCATCCCCGAAGTGAAGTCTGCGTTTCGGCAGATGAAGGAACAATTCCAGCGCACACCCAAGGACTTGACGGCCAACAATCGCGCTTTTGATGCTTTTGAAGTGAATACGCGGCTTTCTCCGGACCTGCTCGCCCAACATGCGATCAAGCTGGTAGCCGACGTTCGCAAACGGTATGAATCGTTCCTCGACGAAGGGCGCCGGTCAGGCGGCGAACAAATTCGCGAAAGCCAACGGGACACTAAACTCGAGGATTTCAACCCCTTTGGTAGCTAAATTGGCAGCTAAAGACGACTCTGACACTTCTGTCCGTAATTCCCGCTGGAGATTGTGGCTGTGGACACCAAGGCGTTCGAACTGAGGTGGGACAAGGCAAAGGACAACGTCTCCGTCACCTTTATCAGAGACGGCAACCAAGCCACGTACTCCGCCGAGGCCAAGTTAATCGCAACAATTCCGCCGCTCCCTCAGGCAATCGCCTCCGATGAGTCGATTGCTTCCATTGCCGATCACTATCGGAACGTACTCCGCGGTTTTCGAAAATCCGGAATGAACGCCATGGACGCGTTCTCCGAAGTACTCGGAGCAAGACTCTATGGAGTGGTGAACCTCCGGTTGACGGCCAACGCTCCCGCCGTCGGGCTTCTTGGGCTCTCTTGGGAGCTTCTCCTTCATGATTCCGACCCCGACCTTCTTCGCGAGAAGCTTGGGAGCGTCGCGGTTGCGCGGAGCCTGCAGAAAACTTTGGACTATTCTCCCGAGAAAATAGACGCGGCGTTCCGAGTCGTGCTACTCCAAGGCGCACCCGGCGACCCTCCCCTGGATTTCGCGGGTGAGCGCAAGGCCCTCGAGGGAGCGTGGGCTGCCCTGGGTGTGTTGTTGAGCGATCGAATCGCGCGCCCCAAGATCCTCCCGGCCAATCTGCACGACTTGGCCACGCACCTCATCACGGAGAAACCTCACCTCCTATGGTTTAGTGGGCACGGCCGCCAGAAAAATGATGACTTTGAGCTTCTTTTTCCCAATGGATCCAGTGGAGAGTGGCATTCCGTCTCGGCTCTGTCGCAAGCCATCGAGAAAGCGCAGCATCAAAGCCATCATGTGCCCCTTGTCGTGGCATTCTGGGCTTGCGACGGCACTCGCACCCCAGCAGGCCCCCCCTCCCTGGATGCCGCAAACACTCAATTTCCCGTATTGGTCGACAAGATGTTACGTACCGGCGTCGAATCAGTTCTGGGTGTGCAAACCCAAGTTTATGACAGCACGGCCCGAACCATGGGAGAGTCTTTCTTTCGTGCGATTGCCGAAGGCCGCGGTCCAGCGGCCGCTCTCGCTTCCGCGCGCGTCGATCTACATCGCAATCCTTCGCGTTTCGCCCCAGGCAGTCGGAGCGAGTGGACCAGTCCTGTGTTGTGGACCAACGGGGCCGATCTACCCCGCATCAGATGGGTCGCCCCTCTCGAGGAGAATGAAGCGATCGTCTTCCACAGGCTGGGCCGAGAGAGCCTCCTGCAGTTCGAAGGTGGCCGAGATATTCTTGCCGAGCCTGCCGAACTCTCATCTCCCTCTGCGGCTCGCGCATGGTGCCAAGACGCTCCCATCTGGATCACTTCTCGCGACCTGCCGGTCGCTGCCCGCCAGTTGTCGGTCATCCGCGACCTTCGGCAACTCGTTCTGACTGAGAGAAAGACCGTATTGCTGATCAGGTACAGCAACATCAGCGATCAAAGCGTTTTGGACGCCGTTACTCGCAGTTTCCGTGAGCTCAAACGCCGGATCTTCCCAACTCCGAGCGACGAGGCAATCGATGTGCTCGTTAGTCTTTTCCAGGCATTTTCGAGTGGCAACCGCAAGGATGCCTGGCTTCGTCTCTTACGGCAACCGGAGCTTGTTATAGCTATCTTTGCCGAAGGCGGCATGGCCGTCGACGACGATTTGGCAGCAGCGACTTCCTCGCCCGCAAAAATCATTGTGCTGTCCAATCACGAAGCTGCAAATTCCGACGGAAAGCCCCTCAGTCTGCCCGGATGGAAGGCTGACGATATACCAACCGAAGCTCCTCCTCCTGACCCCGACGAGCCAACCTCGGCCTTCCTATCTGCCCTCGCCCTGTTGGACAGGCCCTTGGCACAAAACGCTATAACGCTTTTTGCCCGCGATTTTGGTCTCGATGCCGTGGATTCGGTCGTTCGTGACTTCATGGTGCGATTCGGCGCACGCTACGTAGTCAAGGCGTCAATCGCGCGTCGGCTGATCGAAAAGCTGAATGATGACGAACGCAGGGCCGCGCACCGGGCATGCATGAATTTCTTGCAACGAGTACCCAATATCCTTGACGCTGACCATCCGACTCAGCTCGCCTGGCGATTGACTCACGCATTGAAAGCCCGGGAGTTCGAGGTCGGCCTACTTCTCGCCGAAAACGCCATAGACCTGGGATCTATTGTGGGCAACTATGGCCATATCGCGGAGGTCTACAAGGAGCTCGGGGCCGTTCGCAAAGCTCTCCGCATAGGCACCAAGCTGGAAGTTGCCTTTGCCCAGATTCAGATGGGGCAAGCCCAACCTGCCTATGATCTCATCCGCCAAATCCCTCTGGAGTCTCTCGAGGACCGTGCCGACCGCTTGCGCCTCGCCGTCCGTCAGGCCGAAGCTCTCCGCAATCTGAAAGACCGCGCAAAACACGCGCAATCGATCGAGGTTTTGGAGAAAGCCTCTCAAAGTGTCCCTACCAAGAACTGGTCGGTCCAGGAAAAGCGTTGGTGGCTCGCGGCCAGGCAGGATCTTGCCAGGAACCTTCACTATTTCGGAGGGGATGTTCTCAAAGTCCGCGCTATCTTCGAGGATGTCGTCAAGCGCTGCGGGGACAACCCGGCATTCGCCTATATCAAGGCGGCGGCGCTTCGGAATCTATCGGACATTTACAACAAATATGGGTTTGGCAAAATCAAGGCTGACAAGGAATTAGCCGCAACGTATCTCGGCGAAGCGATCGCCATAGCCGAAAGCACTGCAAACGTTCGTTCCCTCTTGCCCGAATTTCTGTATCTCTCAGCCAAACTCGACTATTCCAAAGGACGGGTAGGAGACGCGGGCGGCACCATTCGCAGGGCGATTGACTTGGCCCGCTCCGGCGGACTGGCACGCATTCTCGGGCTCTCCATCAATAAATTCTTCTGGTGGGAAGTGGGACCACTTACTCCCGATAGTTGTCAGAAGTCCTTCGAATTTTCAAAATGGCAAAGAATCGACGAGCAGCTCGGCCTCCTTTCGCAAGACCCCTGGGTGGCGCGTGCCCTCGTCAGCTCCCGCCTTCACGCCGCCAAGAGCTTGGACCTGCTATCGAAGAAAATCACTGCGATCGAAGTCTTGCAACACGCACGAGCCCAACTCGAAGAAAGCACCCTCTTTGAGGGCGAAGCGGACTTCCGTGGCCGTTGGCAGCCCGTTTTCGCCGGCTTGGCGCGGCTGAATGCTTCCAGCCAAGCATCCAGCGGGGCTCAGCCATACAAATACGATGAAAAGGTCTGGAATGGACTGAGAGCCATCGGCGAACGGATCTTTGGCACAAAGGACTTCCAACTTCCAGAACCACAGCAGGTGTGGGAAGGAGTGGCAT